>Ga0074195_1001105_pt1 | contig 41365 bp, 41 predicted proteins | sample EPASupsiteHSE623_FD_64525 | JGI IMG/M metagenome (GOLD analysis project Ga0074195, IMG submission 64525) | Bioremediated contaminated groundwater from EPA Superfund site, New Mexico - Sample HSE6-23 | ecosystem: Environmental > Aquatic > Deep subsurface > Groundwater > Contaminated ...
CAGCAGGAGCCGTTTGAGCGAGCTGGCCCGGATGCGCAGGTGGCGGCAGGAGAGGATGGTCCAGGAGCGAAGCGCACCGGCGAAGGAGGCGGGTTGGAAAAACCCCTTGCCTGCCGCCACCAGCGCCGGGAGGGACAAGGTCGGCTTGCTGCGGGGTGGCTGGGGAAGCGCCGGTTCGGCCAACAGGGCGCGAGCATGGGGCGAAAGCCGCCGGTCGATATGCTCCTGCCGGAAAGGGGAGTGGGCATATTGAGCGGCGATCCGCTCGGCGATCTGTTCTTGGTCGTGCCCACCCGCCTCGCCGGGGGTAGGTGGTGCCTCTCCGGTGAGCAGGTCGAAGATCCGGGTCGGCTGGGAGAGCGGAGCGCCGTTATCTCCGAAGAAGATGAGCGCCTCCGCGGGAGTTCCGAAAAAGACCAGTCTCCCCTGGGCGAGGATGGCCACCTTGTCCAGCAGCGCCAAGTTGTAGAGGACATGGGTGGTGATGACCACGGTGGTGCCGTTTTCGGCCATGCGTCGGAAATGGCGCATCAACCGGTCTTCGGTGCTGGGATCGAGGCCAGATGTGGGTTCGTCGAGGAAAAGGAGGCTGGGGCGGACAAGCAGTTCGGCGCCGATGGAAACCCGTTTGCGCTGGCCCCCGCTCAATCGGTGGATCGGGGTTGCGCGGACCTGGCTCAACCCAAGGGTCTCGATGGTACCGTTGACGATCTCCGCGCGCTGTGTCGGGGAAAGATCCGGAGAGAGTCGCAGCCGGGCGCTGTAGTCGAGGCTGGCCTCCACGCTCAGCTCGGGGTGGAGGATGTCGTCCTGCGGCACATAGCCGATGACGTTGCGGAACATGGATTCAGCGGCATCCAGCGGGATTTCGTCGAGCAGAACCTGTCCCCGATCCGGCCGCGTAAAGCCGTTGAGGGTGGTGAGGAGCGTGGTTTTGCCGGCGCCGGAGGGGCCCAGGATGCCAACGAATTCTCCGGGTGCGATCGTCAGGGTGATGTCGTACAAGAGGGAGCGGTCGACGTTGCCTTTGATTGGTATCGTTCGGGACAGACCGATGCCCTCAAGTCGGATCGCTTGGCCGCATTCCTGCTGTTGTACGGCGAGCGTGCCGTCGGCCGCGAGTCGAAAGCGGAAGCGGGTAGAGCCGACGGTTACCGTGTCGGAGTCGGTCAGGTTCCGGTGGCGAACGGCCTTGCCGTTTACCCAGGTGCCATTGAGGCTCTGATTGTCGACGAGGCGGAGGACACCGTTGCGATTGACGAGGATGGCGTGGCGTGAGCTGACCGTCGGTTCGAAGGGCAGAGGGATGTCGCAATCCGAGGAGCGGCCGATCGTCCATTGTTCCCTGGCGGCAAAGGTCAGGTGGCGGATCTCATGGCTGCTGTGGAATTGAAAGCGGAGGTGGGATAGGGCAGGAGAGCCCAGTCCGATCAGGTCGCCCTCGAGCAGAGCAACGGCATCGACGACCTTGCGGCCGTTGACGAAAACGCCGTTGGTCGACCGGAGGTCCTCAAGGTAAAAATGGTTCCCATCGGTCGCGAGGATGCGGACATGGCGACGGGACACCGCGCTGCCGGTCACCACGATATCGCAGACCGTTCCATCCCGTCCGATGGTGACGCCCTCGGCGCCGATCCGGTATTCGCGGGAAGAAAAACCGGCATGCAGGGCCACCAGATAGGCGGCGCAGGCAGTACTGGTTGGAGTGTGCGCGAGGGATTCCATGGGGGTTAGCGAGGAATCGGGAAAAGGTGCAGCCTCCAGCCGCTGGGAAGGCGGCAAGGAGGCTGCGGAGAGGTTAGGGATTCGAACGGTCGCCGGATGCTGGGCAAACCGGATGTGCCTGTTCAGTTCTTGCCGGTTGTTCCGGTCTCACCGATCGGAACAAAGGGGTTTCTCAAATAGAGTTCCTCGTTCTTGAGGGCCGGGATGGCCTTGTCGATTTTCTGCTGCGCTTCGAGGATCCGGGGGAAGGTCGGCGGCTCGATCGCCTCGAAGGATGAGGAATCGTAGTACATGATGCCGCTGCCGGTTGGATATTCAACCCCGATCTTGACGTTGTGCCGGTCGCCGTCCACCGGAATATAGGAGCGGAAGGTAAGGACATAGTCGCTCTGCATGATGTTTTGAATATCCTCGATGCTCCGGGTGATGGTGTCGTAGGCAGTGCCGATGGGATAGTACTTACCGAAAGAGTTCTTGGACAGTGCCTGGAGATTGCGCGGATCTTTGTTGTCCGGTCCGGTAAAACCGAGGGAGTAAATCGGTGTCGGGATTTTCAGGCTGGAAATCCTCGTCATCAGGTCGGAACGGCTGATGGCGCTGTCGTCGTCGCGGCCGCCGCCGAGCACGATGATCGAGGTGGAAACGATGTATTCGACATCGCTGGAGGAATCGCCGCCCACCGCCGATCCCGCCATCTGCATGGCGGCCGCAACCCCGTCGTAGAGCCGGGTTTTATCGCTGCGCGGTTGCAGATCGGCCAGACGCCGGCCGAGGATGCCGGGTTCCCGGTCGAAATTGGAGAGCACCGAATATCCCTCGCCGCTGTTGTCCAGAGCGAGAATCGCCACCTGATCCTGGGGGCGCTTGGCGTCGATGAAACGCGCGGCGGCGCGGACCATGGCCTCGAAGTCCGGGCCCTTGAGCATCTTGTTGGTGTCGAGCACGAGGATGGAGCGGGTCGCTTCCTCGCGGCTGCGAATCGGCTGGATAAAATATTGCTTCTTGCGCGGATCGTAGGCGCGGCCTTCGACCATGACCCCGATATTGAGGACATTGAGGTTGACCAGGGGGTTCATCTCCTGGTCAAAGGTGCGCATGTAAACATGAACAAAGGGGTAAAGACCGGATTCGACGCGAAAAATTTTCAGTCCATATCCCTGGGTGGCGGCATGGCCCAAATTGGCCGCCAACACGGCGGCGAACACCAGGCCCAGGATGATCAATTCCGCTGCCACCGGCTGCAATCTATTCAACCATTTCATATCGAACTCCTTTGTCTTCTCTACGCAACGTATCGTTTGTTATTACATCTGGTGAAAGGGTTTGCCAAGGTTGTCGACGCTCTTGCCGTTCGGTCCCTTGGCGGAACTGAAGGCCACCTTGGTCGTTCCGGTCGCGGTGTCGAGGACAAAGGCCCCGTAGCCGCCGCCCGTTGTCCAGGTGGCAATCTGATATCGCCCCGTGCTGGAGAGCGGCACCTGGCCGTTCGCCTCCGGGTTGACCACGGGTACGGCCAGAGTCGGACCGTCGTGCTGAACCGCGCCCATCGACAGGGCGATCAGCATGGCGGCCAAACCGCCGAGCAGCATACCTGTGGCCAATGCGTTATTCGGTCCCGCGTCTTTCATTGATCAAAGCCTCGGCTGAAGATTTCTTCCCAAGAATAGGCTGACTGTGCGACACCTGCGCTATGTCCTCCCGTGTGTCCTGCTGCTTGGCGACAGTCGCCGTCTCGGTCTTGGCCGGTGTCGTCTTGCTGTCGCTCTGGGCCACGGCGGAGGGACCGGCGCTGGCTTTTTCCACCGGCGCGGCCTTTTTAGGTGCGGGCTTGCTCTCTTCCTGCTGGGTTGCGACCTTGGCAGGTGCGGCCTTGTCCGCCGCCTTTGTCGGGGCCTTTGGGGCCGGCGCCGAGGCCACACGTTCCACCGGGCTGTCGTTGGCGATGGCCCGGGCAAGCATTTCACGGCGATACCCCACCTGCTCCATGTTGTCGCCAAGCGAACTCCACAACTCGACATACAACTCGGTGTCGCCAGCGCTTTGAGCGCCCTGGGCATTGGATTTGAACTTGGCCAGGGCCGCTTGTGTCTTGGGGTCCATGCGGCCGGTGACCGGCACGTCGTATCCCTTGAGATAGAGGCAGGTTTGCATCTCGCCGATTTTGTCGGTCTGGCTGAGATTGCGGAAATCCTGGCGGATCTTGTCCAGGACGACCTGGTCGGGTTTCATGTCCGGGACAAGTTTCCAATAAGGCAGGTTGAGATACTTGCCGACGACCTGCAGGACACTGGTCTGCACCAGGAGCCGGATGGCCGCATGCCGTCCTTGAACTTTTTTAACCGTACCCTTGAGGCCGAATGTCGGTCCGAAGATGGTGAAGCCGAGTTCTTTTTCCGCCGAGACCTTATAGACATTGATGGTGTTGACGGTCTGCATCCGGGCCACGCCGGCCATTGTCCGGAAATCGAGCAGGTTGAAGTCCAGAGTGATCCGCGCCAGGCTTTCCTTGTCCTCCTGGTTGTAATCGACCGAGATGACATCGCCCGGCACCCAGGACTGGTTGACGTTGAAGGGCTTGGTGGTCACGCCGAAATCGGTGTTGCTGCCGCGGGTTTCGAGGCCGCGATCGAACTCGGTGATGCCGCCGGAGAGGACGATGTCCGGGATGAGCTTGCCCTGGAAATTGGAATAGCCGGTGACCATCTGGTTGTTAATGTAGACCGGGCTATACGGGATGTAGACGACGCCGCCGCCGATCGCATTGAGGGCGCTCTTGGTCATCTCAGTGATATCGCGGGGGATCTCGCCGTAGCCATAGGTGGAGAGGCCGGTGAAATCGGTGATATCCTTGCCCTGAATAAATACCCTTTTCCCGTACACCTGGGTCATCTTGCCCAGATCGGACAGGGGTTTGTCGAAACTCGTTTCTTTGAGTTCCGGCATGTCGTTGGGCAGGTCGGCATCGACTTGCCGGGGATCGATCTTGGCGCAGGCCGTCAGGCTGAGGACAACCAGGGAAATCAACAGCAAAGAGCCCGGAAAGCTCCGGGCCCGGCATTTGTCTTGTGTACGTTTCATGTTTTTTCTCGGCACCTTTATTTGGCGATAACGGTTTTGTCGCCCTTGGACTCGTCGATAATGATGATGTCGCCATTTATTTGCGCGCCGGCATCCATGATAACGCTGTTGAGCGATCCGCTATCGGAAAGGACAACATCACCCGACCCTGATCTGGCGAGGCTCTTGGCGCGCTGCTTGAGGTACGAGTAGTTCTTGCTTGAGCTGCCAAGTTCGCCGTACTGAGTGCCGCTGTCGTCGGCTTCGATCCCGTCGTTGAGATCGTCGGCCAGGCAGGGAGCAGCGGCCACACCATACCCTCCTGTCAGAAGCAGCGCAAGCATCAGGGTCAGAGTGAGTGTTCGCATCGTCCTTTCCCTCTCACTGTTTATTGTGCGACTACGGAATCGACGGCCACGCTGGAATTGCTGCCCGACATCGATACGTTGACATTGCCTAGGTCGGCCTTGGTGGTCACGTCGCCCCGCTGGGCGCCGGTCATCTGCACCGAGGCGATGTTCAGCCGGTTGTTGTTGCCGTCGATCACGCCGCTGAGGGCCTCGCCGGTTACCTCGGAGGTGATCTTGCCGGCCTTGGCGTTGACCATCTGGACCGAACCGATGTTGGAGGTGTTGTTGTTGCCCTGGACGGCGTTGGCGATGGAGCCGACCTTGACCGTGTTGGACACCTGATTGGCCTGCGAGTTGACCATTTGCACCGAGGCGCTGTTGACGGTGTTGCGGTTGCCGTTCGCCGAGGCGGACACCGCGCCGGTCGCTTGCACGCGGTTGGTGACTTCACGCGCCTTGCTGCCCGTCAAGTTGATGGAGGCGGCATTGGCGGTGTTGTTGTTGCCCTTGGCCCTGGCGCTATATTCGCCGCCCTGCAACCGGTTTTCCGCCCGGATGCCGAGCAGATCGGCGGCCTGGCCAATGGTTGGGGCCGTCAGAAGGGCCGCTATGGTGAGGATATGCACTATTTTCATGTTCGTTCTCCGTGGAGAGGTTATCTATCCCGGTCATGGTAAGGGCTCCCATGCTGCCGCCGGATTTGGCGGCAGCATGGGAGAGGGGAACCTGTTAGTTGATGGCGATGGAGCCGGCATTGGCCATGTTATTGTTGCCGCCTTCAACCGACGAGGAGATGTTGCCGGTGTTCTCCACTTCGTTGACCACCTTGCCCTTGACGGCCATGGAACCGCCCATGGAGATCGAGGCGGCGTTGGCTTGGTTGTTGTGCCCATTCTTGATGGTGCTGGAGATGTTGCCGGTGGTGTTCACCCGGTTGAGGATCGAATCGGTGGTCTGGGAAGAACCGCTGACCGAGATGGAGGCGGCGTTCGCCAGGTTGTTGTTACCACCGGTGATGGTGCTGGAAATGTTGCCGGCACGCTTGATCTCGTTGCGGATCTCGGCCTTGGCAGCTTGCTGGGTCTCGGCCTGATTCTGCGCGGTCGTTGCGGTGGTGTCGGTGCTCGCCGTGTCGGTGGTCGAAGCGGTGGTGTCGGTGCTGCTATCGGTTGTGGATGCGGAGGTGTCCGTGGTCGAGGCGGTGGTATCGGATGTTCCGGAGGTATTCGTGCTGCTAGCCGGAGTGGAGCTGTTGCCGGAAGCGCTCGCCGTCGCGGTTGTGGTCTGTGTGGCCGGAGCGGTGGCCGTTGCCGTCGAGGTTTGGGTGGTCTGGGTGTTGACGGTGACGATGTTGGTGTTGGTTATCGGCTGTGCGGCAAAGGTGTTGTGGTGAATGGCGCCGCCCTTGTGTTTGGCGGAACGGAAGGTGCTGCGCAGGGTGCTGTCGTCGTGATCGGCGAGTGCGGTACCGGTTGCCAGGGCAAAAACGAGAGCGGTTGCAAAAACGGTTTTTTTCAACATGATAAAGCCTCCTTATATGTGTTTGATGTGCAATGAGGTAACGCATGTGGTGCTGTCCCCCTTTGAGCAATTGCGGTGCCAGAACAACGGAGGTTTGGTTATTTTAAAAAAATCTATGAAATACTTGAGGTTATGGAGAGAGAGACAAGGCTGTGCCGTTGCCTCCCCCTCCCAAGCCGGCGGGTGCGGGGTGGTTGGAGGGCAGCCAGTGTTCGAAAATCGAACAGTCTTTTTCGGGCTGGCCGATAACGTCTTGAAATTGTGAATTTGTAAAGCAGGGGATGGGTTGTAGGAAATCCGGACAAGGTGGTGGAAGATATGTTCGGTTCTCCGACAATCGCCGGTGAGCGCGATGGGTTAGCCCGCGATATCGTACTTTTTCATCTTCTGGTACAGGGTCGATCGGGCAATGCCCACCAAGGTGGCCGCATCGGAAATATTGCCACCCGCCCTTTCCAGGGCAGCCTTGATGTGATTTTTCTCCACTTCTTCCAGACTCGGGAAGACCTCAAGCCGGGCCGGCTCCATGGCGCCAAACTCTTCGGAAACACCCAAGACCTCCCGTTCGGTGATGGGCCGCCCCTGAGATTGGACGGTAAGCCGCAACAGGACATTGCGGAGCTGGCGGACATTGCCTGGCCATGGATATTGCGTGAGGAGTTGCAGGGCGCTATCGGCGACCCTAGGCGCCTGCCAATTGTATTCCGCACAGAATTTGCCGAGGAAATAGTGCACGAGGGGTTCGATGTCCTCGATCCGCTCCCGAAGCGGCGGCACCTTGAGGGTGAAGCAGGAGAGGCGCTGGAACAGATCGTCGCGGAACTGGTGGGCCCGAATCATGGCGGCCACATCCCGGTTGGTGGCGGTGACCACCCGGACATCGAGCTTACGGGTCCGGGTGTCGCCCAAACGGGTGATCTCGCCGTTTTCGAGAAAACGCAGAAGCTTGGGTTGCAAGGTGAGCGACATGTCCGCCACCTCGTCGAGAAACAGGGTGCCGCCCTCGGCCAGTTCCAGCTTGCCGGGTTTGTCGATAGCCTCGTGGTACGCGCCTTTTTTTGAGCCGAACAGCTCGCTTTCAAAGATGCCCTCCGGGATGGCGGCGCAGTTCAAGGGAATATACGAACCCTTGCGCCGGGAAAAGGAGTGCAGGGCCGAGGCCACGTGTTCTTTGCCGCTGCCCGCCTCGCCCTGGATGAACACCGGGACGTTGATGGCCGCGATTGTCCGGATGTCCTCGTACAGCTTGATCATTTTCTCGCTGCGGACAATGGTTTCGTCCTTGGTGGCGAGCCGCGCTTTCAGGGATTCCCGTTCCCGGTGCATCCGTTGCCGGCCGGCGAGAGTGTCGAGAAGCGCCGCTCCATGCAAACCCAGGATTTCCAGATGGCCTTGTCGCTCCGAATCGAAGGCACCTGGCCCCCGATGGTCGAGATACACGCAGCCGATGGCCTTGCCGCCCCGCACCATGGGGGAACAGAGCACCGATTGCGCCAGGGTCTTTCCCTTGCGTCCCTCCCCGTTCTGCGCGCCGTCGACGCGCGCCGAACAACAGCGGTCCATCACCTGTTGTACCACCTCCTGGTCGATGTCCTTGCTCTCCCGACGCGGATCGAAACAATGGGTGGCGGTGTAGAGCAGTTCGTTTTTTTCGTTGAGCAGGGCAAGAAAGCCGCGTTCGGCCCCAGAAATTCGAACCGCCACAGCTAAAATCCGTTCGGCCAACACCCCTTCCTCGTCGATTTCCTGCAACTCCAACAGCGATCGGGCAAAGAGGGCAGTCTGGGTGGCCTCCTCCTTGGTGGACGTGGGGGGAGCGGGAGCCGAAGTAAAGGGAGCGGGAGCCGATTCCAAGTTGAAGAGGATGGTGGCCGGATCCATCGGCCGTTGCGCTGCCGGGGAATGGCTGTCCTCGATGGCGAAGACCCGCGAGGGGCGGATGTCTTTTTGTTCGTTGATGAAGGTGAAGAAATAATTATAGATCCGGAAGGTCGCGCCATGGTCGAGGCGAATGCCGCTGACCTTGCGATTCTCCATCCACACGCCGTTGGTGCTTTCATGGTCGAAGAGCATGTACTCGCCGTTCTCCCGCAGGGCGATGGAGGCATGGCGACGGGAAACCTGCGGCGAGGGGAGAACGATATCGTTGTCGCTCTCCCGGCCGAGAGTGATCGAAGTGGAAAACTCGACGACGCGGTAATCCTGGGCATCCTGGCAAACAATTACACTGGGCATGACGCAACAAAAAAAGGTCTGGAGTTCGGTTTGAGTGAGTGGTCAACGAAGCCGTTTCTTGCGCAAACAGATAGTTATTCAATTATCGAGCCAAGCCCCTTGGTCTTGGGCGGGGGAAAAGGCGCATTGCCCAACCATAGCATCACCGGCGCATTTCGGCGACGATTACGGAGGCTTGTCCGTAAAAACACTCCGATGGCCAAATGCAGAGGCTCGCGGGGATCGCCTCGCTTGAAAAGTATCTCGACAGGCTGCATGACGCCCTTCGGAGCAGCCCGCTTCCTCTGGTTCTTGTTCAGAACAGGGGCAAGGCGAATGCCGCTTCGGGAAAAACCGAAAAAAAGAGATTCTTGTTTGCGAATTCGGAAAAATCGAGCTAAATATGGCAATTTACAAACTTGTAAGGGCCTATGGCGTTGCGGTTTCCATCGCGCCACGGTTTCCATCATATTTTTCAGCGAGATAATCCCACGGAGGCAGGATGTTGGAGTTTAAGAAAGGCGTCGATATTCTATCGGCGGTTGGTGGTGTCACCACCATTGGCGAGGCTAAAAAATTGATCGAGGAGAGGCTCGACAGCGAACATCTGCGCCGCCTTGCCGTGATTACAAACGAAGAAGCGCTGTTGAAGGTTGCAAACGCCATTGCCATGTGCGAACCCGACCAAGTCTTCATTCATACGGGCAGCGAAGAGGATTGTGCGGTTGTCCGCCGGATGAGTTTGGAGAAAGGCGAGGAAAAACCGCTGGCCTTGGCCGGCCATACCATCCATTTCGACCTGCCGGAAGACCAGGGGCGCATGGTCGATCAGACGTTTTATATCGCCAACGTGGATGAGCTGGTTTCGTCGCTGGCCAAGAAGGAACTGCGCGAGCAATCGCATGCCTACATCCGTGAGCATATGCGCGGCATCATGCGGGGCAAGACCATGTTTGTCGGGTTTTACAGCCGCGGGCCGGTGGGGGCCACGGCGTCGATCCCGGCCATCGAGATCTCGAGTTCGACCTATGTCATGCATTCGGCGGAGCTGCTCTATCGCAACTGCTATGCCGATTTCGACGCCGAGGTGGCGCGGCGTGGCGAATTTTTCACCAACGTCCACTCCGAAGGCCCCAACCGTTCAGAAGACGTTCCCAAGGCGCGCATCTACATGGATCGGAGCTGGCAGACCACCTTTTCGACCTTCTGCACCTATGCCGGCAATACCCTGTTGATGAAGAAAGGCAACCATCGTTTCGCCTCCGACAGCGCCATGTACAAGCACAATGGCGATGAATTGTCGGAGCACATGTTCATCACTGGCATGACCGGCCCTGGCGGACGGAAAACCTTTTTTGCCGGCGCCGCTCCCTCGGGTTGCGGCAAAACCACCACCGCCATGGTCGGCAGCGATTTCATCGGCGACGATCTCGCCCAGATGTGGATCGAGTCGGACGGCACCCTGCGGGCGGTTAACCCGGAGATCGGCATCTTCGGCATCATCGAGGACGTCAACCGGGAGGGCGACCCCTACCTGATGAAATGCCTGCGCGAACCGGGAGCCGAGGTCATCTTTTCCAATGTCCTGGTCGATCCCCAGGGCAAGCCGCGCTGGACCGGCGACGGCGAACCGGTGGCCGAAAGCGGCGTCAACTTCCAGGGTGCGTGGACCAAGGACATGGCCGGCGTGCCGATGTCGCACCCCAATTCCCGCTGCACCCTCAAAGCCGAGGCCGTGGGCAATCACAACAAGGCGGTCAACGCCGATCCTCGCGGCATCGTCATCGAGGTCATCACCTACTCCGGTCGTGATGCCAACACCATGCCGCCGATCTGGGTGGCCAAGGACATGGATGCCGGGGTGGCCATCGGCGCTTCGATCGTTTCCAAGGCCACCGCCGCCGAAATCGGGGCCAGCGGCGTCAACCGCCAGCCCTGGGCGAACACCCCCTTCGTCGCCGGGCCCCTGGCCGACTATCTCGACGCTCAGCTCGCCTTCTACGGCAATCCTCGGATGACCCGCAAACCGGTCATGGCCGGGCTCAACTATTTCCTCACCCATGATGCACGCGGCGGCAGCGGGAAGGGCCTTTTGGGCGAGAAGCGCGATGTCCATGTCTGGCTCGGTTGGCTGGAACTCTATGCCCACGGCGATGTCGGCGCCATCGAAACCCCGATCGGCATGATCCCGAAATACGAGGATCTGAAGCAGTTGTTCAACGAAAAGATCGGTAAGGAGTATTCGGAATCACTCTACACCATGCAGTTCTCGCTTTACATCGACAACGTCGTTGCTCGGATCGATCTCCAGGAGACGGCATGGGGAAAAGAGCCCGGTGTCTCGCCCCGGTTGTTCGCCGTCTACAAGGAGCAGAAGGCCGGGTTGCTGGCCTTGAAGGCCGCGAAAGGCGAGGTCGTCAAACCGCAGGAACTGCGTTAGCGTACGCTTCGTTTATACCCCCTTTCGCCAGAACCAACAAAGCCCCTTGCAACTTCTTGCAAGGGGCTTTGTGCGTGTATTGCCTCGATACAGCCTGGACTCGGGGGGCTTGGGCAGGTCCTCAACCTTTGCGCATCTCCAGCACCTTGTCGCGGATGGCCTCGGTTCCCATCCCTTGATAAGGAATCTGCTCGGAAAGTCCGCCGGCGCCGTCCTTCCAAGTGCCCATGGAGCCGTATTTCGGGGTGAAACCGCGCTCCAGCAGCCAGGTGCCGTAGCGGACACCCAGGCCGGTCTTGCTGTTCTGGGTCTCGATCACCAGCACCATGGGGCTGGCGCCGACGGTGGCGAGCGTGGCCTCATCGACCACATTGAGCACCGGTTTATTGATCAGGCCAATCTCTATGCCTTCGTCCTTGAGTAGTTCGACCACATGCAGGCAGCGATACAGCATCTCGCCGTAGGAGACGATGTAGCCATCTTTCCCCGGACGGATGATTTCGTCTTTGTCCGGGGCAAAGGTGTAGCCGTCGCCAAAGCGCTTGTTCCCCTGTTCGTCGAGGATGAAGGGGGTGCCGGAGCGGGTGGAGAAGACGAAGCGCAGACCGGGCTGGGAGAAGATGGTGTTGAGGATGGCCCGCAACTGAAGGGCGTCGGCCGGAAAATAGAGCCGGGTTAGGTCGTGCTCGGCCAGGCCGTTGTCGGCAAAGAAGTTATTGATGCCGAAATGGCAGGTGTTGTCGGCCATGTCATCGACCCCGGAGTGGGAGAAATGGGCGAGGACGTTGGCCTGATTGAGCCGGGCCATGGTGATTTCCGAGATCACCATCTCTTGAAAAGCGGCAAAGGTGCCGAAGATCCCCTGTTTGCCGGGCACTGAGCCGAAACCGGCGGCCACCGAGAAGTTGTTGCGCTCCATGATGCCGCCGTGGACATAGACCTCGGGACAGTTTTTGCGGATGTGGTGCAGCCCGCAGGAACCTTCCAGGTCGGAATCGACCACCAGCACCTTGGCGGCGGGGTTGTCCAGTCCTTTGATCAGGTCGCAGACGATCTTGCCGAACTCGTCGCGGTTCTTGGCCTGCTCGGGGGTCGAACCCCGGTACTCGACTTTGGCCCCCTTGGCCGGCGTCTCCTTGAGCATGGCCACCGCCACGTCACGCCCCTTGGCGGTGAGGTAATCGATGGCCATGGGCACGGGGATAACATCGTGGCCCTTGGGCAAGCCTTCGATGCCGGCGACGCCGGGGGCCATCTTGCGTTTGATGACCACCGCCGCCGGCCCCTCGGTAGCCACGGCGCGACGGATGCAGGCATAGAGGGCATCGATGTCCTCGCCAGCGCAAACCTGTACATCGAGTCCGTGTCCGGAGAGGGTCCGGGCCAGGTCGTAGCCCTGCATATAGCTGCTCGGATGGCCGGCGATGGTCACGTCGTTGTCGTCGAGCAGCAGCTTGACGTTGAGTTTTCTAGCCACGGCATAGCGGGCTGCCTCGGCGTCGTCGCCTTCCTGTTGGGAACCGTCGCTGCCGAACAGGAAAACCGATTTGCCGGGATGGGCCTCGGCAACGCCGTTAACGTGGCTCCAGAGGTGGCCAAGGCGGCCGGAGCTGAAGAAGACCCCTTCTTCCTCGTTGCGCTCGGGATGACCATAAAATCCCTTGCCGAATTCGCGGTAATGGAGCAGCGCTTGCGGGGTCCTGAAACCGTTGAGCACGGCCATCATATATTGGATTGCCACCCGGTGGCCGGCTTCGTCGAAATAGACCGGGTAGCAGGAGTCGGACCCCTTCATGAAGCCGTCGGCGATCAGGAGCTCGGGCACGATGTCGAAGGCGCCGCCGGTATGGCCGCCCAATCCTTTGGTGTTGGCCAGAGCGGTGAAATAGACGATGCTGTCGCGTACCACATCGATATTGGACAGGAGCGTGGCGCGTTGCTCCGGCGCTAAAGCTTCCTGGGCCACGGAGAAACGCAAGGGGGTGTACGCCGACAAATCAATTGGGAAATTCATATGCTATCCTGCTGGGAAGAAGTTCTGGAAACGGCGGTGCCGAAACGGTTCCGGTATCCATTACGGTCAAAAAAAAGTACTGCACAGATAACAGAAATACCAAAATCCGCAAGGATGATCTTATGTTGCCTCCCGGCTTCCGGCTGGTGTATCTTGCGGCCCGCTTTCAACAGAGGTAAAAGAAGCCGTCCTTTTGGAAACAAGAGAAAGCGTCCCGTACCAGATCGGCCGCAACCGTTCGTCCTCTTTTCCCGTTGCGAACAACAAGGAGTCGTATGAAAACGATTTGGAAATTCGAACTCATCCCCAACAAGGTGCAGTCCCTTCCGCTGCCGTTCGGCGCCCAGATACTCACCGTGAAAACCAAGGGGGACAGTGCGCCGTTGCTGTGGGTTCTGGTCGATCCGGATATGCCGCAGCAAGAACGTCATATCGGCATCTATACCACCAACACGGCGGTTCCCGACGATCCGGGGCGCTACATCGGCACCTTTTTTATCTACGACGGCAGTCTTGAGTTCCACCTCTTTGAGATGGCGTTGCCTCCCCTGCAAGAGGATGCCCCATGAGCCGCGCCTCTGACCGGACCAGTTTCAGGTGAAGACCACGGTTCGGTTTTGATAAACCAGGATCTGGCGTTGCAGATGATGCCAGATCGAGCGTGACAGGATCACCTTTTCCAGATCCCGCCCCTTACGCACCAGATCCTCCACCGTGTCGGCATGGCTGACCCGGATGATGTCCTGGGCAATGATCGGGCCGGCATCGAGGTCGGCGGTGACGTAGTGGCTGGTGGCGCCGACCACCTTGACGCCGCGTTCAAAGGCGGAATGATACGGCTTGGCACCGGGAAAGGCCGGCAGGAAGGAGTGATGGATGTTGATGATCCGGTTTTTGTACTGGCGGACGAATTCGTCGGAGAGGATCTGCATGTAGCGGGCGAGCACGATGAACTCGATCTGGTGTTCGGCGAGCAACTGTAGTTGCGCCTGTTCCTGTTCTTTTTTGTTTTGGGCGTTGATTTCGAACAGGTGAAAGTCGATGCCGAATTGCCGGGCCACCGGTTCGAGGTCTGAATGATTGCTGATGATCAGGGGGATTTCGACTTCGATTTCCCGGGATTTCCAGCGGGAAAGAATATCGTAGAGGCAATGGGGGAGCTTGGAGACGAAAATGGCCATCCGGGGCACTTCGTGGGAGAAGTGCAACTGCCATTGCATGTCGAATTTCTTGGCGATGAGGGTATCGAAATACTCGCCGATCTTCTCGTCCGGTATGATGAACCGTTCCAGCTCCCATTCGATTCGCATGAAGAACACCTTGCGCAAGATGTCGACATGCTGGTCGAGAAAGGTGATGTTGCCGTTGTTCTTGTAAATGAATTCGCTGACGGCGGCAACAATCCCTTTGCTGTCGGGGCAGTGAATGAGCAAAATGGCGGATGCCGGTTCGGTGGAGGTCGGGATGGCGATCATGGATACACAGGGGCTGCGGGCCGGTTTGCAAGAATGTTGATAAAGGGTTCTGTTTCGTCTCGGGAAAAAACAAAGGTGCACGATATATTTTTCATGGCGAATCCGCAAGCTGCGGATGCACTATTTCTAGGCGAGTGCGGAAAAAATGCGTGGGCCGCCGTCGAGGACGAGACAACAATGGGCAAGCAAAGGGGGCGATCATGACACCCCGCCCCACCCCTTTGCCTCTCTATCAGCCACCGGTGCAAACCTCTTGGACCGATTTGGGCAAGCTGGCCTGGGCCGGGAGCCTATTGTTCCTGGCCGTCGCGCTGCTTCTCCTCCTTTTGGGGCAGACACCGGCCTGGAGGGCGCTGATCGGCACTCTTGCCATCAATTTTCTTGCCATCATGATCGAGGCCTTGCCTTTCATGCTGATTGGCTCCCTGGCCGGCGGCCTGATCGAGGTCTTTGTCCCGGTTGCCTGGGTTGAGCGGGTCGTACGGCAGCACCGGATTCGGGCGGTTTTTCTTGCCGGGGCCATGGGGTTGCTGCTGCCGGTCTGCGAATGCGCCATCGTGCCGGTGATCAGACGGCTGCTCGGCAAGGGGGTGCCCCTGGCAGCTGCCTTGAGCTTTCTTCTCGCCGGACCGATCGTCAACGGCATTGTCGCCGTTTCCACTGCTATTGCCTACAGTTACGACTGGATGGTGCCGGCGATCCGTTTGGGCTGCGGCTATGGTATCGCCGTTGTCATCGGCCTGGTTGTGGGGCGGTGGTTCAATCGGGAAAGCGGCCTCCTCCCCGAATGGGGCAGGGCGCTGCCATCGGGCTGCGGCCATGAAGGCTGCGGCCACACCCACGCGACCACCCGAAGGGTCCGTTTGCGCCATGCCCTGGAGCACGCCAGGGACGATTTTTTCGGCGTCGGCCCTTTCCTGGTCGTCGGCGCGTTCATCGCTGCCTTGGTGCGCAGCGTCGTGCCCATGGATATCTTCAGCCACTTGCTGGCCACACCATGGCAGGCCATCCTGATCATGATGGCCATGGCCATCCTGCTCAACCTCTGCAGCGAGGCCGATGCCTTCATCGCCGCCAGCTTTCGCGGCATTTTGCCGGGCAGTGCCCAGATGGCCTTCATGGTGCTGGGCCCGATGTTCGACATCAAATTGCTCTTGATGTATCTCACCGTGTTTCGCAAACGGCTGATCGTTACCCTGGCGGTGGCCGTGCCGGTTGTCGTGTTCCTGGCGATGCTTGCCTTGCAGACCGTTTGGCCCGAGGTGCTCTGACCATGCCGACCAAGATTGGACAATGCGTCCTTCTCGCCCTGTGGGCCGGTTTCTTCCTGTGGCTGATCGGTTTTGGGCAGCCCTACCTAGCCCGGCTGCTCCATCCCAAGCTCTGGTGGCTATTGGGGTGCGGCGCGGTTGTGCTCGTGTTGTTTTTTGCCGTCGGTTGCACCCGATCGACTGTTTCCGGCGGTGCCGCGTCGCTCAAGTGGCGCTGGCCGTCCCTGCTGATCCTGGCGGTGCCGCTTCTCTACGGTAGCCTGCTGCCCACGGCGCGCTTCGACGCCCGGACCTTCGCGCAGCGGGCCGTGCAGGTTCCGGAAGAGACCGCTTTACAGGAGGTTGGCGACCAGGCCGCCGCCGCTGGCGAGGATGAGGTTGCCGATGCCGCCGAGGTCCCCCTCACCCGGATCAATGCCGAGGCCGAGCAGTATGCGGGCAAGGAGGTGGAGGCGGTCTGCCAAGGGATGCGGGACCCGCAACTGCCCGACGACCTGATGATCTGCTATCGTTTCTTGATCAGTTGCTGCGCCGCCGATGCCCGGCCGGTCTTTGTCCTGGTGAAGCGGACCGAGCAAACCTTCCCCGCAAACGATGCTTGGGTGCGTGTCAAAGGCCGGGTCAGCCTGTATGAGAGCCGCGGTTTCCGCATCCCGATGATCACGGCCGACACCCTGGCCACAGTCAAGGAGCCGGCCTTTCCCTTTCTCTTCTGATCCGCAGCGAGAATCGCCGTCAGTTTTCCTCGATCCGTTTGCGGAACAAGCTTAGCTGATGGTCGCGGATTTTTTGCAGATCGAGGTGGTAGATGTCGGGGGGGAAGAGGAAGGCGGCCACGCCGGTATCGAAGATCCGTTTGACCTCGTACTCGTCGTGGGCCACGTCGCGCTGGTAGATGTAGTTGAGGTAGGATCGGTTGGTGTGGATGATGAATTCGATGCGCATGCCGCCGGTGCGGGCAAAGAACTTCAGCATCGAGGTCTTGCCCGAGCTGCCGGTGGCGGAGCTGCGATACTCGCCGCCGGTCAGGGTGTCGGAGATATCCTCAAGGGTCATGAACGATTGCGCTCGGGCCGCGCTCCGGGTGAGGTGGCGGACGAACCGTTTGACATCGTTGACCGAATCGAGCACCGCCATCAGGCCGAGTTCGTCGTCGACCGCGGTGGCCGGGTTTTTTTCGTTCTTGCGCAGCAACTTGAGCACCTTGGCCGAGGGCTCCTTCTTGCGGATGGTGACGTAGATGGGAATGTCGGTGCCGTTGTCGCGAAAACGGCGCCGTTTGATCAGGGTCAGTTTTTCGCCGGCGGCAGGGACCACCTGCTGCGCCTCCTCCTCCGAGAGCACCTTGACCGTTTCGCAAGCGAACGTGTCCCGGTTGTGGGTGCTGTGGAGGTAGCGGATGTCGAGTTCGCCGATTCGGTAATCCGGGCTCCAGACAAAGGCGTTGAGGAAATCGAGGAAGGTGAGGAATTTCTCGGCGATCTTGGTTTCGCGCTCGCGCTGATCGATGGATCCGGCCAAGCCCATCAGCGCCAGTTTGCGTTTAGCCTCGAAGCGGGCCTTCTTGTGGTAGCGGTCGTCGAACAGGGCCAGGAGGAGATCGACCGGGTTCCAGGCGGTGACGATTTCGTTGGTGGTCTCGATATGGGCGCTGTACGGGGCAAGTACCTTGGCCCGCAGCGAGCTGATGACATCGTCGGCGGTGCGGGCGTACTCGTGGAGATGGCGGATCACCTCCTGCGAGGCGCCCTTGATGCCGAACATATTGCCGAGCAGGAGATAGGCGCGTTCCGCCGCCTGCGCCCGCAACGCCCGGTCGTGAATCAACGCCAGGATCTCGTCGTAGGTGGCGATGCCCAAGAGATCGAAGATCTGATTGCGCACCGAGCGGTACTTGGTTTTCAGGAGTTGGTTGCCCTGGATCTCCCGTACCCAGGCTTTGGTTTCGCGGGAGAAGGGGTGCGCCAGGGGCGGCGTATCCAGAACGGCAAAGGGGCCATCCTGCAACATGGCGGAAAAGACGGAGTGACGATCGAGCAGGCTCATGGCGGCGACATCGTAAGGCGGCGAATAGGGTGGAGTAGCCTCTCGCCGGCGTCTCCGTCCCGGTGCCGATGTCCGGAGGGAGATGTCCACAAGAGGTGCAGGGGAATGCCTGCTTCTACCATGCTATCCTTTGGGGCCGCAAGCGAAACCCTGCCGCGCCAGGCAACGGACATGGGCCTGCCGAAAAGCGGGACTTTCAGTTTTCGTTTTGACGAACCGCGATCACGCTGCTACCATGAATCTATCCGGAATGTCGTGCTCGCGGCGGGCCCGTTTGCGCCCTGCCGATGCCCTGTCGGCGAAGAACCGCACATCCCGGCCTGACTGCACGCCCTTTCTGCAACAAGGAGAACACTGCGATGTTTGGAGATATGATCGATGCGATTGTCCGGTTTGTCGAGTGGACCCAACTGGCCAAACAGATCAAGGATGTCGATTTTACCGGACTCTTCACCAACCCCTGGTTTCTGGTTCCCTTTGTGGCCCTGGTCGGGTATCTGCTGTACAAGAAAGCCTTCCGCGACCTGATCATTTTAGGCGCCATCATGGGCGCCTGGTATGCCTCCGGGACGCCGTACATGCAATCCCTGGTGGTGAACGGGGAGTTGCAGGTCGGCAAGGTCCTGCCGGTGCTCTTTGGCGGTGCTGCCCTGCTGGGAATTGTCGTCTACCTGCTCTTGGGCCGTTCCGATTGAACGGCGCGGTGTTGAGGCTTTGTTTCCGGGTCGTTCGCGGCCCTCGGGAGATTCATGGAATACCGTAACGCAATTTTTATCGTCACCGAGGAGCGCGCCTGCCCGATTTACAACGTCGGCGAGGAATTCAAGGTCGAGCAGATGGCCCTGAGCGTACCCGAGGGCAAGCCCGCCTGCCTGATGATGGTGCGCGAACTGATGAAAGCCGTTGCCGAAAAACGAAGTATGGAGCGTTTCTCGCCCTATGGCCCCTTGCGGGTGAAATTCGAATGCGGCGGCTGCACCGGTCTGATCCGGTTCGAGTTCAAGAAGGAAAAGGATTTCGCTACATTACAGATGAAGCTGCTGGCAGCTGCCGAGCAGAAGGCGCGGATGCGCCATCTGGATCAATTCTTCGACATGCTCCGTGGTCTCGAAATTTTCGAGCCGTTGGATGAGGACAGTCTCCGGGACCTCTCGGCGCAACTCCAGTTGCGAGAATTCGACGCCAACAAGATCGTGCTGAAAAAGGGCGAACCGGGAACGAGCCTCCACATTATTTTGGAAGGCCGTATCGCGGTGATCGGCGACGAAGGCCAGACGTTGTCGGAGATGGGGGCCGGAGAAATTTTCGGTGAAATGAGCCTGCTGTCCGGCGAGCCGATCACCACCACCATCCACTCGCGGGAAAAAACCCGGTTGGCCGTCCTCTCCAGCAAGGACTTCAAGCATGTCCTCAACCGCTATCCCATCCTCCAGGTCTTTTTCTACCGGATGCTGGTGGAACGGGCCCAGACCAATACCCTGCGTTCAGGCACCATCAGTTCGGGCATGACCGGCAAGCTCTCGGAGATCAATCCGGTCGAACTGTTCCAACTGATCAACTCCAGCCAGAAAACGGGCAAGGTGCAACTGGTGTTCGACGACGGCAATGCCGTGGTCACCTTCCACGAAGGGGAACTGCTCGGCGCCCAGTACCGCAATCTTTCCGGCAAGGATGCCTTTTTTGCCCTGCTGGCAAAAAGCGAGGGGCGTTTTACCTACACCAGCGGCATCACCGCCGAGGAGAAGGAACTGCCGGTGGTGGGGGGCTTCATGGGATTGATCATGGAAGGCATGCGGCGGGTCGACGAGAGGGAGGCATGAAGGGTTTCCGCGTACACCCATCGATCAGAGGAGCGCTCTGCCCCGTTTGATGGAGGGGTTCGCTTCGATGGTTTTTGATCGGGAGGCAGGGTTGCCTTATTCCCCGGACGCTCTTTTTTCCCACCGTTCCAACAGACGCTGACGCTGCTCCGGGGTCGCCTTGTCCCAGCGTTCGAGTAGCTTGGCCCGCCTCTCCGGATTGGCCAGAAGAAAGCGTTGCCGGAACCGGGCCTTCTGCTCGGGATCCAGGGATTGCCACCGCTCTTTCAGCTCCTTGCGTTTTTCCGGAGAAAGTTGGCGGAACTGTTCGCTGACAGCGCGCAACCGCTGTTTTTGTTCCGGTGACAATCGTTGAAACTGCTCAAAACGCTCGCGAATGGTCTGCCGCTGCTCGGGGGAGAGTTCGCGCCACTTGCGCAACCGTTCCTTTGCCACAGTCCGCTGCTCTGGGCTCATGTTCAGCCACCGTTCTGCACCTCGCTGCAACCGCTCCTGCTTCTCCGGTGCAAATCCATTCCATTCGGCGGCAAACGGCTGCAAGATACGTTGCTGTTCCGGGCCCAAATCGTTGAACTCACCGGCATGCAGGGCGGGGGTGCCGAACAGCAGCAACATTAGAACGGCAAGCCGTATGCCGAGCACCAAGCCTCGTCGCCATCGCAGCTTATTTGTCATGGCTGTCCTCCACGGGTACTCCTTGCTCCTTTTCCATGGCCTCAAGCTCAAACGGGTCCACCCAGCCTGTGTCCGTATCTTCAAATGACCCGAGAAACTCCAGCATTTCCAACCCCGGCTGCTCGTCCTCGACCTTCGGGGGCCCGCTCCAGGCCCGGTTTCCAGAAAGGCAGATCAGGAGAGTCGTCAGCAGTACGCGACAAACCATTCTCTTCCCCTTCCACCGTCGAGAGCCATTGGTAGAAGTCGATATCTTCAAAGAATTCAAGAGATTCCTCTGCGGTTAATAGTCCCAGGTCCGCCACCGGATTCGTTTCGACGGCTTCCTGACGAAGTGATCCGTTGACCACAAAGACCACCAGTGCCACGGCGGTCAAGGCCGAGGCGATCATGCCGGTCATGGGCCATGGTCGGCGGAACAGCGGCATCGGCTTGTTCCTGGCCGCGAGAGCCCGATTGCGGGCGCGCTGCAACCGCGATAGCGTATCGCCGTTGAGATGGGCTGCTGTTTCGTCAAGGAGGCGCTTGGCGGTTTGGGTGAATTGCCGTTGCCGTTCCTCGTTCATGGCCAATGATCCCCCAGTTGTTCCCGCAGGGTTTGCACCGCCCGGGAATAATGCGTTTTCACCGACCCCTCGCTGCACCCCATGATGCCTGCTGTGTCGGCCACACTCAGTTCCTGCCAACCCCGCAACAAAAAGGCCTGCCGCTGGCGCAGTGGGAGACGGGCGAGCGCCCGCTGCAAGGCGGCGGAGGCTTGGTTGACTTGCGCAGCATGTTCCGGATTGGGAAGATGCGTATCTTTCAGAGATTCCATGATATCTTTTTCGTCCCACCCCGTGCCGATCCCGAACCAATGCAGGCAGCGGCGAACTGCTTGCCTGCGTCCCCAGTCGCGGATGGCGTTATGGAGGATGGCGAAAAAGAGCGCTTTCCACTCTTCACGTGGTTTGTGGCCATAGGTGTCGACAAATCGGCAGAAGGCGTCCTGGACGAGATCGAGGGCCTCCTCCCGGTTGCGACTGGCAAGGAGAGCCTGCGGTACGCCGGTCGTTCGATCGATTTCAGGAAGGATTCCATGCCGAAATGCTCTGCAACCTCACCGGAGGGAGGACTCGCCCGCACGGCACGCGGGTTTACTTATGCCATCGGTCATAGTGGCGGTCGACGCGCTGTCCTCTGCGGTCAAACCGATTGTCGACCCGGTCGCCCCGGCGGTCCAGACGGTTTTCAATCCGGTCGCCTTGCCTGTCCAGACGAAGAGAGCGCTGTTCATGACCGTTCAAGGCGGCGCGATCCGATCGGGCGTCCAGGCGTTCGTCGATCCGCTCACCCTTTGCGTCGAGTCGTTGGTCGATGCGGTCGCCCCGGTGGTCCAGACGATTTTCATACCGATCGCCCCAGTCTTGGGCGCAGGCGTTGCCCAGGCTGAAGAGGATGGTGAGAGCAGTGGCTGCAATGAGTGGTGTTTTCATGGTATGTTCTCCGTCATTAAGGGGAAATGATGAGCCTGTATTGAGGAGAACGCACCAGCCGCAAATCGGTTGACAGAGGCGGAGGGTTTTTTAAAAAAACGGTCAATCTTTGTCCGGCGCCGATTCCGTGATGTACCGGGACAGATAGAAGGATTGGAGCACGATGAACACCAAGGTGAGGCCAAGCATGCCGAACAGTTTGAAATTGACCCAGGTGTCGCGGTCGAAATACGACATGACGTAAAGGTTCACCGCGCCCAGGACGAAGAAAAAGGCGATCCAGGCCAGGTTCAGGCGTCGCCAGACCGGCTGGGGCAGGGTCAGGTTGGCGCCCAGCAGTCGCTCGATCGCGGTTCGCTGGCCGGCCACCTGGCTGAGGAGGAAGGCCCCGCCGAACAGCCAGTTGATCACCGTGGGCTTCCACTTGATGAACTGCTCGTCGTGGAGATAGAGGGTAAGGCCGCCAAAGATGACGATGACCCCCAGGGCAACCAGTTGCATGGTCGGGACCGTGCGTGTTTTTATCCAGGAGAAGCCGCATTGGACGAGGGTGGCGGCGATGGCCACCCCGGTCGCGATGTAGATGTCGGCAAATTTGTAGGCGAGGAAAAAGAGCAGGACGGGAAAGAAGTCGAAAAGAAATTTCATGGGTCTACGTTGAGTTCTGAAAGTCGGGGTTGTGTCGAGCCGAAGGGTTGTGCCCCCTCAGCAGGGTTTCGGTGACGGTTCATGGATCCGGGCGGATGCGATAAGCGCCGTGTCGGTGCGCGCTCAGGTCAGCCGTACCCGGTTGATGTGGGCCGCATCGCGCTGCACGGTGCGGTGGTACTGCACCGCAGGCCGGCCGAAGAGCAGGGCATAGCCCTTCACATGGTCGTCGGGGATGCCCAGCCGCTTGTACAGATCGGTGTCGATTTCGGAAAGGGCCCATCTGATCATGGCGTTCCACAGCGTGCCGATCCCCATACTGGCGGCGAGCAGTTCAAAGTAGCTCATGGCAATGATGATGTCGGCATCTGGGGTGGTCACCGACGGCGGGACCGAAACCATGAGCAGGTGGGGGGCATTGCGGAAGATGATGTCGCGGCCCTGGTCCCAGGCGCTGACCACATGCCGGAAATAGCCCTGCCCCTCCGACAACCGTTTTTCGACCACGGCCGCGCGGAGCCCTTCCAGCGTTTCCCGGCGGAAGATCGCCATGGTGGCGGGGTCGTCAATCACCGTGAACAGGCACTGCCGGTTGTTCTTGCCGGTGGGCGCGTTGGCCACCGTGTGGAGCAGCGAGTCGATCGTCTCGGTTTCCAGGGGCTCGGGCAGGAAGCGGCGGATCGAACGTCGGCCCCGAATGAGCGCCGCCATCTGATGCGCGGCGGGCAGGCTTTCCGGCAGCGGCAGCGAATCGTCAGGTTTGAATCCCAGGATGGAGAGGGCGCCGGTCGGGCAAACCGCCAGACAGTGCTGGCACTGAATGCAATGATGGACCCTGGTGGGATTGAGGGCCGGGTAGTCGGGCGACATTTCGATGATATGAAAGGGGCAATCGTCGACACAGGCCCCGCATTGGCTGCACAGGTCGGTGTCGATGGTGAATTGCAGATCCATGATTTCTCCTCGGGTGGCATGAATGGGTGCGGGAGGTTGTCTCCCGCGCAGGGCGTCACGGCCCCGTGGGTTGCCGGTGATTGTGTGTTGACGTCGTGGTGGAAAGATGCCCCCCGGATCGACATTGCAAACAGTGAGGTGCGCCGCCGTGCCGGATAAAAAGTGTTCTCAGAGAGCGCTGCTCCACGAATTGCAGGCGTTCCGGGGCGGGGTCGTCGATACCTCGACCCTGATCTATCTCGAACGGGTGGGCTTGCTGCCGCAAACAGCCCGGTGGTTTTCCCTCCTCCTGATTCCCCAGGTTGTCGCCGAGTATGGGGCGCAACCAGGCGGCACCGTGCAGGTCGCCGCAGTCGGGAGCGGAACCACGGATGCCGTTGTGTGCCATACGGCGCAGGCTCTGGGATGGCCGGTGCTGTCCGAGGACAAGCAGGTGCTTCGCCGGGCCCGCACGCTCAACCTCTGTTTCTACAATACCTTGATGATCGTTCTGGCGTTGTGCGCCCAAGACCGCCTCACCCTGGCCGCCTTTCCCGGCATCCGCGACAGGTTGTGCGCCTTTGCCCGCTACAGCCCCGCGGTCGTTGCCGTGGGCGATGCGCTCTATCGCCGACTCCGGCAGGAGCGGACAAGCGGTTGAGCGCCCGGGGCTGGGTTCAACCGCCCCGCATCAGCTCACGGGCGAGGGCGGTCGCGGCCTGCTGGTGGGCGTCGATATCGGTGTTCGGCTGGAGACGCAAACCAGGGGCGATCAGGGTTCTGACCTCAAAGCCGTAGAGTTCCAGATTCAAGACATACCGTTCGACCACATCGTTGTGGGCGCCGGCCCCGTCGACATGGGTGAGGATCAGCACCGCGATCTTGCCGGACGGCAGGCGGCTGCTGTTTTCCTCGTCGTCCCGGACATCGGTCCGGATCAGCGACCACATCCGGTCGAAAAAGGATTTGAATTGGCCACAGGTGTCGCCAAAGTAGATCGGGGCGGAGAAGATGGCGATGTCGGCTCGGTAGAGATCGTCGAGCACGGCGGTGACGTCGTCCCGGAGTACGCAGCGTTCGGAGCGGGTGTGGCAGCCCTCGCAGCCCTGGCAGCCACGGTACTGCATGAAGTTGAGCGGATATTCGGTGACGGCGGCCCCGTAGGTGGCGGCGGTTTCGGCGAAGGCGCGGGCAATGCGGGCGCTGGTGCCGTTCTTTCTCGGGCTGCCGAGGATGTTGACGATGTGCACAACAACTCCCTTTACTTGAGGATCGAGGACGAAGACGAAGAACGATGTGCGGCCCATTGTACGAACAAGGCCGACATTTTTCCAGGGAATTGTGGGCGGTTTCCACGAGGCTGCGGCCACAGTGTGTTATTGTTTTCGCTTCCTGGTGCGCGGCATGCTATTATCTGTCGCTTGACGCGATCCCGCTGGCCAAAGGGGGCAGCAGGGAAACAAGTGCTTGAGGATGGACGATGCGGGTTGTGTTGGAAGAAGAATCCCTGCGGGATGGGTTGCAGGCGGAGAGCCGGCTCTTTGGGCTCACGGAGAAGATGGAGATCGTACGACTGTTGGCTGCGGCCGGTGTGCGCAGGCTGCAACTCGGCAGTTTCGTCAATCCGCGCTCCGTGCCGCAGGTGGCCAATACCGATGTCCTGGCTGCCTTGGTGCGCCGGGAGTTTCCCGACATTCTCTGCACCGCCCAGGTGTTCAACGAAAAAGGATTGGAGCGCGCCATCCGCAGCGGTCTTGCGCATCTTGGAGTTCCGGTGTGGATTTCCGACACGCTCAGCCGGCTGCATACCGGCCGGCCAATGGCCGAAGGCGTGGAGGTGGCAACCCGCTTGATTGCAAGCGCGACGACCGCAGGCATCGACATTTGCGCCGGGATACAGTGCGCCTTTGGCGGTGTCGGCGAGGGACCGCTTTCGGAGGCCGAGGTCTTGGCCGCGATCGCCCCGTTGGCAGCCGCAGGGGCCAGAGCGATCGATCTGGCCGACAGCACCGGCACGGCGCATCCCCTGTCCGTGAAGCGTCTGGCCAGCGCTGTGCGCGAAGCGTACCCGGAGGTCGAACTCTCCCTGCATCTGTACGATACCCGCGGACTCGGGTTGGTCAATATGTATGCCGGGTATGAGGCCGGGGTGCGGGTGTTCGGTACGGCTGCGGGCGGTCTGGGAGGGGGCACGTGCGGCGACGGCGCACTCGGCAATGTGGCCACCGAGGATGCGGTCCATCTCTTTCAGGGGATGGGTGTCGACACCGGCATCGACCTGTCCCTGTTCTGTCGGGTGGTGGCGCGCTTCGAGGCGCTGCTCGAACGGCAATTGCCGGGCCGAATGACCCGGGTGCTCCGGGGTCGTCGGGAAGAAGGGCTTTCCGGCGGACGGTAACGGGCGGGCAGGTCGCGCCGGCCTGTCGCCGGGAAGCATGTTCAGTGCACAGGAGGGTGTTATGATCGATTTTATCCAGCAGTTTCATCCCGTTATGCAGGCCCTGCTGGCCACGTTGTTTACCTGGGGGTTGACCGCTGCGGGCGCGGCGCTCGTGTTCATGAGCCGGGAAATCAATGCCAAGTTGCTCGACGGCATGCTCGGTTTTGCCGCCGGCGTGATGATTGCCGCCAGCTTCTGGTCGCTGTTGGCGCCGGGGATCGAAATGGCGGAGCAGTTGGGCCATATCCCTTGGCTGACCGCCGCCATCGGTTTCATGGGCGGCGGCATCTTCATGCGCCTGACCGACAAACTCCTGCCCCATCTCCATCCCGGCCTGGCCATGTCCCAGCGGGAGGGCATCAAGACTTCCTGGCAGCGCTCCACCCTCTTGGTCTTGGCCATCACCATGCACAATATTCCCGAGGGTTTGGCCGTGGGCGTGGCCTTCGGCGCGGTGGCTGCGGATTTGCCGTCGGCCTCCATCGGCGGCGCCATTGCTCTGGCTATTGGTATCGGCCTGCAGAATTTTCCCGAGGGCACGGCGGTGTCCATGCCGCTGCGGCGCGAGGGCATGAGTCGAAGAAAAAGCTTCTTCCTTGGTCAGGCCTCCGGCATTGTCGAGCCGGTCGCCGGGGTATTGGGCGCCTGCTTTGTCCTGAAGATGCAGAATATCCTGCCCTATGCCCTCTGTTTTGCCGCCGGCGCGATGATTTTCGTGGTCGTCGAAGAACTCATACCGGAATCGCAGCGCAAACATGCCAACATCGATTTTGTCACCATGGCCACCATGGCCGGTTTCGCGACCATGATGATTCTCGATGTCGCGTTGGGGTAATCATTCGCATTTACATTCATGATGTCTTTTTTCACCGATATGCTTCGCGTGACTCCTCTGCTTTTTTGTCATTCCGAATACATGTGAGGGAACTCGAGATCTCTCGCTATGCTCGAAATGGCAGATCTTAAAAGTCGTCTTGAATGCAAACTGGAATCGGTCGGCAAGCCCCGCTTCGATGTCCAATCCCTGTCGTACATTCGGTCCTCTCGTTTTCTATTACTGTTCACGTCTGCTGACACACCCTGTGATCCGTATATCCGCGAAGTGACCTTATCCCCTCTTCAATGCGCCCAATAACGGTGGCGATGGCCGGCGCATCGTTTCCGCTGGAAAATGGACACCGTGTCGTTTCCTTGAGTACGAGTTGTCAAGAGTAGCACTGTTGCGTCTGTGCAACGTTGCATAGGGTAGCGTTTTTGCTCCTGTAGAACATTCATCGATGGTTCGCCTTCTACGGTTTCACGTATAATCCCATTTCTAAACAGGCTGTTATCTGTTTCGTTGCTCCAAACAGTTTTTGGCACCTCGTTTGCTTTATTTCGGTAGACATCCGGCATAAAGAGTCTCTCTCCTGTAAAAATTTCCCTTGGGAAGGCAAGGGCTGTGTTGTTTGTTGAGGGCGACTCGGGGCCAGATGGCGATTGGCTTAGGGAGCCGAGAAAATCGTGCCGTGCTGCGGCGAGAATAGTTCAGACTCTATCGTTCGGCAGGGCAACCCGCTGAAATTCTACCAACTCAGGAGGATGCGACAATGCCAAGAGGAGATGGAACAGGACCCAGGGGACTGGGGGCAATGACCGGGCGAGGCGCCGGATACTGCGCCGGAGCAGGAGTGTTGGAGACAGGGGGCGCCGTGCCAGGGCGTGGTTTCGGCATGGGATTTGGAAACGCACGCGGCATGGCGGGGATGGGCCGCGGCTGCGGCCTTGGCTGGCGTTCGATGGGGCGCGTCTCCGGCCTGGCGGGAAGAGGTCGGTTTGGCGCTTTCGCCGTGCCGACCGCCGCTGGTCCGGAAACGGAAAAACAGCTGCTGACAAGGCAGGCCGAAGCGTTGCAAACAGAACTGGAGAACATCAGGAAACGACTGGCCGCCATGGCAACGGAGAGTGAAGAGTAGAAGCGGTTCGCCACCATTGGCCGCCTTGGCGCACAGCTCGATGCGGTCAATGGTAGCCCGTTTCCCCCCCATCCTTCATGACCGGTTCGGTCATGACATGACGACAGAGCACCAGAAGGAGAAGCAATGAAAATAGTTGTGACAACAACGGGAAAAAGCCTTGACGCCCCACTGGACCCTCGATTTGGCAGGGCTTCTGGATTTCTTGTCTATGATCTGGAAAATGGCGGCTTCGAGGTGATCGACAATCGTAACGCGAACGCGGCGCACGGTGCCGGAATCCAGGCGGCGGAGAACGTTGTTCGGTCGGGTGCGCAAGCGGTTGTTACCGGTCATTGCGGCCCCAAGGCCTTTCAAGTCCTGCGGGCGGCGGGGGTGAGCGTTTTCAACACCGATGCCGCCACCGTGGCCGATGCCATCGCGCTCTACCGGGAGGGAAAGCTCAGCCGAGCCCTGAGCGCTGACACCAGGGGGCATGGAGCATAAGCGGAGCAGGTATCGCCTTTTTTCCAATCGGGATTATTCGCAGCGCACACAGCGTGACCCGGCAGACGCCGATCCAGCCCGTCAAAGCCTTTCTACACGATGTCGAGCGTAGGGTGTTCGCCCCCCGGGCGCCTTGTCGCCCCAACGCCATCGGCCTGAGCGTGGTTGAATTGGTCCGTTGCGACGGCTTTGTGCTGCACCTTGACGGCGTCGATATCCTCGACGGTGCGCCGCTGCTCGACATTAAGCCCTATATGGCCAAATTAGATCGGATCGCAACCACCCGAGACGGATGGCAGGCCGAAGTCGACGAGGATATGGCCCAACATCGCGGCCGCCGGGAGTATGGGAAAAACACCCTGTGACGCATCGCTCCCCGGTCAATCGAACCGGCGTGCGGTGCGGGCAATGGGTTCCTGTCGCAACCTGCCATAGGAAGAGCACACATGACGACCGAGAGGGCGAGATACTCATTTGGCCCCGTGCCTTCCCGGCGACTGGGAAGGAGCCTGGGGATCAACAATATCCCGGCAAAAAACTGTACCTATTCCTGTGTGTATTGCCAGGTCGGGAGAACCTCCCGACTGCGCGCCGATCGCTGTGTGCTGTATTCCCCCCAGGCGATCTTCGAGGATGTGCAACGCAGGGTGGAGATATGCGAAGAAGCGCGTCTACCGATCGATTACCTCACTTTTGTTCCCGATGGAGAGCCGTGCCTGGACCTGCATCTTGGCCGGGTAATCGCCCTGCTGAAAACCCTGGGAAAATCGGTGGGCGTCATCACCAACAGCTCGCTGCTCGGGCGGCAGGATGTGCGTGACGAACTGGGCCAGGCCGATTGGGTTTCCGTAAAAATCGACACCGTCGACGAAGAAATCTGGAGACGGATCAATCAGCCGCATCCGGCCTTACAGTTACCGGAGATTCTTGACGGCATCGGCGTCTTTGCCCGATCCTTTGCCGGCACCCTCGTCACCGAAACCATGGTGGTCCGAGGGGTAAACGATACCGAAGCCCGCATGCAGGGTGTCGCCGATTTTCTTCAATCCCTGCACCCCTCCCAGGCCTATTTGAGTATCCCTACCCGCCCGCCGGCATACCCGTGGGTGTCGTGCCCGGACGAGGAGACCCTGCATAGGATCTATCAGCTTGTGGCGCGGAGAATCAAGAAAGTAGAGTATCTGATCGGTTACGAGGGCAACGATTTTTCGTTCACCGGCGATGTCGAGCATGACCTGTGCGCAATCGCCGCCGTGCACCCGATGCGGCAAGAGGCTGTCGACGAGCTGCTTGCAAGGGCCGGTGCTGCGCATGAGGTCGTCGATCGGATGGTGCTTCGGGGAGATCTCAAGCGTGTCCACTACGATGGGCACGTTTTTTACCTGAGAGCCTTCGGGAAAGCCCCTGCAATATCCACAGAGTAGAGGCGTTCTTGTTGCCACCCTTGTGGTCCAGCCGGCTAACCAGCGAACATGTTGACGGCACCTCAAGTGCCGGGAAAAAGGAGAGCCAATATGGGATGCAGTGAGTGTGCGGGGTTCTCGGAAACCGCACGGGAACACGCCGCGAGCCCTCGAAATTACGGCGCTCTTGCCAAGTTTGACGGCCATGGCCGAATCACCGGCCCCTGTGGCGATACCATGGATTTCTGGGTGGCGGTGGATAACGGTCGGGTGGTCCGAGTGACCTTTTCCACCGACGGCTGCGGATCATCCCGCGCCTGCGGCAGCATGGCCACGACTCTGGCAGAAGGCAGGGGCGTGGAGGAAGCGGCTGCCCTCCGGCAACAGGACATTCTGGAGGCTCTTGGCGGCAATTTCCCCGAGGATCATTGCGCTCTTCTGGCGGCCAACACGCTTAAGGCGGCCTGCGAGGACGCTCTCGGCCGGATTGAGGCGGAAGCGACGTCTCATCGGACACCCTGTTCCACCTGCGTTAAGCAATGCTCCGCCTCCCAGCGCAAGGAAGGAGAGAGCGAGCGTGATTTCGCAGACCGGCAAAAACTCGAGTCCCGCTTGTGCCGTATACGCCACACGATCATCGTGCTTTCCGGCAAGGGCGGCGTTGGCAAGAGCACCGTGGCCGTCAACCTGGCCATGGCTCTCACGATGGCGGGCAAAAAGGTGGGCCTGCTCGATGTCGATGTCCATGGGCCAAGCATTCCCACCATGCTGGGGCTTGAAAATACCAAAATAGCAGGATGCGAGGACGGTGTGTTGCCGATCGGTCTGGGGCAATTGCAGGTGATGTCGGCCGGGTTTCTCCTTAACAGTCAAGACGACGCCGTCATTTGGCGTGGACCGATGAAAATGAAGGTCATCAGGCAATTTATCCAAGAGGTGGTCTTGGGGAATCTGGATTATCTGATTATCGATTGTCCACCGGGAACCGGAGACGAACCCCTCTCGGTCTGCAAACTGATCGGTTCCATGGACGGTGCGGTGATCGTGACCACGCCGCAAAAAGTGGCGGCAGTGGATGTACGTAAATCCATCACCTTCTGCCGCCGGTTGCACGTTCCAATCCTCGGGGTGGTGGAAAACATGAACGGATTTGTCTGTCCAAAATGCGGAGAGATCACCCGGATCTTGTCTGCCGGGGGAGGGCGGCGGATCGCCGAGGACATGGAGGTACCCTTTTTGGGCTCCATCCCCATGGATCCCAGGATTGCCGAAGCCTGCGACAGCGGCCAGCAATTTATCCAATATTACGCAGCCACGCCCACCGCCGAGATCATGCGTAGGATCATCGAACCCTTGGTGGCCACGCTTGAGGCAAAGGCTCCAGCCGCCGGGAAGACCGATGGGTATTGAACCCGCCACGGATGGCCGCAACGGCCATGGCCACTGTCTGTTGTGCGGCAATCTGCATCCCCACTCCTGGGGTCTTTCTTTCTCTCCGACGGAAGACGGCGGCGTTCACACCTTCTTTGTGATCGGATCGGAATTCCAAGGGTATGATAACATGATTCATGGCGGCGTTATCGCCACCCTACTGGATTCGGCCATGACCCATTGCCTTTTTCATCGAGGGATTGAGGCCGTGACCGGAGAATTGCGCGTCCGTTTTTTCCACCCCGTCGCCTGCAATATCCACGTGGAGCTTCGGGCGCGGCTGCTTTTCACCTGCCCGCCGCTCTATCAGTTACAGGCCGAGATGCTCAACGCAGGGCAGCTCATGGCCAGGGCTGAGGGCAAATTCATGCGAAGGCAACAGTCATGACATCCTCGCGCACCACGATCGCCATCCTTGTCGATAATGCGGCTGGGCCCGGGCTCAAGGCCGAGCACGGTTTTTCCCTGTGGCTGGAAACCGCCGGCAAGCGCATCCTCTTCGATACCGGCCAAGGTCGCATCCTGATGGAGAACGCCCACGTCCTGGGCATCGATCCGGCGGCCGCCGACTGCCTCGTGCTCAGTCACGGCCATTACGATCATACCGGCGGGCTTGGACCACTCCTCCAGCAGGGCCCGAAATTCGACCTCTACTGCCATCCCGCAGCGGTCAACCCCCGCTACAGTTTCCGCAACCATATGGCCAAGCCGCTGCAGATGCCCCGCGAGTCCATGGCGGCCTTGGACCGGTTTCCACAGGAGCGGGTGCACTGGACACAGCAGCCGGTCCTGCTCTGCGAGACCGTCGGTTTGACCGGGCCCATAGCCCGCGAGACCGATTTCGAGGATACCGGCGGCCCTTTTTGCCTCGATCAGGCCGGGCAGCGTCCGGATCCGGTGGACGACGACCTTGCCCTATGGATTCGGACGGCAAGTGGGACGATCGTTTGCGTCGGCTGCGCCCATGCCGGTGTGGTGAATACCCTGCGGCAGGGGCGGCGTCTAAGCGGCGACAGCCGCATCCGTGCCGTGATCGGCGGGTTTCACCTGATCGGCGCCAACCAGGGACGCTTGGACCAGACCATCGAGGCCCTGCGGTTGCTGGCGCCGGAGCGCATCGTTCCCTGCCACTGTACCGGCGAGGATGCGGTGAACAGGCTGTGCCGGGCTTTTGGCGAGCGATGCACCCCCGGCTTTGCCGGCATGCGCTGTTGTTTCGACTAATCCACCCAGCCCAATGCAAAGCCATCGGGGATGAGCCGGAATGCCCCGGATGCCGAACTTTTCCCCCATGGAGCGAAGAATGGAAAAAGACCGAAAGATTGCCCTGCTGATCGATTGCGATAATGCCAGTTATCAGGCGGTGGACGGTGTGCTCAACGAGCTGGCGAAATATGGGGTCACCAACATCAGACGCGCTTACGGCAACTGGAAAACCCCGCATCTCAAGGGATGGGAGGAACAGTTGCACCCCTTTGCCATCCAGCCCATCCAGCAGTTTGCCTACACCCAGGGAAAAAACGCCACCGATGCCGCCATGATCATCGATGCCATGGATCTGCTCTACACCCAGCAACTAGACGCGTTCGCCCTGATGACCAGCGACAGCGACTTTACCCCGCTGGTCATGCGGATTTTGACCAGCGGCCTCACCGTGTATGGCTTCGGCGAGCAGAAAACCCCGCTGCCCTTTGTCAATGCCTGCTCTCAGTTCATCTATACCGAGAATCTGCTGCCTGCGGTCGAGAGCGACGAAACCCCGGCGGACGCGGGGCTGGCGCTCAAGAAATCGCGCAACGAGCTCCGCGGCGACACCGCGCTGGTGAAGCTGCTGCGCAACGCCGCCGAGCAGACGGCCGGCGAAGACGGCTGGTCCAATCTCGGCCGGGTTGGGCAGTACATCTCCAATACCGCCTCCTTTTCCCCCATTAATTACGGCTACAAGAAACTGAGCGATCTTGTCCGGGCCAGCGAGCTGTTTCATGTTGAAATGCGCAACAACAACAAGGTGATGTATATCAAGGACAGCAAGAAGTAAGACGCTGCCGCTGCGTTGCGCTCCCCCCCTCGTTCTCCCATGTCTTCGTCACGCACCACCACGGTCGTCGTCCGCAGCGAATCCGATAAAGAAGGGTTGAACGAATACGACAACCTGTTAAAGTAGTACTGAAAACCATATGCCACGGCCACAACGTGGGAAGGTCGGCATCCCGCTTGCAGTGTGGCCCTGCCTGCTTTCTTGCAGTACATTGGACGGTTAATGAAAGCCCAATCATCTATCCTTCCGCAGAACTCGCATGATGCAGTCCTGGCAGCCCATGTCCACCCGCCGGATTGGCAGAATCCCGAACCGGCCGGCCGCTACAACCTGGTGGTGATCGGTGCCGGCACCGCCGGTCTGGTGTGCGCCGCCGGGGCCGCCGGTTTGGGGGCGAAGGTGGCCCTGATCGAGCGATCCCTCATGGGCGGCGACTGCCTCAACGTAGGCTGCGTACCCTCCAAAGGGATGATCGGCGCGGCCCGTGCCCTGTTCGCTGCCAGAGGCGGCGAAGACTTCGGGGTGCGAGGCGGAGCGGCGCTCGATTTCGATTTTCCGGCGGCGATGGAGCGGATGCGCCGTCTGCGCGCCGCCATCAGTCCCCATGATTCGGCCCGCCGCTTCCGCGACGAACTGGGCGTAGATGTCTTTTTCGGCCAGGGCCGGTTTGATGGTCCCGACTGTATCGAGGTCGAGGGCAAGCAGCTCCGTTTTCACAGGGCTGCTCTCTGCACCGGTGGCCGGGCCGTTCTCCCGCCCGTCTCCGGCCTCGTCGAAGCGGAACCCTATACCAACGAAACCGTCTTCACCCTCACCGAGCTGCCGAAGCGGCTGGCGGTGATCGGCGGCGGGCCCATCGGCTGCGAACTGGCCCAAACCTTTGCCCGGTTCGGCAGCCGGGTGACCCTGGTGCACCATGGCTCCCATCTCCTCGGCCGCGAAGACGCGGATGCCGCCGCCATTCTTCAGGATGTCTTTGTGCGCGAGGGCATCGATCTTCGCTTGCAGACGGCGATCACCCGGGTCGAGCGCCATTGGCTGGAAAAATCGATTCGCTTCCAGCAGGAAGGGCTTGCCCATGAGATCGGCGTGGACGCCATCCTCGTGGCGGCGGGTCGCATCCCCAACATCGAGGGGCTCGATCTGGAGGCGGCGGGCATTGAGTTCGATCGCAACGGGGTGCGGGTGGACGACCGTCTGCAAACCACCAACCCGCGTGTTTACGCCGCCGGCGACATCTGCTCGGCCTTCAAGTTCACCCACACCGCCGATGCCCAGGCTCGCATCCTGATCGCCAACGCCCTGTTCAAGGGGCGGCAGCGGGTTTCCCGCCTGGTGGTCCCATGGTGTACCTATACCGACCCCGAGATTGCCCATGTCGGTCTGTACGATTATGAAGCCCAGGCCAAGGGCATCCCGGTCGCCACCCTGACCGTGCCGCTTTCGCAGGTGGATCGGGCCATCCTCGACGGCGAAACCGAGGGCTTTGCCCGAATCCATCTCCGCAAGGGAACCGATACGATCCTCGGCGCCACCATCGTCGCCCGCCATGCCGGCGAGATGATCGGCGAACTCTCCCTGGCCATCACCAGTGGGCTCGGACTCGCCGCCATCGGCCGCACCATCCATCCCTATCCGACCCAGGCCGAGGCGATCAAAAAACTGGCCGATGCCTACAACCGCAGCCGCCTGACCCGATCGGTGAAAAAACTGCTGGGCGGCTGGTTGGCATGGCAGCGGCGATGACGACCGCCCATCCCCGCGAGGGTTGCGAGGGCATTCGGATCGACCCGACCCGTTTGAACCTACCCAAGACGAGCGGTTCGTGGGCGCTGCCACCGATGCCCTGTTTGCCGTTTCCCCGGAGAACAACATCGTGAACCGGAAAAAGCTCCTTGTGTTTGCCCTGGGCGCCTTATTGGTCGGCCTCTTTTTCGCCTTTGATCTCGGCCGCTTCCTCACCCTGGAGGCGCTCAAGGCCAACCGCCAGGCGCTGCTTGATTATTATGCCACACACCGGCTGCTCACCGTGGCAGGCTTCATGGCTCTTTATATTGTGCAGACAGCGTTGTCGCTGCCCGGCGCAGCCATACTGTCGCTGGCCGCCGGCGCGGTGTTCGGTTCGATCATGGGCACGATATACGCCAATATCGCCGCCACCATCGGCGCGACCCTGGCCTTTCTTGTCACCCGCTACCTGCTGCGTGATGTTGTCCTGAGCCGATTCGGCGAGAAATTGGAGGGCATCAACCGTGAACTGGAGAGTCGCGGCTTCAACTATCTCCTCTTCCTGCGGCTGGTGCCGGTTTTTCCCTTCTTCCTGATCAACCTGGCCGCTGGTTTGACCCGACTACCGCTTCCCACCTTTTTTTTCGGCACCATGCTAGGCATCATTCCCGGTGGTTTCGTCTACGTCAATGCCGGTGCCAGCCTGGCCACCATCGATTCGTTGGCCGGGATCCTCTCGCCCCGGGTGCTGGGCTCCTTTGCCCTGCTCGGCCTGTTTGCCCTGGTACCGGTACTCTACGGCAAGTGGCGCGATCGGAGCGGATCGGGTAGGGTGGGACCAGCGCAATAATCTCACGCAAACGAAGCAGGCATTTTTTGTCATTTCGACCACAGGGAGAAATCTCTTGGCAACGCATTTGAGGTATCTCGTTTTGCTCGAAATGACAGCAAGCATCTACCCTTCATTACGCAAACAAGACAGTGGACAAGAGTAATTCCACCGAAAGGAACAGATATGAGTTGGCGGATTGATCCGAAGATTGAAGAAATCTTGAGCAAAGGCAGGGGTGCGGGCCCGATTACCCGCGAGGAGGCCCTGGTGCTCATGCGCCTGGAGCTGGAAAGCCGGGAAACCTACGCCTTGATGGAGTCTGCCAATCACCTCTCCCGTCAACACTTCGGCAGCAAGGGCGAGCGGCACATGCACATCGGGCTCAATGTCGAGCCCTGTCCCATGGACTGCGCCTTCTGCTCCCTCACCAAGCAGGCCGGCCTGTTCACCGAAAGCGTCGAGTTTCCCCTGGAGCAGATCATTGCCTGGGCCAAACAGGGCGAGGCCGATGGGGTGGATGCCCTCAACCTGATGACCACCGGCAAGTTTCCCTTTGCCCGGCTGCTGGAGATCGGCCGCAGACTCAAGCAGGAGGTGCACACCCCGCTGGTGGCCAACACCCGCGACATCAACCATAGCGAGGGCGAGCAATTGCTCGATGCCGGTTTCGTCGGCTTCTACCATGCCATCCGCCTCGGCGAGGGCACCGATACGCCCTTCAAGCCGGAGCGGCGCTTGCAGACCATTCGGGTGCTGCGCGATGTCGGCCTGCGCTGGATGAACTGCGTCGAGCCGGTGGGGCCGGAGCACAGCCCGGAGGAGATCGTCGACCTCATGCTGCTCGCCCGCCGCGAGGGCGCCACCTACAGCGGGGTGATGCGGCGGATCAACTTTCTCGGCTCGCCCAAGACTCCCTACGGTATGATCAGCGAGCGGCGCATGGCCCAGATGGTTGCGGTCAGCCGCCTGGTGATGGGCGATACCGTCCGCGCCCACTGCATCCACGAGCCGCACAGCCTCTCCTTGATTGCCGGCGCCAACCTGGTTTTCCCCGAGGTCGGCTCCAGCCCCCGCGACGGCCAGGCCGACACCGGCAAGGGCAGGGGGCATTCGAATGAGCGCTGTGCAGATCTTTTAAGGGAGATGGAGTGGAATCCGGGGTTGGGTTCGAATTGTTTTGGGTGATAGAAATGTTGGTAGGGCGGCGCTGTTATTGTAAGACAGGATTTGTCTACTATACTGTTATGTCCAATTTACTTGGAGGAAAAAACATGGCTAAAGGAAGAGATGCTCAGAAAACAGAAAAGAAGAAATCAGAAAAAACGCTGAAAGAAAAGCGCAAAGAAAAAAAGGAGAAGAAATCAAAGAAAGATTCTCTTTAGATCGTTTGATAAAACGAGTTGCGACTCTGTTAGATCTGTCAAGGTTTGCTGTCGCAGGATTTGCAATAAAGAACAAGTGCAGATAAAGTGCGTTACCAACGGACTTCATGGGATTTGGGCCTTAAAGCGGGCCTTGCCCGTGAGCCAGCATGGTAGACAGGACAACAAATTAACAACCAGCGCGTAGGTTGGAGTGCGGCACGAACTCCAACATAACCCCGGTCAGACGCTTTCGCCTGGTTCGTTGGGGTTCCTGCGTCACCCCAACGCACTACAGCGGGGTGATGCGGCGGATCAACTTTCCCGGCTCGCCCAAGACTCCCTTCGGCATGATCAGCGAGCGGCGCATGGCCCAGATGGTGGCGGTCAGTCGCCTGGTGATGGGTGACACTGTCCGCGCCCATTGCATCCACGAGCCGCACAGCCTCTCCCTGATCGCCGGCGCCAACCTGGTCTTTCCCGAGGTCGGCTCCAGCCCCCGCGATGGCCAGGCCCACACCGGCAAGGGCAGGGGGCATTCGAATGAGCGATGTGCAGACCTGTTGCGGGAGATGGAGTGGGAGCCGGGGCTGGTTTCGAATTGTTTTTTCTGATCGACTCTATCCAAACAGTAATGTTAACCTCTTGAGGAGGACTTTATGGAGTTCGTGAAGATTTACAGCACGCGCGTCCCGAATGCCGCCCGGACACTCGATCAAAAAGTCGATATTGCCTCTCTCTTAGACAGGACGAAGTCTGATCCTGTCCGATTAGCACTTGCTTCTCTATTACAGTATAAAAGCCTTAACTTCTGGGACTTCGGCGTTCGAGCGACCCCTCTGATTTCTGTTAATTCACTAGCCCGTAGGTTGGAGTGAGGCACGAACTCCAACATAATCCCGGGCAGATGCTCTCGTCTGGTTCGTTGGGGTTCCTGCGTCACCCCAACCTTGGGCTGACAATGCTTGTTGGTGGAAGGAGAAGCATGAAGGATTGGAACGAACAAGAGATTGCTGTAGCACACAGCAGAGGTGGTGTTACAGTTACTACTCACCCATTTGACAACCTTATTCGTTCAGGCTGTTCCCCTTGGCCCCCATCGGAAATTGTACAGAAGCTGTATCAGAGCCGACAGGTTCGGGCCTTTGCGGGGGCAGACGCGGAGCTTTGTACGTCGGGCTTGGGATTCTATTGTGACCTTCAATCCCTCCATAGCGAGGATGCCATTACGTGGTCTGTTTTTGGGACTGCGGCATGTGCTCAAAGGTCCATCTTGAAGGGTTGGTTAACGGATTTGATGCGGCTCCTGGATTTGCCACAAGCAAATATGGATGTCCCGGAGATATTTCTCTGGCGTCGCATTCCCCATCCAGACACCTTAGTCTCCGGTGGTCCAGAAATCGATGTGGGTATTCTGAGCGAAAATACGATCCTCCTTGTGGAGGCTAAGTGGCAATCGGGGGTGGGAACTCAACAGGGTAAAATGCGAGACAAGGACCAGATCCAACTCCGGGGTGAATTTTTGCAAAAATACGGGAGACAAATATTCCCCAATCGCGAAGTGTACGCTGTAGTAGGTATTAGTTTATTCGCGGGCGCTTTCTCGGACACGACACCTAACGGCATTTCTTTTCGGTCTACAACATGGGCGCAGATCTGTGATTTGGCGTCTCATCCCCAGGCAGAAGAGCTTAAGCGTTATCTGAAATGGAAAACCAAATTCACAAAAACAGCCAACAAGCGCAAGCAAACGACCTCGTTTCTTGGTGGTTGATGCGCGGCGTTATTCAAAAAGGAAAGCGCCAATGCGGACCATAACCTGTATCACCGTTACTCTAACCCTGCTCGCCACCCTCGTCCTGTCCGCACCTGTCCGTGCTGACCAGTACCGGGTGGGCACCTGGAAGACCGCCCAGACCATCCAGCCTTTTTTTTACAAGGAATTCCTGCCTCAAGGCGACACAGTCACGGTTTCGCCCTTCACCAATCCGGCGGATCAGAAGACGGCGCTGCTGGCCGGTAGCCTGGACATGACCGGGACAACCCTGGCCCATGCCATCCAGTCGGCGGTGATGGGGCAGCCGGTGGTGGTGGTCGCGGCCCTGTGCAACAAGTGCTCGGCCCTGGTGGTCCGGGCTGATGGGCCGATCCGGCAGGTGACCGATCTCAAGGGGAAGAAGATCGGTTATGTGCCGGGCACCATGCACGAGATTCTGCTGCGCGAAGTCCTGACCCGCAACGGCATTGTCCTGGACAAGGACGTCACCCTGGTGCGGATCGACTTCTTCGATATGGGTACCGCCCTGGCCCAAGGCGCGATCGACGCCTTCCTCTCCGGCGAGCCCTTCCCCTCGGTGGCGGTGGCCCAGGGCTACGGCCGCATCCTTGCCTACCCGTACTTCGACGAATCGGTGGGCACCATCAACGCCGGCATGCTGGTCACTCGCGAGATGATCGACAAGCATCCCGTGAAGGTGCAACAACTGGTCAATGCCCATGCCCGGTCCACCGAACTGTTGCGGCGCGACCGGGACCGCTGGCTCAAGGAGGCGGAAACCTTCGGTACCCCGCGAGCGGTGCTGGAGCAGGCAGCGGCCAATATCGAGCTGGCCTGGCGGATGGATGCGGATTATGTCCGCAAGGCGAAAAACCTGGGCGAGCGGATGCAGGCCCTGGGTGTCATCGACCGGCAGCCGGACTATGACAGGCTCTTTGACCTGCGCTTTGTCGCCAAGGCTCAGGAAGAAGCGCGACCGTGAGGGGACGCTCCTTGGTTTATTAGCAGAGGAGGAAGTTCCGTCATTTCGAGCGCAAGCGAGAAATCTCGGAGGGTGACAAGAGATTTCTCCTCGCTGTGCTCGTCGAAATGATACAAAAAATAACAATCGCAGCACGGTAGAGCAAGGAACGAGACACGATGGGGACAAAGGACATTGCCCTGGGGCTGCTGCTGCCGCTGACCGCCCTGGCAGCCTGGTTTCTGGTCAGTGGCACCGGCATGGTGCCCGGCTACCTGCTGCCCTCGCCCATGGCGGTGTTCGAGGCGGGCTGGCGTTACATCTTCGGCACCCAGGGCCCCTATGCCGGCCGCTTTGTCGGCGACCTGACCGCCTCGCTGTCCAGGGTGCTGCTCGGTTTCTCCCTGGCAGCCGCGATCGGCATTCCGCTGGGTGTCTGCTCCGGCCGTCTTGCCCTGGTCAATCGGCTGGTGGCGGGGGCGATCAACGGGTTGCGGGCCGTTCCCGGCATCTGCTGGTTGCCGCTGGCCCTGATCTGGTTCGGCATCGGCATCACAACCACGGTCTTTCTCGTCGCCCTGGCCGCCTTCTTCCCCATCTATCAGAATGCCCTCACCGGCGCCCGGCTGGTGGCCCCGATCTATTACCAGGCCGGGGCCATGCTTGGCGTTTCCAGGGTGCGCGGCGTGTTCGCCATTCTCCTGCCCATGGCCATGCCCAACCTCGTCACCGGATTGCGCCTGGGGCTGGGCATTGCCTGGGCCTATCTGGTGCTGGGCGAGCTGACCGGGGTGTCGGACGGCCTGGGCGCGGTGATCATGGATGCCCGCATGGCCGGCCAGTCCGACCTCATCCTGGCGGGGATCATCCTCATCGCCTTGATTGGCCGATGCTGCGACCGGGTGCTGGTGGTGCTGATGCGGCTCTGTTTCAAGAGTGCCCGGCGGCAGATTCGATGACAAAGAGCGCTGAGACCATGCCGCCGGCGCTGCTTGAAGTGGTCGGCCTGCAGCAGAGTTTTCTGCACAACGGCACAGTCGAACCGGTGCTGCGCGATGTCTCCCTAACCGTCGGAGGCGGCGAACTGGTGTGCCTGATCGGTCGCAGCGGCTGCGGCAAGTCGACCCTGCTCAAAATCGTCGCCGGTTTCTTGCGGCCGACCGGGGGACAGTGTTTGCTCGACGGCCAACCCATCGCCCAACCCGGGCCGGATCGTTGCGTGGTCTTTCAGGAGGATGCCCTCTTTCCTTGGCTCACCGTCCGGGAGAACATTGCCTTTGGCCTGCGTG
>Ga0074195_1001107_pt1 | contig 41239 bp, 20 predicted proteins | sample EPASupsiteHSE623_FD_64525 | JGI IMG/M metagenome (GOLD analysis project Ga0074195, IMG submission 64525) | Bioremediated contaminated groundwater from EPA Superfund site, New Mexico - Sample HSE6-23 | ecosystem: Environmental > Aquatic > Deep subsurface > Groundwater > Contaminated ...
GAGTTGGGGCTGTCCCCCCCCCCCCCCCCCCGAGCCGAGCGCAGCTCGACTCGACCGGTCGCTTCGCTCCCTGGGTCCCCCCACCTCCGTCCTCGAGCCGAGCGCAGCTCGACTCGACCGGTCGCTTCGCTCCCTGGGTCCCCCCACTCCGCGGACAGGCACCCCCGAGACGCCTTCACACAGCGAGTCTTTCCCCGGGGGAACCTGAGATCCGGTCGCGAGTTGTCCCACCTCCGAGGATGCACTTCTCCGGTCTGCCACCTCTCGCTCGCTCCACGCGGTCGGATTAGCGACGAGCTCTTCGAGCACGGAGCGGTCGACCTTGACCGGCGCCACCTGTGCCAGTCCGCTTGCCAGAACGCGCGTGAACGCGTCGAGCCCCTCGGCTGGCTGGATCGGCCGTACCCCAAGCCGCGCGGCGCGCTCCTCATACTGCTTCCCAGACACCACGCCGATTGTCCCCCAGTATCCCCAGTTGATGACCTGGACCGGTCGATGCTGCTGATGTCGCAAATACATGCCGAATACGTCCTCGAACCATGAGGCTGCCACGTAGTTGCTCTGACCCGCTCCGGCCGTGAACGAATTCGAGGTCGAGAAGAACACCAGAAAGTCCAGAGCGTCCGGCCGGAGGACCTCCTCGAGCACGACCGACCCCGTGACTTTGGGAGCGAGCGCCTCACGGAACGTGGCCTCATCCATCCGATCGATGGTCCGGTCCCTCAGAACGACCGCGGAGTGGATCGCCCCATTGATCTTTCCCCAACGCTGCCGGGCACGCGCCACTACCTGATCCATCGCCGATCGGTCGCAGACGTCCGCCCTCTCGTAGACCACCTCGGCTCCCAGAGACCTGATCCGGTCCAGGCGCTCGAGCTTCCCGCGATTCAACTCTCCTCGCCCGACGAGCACGAGCCGCGGCTTCACCAGGGACGCAAAATACTCCGCGATCTCGAGACCGATTCCACCCCCACCACCGACGATCAGGTAGACGCCTTGTTCCTTGAGCGGAAGCCGGGTTGGGTCCGGTCGCTTGAGTTCGATGCGCTCCAGGACTCCCTCGAACCGTTCATCCTGCCGGTAGGCCACCTGGAGCCCCACCGCCGAGGGTGACTCCGCAAGGATCCGGAGCGCCAGTAGCCGGGAACGTTCTGAATCGTAACTCATAAGATCACGACTTGCGAGATCCAGAGAGACGACTTCGAGGTCGTTGAGCTCCGTTTGGATAGTTCTGCCGAGTCCGACGACCAGCGCGTTGGTCGGACAGATCGAGTCGGACTCCAGGATCCGCTGGACATCCGTGGTCACGATCTTGAGCGCGTAGCGGTCGGCGTTGCGATTGGGATCCTTCCGGCCCCTCCGCGATCTCATGGCCTTCACGAGTCGCAGGAGAGAGAGGACGCCTCGCTCTTGGTCCTCGGCAAGACGATCCAGCGCAATGTTGTCGGTCGCCTGCCCGCACGCGAGGAAGTACACGTCTAGCCGCGTGGGCAACTCCGCCAGGACCCGTTCGAACTCCGCCTGGTCAGTCGTTTCTCCCAAGACGATCTCGTGAACCCGATCGGGTCCGATCTCCTCCGACAGACGCCGGGAGATCCCGAGGTCATCGGATGGTCTGACGATGAGGACATGTGCGTCCGGATCCGATTCCCGCGAAACCGGCGCCGGAAACTGGGATCTCCTCCAGGTCGGCTTCAGGAACGAGAGCTCTCCTTCCGGCCGGGTGGGTGAAGAGGCCTCCTCGGGAAGCGGGCTTTTCGGACGAGGCGTGGGAAAAGCCTGGGGTTCCCTCACGACCAGATCGTCCATGGTCACGAGCAAAGCCCCGGACTCGTCCACCACATCCACATGGAACCGGTGGAATCGCTCCTCGGCCGATCCTCCGGTCCGTTGGGCGTGGACCCAGCAGACCTTTTTCAGAGGCGCCACGAGATCCATCAGCTCGATCGAGGAGGGAACCATGGGTCGGGTGTTCCCGTCTGCAGAGCCGTGGAAGAGGCCGATCGTCGACTGGAGAGCCGCGTCCATGAGAGCCGGGTGGAGGACGTAGGAGCCGAGCGACGACTCCATGGTCGGACCCAGTGTGATCCGTGACAAGACCTCGTCCTGGTTGGCGACCAGGTGGTCGATGGCGCGGAAGAAGACCCCGTGCGCGATGCCGGCTGCCCGGAAAACCGGGTAGAGCTCTCGTGCCTCGGCCCTGTCAGGGCACCGGGCTCGGATCGCTTCGAGGTCGAGACGCAAAGATTCGACCGAGGGCGCTCGGTCGCCGTACTCGAGGAGTCCGGTCGCGTGAAGGACCGGCATTCCCTTGGTCTCGCTCTCGATCCGGAACCGAACCAGGTCGCCCTCCGCCTGCAACCGGACAAAGACTTCACGGCCATTGGTATCGGGGGCATACGGAGCGACCAGACGTGTCGCCCTGATCCGTTGAACCGGCCCATGCCCCTTGATGAGGCTACCGGCCGCCCGAGCCATCTCCAAGTAGGCCACGCCGGGAAGGATCGCATGCCCCAGTACCACGTGGTCCTTGACGATCGGTTCGCGGTCGACGAATCTGCGGACGAAACAGGCCCCCTCGAGTGAGGGGACGGCGGCGTCCAGAAGCGGATGCAGGGTTCCGGTGTTGGCGGCCAAGTCCTCGGCTTTGGAGACCTCGACCCAGCACCGTCTCCGGGCGAACGGATAGGTCGGCATTGAGAGTCTGTGTACCTCCTGCCCCGAGAAGAACGAGTTCCAGTCCACATCACAACCGGAGACGTATCCCTCTGCGAGGGAAGAGAGCCTTTGACCGTAGGTTTCGACATCCGGACTCAAGGTGTCGTGGATCTCGTGGATCAAACGATCGATCGTCTGGGAGAGTTCGTCGGATCGCAGTCCGCTACGGATGCTCGCGAGGAAGACCCCGGAGGGGAGGGGAGAGGCTGCTGTCGGTTGATCGCGCAGGCAACGGAGTTTCTCTGAGAGATCGTCGTGGCTGTTTGTCACGATCGCGGCCCTGCACCGCGCATAGTGGCTGCGTCCGGCCGAAAGGGTGAAGCTTATGTCAGCGAGATCCGCCTTCCGCCCCTCGCTCGACAGCCAGTCCATCAAAGCCTGGACCCGGGCGACCAGCGCCTCCTGGGTCTTGGCGGAGATCGGGACGAGGTGGTACGGGCGATGCAGTATTCGTGCGGGGCGTGGATCCGACGGGGAACGGGCGCAAGGTGGTTCCTCGATGACCACGTGAGCGTTGGTGCCGCTGAACCCGAAGGAGCTGATGGCGGCCCGGCGCGGCGCGCCGCTCGGACGGGGCCAGGGCCTGAGCGTCGTGTTCACGAAAAATGGGCTTTCCGTGAAATCGATATGGTGGTTCGCTGTCGTGAAGTGGATCGACGGCGGGATCTCTCTGTGCTGGAGCGCGAGTACCATCTTGATGAGGCCAGCGGCACCAGAGGCGGCGAGAGAGTGACCGATGTTGCTCTTCACCGAACCGATGGCACAGAACTGGGTTCGGGCGGTGAACCGGCGGAACGCGGCCGTGATCGCCTCGATCTCGATGGGGTCGCCCAGTTTCGTCCCGGTCCCGTGCGCCTCCACGGCGTTGATCGTGTCGGGGTTGATCCCGAACCGCTCGTACACCTCCACCTCGAGCGCGGTCTGGGAAAACGAACTTGGAGCGGTAATGGTGCTGGTCTTGCCGTCCTGGTTGATGCCGGACCCCTTGATCACCGCATAGATGTGATCCCGGTCGGAAATCGCACGAGCAAGAGACTTGACGACGACCATTCCAACGCCTTCCGCGGGCACGAATCCGTCGGCGCTGTCGTCGAACGTCTTGCATCGGCCCTCCGGCGAGAGCATCCGAGCCTGACTGGTCATGATGTACGGCTGGGGGGTCGACATCACGCAGACCCCGCCCGCGAGAGCCATGTCGCATTCTCCGCTCCGGATACTCTGGCAGGCGAGATGAAGGGCCACGAGTGCCGAGGAGCATGCGGTCTCCACCGGGATGCTCGGCCCCTTCAGGTTGAGGAGGTGGGAAATTCGGGCTGTCAGGATGGAGCAGGCATTCCCAAGCATGAGCGATCCGCTCGCTGGCGCACCGGACGACCGGAGGCTCTCGGTGTAGTCACCGCCAGCCACGCCGACAAAGACTCCGCACCGGGACCCGGACAGTGACTGTTCCCCGTAAGCCGCGTCCTCGAAAGCTTTCCATGCTTCCTCCAAAAAGAGTCGCTGCTGGGGATCCATCATTTCGGCTTCCCAGGGTGACACGTTGAAGAACAGCGGATCGAACTGGTCGATGTCGGCGAGGAATCCTCCCCGGCGGCAGTAGGTCTTGTTGGGCGCGCCGGGATCCTTGCTGTAATAGGCATCGATGTCAAAGCGGTCACGCGGCACATCGGCCACCGAATCGATCCCGGAAGCCAGATTCACCCAGAACTGCCGGACGTCCCGTGCGCCTGGAAACCGGCCTGAAAGGCCGATGATGGCGATGTCCTCCGTCCGGGCCGACGGCGCCTGGGAGGCGCCTGTGGTTATGGTCTCGTCGGGAAGACGGGCGGGCGTCGAAGGCTCATACCTTCCGGAATCTTGTGGATCGGACAGGGGAGGGACTGTGCAAACACGGCCTGACTTCAAGAGATGGCTCAGGTGACCCTCCAGGTTGGCGAGGTCCTGCAGCTCGTAAAGTCGGATCGCGTTGAGTTCTACACCGAACTCCTCGTTGATCGTCTGGACCACCTCGGTTGCCGTGACAAGGTCGAGGCCCAGCTCGGTGAACGTCGACTTCCCGTCCAGATCGGCGGTGTCGACCGACAGCACCGACGCGACGATCGACCTCAGACGATCGGCCAGCGGCTGGGGTGTCCCTATCTCAGAGGTTATGGCTGGTGGTCGGGGCGTCCCCTTCCCAGATGTCTCGGTTGGCGGCTTGGGGGAGGGAGAGTCGGACCGAGTCTGCGGCGTGACCGAAGGTTCGAGTGGTGGCTCTGACAAGGCTGAGTCAAGTGTCGAGAGGTGCTCTGCGAGATCTCGGATGCATGAATAGTCGTACAGTCGTGTGGCCTTGAGGTTTGTCCCCAGCCGATCGTTGATCTGCTTCACGAACTCCACGGCGAGGATCGAGTCCATCCCCAGCTCCGCGAAACTGGTCGCGTCCCCGATGTCGGATTCTTCCATGTAAAGGGCCGACGCGAGGATCGTTTTGAGCTGTTTGGCCAGTTCAGAGGCTGTCTGACGGGGAGGCGTAACTGACCGAATTACCTCATGGATTGGTTCGGCGGGAAGCTGGGGTTTGGTCTCACACGGTTCGGGTGGGACCTCGAGCGGCTCGGTCCTGTCGGCTGGTGTGCCGTGCGCGTCGAACCAGTGACGTGTGCGCGCGAAGGGATAGGTCGGAAGCGAGATCCGGCGTGGTTGAGCCTCCGTAAAGAGGGCGGTCCAGTTCAGCTCGCATCCCTCGACCCACAGAGCCGCGATGCGAGAAAGCTTTCCTGACGCGACCAGCGAACGAATGAAGGTGTCGAGCTCGTCGCAGTTTTCGAAGAACGCCAGCCGGGAAGTGCCGGTCCGGGCCCGGCCGATGAACACCCCCTCGGCGACGCAACGGCCTTGGAGATGTTGCTCGATCCTGGAGCAAAGCTCCTCAAAAGACGAGGCCACGATCGCGAGCCTTGCCTCCATCGGTTCCCGTCCGCACTGAAGCGTGTAGGCAAGGTCGACTAGAGACACCTTGGTGGTCGAATCGCGGAGGAACCGGAGAAGGTTCTCCTCGGCTTCACGAAGTCGCTCTTCGTTCCGGGCCGACAAGACGACCAGTTGCGGGGACGGGATGTCTCGAACCGTCAGCGATCCCGCATCCTCGGGTGCAACGTACTCCTCGAGGATCACGTGGGCGTTGGATCCTCCGAACCCGAACGAGCTCACTCCCGCTCGTCGCGGCAACGGTCGGCCCTGCTCATCCGAAAGCGTGGCGAACTCCCGGGTCCGGGTCACCAGGTAGAACGGGCTTTTGTCGAGGTCGATGTAGGGGTTGACCTGCTCGACGTGAAGCGTGGCGGGGATCGTTCGGTAGTGGATGGCGAGCAGAACCTTGATCAGACCGGCGATCCCGGCCGCGGGCTCCAGGTGCCCGATGTTCGTCTTCACGGAGCCCAATCCGCACCAGGCTTTCTCGCGGGCCCCTTTCACGAGTGTGGAGAAGGCTCTCTTGAGCCCATCCACTTCGACTGGATCCCCGAGTTCCGTGCCCGTGCCGTGGGCCTCAATGTAGCCGACGGTGGCGGGGTCGATCCCGGCGCGGCTGTAGGCGGTGATCAGGAGGTCTGCCTGTGCCAGCGGGTTCGGGGCGGTCAGCGAGTTGGCCTTGCCCCCGTGGTTCGCGGCTGTGCCCCGGACCACGGCATAGATGTGGTCGTTGTCGAGGATGGCCTGTCCGAGAGGCTTCAAGAGGACCGCGCCAACGCCCTCCCCTTTGACATACCCGTTCGCCCGGTGGTCGAACGTCTTGCAGCGGCCGTCAGGCGAGAGCATCCCGAGCTGACTGGTGAGGGTGAACGTGTCGGGCGACAGTATCGCACTCACACCGCCTGCGACCGCCAGCTCGCACTCTCCGTTTCGAATCGCTCTGACTGCGTGGTGTACCGCGATGAGTGCGCTCGAGCAAGCGGTGTCGATCGTTTCGCTTGGACCATGGAAATCCAGCAGGTACGAAACCCGGTTGGCGAGCATCGTGAGAGTGTTTCCAAGCGCAGCCTGGGCCTGGGCCTCACCCAGATTGGCGAGCTTCCCCATGAGGCCCATGTATTCGTTGAACTGGGCCCCGACGAACAGACCGACCTGCTTTCCCGCGAGGCTGGATGGCCGGTAACCCGCGTCTTCGATCGTTCTCCACGTCGTCTCGAGGAAGATCCTGTGCTGAGGATCCATAAACGCGGCTTCCCTCGGCGAAATGTTGAAGAAGGCGGCGTCGAACTTGTCCACGTCGGGCATGAAACCGCCCCACTTGGAGTTCGATCTGCCGGTGTCCGAATCCGCTCCTCCGTAGAACCGGCGCCAATCCCACCGATCAGGAGGCACCTCGCTGATCATGTCACGTTCCGATTTCAGATTCCTCCAGAACTCGGCGAGGTCGTGTGACTGCGGGAAAACGCCGCTGGCCCCCACGATCGCCACCGGTTCCGCTTCGCCTGTGGGCTGAGGGGAACTGCCCTCGGCTCGTCTCCCTCCGGTCGTGGGTCGACTCGTTTCCTCGCCCGTCCTTGGGTGACTGTCAGCCTTTCGTCCGGCAACTCCCCTGTCCTGTCGTCGGTGTGCGGCTTCTCGGCAAGCCCGGATGGCTGGCCCGTGCTCGGATTGGAGGTACTGGTTCAATTTGGCGAGAGTCGCGTGGGCGAAGAACGTGGACGGGTTCAGCTCGATCCCAAAGCGGCGACCGATGGCGTCGGCGAGCTCCTTGAGCATGATGGAGTCGACGCCGAACTCGCCGAAGTTGGTGTTGGGATCGAGCCTCTGGACGGGTACCTTCAGAAGCTCCGACACAACGGAGGTGATCTCCGCGAGCGTCGACCGCGCATCCTCTTCACCCTTTCCGACATCGAGCGTCGCCGGGATCGTTGGTTTCGGCGGCAGAGGACAGTGAAACCGCGGGAGGTTCCCGATTTTTTCCAGATCGCCATCGAGGACCAAGACCCTCGGCGCGCCGTGCGCCAGGGCACGTTCAAACGCCCGCACCCCTCCCTCGGTAGAGAGGAGGCGCAAACCCGAGGTGGTACGGTAGAGCTCCTCCCCACCGTCCGGGAACCGGATCCCGCCTGACTGCCAGAGCGGCCAGCCGATCGAGAGGGTGAGACCTCGGCCGTCACTCCTCGCTCGAGCCTTCTCCCTGAGCTCCGCAAAGCCATCCATGAAGCGATTGGCAATGGCGTAGTCGCACTGTCCAAAGTCCCCAAGGGCGGTCGAGACCGACGAACAGAGGACGAAAAACGAAAGCCCCTTGTCTCGCGTCACAGCGTCGAGGATGACCGTGCCTTGGATTTTTGGTGCGAGCACTCGGTCGATCGCGGCGCGATCCTTGCCCGTGAGGATCTGATCGCCCAGCATCCCGGCCGCATGGATCACTCCGTCGAGACGACCGAACCTGTTCAAGGCAAAGGCGACCGCGTGCTCCATCGCGGCTTGGTCGCAGCAGTCCGCGCGGACGTACTCGACCTCGATACCGGACGCTCTCAAGGCGTCGATTTTTTCCATGCGCATCGCGTCGAGCTCGCTTCGACCGGTGAGCACGAGACGCGCGCCGAAGGCCTGGGCAAGGTGCCGGCCCAAGGCAAGGCCGATCGCCCCACATCCGCCAGTGATCAAGACCACATCCCCTTGGTGGACCACGCCGGAAGTCTGTTGGGGAAGCCCCTTGATCAGCACGAACTCCCGATCCCAGCGGCGATGGGCGTGGTAGCGAGTCTCGACCAAGGCGCGTTGGCCCGCGGCCGCGAGCTCGTCGATCGCTATTTTTGGAACGTCAGCCGGGGCCACGCCGGAGAGCTCGACGGTCGAAAGCTCGAGCCCGGATCCCAGAACGCCAAGCGAGCCGACCATGCCGGAGACTGCCGCGTTCTGAGGCTGGGGCTGATCAGGGGTGGCCTCGTAAAGATAGAGAAATCGAGCTCTTGAGCCTGCAAGCGACGCAGCACGGACAAGACTCAGGATCGATCGCACGCCGGAGTTGAGCTGCTCGTCGAGGTGTCTCGCATGCTCGTCGGTGAATCTTCCGGCTCCAGAGAGCCATTCGTTGGCACGGGAGTCGATGTTCCAGAAGTGGAGCACGTGGACCGTGGCGTTGCCGCTCGTCGCAACGGACCAGAGTCGCTCGAAATCTTCATCACGATTCGGATCGAGTTCGAACGTGTCCGAGTCAGGCTGGCTGAACGAAGTGGCAGGACGGACGAGAGCGACCTTGGTGGCTTGCCCCCAGCGTTCAACGCACAGCCTTCGGATCTCGAGAAATCGCTCGAGAGTGCGGTCGAGAACGAGAACGACTCCTGGCTGCGGGCCAGTGCGCGAGAGATCGAGCGGGGCCACTCTCCACACAGGCCCGAACAGATGCGGCTCCTCCTCGGGTCCTCCGGACTCCGGACTCCAGTCTCCGGTCTGAGTCTGGCGGAGGGTGACTCCGACAGTCTCTTCGAGGCCTCCAGTTGCCGCGGCCGGACGCCATGGGACCGTCTGCGGGGTAGGTGAACTCACCGGATCCGGCAACCAGTAGGCTTCCTTGGCAAACGGATAGGTCGGGAGAGACAGTCGAGGGAACTCTCCTCTGCCGTATAGGGCACCCCAGTCCGGATTGTAGTGGTTCTCGTAAAGGCTAGCGAGTTCTGTCAGCCTTGGGCGGAAGAACCCGGGGTCAGAATTGCCGCTGTCGATGGCCCCCTTAAGCTCACGGATCAGAACGCGGCCCTTTTCTTCGATGACGGGATCTCGGGGAGATCGCCCGTGCGCTCCGCCAACGTGGGGTTCCTTGGCGGATCGTTGCTCGCGGCGTGCCCGGATCTGATCAGCGAGATCTGTGAGGTCCCGGATCACAAAGGCGACGCGGCGGTCGAAGTGGCATCTTCCAGCACCCAGTGTGAACGCCACGTCGCTCACCTGGTGGCTTCCCCCATTCACCGAGAGCCATTGCTCCAGGTCGGCGAGCCGTTCCTCCAGAGCCTCATCGGTCTTCGCGGATACGGCGGCCAGGTGGAGTGGCCAGGGGATCGATCGGCGTGGCCGCGGATCCGCGGGTGGCTCCTCCAGGATCACGTGGGCGTTCGTTCCGGAAAGCCCGAACGAACTGACGGCAGCCCTCCTGGGAGTGCCCTCTCGCGCCTCCCAGGGGATGAGCTTGGTGTTCACGTAGAACGGCGTGTCACTGAACCGGATGTGTCGGTTGGGTCGCTCGAAATTGAGCGAGGGAGGAATCTGTTTTGCCTTGAGGGCGAGCAGCACCTTGATGACGCTGGCGATTCCCGCCGCGGTCGAGGCGTGACCGATGTTGGTCTTGACCGACCCGATCGCGCAGAACTGTTTCTTGTCGGTGAACGCGGAAAACGCTTTGGTCAGGGCCTGGATCTCGATCGGGTCGCCCAGCTTGGTGCCGGTCCCGTGAGCCTCGATGTAGCTGATCGTCTCAGGCGATAGCCCCGCCCTCCGGTAGACTTCGATTTCGAGGTCCGCCTGCGACACGGCGCTGGGCGCTGTGATCCCGTTCGTCCGGCCGTCCTGGTTGAGGCCGGAGGCCCGCACGACCCCGTAGATGTGGTCTTTATCCTCGATCGCCCCGGACAGAGACTTCAGGACGACCACCCCTACGCCTTCCCCTGGTACGAAACCGTCGGCTGAGTCGTCGAACGCCTTGCAGCGGCCTTGGGGAGAGAGCATTCCGGAGCGCCCGGTGAGATAGTGGAAGCTCGAACAGGTCGAAACGAAAACGCCGCCGGCCAGAGCGAGGTCACAGTCACCCGAGAGGATACTCCGGGTGGCCAGGTGGAGTGCCACGAGGGACGAGGAACAGGCAGTGTCGACCGCAACGCTCGGGCCTTTCAGGTTCAACATGTAGGAAATTCGTGCCGCAAGCACTGACGCCGCATTTCCCATGAACGCGTAGGGATCGGCCCGGAACCCCCGCTCGATCATTGTGTACGTGTAGTCACCCGACCCGGTGCCGACGAAGACCCCACACCGCGCGCCCGAGAGCGACCCTTCCGAATAGCCCGCGTCCTCGATCGCCTTCCAGGCCTCTTGGAGGAAAAGGCGGTGTTGAGGATCGATGACCTGGGCCTCCTTGCCGGAGATGTTGAAGAAGAGCGGATCGAAGCGATCGATGTCGTCGAGGAATCCACCCCACTTGCACTGCGTCTTCCCGGGGGCTTTGGGGTCGGGATCGTAGTACGCGTTCACGTCCCAGCGGTTGGCAGGCACCTCCGTGATCGTCGAGCGCCCACGGACCAGGTTCTCCCAGAAGCTGCCCACATCTGCCGCACCGGGGAACCGTCCGGCCATGCCGATGACGGCGATGGCCTGATCGGATACGGGCTGACCCAAAGATGTAGCGACTGGGCCCTCTTCCCCTGGAGCCGGGTTGGAGGCGGTCTGGAGTTTGGCTCCGGAGGGTGAGAGGAGACCGCCGAGGAGCTCCTTCGCGCCAGCGGGTGTGAGCTCCTTGCGCGAGACGAGATGGTAGATGGTCTTCAGATCAATGCCCATGGCCGGTTTCCTTCTCCTGCTGGATCAAGTTTGTTCGGTCGAGCGCGTCCTCGACGCTGATGGTTCCGGACGCCAGATTATCGAGCAGGTTGTCGATCGACCCGCTCTTCGTGACCTGTCCTGAGGCGGCAGGGGGCTCTGCAGCTGTCGCCGGCCCGGGTGGTTGCGAATCGAGCCCCTCGGTTTTCTGGGGTAGCTCTCCGGCCACGAACCGGGCCAGGTCCGACACGCTGGAGCAGTCAAACAGGATCGTCGTCTTCAAGGAGAGGGCCAGTTCCTCGTTGATCCGTTTCACCAGATCAACTCCTATGATGGAGTCGACACCGTACTCGGAGAATCTCCTGTCGACATCGACCTCGCGAGCCGGGAGTCCGATCGCCCGGCCGACCATCTCCTGGATCCTGAGCTCGAGGTCGACCGGCTGCACGGACGTTACCAATGAAGATACAGGCGATCTGCTGGCCGATCTGCTGGCCGATCTGTCGGTCTCACTCCCGACGGTGGAGCGTGAGGCGGATCGTCGCACCAGGCCGTCGCTCTCGGCGACGATGATGCCTTGCGGCAGAGCCTCCGGGTTTGTGCCCGGTCGACCGAAGGTGTGCACCGAGGTGAACCCCTCCTCCTCGAGGAGCGTCTTCCAGTCAGGCACTCCGAGAAGGGGCGAATGGGCGAGTCGCAACTCTCCATCCTCAGATGCCCACCAGCCATCGGTGAGTCCGAACGTCAGTGTCGCGTAGTCCTGCCGGAGCGTCAGTTCGTTGAGTACGACCAGTCCTCCACCATGCAAAAGACTCTTGACGTGTCCGAGCGTTCGGCGAAGGTTGCGCGTGGCATGGAGCACGTTGGAGGCGAGGACCATGTCGAACGACCCCGGCTCCAATCCCTGCGTCAAGACGTCTTCCTCGATGTCCAGAACCTGGAACTTCACGAAGCCATGAGAGCCGAAGTTCTTCTCGCCGAAGCGCAGAAAAGCCGGGGAGAGATCTGTGTAGAGGAGCTCGACCCGGAGCTGTCGCGCGTTGAGCCGGTCCAGGACGTGAGCGGTCGTGCCGCCGGTCCCGGCCCCCACCTCGATCAGTCTCACGGTCGATGGCGATCCACTCCCACGGGCGCGGGTCTCGACCGCGTGAGAGACGCATTCGGCGAACAGCCTGTTGTAGTGGTCCGCGATGCGGTTGCCGCGGTAGAGCCTCATGACCCGGTCCATGGACGACCCGGGGAAGAGGACGTCGTTTGCGGGGACCTGTCCGGAGAGAACCTCGACGTAGCGATCGAAGCAAGAGTCGAGGAGTTCCACGAAGGGTGACATCTCCGGGTACTGATGCCTGAGCCGCTCCGAGGTCGAAGCAAGCCCGTCCAGACGAAGGGCCAACTCTGGCCCGCGGAATCTCGCCGTGGCTACGAATAGCTCGCCATCTTGTTCGAAGAGTTGCTCCCTCTCCAGCACGTCGACGAGCGCCAGAAGGAGTCGCTCGTACTTGGGAACGACGTTTAAAGACGCCCTGAGCGACGACACCGTGAATGGCTTGTCCGGGGAGAGGGCCTTCGATCTCCGGAACACCTGAACGAGCCGATCCCTTCCGTACTGGCTCACTTCCTCGAACGCGGCAGCCGCTCCCTCCAGATCTTGCCACTGCTCCTCGGCATCCACGGTTCTGGCCGTGGCCGAGACGACATCCTCGATGATCGAAGATGCGGCCGCCTCCATGCAGACGACCTGGGTCGAGAGGTCCACCCCCATCTCCTTTAGGACCTTCCCATCGACCTTGATCGGCATCACCTGATCGAGTGGGCCGGCCAGGACTCGATCAAAGGCATCCATACCCTCTGCTGGGGAGATGGAGCCGACCCCCTGTCGGGACAGCCGCTCATTGTACTCGGGCGTGGCAACGATACCGATCTCGCCCCAGTAGCCCCAGTTGAAGATCCTGACGCGTTGACCCGTCGAGTGACCGAGGTGAAGGGCAAACGAATCCTTGAATGTGCAGGCTGCGGCATAGTTGGATTGGCCGGCGTTTCCGAAAAGAGCGTTGGCTGAGGAAAAGAACGCGAAGAAGTCGAGAGTCTGGCCTGAGAGCACCTGCGACAGCACGACGCTCGCCCGGACCTTTGGGTCGAGCGCCGCCCGGAAGGTGGCCTCATCCATGAGTCCGATGCTGCGGTCACGGAGGACGATGGCCGAGTGGATCGCTCCGTCGATTCGCCCCCACCGCCGGAGGACACGATCGACCACACCCCGCATCGACTCGACGTCGAGCACGTTCGCCTGACAGTACTCGACCTCGCCTCCGGCCTCCTCGATCCGCCGAACCTTTTCCTGTCGGTCGGGCCCCAGCTCGCTGCGGCCGACCAGGACAAGCCGGGCCCGGACTTTGGCGGCCAGGTGTCGGCTGAGTTCGAGCCCGATGCCGCCCGCACCGCCGATCACGAGGTAGACTCCGCGCTCTTTGAACGGCAGTTTTTCCATTGGAGCGGGAGGAAGAACGACCGGCTCCAGGATTCTCGAGTAGCGGTGTGCGCGCCGGTAGGCGATTTCCGAGCCGGGAGGCCCACCCGGCTCCAGGCCAAGCGCCCGGGCCACCGTCTCGGGATGAGCTCGGGTGTCGTTACCGTCGATATCCACGGTCGTGACAGCCAAGTGCGGGAACTCGCGGGAGATCGACTTGGCAAGGCCGATGAGAGAGCCGGATAGAGGCAGGATCGGATCAATTGTCAGCACCCTCTGGACGTTACGGGTGATGACGGTCAACTTTGCCGGACGGTTCGGTTGATGGGCTCCCAGAGCTTTGACGAGCCGGAAGAGCGACATCACGCCGAGCTCCTGCGTCCTTTCCAGAAGGTCGAGATCGAGGATCGGACCTTCGATGGGACCGCTGCCTGAGAGTCCGCCCAGGAAGTAGATCGTTTCGACCGGGCCGATCCGGGTGAGCAACTCACGATAGTCTTCCGGACGTCGATGGTCGATCGCGGGTCGTTCGTCCTCGGTGCTCGCTTGGTCGGCGAGCCAGACGGACAAAGTTGTTGATCTTCGGTGGAAACGGGCTAGGGAGTCGGAGAGCCCCAGGTCGTCGGTGTGACGGAGAATCAGGGTCGTGCCGGACCGCTCGGCCGGGACAGATCCGGATTTCGTTGATTCCACGTCGAGGGGGGTTCGTCGCCATGCCGGACGATAGAACGAAAGCACGTCCCGCGAAACCTGAATCAGCTCAGCGCCCGGATCCTGAGTCAGAGCTCCGGCCGACGGGCGGGCAGAAGCACGGGACAGTCTTCTCACCACGAAGTCGTCGAACTTCACCAGGATCCTGCCCCGGTCGTCGGTAAGGCAGACTGCGAACCTAGCAGCGGCCCGGCCTCCATCCGGGGACAGAAGCCTGACAAGGGCGTATCCGCGGCGGGGGAGGCGGCCCTTGATCTCGACGCCCCCCACCCCTCCGGGAACCAGGATGCCGTCGACATCACCCGGTTTGGTGCTGGCAAGCAACGCCATCGCCACCTGGAAGGCCGCATCCAGCAGTGTGGGATGCAGGATGTAGCGATCCGGCGCGTTCTCGAACTCGACGGGAAGACCGATCCGGCCCAACGCCTCGAGACCCACGGCGTCGAATTTCATGTCGAGAAGGCCCCGGCAGAACGGCCCGCACCGGACGCCACTGGACTCGAACCGGGCGTAGAGCTCGGATGGGTCGACCCGCGCATTGCAGCGGTCAGCGATCGATTGGAGGTCGATCGACCCAAGACTGCCTTCGTCTCGTTCGGCCTCGCGACGAAGGAGGTTCTGGCATGGGCTCTTCGTCGAACGGGTCGTGTCGAAACCGATCTCCCCGCGACCGTGGACGACCCTGTTGTTTGCGGGGCCGCTTTCGATTTCGTACAGGAGCGTGTCTCCCTGCTCTGTGAGTCGTGTCGACACGTCCATCCCTGCATCGGAGACGATCAGAGGGCTCAGCCACTCGACCTTGGAGAACCGCGACACCGGCCCCTCTCGCTTCAGAGTCTCGGCCGCGGCGCGCGCCATCTCGAGGTAGGCAACTCCCGGCAAGATCGCGTTTCCGTGGACCACGTGATCGCTCAGGATCTCATCGGAGCGCGAGAAGTGGGTCAGAAACAGGGCGGAGCCGAGGGAAGGGGTGACCTCGTCCAGGAATGGGTGAATCGACGACCGGGGGGACACGAATCGTCCAACCCCTGCCTGTCGCTCGACGCCGTGAACCCGGCGCTCGAACGGATACGGGGGCAGAGACACGATCGAGCGTTCTTCCCCATTGCAGACCGTGCGCCAATCGACCTCTTGTCGGGCGAGGTATCGCTTGGCCAGGGCCCTTGCGTCGTCCGATATCGTGCTGCAGAGATCGATCGAGTCTTCTGCGCGCGCTGTGGGAGAGACCACGTAACGGTCGATCTGAGCGATCAGTTCGGACCTGTCGAGGGCAGCGAACACGACCCGGCGATCGAGATGGGAGCGTCGCATCGCAAGGGTGTAACTGACATCGCCGAGGTTCGCGTCCGCTTGGATTTGGAGCCAGCTCGAGAGCTGAACGCACCTCTGACTGAGGGTGGCGTTGCTTCGTGCTGACACAGCAAAGAGGTACGGAGTTTCCCTGCATCCCTTTGCCCGTGATGGCGGTCGCATGGGTGGTTCCTCGATCACGAGGTGTGCGTTGGTCCCGGAAAAGCCGAACGAGCTCACAGCCGCGCGACGCGGGCCGCTGTCCGGTGATTCCCAGTCTTTGAGAACTGTTGGAAAGTAGAACGGGCTGTCGTCGAGGCGGATAGACCCGTTTGGCCGGGTGAAGTGGACGCTGGCGGGTATCTGCCGGTGCTTGAGCGCGAGCAGAACCTTGAGGGTACTCACGACGCCGGAGGCTGTCATCGTATGGCCGATGGTGCTCTTCACCGATCCGAGAGCGCAGAACCGGGTCCGTGCGGTGAACTTCCGGAAGGAGCTGCACAGAGCCTCGAACTCGATCGGATCACCGAGCCGGGTGCCGGTTCCATGACTCTCTACGTAGCCGATCGTATCGGGTGAGAGGTGATGCCGGGTGTACACCTCGGTTTCCAGGGCTGCCTGCGCCTCGGCATTGGGAGCCGTGATTCCGTTGGTTCGTCCATCCTGGTTGATGCCGGAACCCTTGATAACGCCGTGGATGCGGTCTCCGTCGCGGAGGGCGGCTGCAAGCGACTTCAGGACGAGAACTCCGACCGCCTCGCCCGGGATGAATCCGTCGGCCGCGTCGTCGAACGGGCGGCACTGTCCGGTCCGCGAGAGCATCCCGGACCTGGATGCCGCGATGTAGAAGTTCGGTGTCATCAGCACGCAGACTCCCCCGGCCAGAGCCATGTCGCATGCACCGGCGGCGATACTCTCGCACGCCAGGTGGATCGCGACCAGCGACGAGGAGCACGCGGTGTCCATGGCGATGCAGGGGCCCTTCAGATTGAGGAAGTAGGAGATCCGCGCGGAGAGGATCGAAGGTGAGTTGCCCATGAACGCGTACGCGTCGATCGCGGCGCCGGCATCCCGCATCCGGTGGATGTAGTCGCCAGACCCGGTTCCCACGAACACCCCGCAGCGGCCCCCGTCCAGCATTCGATCCGAGTAGCCGGCGTCTTCCATCGCTTTCCAGGATTCCTCGAGAAAGAGGCGCTGCTGCGGATCCATCCGATCCGCTTCTTTTGGGGAAATGTTGAAGAACAGCGGGTCGAACCGATCGATCTCCCCGAGGAACGCTCCCCACTTGCAGGTCGTCCCGTCGGGTCGCGTCCCCTCGGGATCATAGAGACGCTCCACGCTCCAGCGTTCAGGCGGGACCTCGGTCACCGCGGACTCTCCCCGGGCGAGCAATTCCCAGAACCGGTCCGGGTTCTCGGCACCGGGTACCCGGCAGGAGAGGCCGATGACCGCAACGTCGATCGGACCACCTGATGCGGTCGGGCCCGTGGATGCGCTGAGCACCCCTTCGCGTGAGAGTCGGGTGACGAGCGACGCGGCCTGGGCCGGAGAGAGGGACCGCTCGGCCACCATCCGGAAGAGGATCTCCTTCAATGAGGACACGGTAGCTCCTTCCACGAGCCGCGTGCCCGGAGCTCGAAACCCCCGGGTCATGCGTTCCGGGCGCCATTCTATACCCCGGCGCATTCATGTGGAAGGTCAAACGGACCCCCAAATCCTTCACCTTATTCTGTCAAACCCAATGAGCATGAGCATTTCGAGGACAAAGACTTTTACTTTCCTGGACCCCAGATGTGCCCCGGATGCAAGAAAGAACGAAGTCGCCGCGACCCCCCACTCGACATCACCGTTCCAAAGGTGGTGGGGGACCCCCGAGGTGTACAGAGAAGTACATTGAGGAGCGGCGACGAGTTCTGACGCAGCAGACGAGTGGGCAGACCAGGGCGCAGATGGGGGATCAGGGTCCTCATCCCGCCTTGCCGCGGGTCACCACTCCGCGTCGGAAGGAAAGATGTTGTGGTGCCGGAATCCCTGCCGCGGCTGGGCCATCCAATCAGCGACCGTTTCCCGCCATCGGAGATAATGGGCGGTCTTCTGATGGTCCACGAACGCCTGCTGATCCCGGTAGACCTCGTACAGCAGGAATCGACCAGGGTCGTCCTCGGTCTGGAGCACGTCGAATCGGACGTTTCCGGGCTCCTTGCGGGTATTCCTGGCGTTGTCCTTGATGGCCTCGATGAACCGATCGACGGCCTCCCCTTTCACGTGGATCGTGACGCTCACGACGAACATAGGGCTCCTTCCTGACCAAGGGTTTTGTGAGGCTACAGAGAACCCCGTCTCTACCGCCCGTGTCAATACTGTTGGCAAGGCCGGGTTGTTCAGGAGTGCCTTTACGGGGCACACGTACACCACGGAGAGCGCGGGCCACTCCTCCGTCATCATCCCGTGAGAGCACCGGGGAAGAAGGCCGCCTCGGGCTTCCCCGGCTGTCGGGGCGATCAGGAGGGTATGCGTACCGTCCAGGACCGGGTCGATCGCCGCCCGCTGAAACGGACAGAGCGCCGGCCACCCGAGGGTGTTGACGATGTGGTGAACGAGGGCCGGGTGGAGACGGTTGGTTTGGCTCACGGAGGCGAAAAGGTCCCTCAACCGCCCGGCTGGTATGTGAATCCCCTGGATCTGGCTGCGGCCGCCAACCTCTTCGCCTTTCGTTCCCTGTCTTTATCCGATAGAACCCGGAAGTCGACCACGGCGTGGGCAGGATTGTCCGGCAAGGGCTGTTCATACGACGTGAGGCTCTCCCCAAGGCATTCGCCAACGGATACAGCCAGGACGCCCGCTGAAACGAATCCCAAGATCTTCACGTGGTGATGGAATGCATCCTCGGCCGTCGTGCGAGAGCTTCGTGCCACCGAAAGAAGTCCCTCATCCTTTGGAGTCGGCTTGAACACCTGGCTGCTGACCCGTCCACCGTGGACGAAGTGCGGATTCACTTGGCGCCACAAAAGCTCATCACGGTTGGACAATGCGGGGCCCAGAGGAGGGCTGCTTTCGGCCGTCATGATTACCGCTCACCCGCCAGACAAGTCATCACAAAACTCCGCACCTTGTCGATCAGCCTCTCGTCCTGAAAGGAGCGCTCGTCTTCGAGTTCCGCGTCGCTTGAAACGTCTGAAGCCCCCATCCGCACCTTGTGCGTTGCGAAGTCGAAGACCAGGCTGACTTCCCACGGAGAGATCGTCCATTCGGCTTGGATACCCCCGTCCGGTCGCGGATATACGGAGGGCATGGGGACAATTCCACCGCCAAGCACATTATCCAGGATTTCCCGAACATGGTCCACATTCGAGGGAGCTAACCCAATCCCTTCGCCGTCGAGCCATCCATCGCTTAGAGAAGCCAGTTCGCGCAATCGCTCGTCCAGTGTATCGATCGTCTCGAAACCATCTATCTGCTCAACCCGCTCCAGTCGGTCAGACCGATCGAAACATCCGGTTCCATCGACCCTTATCCGTAGGCGGGTCCGGTCCCGAATGGCCGTCGTGACCTCACGCTCCCTTTCCCGGGCGAGAGGACAGGTCACCACCTCGCCCGAGTCCAGCTCGATCCGGAAATCCGACTTGTCCGTACCGATGGCAACGGCCCGCCCAACCAGTTCGACCTCGGCCCGATAATCAGCGCGAGTTAGGAGTACCAGATGCTTTCGCTCCTTGAAACCGAGAAGCGGCCCACGCTCCTCACCTGGTGTCCTCAGCTCTACCGATTCATCCTTCTTCAGGTGCCGACCAACACCGTCGAACGCGGCCAGCAATTCGAGGGGAAAGTCATCGGGAACGGATCGACATTCCTCCGCTGCTCGCACACACTCGTTGATCAGATCGCGGGCCTCGGAGAACACGTCTTCCACCACCAGATTCGGCAGCGGCGGCTGTTCCCGCGGGGACTGATCCCGGGTGAGAACCGCAACGGTGCTTCCTTCGCGGAGCTGGCTCAACGTGAGCCGCAGGGAGTCTCCAAATCCCTTCGGGACACGCTTTCGCAGAGGGTTGTTTCTCAAGAAAAGGACCTTGGCCAGCTCCAACACCAAGTCCCTGTAGGCCCTCAAGTCGGGGAGGACATCCAGGGGGATGCCGTGTCCCCCGAATCGTTGTCCTCGGAAGACCGGAGTCAAGAAGGCCGGTCTCTCCCCTTCACTCTTGGTCTCCGGTCCAGTCCTGTCATCCGGCATGAGTCAGCTCCCCTGAGTCACTCTCTCTCCGTGCGCCCTCCGATCCGCAGGAGGGCTCCTCGTTACATTGTACAGGTTCAACATCCAAAAGCAGAGAAGACATCGAAGGACTTGCGGCCGGTCGTCGTCTCCCTGACCCAGGTGCCCTGGTCAACCGGTCACGGTGCCGGGCCAGCTCTTGATCTCGACGAGCGTCAGCCCCCGGTGGAAGCGCGACTCGATGTCCACGATCCATCCAGACGACTTGGCGTCCATGACAAAGCCCCACCCTCTCGTTACAGGGTCGGCCGTACCGGCAAAGACGAGGGAAGCCTGACCGGACTTCAAGACATGAACGGCACGTCGCCACCATCTTCGGGAGACTGCGGTGGCGGGCGGTCGCCTCCTCACGCTTCCGATTGTCTGCGGCCATCTGACAGAGGCCGTCCTCCACCTCTCCCTTGCGACCCGGGCTCTCGTCGGAAACGACCTCGGCTCGCAACCCAAGGTGGAATGCGTGCACCGCGTGAAATCGGAGGTATTCGTCCGGGGCGTGGAACCGGCGCCGTGAGCTTGGCCGGAATCTCGAGCAACTCGAATCTCGCCACGACTGCCTCAGGTGAAGAACGACCTATCCGTCGGGTCGGAGATCCGGCTACTCGACCACTCGAGGGCGACACCCGCGGCCGCCGTGAAGTATCATTTCCGGAATTCGAATCTTGCCACTTCCGGGGCTCATCCTGAAGCATAGGAATTGAAGGGGTATTCGGCCAAGACAGGCGGTCGCCCCAGGGGAAACCCCCTTGAGGAGACCATGCCTGCACTCAAGACACGCCGCCCGAGGCGACCGGTTAGAGATCGCCAAATTTCCCAACAGTTCCGTGGTCTCTTTTCCGTCAAGGTGTGACCGACTGAAGGGCCGGACTTCGAACCCACGCAGCAAGGAGCGCTCCATGACTGACCGGGTTGATTCAGCGACCAGAAGCTGGAACATGAGCCGCGTTCGGGCGCGTGACACGGCGCCGGAGATTGTAGTGCGGCGAGCACTCCACGCGGCAGGCTACCGGTTTCGACTCCATCGTCGGGACCTCCCCGGATGTCCCGACATCGTGCTGGTTCGATGTCGCGTCGCCATCTTCGTGCATGGCTGCTTCTGGCACCAACACAAAGGTTGCCCGAAGTCCACTCTGCCGGTTCAGAACCACGCGTTCTGGAAGAAAAAGCTCACAGCCAATCGCCATCGCGACGTGCGCAACGAGGCCGCGCTGACCGCCCTGGGATGGACCGTGTTTGTGCTCTGGGAATGTGAGCTGAAGGCGGACATGGATGCCCCGTTGAGCCGCCTCAAGCACGCCATACGCGTCCTCGCAGAGGCCTGACTTCCGCTCTCACCCGGAACAACGAGAGCCGCGGCGCCTTACCGAACCATGCGACGCAACCACTCGGACTCCGTAACGGCCACGCGGGCAAGCTCCGCGGCGAACGCCGCGGCGAGTCGCTGCGCGTGGTCGGGCTTGAGTTGCCCGAGCCAGGTGTATGAACGCTGGCCGTCGGCAGAATGGAAGACCCAACTGGAGCTCGATCGTGTAGCCTCGACCACGCGGGAACTCGAATCCGGAGAAAAGACCTCGACCTGTGCGTGGTAAACCTTGTTGGTCAGGTCGAAACGACGGAATTTTCCGCCCTCGCCGGCGACGACCAGGAAGTCGCGCTTCTTACAGCCGGTTTCAACTGCCAGCATCTCCATCAGAAGAAAACGCCTCTTGGTCTCAAGTCTGACACAATCGCACTCCGGTAAGAGACACACGAAGTGCCGATCGTCCGGCCCCGAAAGGAGAGTGCCGTGGTGGAGGGCCCTCGGGGCGTCGCCGTAATGCGCACGCAAGCTCGCGAGCGCTGCGAAATCCTCATGACAGCCCGTCTTCGTGATGCCGGCGAGGCACTCTCCAACCCAATCGGGGTCCTTAACCTTACTCTTGGAAAGACCGCGGAAAGTCTCCGTCACTCCCCGACCGGAAAGCACGATCTGCTTGATGGCAGCCTTCGGGTCCTCTTTTGGGAGGGCATCCGGGAGTGTTTCGGGTTGCGTCCATTTCTCCTCGACCCAGGCATTCAAGACTTCTTTCTTGAAGACCGGCAGCGGCAATCGGTCCTCGAGAACAGCCTGCACCTCGGCCATAACCAGAGGAAGAAGGTGATCGGATGCATCATCGTCCGGGAGCAATAGGGCGCGATGGGTCAGGTAGGCGGGGTCCAACTTGGCGTCGAAACGCGTCAGAATCCGGTGAGTATTGCGGCGGATCTCGCCGAGCGCTCGCAAGACAGCTCCTTGCAGCAGGCCCGAGGCCAAACGGGAGTACTCAAGGATCGTCCGGGCGGCCAGGTCACTCTCCTTGACCACACGATTCTGCATCGCTGTGTTCGCGAGTCCCGGTTTCCCCAGCACGACGACCCGGTTGTTGGCGGTGTGCAGAGCCATACCGGAGGCTTCCCTGTCCGGTTTTTCGCCCTCGCCAAGCACCTTAGAAAGGCACGCGAAGAACTGTTCCAGAACCGTCTCCAGGGCGGGTTCTCCTGTGTAGACCACCACAAGGCGAAGCTGATCCGGAGCTCCTTCGATACTCCGCTTGAGCAGGGCACCGACGAGACTCAGCGCGCGCTTCCCGCGATCCCCGTACAAGTCCCAGTCGATTAGCACGATGTCCGCACCCAGGCACAGCTTACAGGCGTCCGACGCTTCATCGAGATTCGAGTCGTGCGACGGCTGGTACAGCGCACAAACGATGCCCTCATGCGCGAAGCTCGCCACGATGTCCTGGGCCGAAAAGACCTCCTTCGCGTCGTCTGTGGCGGATCCCGTCGGCGGTGCAGTCGTTGGCGTCGAAGCGGCCACGCTTGCCAAGGCGGGTCTACGAGGTGCAGGACTCTTCAGGCCCCCCGATGAGGGTGCTTTGCCCGGCCCATCCTCGTAGATTCGGTCATCCACGAACACGGCCGTCTGGAGATAGCATCGAGCCGCATCACGGGAGAACTCAGTCATCGGGCAGTTCTGCATTACGTTCTTCCTTCCACTTGATGAGAAAACCTACTCTAAAGGGAGGCTCGGGCTGGACGACGGCGATATCCATGCCCTCGCGCCGAAGGACCTTGCGCGAGATGAAGAGCCCCAATCCGCGACCGCCGGGCTTGCGCGTGAAGCCCTGCTCGAAGATCGCCTCACTGTCGCGCTCGGGTATCGCCGGCCCGGTATTGCTGACAAGGTATCCGTCGTCACGGACATTTAATTCGATGCACTTCACGCGATCTCTCAGGTCACGCTGCCAGAAGACGGCGTTGTCGATCACGTTCACGAAAACCGGGTACAGCGTCGACGGGAAGCCGGAAGTCGTGGAACGAAGAAATCGGTCCGTTGCCTTGAGTTCGATGCCGTGCCTCCTGATCCGAGCCTCGAACAGAGCGCCCACATAATGGTGAAGGTCGGACCCCTTGATGGCAATCGGGTGGCGGTAGAGCCGTCGCTGGAGAGGCGTGAAAAGACTTAGGTGGCCATCGAGATGATCGAAAGTAGTTCGGATTTCCAGGTAAACGGGGGCGAGTTCATGGTTCTGCATCGCCCAAGGATGCAGACTGCGCAACGCACGCCTGACACCCTTGATTGCGGCCTCGAACTCGTGGTTGATCACGGCGACAGCCAGCCCGAGCTGCACAAGTTCCACATCGGCATCGGCCTGTTCCCGAAGCCCATCAAGCTCGCTTTCGACGGCCTCCATAGCCTCCAGCTGTGTTCCGCCTTGGGTTTCCTTAAGGCTCTCAGCCACGCCTGTCAGCAGATCACGGATGCGTGCGAGCGTCTCGGTATTGCTGCGGCCCACGTCCTCAATCCGCTGCTCCAAACGCCGTCTGACTTTTTCGATACCTTGCGGCGAGAGCGCGGACAGGTCCTCTCTCTGGAAATCCGCCTCAACCTCGGCGATCGCCTTGCTCATCTCGGCGACGGAATCGCTCGCCGCGCGCAAGACAACTTGCGACGTCTTGGCAGCCGCCTCCTTCACGCCTTTGAAGTTTTCCTGCACGGAAGCCGTTGCACTCTCGGCCATCCGGCGAAGCAGGTCCTGCACGCGTTTTCGTTGATCCACGAGCAGCTTGGCCTCTTTCGCGAACCGGCCGAGCGTCGAGGCAACCTCTCGTGAGGCCGGCTCAAAGACGTCTCTCTCAAGACGTTCCTGTGTTGCGAGGTAAGCCTCCCAGTCTCGCTGGAGCTGTCTCGGAAGGCCCACGCCACGCGGCTTAGCGACCCGATGACTCTTTCGTATCTCGTCTAAGCGAACCATCGCGTCGCGCTCAGCGTTCAGCAAGGCTGCGGCCGCCTGATTCGGCGAGCGAAGCCGTGCGGCCGCCTGCATGCGACACGTGAATTGCTGCCGCACTTCGGATACTTGGGTCTCAGGCAATCCTTGGTCGGACTGACGGAAGAATGTCTCCAGGGCCGAGGTTAACTCTCCTTTCTTGACTGAGACGAGTCTCTCGCGACGACGTCGGGCCTCCTCGATTCGAGTAAGCTCCGACTTCCTCGTGCTGAACTGATGCCACTTGTCGCTGCCTTCGCGGAAGAAGTCGGCAGCCAGTTGTATGAACAGGTTCCCCACTATCGCCTTCAGTTGCCGATACGCCAGATTATGCTGAAACCCCTCACGGCCGGCCTTTTCGGCGAGGCCTTGGTTGTCTTCACGAGTCAGACAGACGGCGCCGAACAGACGGCGATAGCTGAAGAAGTAATACCCCGCACCCTTGTTCCTGTTCAGCTCAATGTCGGCCCAGTCGAAATCGGAGTTGCCGTACGGCAGAACGCGGATTCGGTCGCGGTATACATAGAGTCCGCCGATTCTCCCTAGTTTCGCGTTCAGACGTGCCCAGGCTTCCGGGTCCATGCGGCTTTCGCGCAAGTTACCCTGCACGTAGCCGAACTCAATACCGAAGGGTCCACATTGGGTTTGCTGTCCGACGGCTTCGTTCCACGCGATGACGTGGTCCGGATGCTCCTGTTCGTAGACGCGCACCTTGCCGCGAAACTGACCGAACTCATCCACGGAACCGGCTATGCAGTGGTCGGCCGAATCCAACTCCTCGCGAGTGAAGAACTCCCCTTGCGCCAGTAGGTCGGTGGCCTCCGTGTCAGTCAGCCGGTCTCGAAACGCAGTGGCAATGGGCAATGGCCTCCGCTCGGCGAACGTTCCGTTGCAGAAACCAAGCAGGAACTTAGAGAAGTCCTTGCGCTTGGAGTAGCGTTCGACGTCGATCTCCGCCGCAATAGCAGGATTGGCGGGGGCAATATAGAACTGCGTCCCCGAGCTGCCATCCGCGATGGAAAGGCCGCCGATGGCTCCAAGGATGTCGTCAGGATCGACTTGGAAATCACGAATCTGACCGCGGATTTCGTCGGCAAGCAGTTTGTGCCCTGGCATCCTCAGGCGACCCAGTGTTTCTTCAAAGCGTCCCTTGAGCTCGGCAACGTCCTTCTGCGTCGGCAGCCGGCCGCCCGGAATCGTTGCAGTCGGGATCTCGATGTCTTCAAGGTTCAAACCAGGGACCGTAAACACGCCCCAGTGCACGTAGCTGAGCACCAAGTCGTGAACGCACTTTGCGCGAACGGCGCGAGTCATCACCAGTACCTGAGGCCCAAGTAAGGCGATCGCAAGCCGTCCGATGCCCTTCTCGCCCATGGTCGGCCGGCGCGTTTCTCCGGGAGGACAGTACGAAGTGGAGTCCTTCGATTCCGGCGCGAGCTTGCTGTCGGTGCCCAGGACGAGCCAGCGGGACTCAAAATCCTCAACGGTCATGCCGCAGCCGTCGTCCCGGATGACAAGAAGGCCATCCGAGCGGAACAGATCGGCCTCAGCATGCTTTGCGTAGGCATCGTAGGCGTTCTTGAAGAGCTCGGAGAGAGCCGTGGAGGCGTTCGCGATCTGCTGGCGCCCCAGCATATCCACGGCCCTCGCCCGTGTCTTGAACTTAGGCACGGTCCCTGACCCTCCTGACATGTTCGCCAATGCGTCTGGCAAGCTCAGGGGGAACCGCATTGCCGATCTGCCGGGCTATTGTTGCCTGATCCGGTCCTTGGAAGACGAACGTCCGCGGGAACGTCTGAAGGGCAGCTCCTTCCCGGAGCGAAATGGCGCGATCCTCGTCCGGATGACCGAAACGACCGTTCGAGAGACTATTGAAACGCGTCGTAATCGTGGGAGCAGGTCGATCCCACCACATCCGTCCGTAGACGTCACGAAAGACCTGGTCCCGGCCTTCGTAGGCCGGGATCTGAAGCAACGGATTGTCACTCCAACTTAACCGGGTTCCGCCCGAATGCGGCGTGATGCGGATTCGCATGAGATTCCGGTCCGAGAGCCGGGCCGCAACGTGCAGGTTGTCATCGGGATCCTGTTGTCCGGCGGACAACCGCTTGAATCCGTGCTCAGCGCCGATGACGGACCGCACGACCGGCCCATGGTCGGTATCGCCCGGGGGAAGTTCGATTGTGGACACGAGCCGCGAGGCGAGCAGCACGTAGCGCATCCTATTTTGGGGCACGCCATAGCGATTTGCGTTGACCACGCCCTCGGCGCAAGCGTAACCACAACGCTGGAGGACGCTGACAAACGATGGGAGCGGGCTCTGCGATTTGTTGACGAGCAGCCCGGGAACGTTTTCCACGACGACGAACCCCGGTCGGAAATGGCGGACGAACCGTGCAAAAGACTTGAGCAAGAAGGCGGTCTTAACAGCCTTGTCCTTGGCGGTCCGGATCTTGGACCAGAACTGGCAAGGCGTGCATCCCACGAAAAGAAGGGCGTCGTCGTCGACCGAGATTCCGACCCGGCGTGCCAACGAGGAAGGCCCAAGAGTCTCGACCCCAGCCCTGACGAAGGCCGCACCGCGTACGTTAGCCTCATAGGTCTGCTGACACGCCTCATCGCTGTCCACGCCGCCCAACACCCGGATACCGGCCAACTGAAGGCCATAACTCATTCCACCCGCTCCGCAGAAGAAATCAATCGCCTTGAGACGCGCAACCATGAACTCCATATGAACACGAAACAGCACTTGAGTTCAAGTTCAGAGGCAGCCTGTGGGTCGGGCTGAACGGGTTCCCGTAGCTGCGCACCCTGGCCCCACGTTCTTCCAAGTCCCTTTCTATTCCTCGACCCAGGGGGGGCCAACGCCGGAGGGAGGATGGGCGACAGAAGTCTTCTTGCGCCACAGGTTCCTCGCAGAGAGCCCCTCGATTCCGGGGAAGGGAAGGTCCCGGGGGAGCCGCTTGATGACGGAGGAGCCCCAGCCGGCCGGCGTCCTGGAAAAGACCCGGTCATGGGTCCAGGGAATCCTCCCCGTTGAGTTTTGTGACCTACCAGGAAGCGCTCTCCACCGGAGATCTTTCGCGCATTCGATCAGCCTACAGCCATCTGGAGAGAGCGCATGACTCGTATCTGAAGAGAACCCGACGCAACAACCGTCAACGGCCGCCAGTCCGCCGCAAAATCTACGCAAGGGTTTGACAACAACTCAACGTCTGACGAGCCTGGCTCCGATTCCAGGATTCTCTGACAAGGTGACCTTGCCGTCGACGATCCTTGTGCCCTCGAAAAGGTCGTTCGAGATGAGGAGCGCGCCGTCCAGATCGGCCCAGTCGGCCATGGGGGAAAGCTGAGAAGCCGCCGAGATGGCGCAGGAGGTCTCGGTCATACAGCCGATCATCACCATCATCCCCAGAGCACGGGCTACGGTGGCCATCTTGAAGGCCTCCCGCAGCCCGGTGCTCTTCATCAGCTTGATGTTGATTCCCGAATAGACACCATGGGCCCGGTGCACGTCCGGCAACCGCTGAACCCCCTCGTCACCGATGATCGGCAGGGGACTCTTGGAGGTGAGCCAGGCCAAATCCTCGATTCGGTTCTTGGGAAGGGGCTGCTCGACGAAGACGCAGCCCTTTTCCTTGAGCCAATGGATCATATCGAGGGCAAACTGCCTGTCCTTCCAGCCCTGGTTCACATCCGCGCAGAGGGGAACCTGAGTGACCTTGCGGATTGTCTCGACCATATCCCGATCGGTTTCGCGTCCGAGTTTGACCTTCAGGATCTTGAATTCCGCGGCCTCTTGGGTCTTCTGGCGCACCACGTCAGGCTTGTCGATCCCGATGGTGAACGAGGTGTTGGGCGTCTTCTCTCGATCGAATCCCCACAGGCGATACCATGGCTGGCCGACGAGCTTGCCCACCAGATCGTGCAGGGCAATGTCGACCGACGCTTTGGCCGCGGGGTTGCCCGGAGCGATGGAATCAACGGCAGACAGTATACTCTCCAGTTCAAAAGGGCTCGAGAAACGAGACAGGTCGACCTTGGAGAGGAACTCCGTGGCGGACCGATGCGACTCTCCGAGATAGGGGGGCATGGAAGCCTCTCCATATCCGACGATTCCGTCGTACTCGACCTCGGTCAACATGACGGGTGTCGTGGTACGAGAGCTCGTCGCGATGGTGAAGACATGGCGCATCTCGAGCGTGTACGGTCGGAACCGAAACGTCATCTTCCCTCGACCGCTTCTGGTTGTGCGCTTCTCCCCATGGCCCGCAAAGGCGGGCCCTACATCCCCGAGAACGGCCGATCCGGCCAACAGGCCCGTGGCTTTCAAAAAGTCCCTTCGACTCCGATGCATGGCCCCTCCTCGTTGTTGACCCGGAGGTTCCTCTTTTGAGAACCCGGCGTCCACCGATGGTTTGGGGCCATTGTAGCGAACAGAAGCCCGCGAAGCCACAGGTCTCTCGCCCCAGTCCTCGAGTGGCGAACGCTTCAGTGGCGAACGCTTCATCGACGCCAAGGGGTGACGAGCCAGCGTAAATGTCGCAGAGACCGAGCCAGACCAACATCGACCCCGGTGTCGACCGAATCGTGGAGAAGCCGGCGAGAACCCCACCAGAGTGACCGGAAAAGGCAGCCCGCCAGCTGGATGAGCCATAGGACAGCCAAGGCGGTTCGGCCGGAGGTTTGCCTGAAAAACCGATACTGGCTCGTCCACATGGCTCGCTCCAGGCCCAAGGGATCGCCCTTGGACGAGCCTCCCTCCCGATGTTCCACGACCGCTTCCGGGCAGAAGAACACGGTGCGTCCGGCCCGGGCCAGCCGCCAGGCGAAGTCGGTCTCCTCGAAGTAGAGGAAGTACCCCTCGTCGAAGCCGCCCGCTTCCAAAATAGCGGTTCGACGAAGGCCCAGTGCCGCGCCGACCACGTAATCGGTCTGACCGGGATGGCCGGGACCGAGATCGCTGCGAAAGAATCGGGAATGAACGGGGTTGGTGGGCCAAAGACGATGGAGAAGGAACAGTTCGCAAAGCTCGAGCAACAGGGTCGGAAAGGATCGGGCTGAGCTTCGGGGTTGTCCATCGGGCGTCACGAACAAAGGACCGGCCCACGCGACAGCACGGTCCTTCTCGAGGCAGGAGACAAGGCGATCGATCGATCCCGGTCGAAAGACCACGTCCGCGTTGCACAGGATCAAGAAGGGGGACGTGGAGCGGGCAACAACCTGGTTGAGGGCGGCCGCATACCCCGCGTTTCGGGTGTTCTCAACGAGCACGCACGAGAGAGAGGCCTGGCGGACCTGAGAGAGGGTCCCGTCCGATGAGGCGTTGTCCACAACGATGACATTCGCCGTACGTCCGCCAAGAGCTGGGGGAATGGAGCAGAGACACGAAAGGACATCAGCGGCCGAATTGCAGGTGACGATCCCGACCGTGATCGATGGATCAGCGAGCGGAGGAAGAAGCATTAGGACGGGGGTTGATCTCCCGAACATCCTCCGGCTGCGTGCGAGGGAGACGGGCGGAAGTCGGCAGGTCGAGAGAGGGGCCGCTCTGGATCACGCCCCCGGTGTCGACCGAGGCATACTCTCCAGCCCCGATTTCCTGGGACGCTCCATTGTTCCCGAACATCCGGACCTTGCCCTCGAGCACATCGGTCCGAGTGGTGAGTCCAGAGTAGAGGACTCCGAAAACCGTTCCCAGGTGAACCACTGTGGCGTTGGGGGTCGTTACTTTGAACGTCGCCAGACGATGCCCGGCCGCGGCTTTGGGGGGCTCGATCTTGACCTGGATCTTCCCCCCTGCCAGGAAGAGCCCATCGGTCTTGACGATCAGACTCGTCCTCGGCCGCACGTCGATCGTGCTATCTGCGAGGCAGAGCGCAAGTTCGACACGGTCGGAAGTCCGGATCGAATCACCGGGTCGAATCGTCACCCTTCCGGCCTCACTGGGGGGATGCGCCTGGTCATTGATGTAGACGTTTCCGCCCCACCAGATGGGCCGAATCGCGGCCAGATCGCTCGAGCTCGAGGTTACGCCATTCGCAATCCGGATTTCGACCGGGAGATAGGGACGGGACAGAAAGAGGAGGAGCACAGCCGCGGCGACCGGAGCGAAAAGTCGGACCGCCGGGAACTGGAATGGAGCCCCCAGAATGCGCCAAAAGAACGCCCCGAACGATTCGGCGGTCACGGAAGCCATGACCCTGGAAGAGAGCTCGACGGGAGCCTCCTCTTCCCCGATCTCGCAGAGATTGGAGACGACCCCTCTGAGGATCGAAAGCTCGGCTCGACAGGCTGGGCACTCCCGAAGATGACCTTCAGCTCGAATGATATCGGGAGATTCCAGCTCGCCCTCTATCAAATCCGTGTACAGCTCACGGTAGGGTTGGCAGGATTCAAACGCCATTACCTATCACCATCACGACCTATCTGCATCCACCTCTCTTTGATGAGCTGCAAAGCGTAGTGCTTGCGAAACTTCACCGTCGAAAGAGGCAGATTCAGAATCTTTGCTATCTCCTTGAACGAATACCCCTCGATGAACCGCAGAGTGATGACCGTTCGATACTTCACGTCCAACTTGCTCACCAGTTCGCTCATCCGACTGGGCGACATCAACTCCACGATCGATTCCGGCGAGGGTGATGTCGTGTCCTGCAGGTGCTGAAAAATCTTCTGCTGTGTCTGCTGGTCCTCGAAATCGGCGGCGAACGAATCGACCTTCCGCTTCTTGAGCCAGTCGAGCGACGTGTTATGCGCCACCTGCATGATCCAGGACGAAAGCTTGCCTGAATCCTTCAGGTCGGAGAGCTTCTGGTAGATCTTGAGAAATACCTCCTGTGAAAGATCCAGAGCCGTCTCGCGATCACGAACCAGGCGGAAGACAAGCGTATAAACCTTGCCCTGATATTTTTTTATCAGGTGCTCGAAGCTTGCCTTGTCACCCGAAAGGATCGCTGAGATGACATCCGCTTCTTCGAACTTCATCTACTGGCTACCTCTACGGACGAATCAAATGGGAGGGAGGATAGACAAAAAGACGCAAATGGTCGTCTGCGCGGAACGCGTCCTTTCCCGGGCCAAAGCCGCGCCCACTCTACCACGGTCGCGTGATCAGCCGCAAACGGCGTCATGCCGATGGATAGATCTTCGGCATGCACCCCAGGCCGGTTGTCGACAAAGCATGATCGTGGTGGAGTCGCGGGACATCCGGATCCATCCCGACGTCCCGAAGCTGTCCCCTCCCCTGGCATGGATTTCGGGTTGATCCCGCGGTCTCTACATCTTCGCTTCGAGGGATTCGAGATTTCGCCGAGCCGTATCGAAGGCGGGATCCGCCCGCAGGGCCAATGTCCAGGAGCGTCGGGCCTTCTCCGGTTGATGGACCTTCTCGTACAAAATCCCCAGATTGTTGTGCATCTTCGATTCGTATGGGCTCATAGCGACCACTTTTTCATACTCCCGGATCGCCTCGGTGAATCGCCCCGTCTGGTAGTAGACCAACGCCAGGTTCTTGCGAGCGCCCAGATGGTTCGGATCCTTGGCAAGCGCCTGGAGGAAGTGCTGCTCGGCATCCTTGTGACGACCGTTCGTTCCGCACAGGTTGCCGATTTCGTTCATGAGATCGGGGTCGTCCCGATGGGTCTGTCCGATCTGTTTGAGCCAGGCCAGAGCTTCCTCGCTGCGGCCGGACTTCTCGAGCACCGTGGTCATCCCCAGGTAGACAGCCTGAACGAGCTTCGCGGATCCTCTTTCCAGGGGGGCCAGTTTCTTGGCCTCTCGAAGAGCGTTTTGAGCCTGTTCGATCCGGCCTCCCTTGAGATGATCCAGAGCACTGGAAAGTTTCCGGCGGGCCGTAAGGGTCAGGCTCATCTGCTTGGCTTCTTCCGGTTTCACGTGGGGGAGGTAGGAGACCAAATCCTCCTGGGTTGCCTCGGCGATTCCCTGAGACGGACCATCCTTTATGTACAAATTGCGCGGAGCCGTGAACTCGAGGCGCAGAGTGTCGTCGGTGAGAGTCTCGCTCCCGGCGACGAATGGATCCAGGGTCTTGGGAGTCGCGAGAAAATGGGACATGAGATCGAGCGGGTCTTCCACTCCCACCTCGACCAGATCGGTGCGGATCTTCGAGACTGCAAACCGTCTGGCGAGCTGTTCACAATCCGGCAGGAGTCGGTGGTTCGATCCGACCAAAATGTAGTCGGTGCCTTCGGTCGATCGCCAGAGCGTCGTGAAGGGAAAGACCGAACGGAACGTACCGATGACGGCCTTGAAATCCTCCGTGGAGGTCGAGTACGCCTGGACCCATTGGCTCACGACCCCTCCCGGGTTGAGCCGATCTCTGAGGAGCTGGAAAAACTCTCTGGTGAAGAGGGAGGCCACCCCGGAGATCCACGGGTTGGTCGGTTCCGACGCGATGACGTCATACTTCCGGGCAGAAAGCGCCAAATGGTTGCGAGCATCGGTGATCGTGAGGTGGACCCTGGGGTCCGAAAGACAGTCTCTGTTCTCCCTCATGAAGTAGCGGGATGCCTCCACGATCTCCGGACTGATTTCCACCAGATCGATCCTCTTTGCCGGATGTCCGAGTACCGACGAGAGGGTCACCCCTGCTCCCAAACCGATCACGAGAGCGTCTTTCGGATCCGGATGGAGGAGCATCGGCAGGTGACCGACGAGACGCTGAGTTTTCATGTCCGCAACCGAGGACGCGTCGGTCTTTCCGTTCACAATGAGACCTCGATCTCCGGCCGGGTCTTCCAGAATCGACACTGTGGCGCTGACTCCCTCCTTGTTGAAGATCACTCGCCCAGCCCGGTGCATGGCGCGTCGATAGTCTGTCTGGTTGCTGCGCGCCTCTCTCGCGTAGCACCCCGCATAGAGATAGGTCCCGCTGTTCATCACGAGCCGATCCCACCCCGGAAGGCACAGACAAAGGGAGATGGGCGCCACCAGAGCCACCGAGGCGAATCGAATCCGGGTCCAGCGGGGATCGGGCAACAGTAAGAGAGCGAGCATCGCGGACGTGGCTCCCTCGATGAGGCTCGCCACCCAGATCGTTCGCTGGATTCCAAGGGCCGGGATCAGGAGCATTCCCGCGGAGAAGGAACCCAGGATGTTCCCGACCGTGTTGGCTCCGTAGAGCCGACCAATCGTACGGGTGAGGCCCTCTTTCTCCTCGCCCGCCAGACGGATGGCCGTTGGAAAACAGGCTCCCATCAACGTAGCAGGCACGAGGATCACCACGCCAATCAGGAACAGTTCCATTGCCTGGAGAATCGTCCACTGCTGCGAGAAATCGACGAGGATATCGACGAGCACAAGGGGGAGTTGTCCTAGGAGAGGAAGCGTCAGAAGCCCGGTCACCGACACCCCCATGGTCAGGAAGACGAGGAGCTTGCCGGCCGAGATTTCAACCGATTCCAGCCGGGTGGCGACGAAACTCCCGACGGAGATCCCCGCGATGAACGAGGCCAGAATCATGGAGAACGCGTAGGTCGAGGATCCGAGCACGAGAATGAGCGAGCGCGTCCAGGCGATTTCGAGCGCCATGGCGGCGAAACCAGCGAATCCGAGCGCCAGGATGATCAGCCCGGAAGATCCCGACCGTCTGCTTTGGCCAGCCGCGGTCGCCCGTTCGACGAGAAGGGTCTCGTCTTTCGTGGCGGCTGTTTCTGAGAGACGAGCGGCTCGATGAGCCAGGAGAGCGATCGTGAGATCGGCCAATGCGATGATCTTGAGCGTGGTGGAGATGCCGAAGACCGGCAACAAGAAGAAGGACGAGGCGAGAGCTCCCAGAACCGCGCCCAGGCTGTTCACCGCGTAGAGTTGACCCACAGTGGCGCACAGGGTCGTCTCGCCCCTGGAAAGACCAGCGGCAAGGACCGGCAACGTCGCCCCCATCAGCGTCGTTGGAATCATCAACAGAGAGAACGCTACGAAAAATCGAAGAAGACTCAGGAGGTAGAAGCTGTCCTTGAGAGGATCATAGCTCAACTGGAGCAGGGGATGGGCCAGATCGAGAAGCCACGGGAATGCCAGACAGAAAAGCCCCACGCAGGCTTCCAATGTTCCATAGACGGCCAGGGGTTTTGCGCCACGCACGAGACGATCCGCGTACCAGCTCCCCAGGGCGAGCCCGGCCATGAAAGCAGTGACGACCGTTGTGATCGAATAGATGGAGTTCCCCATCAGAAGGCCCAGCAGCTTGCTCGAAACCACCTCAAAGACGACACCCGTGAGCCCTGAAATGAGGAAGAGGACAAAGAACAGCCGACGCCGGCCGTGCTGGGCTTGTGAACTCTTCATGGACTTCGAACTCCTCTTGGTCGAACCAAACAATAGACTCAATCTTAATTGATCTTTTGTATGAATATCGTCTCGAAAATTAGGATCGATTAGCTTCGGAACCGTCCTCCCGATTCTTCAGGCCGAACCCGCATTTCTCTCAAGGCTGGGCGCGAAAATGACGAAAACATAAGAGAACCGCCTGCGGGATTTCGACCCGTTTCCACGCCAAAATGCTCAAACAGGATCTTTTGATGGCCATCGTGTCGGTGTCGGCCATCGTCTATGTCATCCTTTTCGACAGCACCATGGCAGGCCTTTTCCCGAGTAGTACCAACCCGACACCCAGCGCGGCCAATCCATTGGCTCCTCTGACTCTCGGTGGGGTCGCCCCGTCTCCGCGAACCACTGACGTCCAAGAAGCGGAGGTCCAGGAGCTGCCTCAGTCGTTGGATGGAGCGTCGGGGGGGACTGTCGTGAAAGACCAGCTTCTCTCGATCCGTCCCGAGGGCAGCCTAACCCCCCAGGGTCGAGCCCGCCTCGTCGATGAAGTCCAGGGATGGTTGGATCGTCCTATTCCCGGGGAGTTCGACAAGCTCAGGGAAGAGTTCGAAGCGGTCAGCCAACTGGCCGATTCTCTCGCCCTTTACCGGATTTCCCTGGATGAGAAGCTGGCTCGAGCCTTCACCGACAAACTGGGCGAGCTCAGGCGATACTATCTTCTCCAGAGGACAACCCTCCTGCTCACGGAGATCGCCACGACTTATTCGGTGCCGACTCCCACGGAGCTCGAACGGGTCAAGAACGACCTCCAAAGATTCCGCGAACTCGCCCGGGACGTCGCCTGGGTGGAAGAACGGTACAGCTTCGTCTATCCCCAAGACCGCAAAGACTATCTCCGGCAGCTCATAGAGGTTCTCGAGGGAATGGAGCGCATGGCACGCGGCTAGATCCAATCCGCCTCGTTGAACGGAAGACCCTCAAAAAGTTGCTAAACAGGCGGACTCGACGACTCCGAATCAGCCTGGATTTTCACAAAGGCCGGGCTCTGTCAGGATGAGCGGGGCCGATGGCCCCGCCGTCATCACGAACGATCAATGGAACGACGAGTTCTTGGCGGAGTAGTAAGCCTCGCGAGCCTGATCATAGAGGGCCTTGGTCCGGTCACGGGCCGCTGCGTCACCCGACGAAATCGCGCTTTTGAAGTCGTTGTACGTCCGGATGAAGTTCTGCTGGAGGACCTTCAGGTCGCTGCTCTGCCCGGGCTGAGAGCTGCTGCTGGCGGGACAAGAGTTGCCCCACTTGGATCCCTTTGCGAAGGAATCGTCCGGATAGAGAGACTGCTGGGTCACCAAGTCGTTCCCGGAACCGACGTTGCCTCCCATCGACTTGTCGCCGAATGGAACCTGGGAATAGGGAGATTGACCCCACTGCGACTGTCCCCAACCCGTGCGCCCGCCTCCCCAATAACTCTGACCGTAATCGCATCCGTGGCTCGAACTGGTCGGGAAGATCTTGTCCGCGATCCATCGACTCACGAACAGTCCTGCCGCCCCACCCACCACCGTACCCAGGGTTCCGAACTGGGACCCAAAAAGACCCGCGACAATCGTTCCCGCAGCGGTCAACGCGATGTTTCCGACGTCGGACAGATCCGAGGATCCCGCCCTGCGGAACATCTGTTCATTCTGCCCGTACTGTCCTTGCTGTTGAAGGTAGGGCAACGGCGGCTCCCCTGCGTGGGCCCTTGGCGTCGACAAGACCAAGACCGCCAGGGCGCACATCATGCATCGTAGTCCCGCCGTTTTCGTCATACTCGATCCTCCTTGATAATTGAGCTCCAGATGCGGACTCCCGGGGTGAGGCAATCAAAGTATAGGGTGGGTCTGGGAACGTGTCAACTCGGGATCCCAGAGGACTCTCTCCAAGGGGAATTGACTCATCGGCCGATGTGGTATAGTGAAGGTTAGATCGGTCATGCCTGAAAAAGAGAAGCCGCGTCCTCTGATAGGCAGAAAGCTCGGAGATCAGGATTTTCTGCGGGATCTCAAGAGCTTTCGCAAGGAAACGCTCCACGTCTCTGACGAGGAACAGGCGCAATGGCGGAAAGAGACCCAGCAGAAGACTCCGGAGCCGGAGCCGCCGCCAGCGGCCCCGGAGACTCCGGTTCCCAGGCGTTACCATAGACCCCCGTCTCCCTACCGAAAGCACGTGGCCGTAGCCGTCCTTTCAGTGGCCTTGATATTGGGGCTAGTCGAGATGGGTGTATTCGGGCGCTTCCAGAGACCGATTTCGACACCCACTCCATCCGCCACGACTCAGGCGAGCCCCCAGCCTTCCGTTCTTCCTCCTCCGACAGTGCCGGATACATTGACCCTTGCCGAGGCCTTTCTGGTCTGCCATTTTGAGTTGACCTGGGTCAATTCGCAAAAAAATCCTTGGGAGGCCTTGGCCGAGATCGGTCTCGAATTCGATGGAACCGGTCAGGATGGACCGATCAACCTCCTAATTCCATCGCGCGAGACCGACCCTCTCGAGCGGTATCTCCGCCTCATTCCGAACGGAACACGAGCAGATCGAAGTTTGCTCGTCTCGAATCTGACCCAATTCATCCAGAACGCGGCTCGTCTGGATGAACGACTTCTGGCATCGAGCCTCATTCAGGACCCAAAGACAGTGACCGATCAGGGGCAAGAACTCCTGACGCATCCCCCCCGTGAATGCAAGTCCCATGTGGTCTCGATGGTCACGGCATTGACACGGATCCTCTCGGGAAAAGACCCGAAATCCGCACGTGAACTCTTGGTCCTGGCGGTCAAGGAGTCTCCGGCGGACGACTTCTGGCCTTCACGCGCTCTGGGGCTCCTGGACGCGGTGTTGGGGCAGCCCGGAGAGAGCGCGAACGTGTTGAAGGCTCGATTCGCGGCAAACCCGAAGGACGATTTCACCGGTTTCGAGCTGATTCGGTCTCTGCTCTTGGCGCGGAAAGAGGGCGAGGTCGACGCCGCGATCAAGACGCTCACGAGCTCATCCAAGCCGAAACCGGCGGAGCTTCTCCTTGGTGTAACCCTGGCGATTTCGAGGAACGACGTAAAGCGAGCGGAGTCGTTGAGGCAGGTCCTCGAGGCCAATGAAGAGATCCACACCCAGGGACTGGCCGCGAGGACGTTGGCCCTCAAGGGAGAGATTGCCTGTCTGAAGAGGCCTCTGGACCCCGCCGCGCAGCCGATGTTCGAAAATGCGATTCGGATGGATCCTTCGCTGTCCTGGCCATGCCTTCCTCTGGCGCGCATGTTGTCCGGAAAGCGTCGTGTCGACGAGGCCATCACCCATTATCGTCGATATCTCCGGGACAGACCCGCGTCGATCCAAGCTCGCAGAGAGCTGGCCACTCTGCTGACGGGGGCGAAAAGCCTCGGGCAGGCTCTGGGCGAGTACCAGCTCCTCCTTGCTCAGGACGGGCCCCGCTCCCAGTATGTCGACGCCTTCATCGCGGCGGCGTCCGAGCTCAACCGTCCCGATCTGATCCCGTTCTTCGCTCAAAAGAGCCGCTAGTCTCGCCGCGCGACAAGGACCACGGAGTTTCCGAACGACGAGAGACCGGCGTCATCGAGCCAACGCACGAGTGGGAGCAGCTTACGGTATCCCCAGGACGAAAGGCCCAGAGGACGGATCGACGTCGGAATCCAGCCGACGAGACGCCATCCCAGACCACCCAGGGCGTTGTGGGTCTCCGTCGTTTGCACAGTGAACCCGAGCTCCTCGACCAGTCGGGTCAGGGTCGTGGCCGAGCAACGACGGATTCGACCGAGCTCGGTATCGAGAGGAAGACAGTCATTCCCTGATGGCCCGATCAAAACAAGCCTCAAAGGCCCCGGAGCCACGGCGACCAGTCTTCGAAGGAGCTCGCGCTCGTCGGGGACCCTTACCATGAGTTCCGTCACCAAGAACGTATCCGGGGCGAATTCGGCCATCTGCTGGGTTAGTTGGGGATGATCGAGATGGAGAGCCTCGACCTTCACGTGGTCCACGTACCGAAACTTTCGTCCAAGCGCGGCCAGATTGGCGGGATCCGGATCAGAGACCCACAGGGCATCCCGGTCAAGCAAGAACCGATCCAGCTCACCCGATAACCCCGAGAAATGGACGACTCGCTGGCCCAGATGCGGGAGAATCCAGCTGGACACCCATCGGTGGTGCTCGAACAGACCGCCCAACAGCTTTTCCAGGGGACAGTCAGGACCTTTCGCCAGCAGCCGCCACTTCAGAAGCGCCCACACAGCTCCCAGACCGTCGGTCCACTTGATCTTCTTCCCCTCGCTGTAACCGCGCCCGACATAGTCGATGGGAACCTCCAACAACCGGTGTCCTCTTCTGAGGATCTTTGCCGTGATCTCCGGCTCAATGTCGAACCGGTTGGCCTGGAGGTCGAGCTCGCGAAAAATGGAGGCCCGCATCATCTTGTAGCAGGTTTCCATGTCGGTCAGGCAGCTGTTGTAGAGCAGATTTGTGAACCAGGTCAAGAGCTGGTTGCCGATGAAATGGCTGAAGATGAAGCTCCGGTGGTCGCCACGGAAGCGGGAACCGTAGACCACATCGGCCTCGTTTCTCTCGATGTGGGTCAGGAGGCTCGGAAACTGGGAGGGCGAATACTCCAGGTCGGCGTCCTGAATGACGACGACGTCTCCGGTCACATGCGGCACGGCGGAACGGATGGCGGCCCCCTTGCCTTTGTTCTCGGCGTGGAAGATCAACTTCATGTCCGGCCCCTTCAGCCGTTCTAAAACCCGACGAGTCCCGTCGGTGGAAGCATCGTCAACGACGATCAATTCCTTGTCCAGTGGGCTCTCGCGGATGGCACGAATGATCGCCTGGATCGTGAGGATCTCGTTGAAGACCGGTATGATGATCGAAAGCCTCACGTCTTCGGGCTCCTTCCACCGATGGGATCGAGTTTTCGAGCGAATGCCAAAGCGTCCTCCCTGGAATGAACGCGACCGACCACTTGGGCCTCTCGGACCTGCTCCAGAAGCCACCCAACCTGGGGTCCCGGGGAGAGGCCGAGGGTCTCGATGATCTGTCGACCGTCCAAAATTCGCGGAGGATCCACGCAGGTCGTCCGTCGTTGGTCGAAGGCCTCTTTCAAGGAGGCCAGCCTGTCCCGGCAATGTGGCGAGGCTTCATCAGCCAGACCGAGGAGGACGATGCCAGGACCATGGGGGGCGTGATCCCGGAAGAACCTGTAGACAGTGAGATCTTCGGTCACGATTCCCCACTTTCGCCACGGAGCGTCCCTGGCTCCCGACACGAGCTGAGATACGGCGACGGAGTCCCTGGAGGACAATCGAAGCCTTTCGAACGAAGGTTTTGGACCCGGCTTCCATTCGAGGTCCAAAAGGAGAGCCGCCAGCTTCAAAATCTCGCTCTGGCAAACACAGAAAACCGCGGGTTCGGCGACGTAGGAGCGAAACGACGGAGGCCGGGCGTCCCCCCCCAGGTTCGCGAGAATGTCCTCCATTCGCTTTAGTCGGGTCAGGTCAGGGAGGGGGCTCCGGGCGACTTCGGGCAGAACGTCCCAGAGCAGACCGACCGCGAGGGTTTTCTCGATCGTCCGGCTCGCTGAAGAGGTCGCAAGAAGCCTCAAGAGCTCCTCGGTGATTCTCTCCGGCGCCACGCGTCCGATCTGACCGGTGTGAGATCGGATTTTCTCCTCTGTCTCGGCCGCCACCTGGAAATCCAACTGGGCGGCGATGCGAAAAGCGCGCAACATCCTCAGCGGGTCGTCGTCGAATGCGGACTCATAGCAGTGCCGCAAAGACCGGCGTTCGAGATCCGGGAGTCCTGCTGTGGGGTCCAGCAGCTGCGAGGTGTCTTGGCTCAGTGCCGCGGTGAGATCGAGCCCCAATGCGTTGATGGAGAAGTCGCGCAAACGGAGATCCTCACCGATGGAATTACCTTTGAACCGCGCGAAATCGTATTGAAGGATGCCAGAGGTTCTCTTCACCACGACGCGGGCGATGCCGAACTGGGTGTCGAGCGGCACGAACGCGCCGTGGAGCTGTCGGGCGATCTGTCGCGCCAAAGGGAACGGATCGTCTTCGACGGCCAGATCCACTTCTTTCACGGGGCGTCCGAGCCAGAGATCTCTGAGGCATCCTCCCACGAGGAAGGCCTTTCGGCCCCCGTGACCCAACACGTTGTGGAGGATGCGGAATCGGAATCTGCGGACGAGCTCCGCGAGGGCGATCCGTGTGCGCAGTGAAACCGAGTCAGGAGGTGGTTCTGCCAAGACCGCTGATCCCTGGGGGTTTCCGCGCCCCCCGCGTGTTCTTGCCCCTGGAGGTTTTCCCGGATCCTATTGCGAACACCCCTTTTGCTTGCCTTCGGATCGACGGGGAAATGACGGAGAACTGACTCAAAAATTGAAAGAGAACCTGTCGACGTTGACGGACACCCATGTTTGGCTCGCTTCCGGTCTCGAAGGCCCTACACCGAATGCAAGATTACAGGATATCTCCCGGATAGATCAACCCCAACAGATTGCCCAAATCCTTCACCTCATTCTGTCAAACCCAATGATAATGAGCATTTCGAGGACAAAGACTTTCACTTCCCTGGACCCCAGATGTGCCCCGGATGCAAGAAAGAACGAAGTCGCCGCGACCCCCCACTCGACATCACCGTTCCAAAGGTGGTGGGGGACCCCCGAGGTGTACAGAGAAG
>Ga0074195_1000843_pt2 | contig 41177 bp, 32 predicted proteins | sample EPASupsiteHSE623_FD_64525 | JGI IMG/M metagenome (GOLD analysis project Ga0074195, IMG submission 64525) | Bioremediated contaminated groundwater from EPA Superfund site, New Mexico - Sample HSE6-23 | ecosystem: Environmental > Aquatic > Deep subsurface > Groundwater > Contaminated ...
GGCATCGGCAACAGCCTGAGTGAATTGTCCCAGCTCAGCCATGGCCTCTGCATAAGAAACCAGAACTTCACCATATCTGATAAGTGGAGTTGCTGTAACTGCAGTACTTCCCATATAGATTAAATTAGCAGGGTCGGCAGCATATGGAAGGAACTTACGGCAAGCGATACCTGTTGTTGAATATCCAATGTTTTTTGTAACACCTGAAATTCTTATACTATCGGCAAAAGAGGCAAGGAGTCTTGGGTCACGTCCCTGAACAGCGTCATTATAATATTTGCTTGCGGAATAGTTATACAATGGTGATTGTTTGATAGGCAGACCATCGGCAGCAAGATAGTTGTTTATAACTCTCAATGTAGTACCAGTCTGGCCCTCCTGATGCACATAAGCAACTAAACAGTGTGTTGCCTTGGCTTCAAGATACTCCCTATAGAAAATAACCTCTTTGTTAGTAGAGAGATTGTAGTTAGTAGAGAATGTACCTCTGTAGTCATCTACAATCTGGTATTTTGCACCTGCAATCAGCTGTTCGGCTGCCCATTTGGCTTTGTTCAACGCAGCAGTTGCAACTGTCTGATCCATGTTGTGATACTTGAGCAATGTTCCGAAGTACAACATTTTTCTAACCATGTAGGCAAGAACAACATCTTTATTTATCTGACCAACTCCATCAGTAACTCTAACATTTGCTGCTGCATAGTCAAAATCTTCAATCATTTTCGTAACAACTTCACCTATTGGTTGTCTGTCTTTATAAATCTCGTCAAGATCAGTTGGCAGAAGCTCTTTGTCGTAAAAAGGCATATTCCCGAATGATGCACAAAGATCTGAGTACTCAAGTGCCCTGAAAAAACGGGCAATACCCATCCAGTGTTTCTTAGCCTCGTCTGTGATTGTTGTAGAGTTTTCTACCCTGTTCAACATAAGGTTGTGTCTTCTTACATACGAGAAAGACCAACCGTTACCCGAAGTGGCAGTCGTTGATCCCCAAAGGCTGGTTGCATTGTACTCGTCTGCCCATGCTCCACCTGTAAAATAGTTGCCCCAGGTATAACCGCTGCCGTAACCCATAAAGTAGGCAGTATAGGTGCCCTGGGCAAACAAGCGAATATTGCCTTCACTTGTCCAAAAGTTAGATTCGTCAAATTGATTTAACGAAGGCTTATTGAGATAGTCCTTACAAGAGCTAAGACTCAATATTGCTATAATTATAAATAATACTTTCTTCATGATTCATTCTTTTTAAAAATCCAGTTGTACACCAAAAGATAATGTCCGCCTATATGGATAGCTTCTTCCAAAAGACCTGCTATCATTCTCTGTTATTGTTGTCCAGTCTAATTCCGGATCAATGGCAACACCGCCCATATTATCAAACTCAAAGAGGTTTTCACCACTAAAGTAAACCCTAAGTTTTTCTATCATTATTTTTTTGGTCATTTTCTGAGGCAGTGTATAGCCGATATTCAATGTTTTACATCTCAGATACGACAAATTCAACAAATACCTGTCACTAACCTCATAGTTCCATTTTGCAGCCTGACTATAATCCAGCGGCCTTGGATAGAAAGCGTCTGTATTCTCCTCTGTCCAGTAGTCAAGTGTATGAGAGAAGTTAGATTCAGATCCTGTGTAACCAGGAAGAATCATGTTACCTGTTGCCCATAAGCTTCTGCGACCCACACCCTGGAAGAATATGTCAAAGTCGAAACCTTTCCAGTTTGCTCCTACCCTGAAACCAAACTGGTGTCTTGCTTGTGTATTACCTATAACGGTTCTGTCACCCAAGTTACTTAGCGTGTTTGTTCCATAGCTGATTATACCATCACCATTCAAATCCTTATACTTAACATCGCCGGGGCTGAACCTGAAGTTGCCGCTTTGATAAAGCTCCTGATACTCAGGATCAAGGTTTGCGAAAACATTCACAGTCTTACCGTTGGCTAGTAGCTGTGTCTGAATCTTGCCATCTGTACCGTATACAAAGTCCTCTTTCTGGAACAGCCTTTCAACTCTATAACCCCAAATATCACCCATAACCTTTCCGTTATAGTACGTTGCTGAATATAGTGGATCGGCAGCTGTAGGATATTTGTCTACAATAGACTTGTAATCTGTGTACTGACCGGAAAGATTAATTTCCAGACCATTTTTGAATATATGGTTGAAGTTCAACTCTATCTCTATACCTTTTGTAGATATTTCGCCATAGTTTCTTCTTGGTGCGCTTGCTCCAATTGAGCTTGGAATAACCTCACCTGCTGTAATTGCATTTGTAGTCTTCTTATTATACCAGTCAACTGTAAGGCCAAATTTGTCTTTAAAGAATCTTGCATCAATACCAAAGTCCAATGTAGAAATTGACTCCCATGTAAGGTCAGGATTGATAAGACCGGGGGCACTTGAAACATACGGTACAAAGTTGCCGCTTCTTAACCAATAGTTACCCCCGGCAGTAGGATTGGATACAGATATTGTGGGATAATACAATGAACTAGGAACATCCTGATTCCCTATACTACCATACGATCCTCTTACTTTAAATGAGTTGACGTAAGGCTTTACTGCTGTCCAGAATGGTTCTTCCGACAAGCGCCATGCGGCAGAGCCCGAAGGATAAGAACCCCAACGCATTCCATCTCTGAATTTAGATGTAGCGTCACGACGGAAGTTCAACTCTAAGAGATACTTGTTGTCGTAATCATAGTTCAATCTGCCGAAAAATCCTAGAACCGACCAATCTGTATGACTTGAGCCAACAGTCTGGTCACCAATCGCAAGGTTAAGTTCCGGGAAGTTATAGTCAATTACGCCCATTCTCTTAGAACTTTGATATACATATTCTTCATCTTCGATATTGGTACCTAGAATGAGTTTTGTGTTATGCTTGCCAAAACTTTTTTCATATTGGATATTTGCGTTATAGGTATTTCTCATCTTCCTGCTATTCGCCATTTGAACATAGTCATATGAAGAAGATGTATAGGTTTGATACCAGTAATCCAAATCTTTACCTGCGGGATATGTATTGAATGTATTTATACCTGTAACGTATCCACCTGAAGCTTTTGAAGCAATAGCTGTAAGGTTATAGATATAATCAAAATTGGCGGTTAGCCCCTTTGCCAGATTGAGTGTTGTACCCAAGTTTATACGAGTGTACCACGATTCTGCGACAGAAGGATTCTTTTTACTGGCAGCCATTTCAGCAGCAGGAGAACGGGTTTCATAACCTTTATATGTTCCCTCCGGATAAGTTGAAAACCATCTGTACATGTAATAGATAGGTTCATATGTAGAACCTGTAAAGCTGAATGGTGTATCCTGAGTTAACTTTGTAAAGATGAAGTTTGAACGAAGAGTAATATACTTATTTACGTTTACACTCAGGTTGCCAGATGTATTAAGTCTTTGATATTTATCATCAAACAATTTTAATATCCCTTGTTGATCCAATAATCCGGCAGACATGTTATATTTTACTTTTTCTGTTCCACCCGCAACTGAAATGTTATGGGTTTGCTGAGGGGCCCATTTCCTGTAGTACATGTTTTCCAGGTCCCATCCTCTATAGAAGTAGAAACCACCGGCAGGACGTTTTTCAAAGTCACGACCCTCTACCATCTCTCTGTCAAGTCCTTCGCCAAGACCATACTGATCGTAGTATGCCTTTACCTTGACAATCATTTCTGGATTATAATAGACAGGGCCAATCTGGCCGAATTCGTTTGTAGGTGTGTTACCTAACCCTATAGCCAGACCATTTCTCTGTTTCCACGAATAGTCAAGTTCAAGGTCCGGTCTTGATGTGATAGGCACCGATGTTTTGGTTGCCCAAGAGAAGTTGCTTGTATATGACACTGTTGTCCTTCCATCTTTTGACCCTTTCTTGGTTGTTATAAGAATGGCTCCGTTGGCAGCCCTTGCTCCGTAAATGGCTGTTGAAGAAGCATCCTTAAGAGTAGTGATACTTTCGATGTCATTAGGGTTCACATATGACAAACTTGGCACCTCTACGTTATCAAGCAAAATGACAGGTGCTGATGATCCTTGTCCCATAGAAGAGTAATTTGAACTTGAACGTATTCTGATAGTAGGGTCTCCACCAAGTGCACCAGATGTTGTGGTGATTGACAAACCCGGAGTTGAGCCTTGCAGAGCACGTCCAACGTCCGAAATAGGTCTTGATTGAAGAGTTTTTGAAACATTCACCGACGATACCGCACCGGAAAGATTCTCTTTCTTTTGGGTACCCCAGCCTACTACAACCAGTTCGTCGAGCAAGACATTGTCCAACTCCATAACAGCGTTGATTTGTGCTCTTCCATTAATAGGTATAGAAAGTTTCTTCATACCAATTGCCGAGAACACTAGCGACCCTTTGGTTGGGGCCATAATTTCGTAAGCACCATTCACATCGGTAGATACACCGGTTTTTGTTCCTTCGATAACAACTGCGACACCAATCTGGGGCTCGCCCTTATTATCCTTAACAATTCCGGTAACCTTGATGTTCTGTGCCCACATAGATCCTGTGATTAACAGGAGGGCGAAAACCGACAGTACTTTTCGTACCATACGGTCTCTTTCTTTTGAAACATGCATGAGTTTAAAATTTTAGGTTATAAATTTAGTTTACAAAAAAGGTTTCTTGAGTTACATTTTGTCTTTTAATGGTTTATTCATCTTTCATTTTGCAACTAAAACCCAATAATCGGGTTACATATAAATAGTAGGACATCAATAGATATTGAGGTTTTAGTAATTGTAAATATATAACAATTTTCTAATACAGAAGATATTTTCTGTTAAAAGCTGTCATTAAAATGCCTCTGATTTTAATCAAACGTCAATAAAAAGGCATCACAGACAGCTTATTGACTGTCTGAAAATGGTATTGTTACAATTTTGTAACAAATTGAAATCCAAAAATTCTTTTTGCTTACAAAACGAAGTCTATTCCAGATTCCGGCTTATTAATTATCGAAATCTCAATAGGGATGTAAAAGATTCTAGACTTTACATTCTCGGAAAGCTTGTTCTTTGCCATTAATCGCTGAGCATCTTTTTCAGTTGTGTAGATTACGGCTTTGGGCCACTTGCTTGCCAGTTTGTTTATTCTGGAAACTTCGTTAGAAGTGAAATTGTGATGGTCGCGGAAAGCCATCTTAGCTATTATCTTATAATCACTCAAAAGATGATATATAAGGGGCCTTGGGTTGGCGATTGCTGTGATAAGAATAGCAAACCTTGAATATATGTATCTTCTGTCTGCTCCTTGAAAAATACTTTCCGGTTCACCATAGGCGATGTTAGAAAAAAACATGCGCTGTTTTGAGCTCAGTCTTAGCCTTTTTTCCCATTCAAATCTGGCCTCTAGCGAAATCTCATCGGGACATTTTGTCACTATGATAATATCTGCCCTTTGGATTTGCTCTGGAAGGTCCCGGAGTTTGCCTATAGGAAAGAGATACTCTTTCTCGAGTGGCAGACTGTAATCTATCAGAACTATATTTGTCGAAGGCGATATCCATCTGTGCTGAAAGCCATCATCCAGAAGAATTACAGTAGGTCTCTGTTCCTCTGGTAATGCAAGCAGAGCCTCCACTCCCTTTACTCTTTTCTCACAGACCGCTACAATAATGTCTGAAAACTTCTTCTTCATCTGCAGTGGCTCATCTCCCACCTCTGAAACCATGTTGTCTATACCTACAATTCTGAACCCGTGTGTCTTTCTTCCATATCCTCTTGACAATACCGCTACTTTATGTTTCGGCAGCAATTCTCTTATAAGAAACTCTGTATGTGGCGTCTTCCCTGTTCCGCCAACCGAAATGTTTCCTATTGATATAATGGGAATATCAAACTTCCTTGATTTGAAAATTCCGTTGTCAAAAAGATAGTGTCTGAACTTGAGTGTAAAATAAAGAGGAAAAAGAAGCAGTTTGTTAACAAAGGTGTACCTCATCTGTCAGTTTTTTTCTTGTGAATAAGTTTGTTCTATGTGGTCAAGTAGTTTAAGCAATTCAATATGGCTGTTTTCTGTTACCAGCTGTAACTTAATTTCTTTAAAGTGCGGCAGAGCCTTGAAATAGTGCGACAGGTGTCTTCTCATCTCGAGTACCCCCACTCTCTCTCCCTTTATCTCCACCGATCTTATAAGGTGTCTCCTTGCCAGCTCTGTCTTTTCTCTTACTGTCAGCTCCGGCATCTCTTCTCCCGTGGCAAGATAGTGTTTTATCTCTTTAAAGAGCCAAGGTCTGCCGTAAGTTGCCCTTCCTATCATAATTCCATCTACTCCGTATCTGTCAAAAGCATCCTTTGCACCTATGGCCGTTGTTATGTCGCCATTACCTATTATAGGTATATGCATCCTGGGGTTGTTCTTCACTTCTGCAATAAGCGTCCAGTCCGCCTCACCTTTATACAACTGCGCCCTTGTCCTTCCATGTATTGTAAGTGCTGCAATTCCCACATCCTGTAACCTCTCAGCCAGTTCCACGATTATTTTTGAATTTTCGTCCCATCCCAGCCTTGTCTTTACAGTTACTGGCAGCTTAATAGCATCCACCACACTTTTGGTTATCTCAACCATCTTGTCGGGATACCTCATCATTCCCGACCCTGCCCCTCGTTGTGCAATCTTGTTAACCGGACAACCGAAATTTATATCTACAAGTGACGGATTTGCCGACTCCGCTATCTTTGCGGCTTCTATCATTGCATCGGGCAAATGGCCATAAATCTGTACACCAATTGGTCTTTCGTATTCAAATGTCTCCAGTTTTGCGAGCGATTTTTTTGCATCACGTATAAGTCCGTCAGATGATACAAATTCCGTGTACATCATGTCTGCGCCAAATTCTTTACAGATGTATCTGAAAGAGGCATCTGTAACATTCTCCATAGGGGCCAGAAAAAGGGGTCTGTCGCCAAGTTCTATCTCTGCAATCTTCATGATGCAAAAGTATAAATTTGTAAAAGAATAAAAAAGAGTAATTTTGCGGCTCTAAATCTGGAGAAGGAATGAGTAGAAAAAAAATTTGCAGGATAGGGGTTTTAACTTCCGGAGGAGATGCTCCCGGAATGAATGCCGCCATAAGGTCCGTGGTAAGGACAGCAATATACAATAACCTTGAGGTTGCGGGAGTTATAAGGGGATACTCCGGTCTTATAAACAAGCAGTTCATGAGCATGCAGTCTCATTCGGTTTCAAAAATCATCTCTCAGGGTGGTACAATTCTCAAATCTTCCCGCTGCCCGGAATTCAGGGACAAGGAGATGAGAAAGATTGCATACGAGAATTTAAGGGAGGCGTGTATTGATGCTCTTGTTGTTATTGGCGGAGACGGCTCCTTCCGGGGTGCCAATCTGCTTTATAAGGAGTTTGGTTACCCTGTTGTGGGTATTCCGGGAACTATAGACAACGACATCTACGGGACCGACTTCACTATCGGCTTTGACACTGCTATAAATACAGCGGTTTCTGCTGTTGACAAACTAAGGGACACTGCAGATTCTCACAATATAATTTTCTTTGTTGAGGTTATGGGCCGTGATTCCGGGTTTATCGCACTCAATACTGCCATCGCCACAGGCGCAGAGGCCACTCTTGTTCCTGAGGTCCATACAGATATAGATAAATTGTGCAGCTACATGGAGTTGGACAGGCGCAAGAACAAGACTTCTGGGATAATTATCGTTGCAGAGGGTGAGGACGGAGGTGGCGCCATGGAGGTTGCCGAGAAGGTTAAAACAAGGCTTCCTAGCTATGAGATGCGGGTGACTACACTGGGACACATTCAGAGGGGTGGTTCGCCAAGCTGCAACGACCGCGTGTTGGCTAGCATTCTTGGTCATGAGGCGGTAAATGCTCTTATTCAGGGTCGTTTTGGGGTAATGGTGGGGCAGATGCAGAACCAGACTGTCTACACTCCTTTTGACGAGGCGTGTTCGAGACACAACGAGATTAATAAAAATTGGCACGAAATAAGTCGGATTTTGTCACTTTAAAAAATAGTTATATCTTTGCAGCCCCCTATTTTATGGGGAAATCGCAACAATATTAATGTATTAATCTAAAAATCAACAAAGTGGACACATTGAGTTACAAGACCGTGTCGGCAAATGATGCTACCGTTACCAAAGGGTGGGTAGTTATTGATGCCACCGATCAAGTATTAGGAAGACTTGCGTCGAGAGTAGCACTTATTCTCAGGGGCAAGAACAAAGCCAACTTTACCCCACACGTGGACTGCGGAGATAATGTAATCATTCTCAACGCAACAAAGGTTCGCCTGACAGGTAAGAAGTTGACTGACAAGGTGTATATCAGACACACCGGTTATCCCGGCGGGCAGAGGTTCGAGGCTCCAAGAGAGCTTTTGAAACGTAAGCCTTTAGCCGTAGTTGAGCACGCCGTAAAGGGCATGCTGCCAAAAAATAAACTTGGAGCAGATTTATTCCGCAATCTTTTTGTTTATGAAGGATCGGAACATCCGCACCAGGCACAGCAACCAAAAGAAATTAAACTAACAGAAATTTAAACAGAGCATGGAAGTAATTAACGCCCTTGGAAGACGAAAATCAGCAGTTGCTCGCGTTTATGTATTCACAGGAAAAGGTAACATTACGATTAACGACAGACCTCTTGAGGAGTACTTCAAGGAGGAGACTCTTCAGTACATCGTAAAACAGGCATTGGAGCTTACCAACACCGTTTCTCAGTTTGACATCAAGGTAAATCTTGATGGCGGCGGAATCAAAGGTCAGGCAGAAGCTCTTCGCTTAGGCATCGCTCGTGCTCTTTGCAAGATCGATGTTGAAAATTACCGTCCTATGTTAAAGTCAAATGGCCTTCTTACTCGTGACCCACGTGAGGTTGAGAGAAAGAAACCGGGTCAGCCTGGCGCACGTAAACGCTTCCAATTCAGTAAACGTTAGTATTTATATTAACGTAGAAGGCTGATGACCTTGCACAGCATGGATTATAAAACCACAGGATCTATAAAAGTATAGCTACCAGGGTTTGTCCTGCTGCGGAAAATCCGAGAGACTGACTAATCAGAATCATTAAAGTCACTACTCCGGATTGAAATAAAGAGAAAAATAAAAATTTAGAAAAAACAAAACAATGCCAAGAACAAATTTCCAAGACCTACTTGATGCAGGTGTACATTTTGGCCACTTGAAAAGAAAGTGGAACCCAAAAATGGCTCCCTACATTTTCATGGAGAAGAATGGGATCCACATCATTGATCTGCACAAGACCGTTATCAAGATAGATGAAGCTGCAAATGTGATGAAGCAACTGGCTCGTGCCGGACGCAAAATCCTTTTTGTTGCTACAAAAAAACAGGCAAAAGATATAGTTGCCGACAATGCCAAGGCTGTTAACATGCCTTATGTAACAGAGCGCTGGCCAGGTGGAATGCTTACTAACTTCCCTACTATCCGTAAGGCTGTTAAAAAGATGAACACCATTGACAAAATGCTTACAGATGGTACTTTTGAGACTCTTGCAAAACGTGAGAGACTGCAGGTTACCCGTCAGAGGGCAAAATTAGAAAAGAACCTGGGTTCTATTGCAGACCTTAACCGTCTGCCTTCTGCCCTGTTCATTATAGACATTCAGAAAGAAATGAATGCTGTTAAAGAGGCTAATCGTCTTAATATACCAGTAATCGCGATGGTTGATACTTGTTGCGATCCAGGTCCGATTGATTACGTGATTCCTGCAAACGACGATGCAGCTAAATCTATAGCTTTGGTTATGGATATTTTATGCCAGGCAATTTCAGAGGGTCTTTCTGAGAGAAAATTGGAGAAAGATAAAGAGGGTCCTGCCGAAAGTAATGAGGCTGCTCCTGATGGAAGCAAAAAAATGCGTACCCGCAAATCTGCGCAAAAGCCTGAGATTGATGTGAGAGAGGCTATGGCTGCTGCTGCTCCTGCTGCTGCGGTTGTTGCTGAAGCTGCTCCGGCAGTCGAAGTTGCTCCGGTTACTGAAGCTACTCCGGTTGCTGAGGTTGCTCCGGTTGCAGAAGTTGCTCCTGAAGTAGCAGAAGATGAGGCTACTGCATAAAACAAATTATTAACGCTTTTAAATCAAATAATATGGAAATCAAAGCAACTGATGTTGCCAAATTACGCCACATGACCGGTGCCGGTATGATGGACTGTAAAAGTGCATTGATTGAAGCTAATGGTGACTTCGATATAGCAAAAGATATAATTCGCGAGAAAGGGAAACTTGTTGCAGCTAAAAGAGCTGATCGTGATACTACCGAGGGCTCTGTTATTGCCAAGGTTAGTGCCGACGGAAAAAAGGGGATCCTTACTTGTCTTGGTTGCGAAACTGACTTCGTTGCTAAGAACACCGAATTCCAGAAACTTGCAAACGACATAGCAGATGTCGCGCTTACTACTTTCCCTGAAGATCTTGATGCTCTTAAAAAATGCATGCTTAATGGTCAGACTATAGAAGAGGCTGTAACTCAGCAAACAGGCAAGAGCGGTGAAAAACATGCCGTTCCTGTTTACAACAAGCTGGAAGCTGCTTTCATAGCTCCTTATATTCACACAAACGGTAAACTTGCCACTATAGTTGGTTTCTCAAAAGTGATCAGCCTTGAGGTTGGTAGGGAAATTGCAATGCAAATCACTGCAATGAGTCCTGTTTCTGTAAGCAAAGACAGTTGCCCTCAGTCGGTTATCGACAAGGAGCTAGAAATTTACCGTATACAGATTCGTGAAGAAGGCAAACCAGAGAACATGGTTGAGCAGATTGCACAGGGTAAATTGAACAAGTTCTTTAAAGAGAGCACTCTGGAAGAGCAGACTTTCGTTAAAGACGGTAAAATAACCGTAGCTGCATATCTTAAGACTGTCGATCCAGAAGTTAAAGTAACCGGATTCTTCCGCTACTCGCTGAACGACTAATTCCGATCAACGATTCCGATCAACGGTTAATCAATAATATCGATTAATCACGACAAATATTATTACCAAAGGAAGGTGGCCAAAATTGGTCACCTTTTTTTTGGCCTCTATTTCCCAGAGTCATCAGCCCTATGCTTTCATGGCCATGTGTTCATTATAAAATAGTTATGCAAATATTTAATATCAGCTAATCTATTGATATTCAGGCAGTGGCCATGAAAGCATAGGGCTGATGGCTCTGGGTCAGCGGTATTTTAATTTCCTCACAAATTCATAACTTACATGCAGTAAGGATGCGATTTGCCCATAGCTTGCTGTTGTATTGCGTATCAATAATCGCGTAAGCATTTTCAACTCCTCTTTTGATAGCCCAGACAACTCTCTATTATCTAGTAATCTTTTCAGCTCTGCACATAACTCACTATGAGATATCCTTTTCCAATTATCTTCATTCTCCTTGATCTCCTTCTCACTTACGAAATTATTACTTAACTCAAAATCAAGGTTTTCCTTAGAGTCAAACATCTCTTGCACCATTGATGTATCTACATCGATATAAGTAAATATATCGGCATTCCTTTTCTTCTTTTTATCAATATTATTAAAATACATTTTATATGAAGACCACTTATGCTCTTCAGGAGTTGAGCACATACATGCTTTAACCGGATTTTGAAGAATATACAATATTGATGAGCGAATTTTCCCGTAAGTATTTTTTACTGCACTATTGTACGGACTTTGGCAGAGTCTATCAGAAAGTTTGTATTTTCTATTGTACCACATTACAAAACCAATCATGAAACCAGATACAAATTTATCAATGGCCAGACACCTGACAAGTAAGTGTATATGATTATCCATTAGCACATAAGCATAGATTTTTGCTCCGTGCTTCACTCTTGCAATATCTAGACATTTGCAAAATTGACGATAATCATCGTCCTCATAAAAAATGAGGAATTTAGAATTTCCCCTAAGGTAAATATGGTAGATTCCTACCTCCGAAAGTCTTCTGATCTTTCCCACAATCTCTCCCTCCTCTTGACTTTAAATTTTATAATTTCAAAGTTAGTAAAATAAATTGAACCACATCTCCAGCCCTATGCTTTGATGGCCATGTGCTCATTATCAAATAGTTGCGCAAATATTGCATTCCAGCTAATTCACTGATATTCAGGCAGTGGCCATGAAAGCATAGGGCTGGGGTCGGGCTGCGGTGGCTCTGGGGGGGCGGCTGGAGGGCGAGCTGGGGGCAGGTCCACGGTGCAGTGCAAATAAATTTGGACGGATATGTTTTTTTTATACCTTTGCGGCCACAAAATCTTCAGGGCAGGGTGTAATTCCCGATCGGCGGTATAGTCCGCGAGCCGTAAAGGCAGAACCGTTTGAAACTACGGTACCGACAGTAAAGTCTGGAAGGAAGAAGACATTATGGAAACAAAAAAAATAACCTCAACAGGCAGGGCTTTGATGCTATGCATCCCTCTGCTAATCCACACAAGTGGATCAATCTACTCAAACGATTTTCAAAGCGCTCTTGACGCTGGACTGGATGTGACTCAAGATGTTACTAAAACCCGGCAAAATATTGCTAAAATCGGGCAATATGTGACACCACAGGATAGTCTGCAGATCAATCTTAAGGAAATTGTACTCTCAGCGTCATTCGTAAACGAACGCTCTTCTCCGTTAAGGCTAAAGACCATCAGCCATGCTGAGATTGCACGAAAATCCACAGGAGGAACCACCTATCCTGAATTGTTGAAAGACATCCCCGGAGTTTATGCAACCAGCGAATCTGGAAGTTACGGAGATGCCAAAATCAACATCAGGGGATTCAAACAGGAGAACATATCTGTCATGCTAAACGGAATTCCCATCTCCGGTCTGGTTACCGGTAACATGTTCTGGAACAACTGGATGGGCCTTTCTGACGCAACCAACTCAATTCAGGTGCAGAAGGGAATAGGCGCATCTATGCTTTCAGACAACTCTGTGGGAGGAACCATCAACATCGTTACGAACACCACAACTCAAAAACCATCGGTATCGACAGGTATCTATTTCACCGACTACGGCCAGAAAAAGAGCTTCGTCAATCTCAATACCGGGCAGAACAGCAAAGGCTGGGCAATGTCACTCATGGGGTCATATGCCTGGGGAAAAGGGTATGTAGAGGGGTCTGATGTTAACTCATGGGCATACATGCTCAATGTAAGCAAAAAAATAAATGCCAACCACAGTCTCCTTTTAACTGTACTCGGTTCACCTGAGCGGCATCAGCAGAGATCGGTAAGGCTTAGTCAGGCAGAAATTGACAAATACGGACTTAAATACAGCAAGAATTGGGGATACCTCAATGGAGTGCCTAAAAACCTCAGCGAAAATTTCTATCATAAACCCTATATAACTCTGAATCATTTCTTTAAAATAAGCAACAGGCTTGACTTATCCAATACACTATACCTTTCTGTTGGTCATGGAGGCGGAAGATGGGCCGAGTCCAAAGGAAAGAGAATCATCGATTTTCAGAAGGATGGACATATAGATTGGGATGCAGTGGTAGCGGCAAACGAGGAGGTCACCAGATATGCTGCCCCGTTACTAATAGAAGATGGTTCGTCTAAAAACATCCTGAGCGACTATCTTGCAGGGCATACTCAGACTGGTTTCAAAAACAACCTCAGCTACCAGGTTTCGGAGAAGGTAAACCTACAGGGAGGCATTCATTATCAGTACTATTCAACATGGGAAAAGGAGAGAATCACAGATCTTCTAGGCGGTGAATACTGGTATGAGGACTATGCCCACAAATCACTTGCAGGCACAGCCGGCAGGAACCCGGTAAAAAAGGTAGGGGACTACATCAGGACCGACAATGGAAAGGCAATAAACCATGCCACCATATACCTCAGCGGAAACTACAAGAGTGCCCTATGGGACATCAGAGGCGGAACTTCGCTTATGTTGAGCAGCTACAACAGATGGGATAAGTACAACTATGTCGACAACCCGGCCAGCACAGCAAAATCTGTCAACAGCGCAACTGCATCGGCATTTGGGTTCAGCGCAAAAGGAGGAGCACTCAACCGATTGTCGCAAAGAAGCTCAATATTCATAAATGCAGCAGCATACAGCCGCCTTCCATATTCAGATATCTTCTTTTCAAGCGGTACAAATCAGCTTACATCAAATGTAAAAAACGAAAAGAACATCCTGGCAGAGGCCGGCTACAGATATATTCACCAAAGAGGTTCGATAGAGGTGACGGGCTATTGGGCTTACTGGAAGAACAAGACAATCATGTCCGACCCCTACAAGCAACTTGATAACACTACCTACAGATACATGGTTCAAGGTCTTGATGCTTTGCACTACGGGATGGAACTCAATATAGATCATAATTTTACTCATTGGTTTAGTCTGAACGCCTACGCATCACTTGGCAACTGGAAATGGAAAAATGACGTAACCGCAAATATTTATGACGAATACTCCGGAGTTGTAGTTGACCAGATAGAGGTGTACAGTAATGGTCTTCCTGTAGGAGATTCTCCTCAGACACAACTATCAATAATGGCACAAATAACAATATTAAGAGGGGTGAATTTGAATGCTGACTGGAAATATAACAGCAGGTTGTATGCCGATTTTGATCCAACTACAAGAAACAACCCTTCCGACAGAGAGCCATCGTACAGGTTACCAGACAACAATTTGATAAATGCCGGAATCACCTGGGAGAAAAACTGGACAGGCATAAGCCGGGCAGGTATAAATCGAAAAGCCGTAAACACAACGCTGTTCCTTACAGTCAACAATATTCTCAACGAACAATATATTGAGAGAGGAAAGGACGGAACCGACCACACACTTGGTAGTTTCAGGGGATACTGGGGCTTCGGTCGCAATTGCAGTCTTGGAATCAGGGTGGGGTTGTGAGAATGAAAAGTTCGTGGCACCATAAGTGGCATATTGCTATATATGAATATATTAGCCAATTCATTTGATAATATTGCACGAAACCACAAATTGAACTCCCTTGAAGTTTTTTGCAAGTTACAGATATGCAGTCTTATACGAAATGTGTTTTTTAAGGACTTTTCGGACTATTTTAATAGGTAGCTGAATAAGAACTATATATGAAAAACTTCAAGGAAGTTTTTGAAGTTTCCCACATATGAAGCATAGATACTTTGCTACCGTGGCATAGCTAGATGCTTTGCAGTAGATTTTAGCAAATAACTTGCTTCCTCGTGGCACAATAAGTGGTATGTTGCTATAAATAACCATGTTAACCAAATATATTTGATCTGTTTAATTTTATATTGGTCTGAATATAAGATTAATACCACTTATCGTGCCACGTAAACTGGCATTAAAAATATTGGAAAATTCCTTCTTATATGCTGACAATGTTGCACTTAACCATGTAGGAAACTTCAATACACTTTGGTGCAGTTTGAGGTCTCGTGCAGGGATAAGCGGTATTTGTAGCAATTTTTGTCGACTAATTCCAATTTCTGCAGAACTTAATTGTACTAACACTATGATAACCCCCCTAAAGCATTGATATTTTGTTCGTTGTGTATTCAATTGATTTCTAGGCCGTTTTTCAAGTATTAGTATATCAGGCACATACTACGCACTCTGGCAGAGTCTCTGGCAGAGTGAGTGGTACTTGATTGGAAATGAGAGAAATACGTATTCGTCTGCTAATCTAGTATTTACTAGCGTCTCTGTCAGAGCTATTAGTAAACGCCTAATCTGCAGCTGAATATAAAACCATGTGGAGGCAAATCTTGCCGACACATACCATCTTGAGTTCTTTGAATCCAACTCAATACCAATTTTCAACGCAGGTTTTTGCCAGTTGTTTTAGCATGTTGTTCATTATAAGGTACATGTAAAATTTAATCGATCAAAATTCCGAGAAAATAATTTTATAAACAGCTGATAAACAGCAATATCTTATTTTAACTGGCAGATAAAGTTCTGTTAAACCTATAAAGATACTGTAAGTGTTTTATTGATAATAACTTGCTAAAAACAGCTGTAATGCTCTGAGGTGCAAGAGCCCTGCCATAGGAGCAAAGTCTCTGAGTTTAGTATGTGGGAAACTTACAACTTCCCTGAAGTTTTGCTGGGTGGGACTCAGTGCAAACTAGCTCATCAGCACATTAGCATATTTACACATTAGCATATTAGCTAATTCCTGCAGCCTATTTCTGAGCAATTCCTTTTAGAACCCGTTCGGTTGCTCCTGTGTTTTTCTCAATGTATTCGCGGCAAATAGCTCCGCTTCGGGCGCGAAGCTCTTCGTTTGAGAGGAAATTTTTGGCATATGTGTTAAGTTCCTTGATTTTAGAAACTTTTTTGGCACCGCCTAGAGCAATCAGATCAACAGCCTCTTTGAATTTATGGTATTTTGGTCCGAAGATTACGGGTTTGCCATAGGTGGCAACCTCAAGGATATTGTGGATTCCGGCGCCAAAGCCACCGCCGACATAGGCAAATGAGCCATATTTGTAGACCTTTGACAAAATTCCGATAGAATCTATAACAAGCACCCTGGCTTCTCTCAGTCTTGACTCAATTCTGCCATCAATCTTCACGTCCTTTATCTGGCTGTATTTTATAACTTTATAATCAGAAAAATAGGTACAGATACGGGCTATATGCTTCTGCGACACTTCATGAGGAGCAATAATCAACTTGTTGTCTGGCAGGTTGTGAAAGATAGCAGCGATCATCTCCTCGTCTATTGGCCACGTACTTCCTGCAACCCAACATGGAGCACTCTGAGAAAATATTCTGATATGCTCAACGTCGCCATTAGCAATTGTTATCTGATTTACTCTGTCAAACCTTGTATCTCCACTTACTGAAACATTGTCAATTCCAATAGTATGAAGGAGTGCAGCCGAGGCCTCGTCCTGCACAAAAATATGAGTAAAATTGCCCAGCATTTTTCTGAACAATCCACCATACCAGCGGAAAAACCTCTGCCGCGGGAGAAATATTGCAGACGCCACATATGTTGGGATTCCCCTCTTATGTAACTGATCGAGGTAATTGAACCAGAACTCATACTTTATGAAAACGGCCAATGACGGTTTGACAATATCCAGAAATTCAATGGCATTGCTCCTGCTGTCCATTGGAAGATAAAACACCCAGTCTGCAAGGGGATAGTTTTTCCTTAGCTCATATCCCGAAGGTGAGAAAAACGTCAGTAAAACCTTGTGAGAAGGGTAAAGCTCCCTGTAAGATTCAATCAATGGTCTCCCCTGCTCGAATTCGCCAACTGAAGAACAGTGTACCCAAAACACAGGATCATTAGTATTTACCTGTGAGCGTATGAGCTCCAGAAGACCTTTCCTGCCACGATAGAATAAGGATGCCTTTCTGTTGAAAAGCCCCAAAATACAGGACATTGAATAGTAAAGCTTTAGGACAATATGATATATAATTTTCAAACCCTTAGTTAAAATTTGTCGCGAATATAGTCAAAAAACGGTATTTTTGCGTAGATTCAATATTAAATGAAAAATTCACTCGAACTATTGGGCAGATACTTTCTTCTTATGAAGATAGTTTTCAGCAAGCCGGAGAAAGGAAAGCTCTTTTGGAAGCAGTTCTTCATAGATACAGAAAAGCTTGTAATCAGCTCTATACCAATAATTGCGGTCATATCTGTATTCATAGGAGCTGTTATCGTAATTCAGACAGCAAGCAACATAGAGAGCCCTTTTATATCAAAGATGTGGGTTATATGGCAAGAGAGAGCCTCGCATTGGAGTTCTGCTCGACAATGATCGCACTCATACTAGCGGGCAAGGTCGGGTCCAACATCTCATCGGAGATAGGGAGTATGAGAATAACTGAACAGATAGACGCAATGGAGATGATGGGCATTAATTCTGCCAGCTATCTGATACTACCCAAAATAGCCGCATCTACCTTGTTCAACCCTTTGCTTATGGTAATGAGCTTCATTCTTGGGTTGCTTGGTGGAGCGATAATCGTAATGATAACAGGAATAGTGACGCTCAGCCAATATTCAGAAGGACTTCACTATGCATTCCGTTCATACTATATTTTCTACAGTATGGTTAAGATGTCGGCTTTTAGCTTTGTGATAACAAGTGTGTCGTCGTTTTACGGATACTACGCATCTGGAGGGTCACTTGGAGTAGGAAGTTCAAGCACAAAGGCAATTGTAGTAAGCAGCGTATCCATACTACTTGTCAATCTGATTATTACACAGCTCATGCTCAATTAAAGCCGGACAAAAAGATGATAAGAGTAGTAAAATTAAATAAGTTTTTTGGTGAAAAGCAGGTATTGAAAGATATCTCCATAAATTATCAGCCCGGCGAGTGTTCATTGATAATTGGAGCCAGCGGTTCAGGAAAAACGGTACTTCTGAAGTCGCTTGTGGGCCTTTTTGAACCTGACAGCGGAGAGGTGTGGTACGAGAACGTTCTCTTCAACAAACTAGATTTTAAAGAGAAAAAGAACATACGCAAAGAGATAGGGATGCTTTTTCAGGGAAGTGCCCTTTTTGACTTTGCAACAGTAGAGGAGAACATACGCTTTCCGATGGATTTCTTCACCGACTGGAGCAATGCGGAGAAGCTGGAGCGGGTAAACTTCTGCCTGAAAAGAGTGAACCTTCAAAATGTTAACAAACTTTTTCCCAATGAGCTCAGCGGAGGGATGCAAAAAAGGGTTGGTATAGCAAGAGCAATTGCACTCAATCCCAAATACCTTTTTTGTGACGAACCCAACTCAGGGCTTGACCCACATACCTCTATACTGATTGATCAGCTTATATCTGAAATAACAAAAGAGTATAACATGACAACGGTAATAAACACCCACGACATGAACTCCGTAATGGAAATCGGAGACAGTGTAGGCTTTATCTACAATGGAGAGTTGGTATGGGAGGGTGATAAGAACAATATACTAACCTCTAGCCATAAGGAGCTGAACGAATTTGTTTTTGCATCCAATATGGCAAAGAGGATAAAAGAGATGACCCGATAATCTATTTTGCAGGTGCTGCCTGAGCAACAGGAGTTACAGATATTATCTTAACATCGATCAACGGCCTGTCTGAATGGTTGGTAGGCTGAGCAGCAATAACATCAATTGTTTCAATTCCATAAATGGTTTCGCCAAAAATGGTATAATCTCCGTCAAGCTGAGCACAAGCAGCAGCATCCTCTACTAGGTAGAATTGAGAACCTGACGATTCCCTCTTTGGGTTGCCTGCATCACCCCTGCGGGCAGCAGCCAGCGCACCTTTTTTATGTTTGAACTGTTTAAGGATTTCAGCCGGAATAGTGTAACCCGGTCCACCGGTACCATATCTTGCAACATTTGCAGAATCTTTGGTAAGAGGGTCGCCTGCCTGAATCATGAATCCTTTGATGACCCTATGAAACAGAATGCCATCAAAAAAACGTTCAGAAGCAAGTTTTACAAAATTATCTCTGTGAAGAGGTGTCTCCTTATAAAGTTTGATCCTGATTGTTCCTATTGTTGTCAGGATATCAAAAACCGGTTCTTCCGGAAGCTCTGCCGGGTTAAATGCTAAAGTTGTCGCCATTTTTACTGTATCTTCTTTTTTTGTTTGTTCTTCCTGCTGTTGTGACGCTTTATTTCCCTTGCAGGAATAAACGATTAAAGGCAAGATAATCAATATTTTAAAAATGTTAAGTTTCATTTAGTTTAAATCAGGATTTAGATTTTTTTAATACCTTTGTCTTACGGGGCAAAAATACCTCAATTACCACTATTATGCAAATCAAAAAGTTTGTCATATCAGCAATAGTCGCTTTATTACCGTTGATGCTGCATGCACAGAGCGTCGGTTTGGTGTTAAGCGGAGGAGGAGCAAAGGGGTTGTCGCATATAGGGGTGATTAAGGCATTCGAAGAGAATCATATACCTATAGATTACATTGCAGGAACATCCATGGGAGCAATTGTCGGAGGCTTGTATGCAATTGGACTCACAACCAACGAAATGCTTACCCTCTTCCGTTCAGAAGAGTTCGAATCGTGGTACAACGGTAAACAGGAACAAGGATTTGCAACATACTTCTACAGACGTGAGACAACCGCAGAGATGCTTGGAGTCACATTTTCCAAGGACGATAAAAACCGGTTCTCTATAAACCTGCCGACCAGCCTTATCTCACCCTTTCCAATGGATCTGGCCGTTATGCAACTTTTTGCATCCCCTGCAGCAGCCAGCGGATACGATTTCAACAACCTTATGGTGCCGTTCCGTTGTGTAGCTGCAGACATCGCCAACAAAAAACCTGTTACAATAAGAAAAGGAGATCTGGGGTCGGCTATAAGGGCATCAATGACATTCCCATTCTTTTTCAAACCAATAATGGTAGATTCCACTCTGCTTTTCGACGGCGGGTTCTACAATAATTTCCCGTGGGATGTAATGCTGGAAGATTTCAACCCTGACTATATAATTGGAGTAAAATGCGCAGGCAAGTACCCTGAACTTGAATCGGATAATCTTCTTTCTCAGATTGAGAATATGCTGACAGTAGAGACCAACTATAATTTACCTGAGACAAAAGGAGTACTTATAGACAGCAAGTTTGAAGAGATAGGGCTACTCGATTTTGACAAAATTGACAAGCTGGTAGAGACAGGATACCAGAACGCTCTCAAGTATATCCCGGCCATAAAAGAGAAAATCAAAAGAGAAGAGAGTGATGCAAACCTATTAAAAAAACGTCTTGCATTCAGAACCCGCTGCATACCACTCTCATTTGAAAATGTAATAATCTCAGACAGTCTTAAACAATCACAAAAAGAGTTCATCGACAGAACATTCCGCGAGAACAGAAAGAGATATTTTGATTTTGAACAGTTAAAAAGAGGATATTACCGGGTAATTGCAAGTGGCAACGTAAAAAATTTTTATCCCGTAGCCAAGTTAACCAAGGACTCTGTCTTCGACATCCACCTAAGAGTATCAAGTGCCCCTTCACTTAGACTGTCAATAGGCGGAAACATATCATCATCGTCTCTTAATCAGGGTTTCATAGGAGCCGAGTATAGAAAATTCTCGTCAAACCCATGGAAAGCAGCAGCTGACATTAACCTTGGACGCTTTTATTCCGGATTGAATGCTTACTGGCGGCAGGATTTTTCAATCAGGCCCCTGGCATTCTACGAGCTTCAGTTTACCCTCCATCGTTTTGATTACTTTGGTGGCAGTCAGACACAATTTTTTACTAACAGGGTATTAAGCAGTAACGTGCAGGAGAGTGAAATATTTACAAAATTCAGTATTGCTACTCCTGTCAACCTCTATAAAAACCTGCTTCTTAAAGTATCGGTGGACATGGGCAGGATCTTTTATGAATACTATCAGTCCGACAAATTTACAACTTACGATATCCCGGACGAGACCAATTTCACATTCTTCTCTCCTTCGGTTTATCTTGAGCGAAATACCACCAACTACAAGATTTACCCCACTGCGGGAGATAAGGAAAAGGTAACACTCAGATATACATATCTTTCTGAGGACTATGCACCCGGGAGCACATCGCTGGGTGCGTCTCCGTTGAAAAACGTGATTCACGGTACTTTTTCTCTCAGATTGTATAAGGAGTCCTATTCTGAGATAAGCAAGAACTTCACACTCGGATGGCTTACAGACATTACAATAACCAACAGGACAGCAATGGGTGACAGGATATCTACACTACTGTTCTTGCCTGCTTTTCAGCCAAACCCACACAGCAGAACCCTTCTGCTTAACGAAAACAGGGCTCCTTCATTTATGGGGATTGCCCTTATGCCAATAGTCCGGGTCGCAAAAAATCTTTCTCTTCATATGACAGGGGCTTACTTTCAGCCATATAAACAACTGATGGTTACTACCGACGGATCTACACAGTTCACCGGTCTGTTCCCGCGAGGAGCATTTTCTGCCGACATTGCAGCTGTATGGCAATCCCCGGTAGGACCTGTCACACTTTCGGCATCATACTATGAAAAGGCAGACGTCAAATGGTTCCCTCAGCTGAATATCGGCTTCCTGGTATATAAACCAAAAGCATTGTCAAACTGAACATGAGCGCACACCCGTTAAAAGTACTTGCAGGAGAGACTGCAATATATGGTCTGAGCACAATACTCGCCAGAATAATAAACTTTCTCTTCATACCAATATACACACGCATTCTGTCAACTTCGAGTTTCGGGACATACACAGAGTTCTCGGCATTTATTGGAATGTTGCTTGTTCTGCTCACACTCGGGCTTGAAACAGGTTGTTTCCGTTTTGCCAATACCCATGACTCACCAAAGGCGGTATTCTCAAATGCCTTATTGACGGTATCGATTCTCTCTGTTTTCGCCTTCACTGTTCTCACCATATTAGCAGAACCTATATCTACACAAATGGGTTATAAAGGATACCCCGAGGTCATTGTGTACATAGCGAGCATCCTGGCAATAGATTCATTTACAGCTATCCTCTTTGCAAAACTGCGTTTCGAACACAAAGCAGTGAAGTTTGCGGTTTTGAAATCGATCAAAATATTTTCCGAAACTGCATTCAATGTCATTCTATTCTTTGTAGTGCCGGCATATCTGTCAAGTCACCCTCAGACGTTGCTTCTGAACTTCATTTCTGCCAAACCTGACTTCACATATATTTTGTTTGCGACATTCCTAAGCGGGATAGTCTCTCTGATTATCTTCATTCCAGACATACTTAAGGTGAGATTCGCCTTTAACAAACAGTTGTGGAAAATTATGATGCTCTACTCGCTCCCTCTTATGGTTGCTCAATTACCCGGGGCTGTTAATGAATCAATAGACAGGTTGATGTTCCGGTTTTTCTCTCCGGAAGGAAGCATCTGGAGGTCCGATCTCGGTATTTTTCAAGCAGGTGTGAAGATAGCAACATTAATGATGTTATGTGTGCAAATGTTCCGGTTTGCCGCAGAGCCATTTTTCTTTTCAAGGGCAAAAGAAGAAGGCTCAAAAGACCTGTATGCAAGTATAATGGAACATTTCACAGCCTTTTCAATGCTGGTTTTTCTGGGTATAATGCTTTACATGGATATACTTGAATATATTGTAGGTTCAGACTTCCGCGCCGGAATGGATATTGTTCCCATTATGCTCATGGCATATGTGATCCTCGGCATGAACTTCAATGTATCCATGTGGTACAAGCTCTCCGGAAAGACCAATATTGCCATATATATAACGCTTGCCGGGCTTCTGGCAACTCTTGCAATAAACATTGTGTTCATGCCTCTTTATTCCTACCATGCGGCAGCCTGGGGACACTTTGTAAGCTATTCTATAATGCTCATTTTTAGCGTTATTCTTGGCAACAAATATTATCCTATCCCATACAATTGGAAGAAAATTCTTGGCTTTGTTGCACTTGGCCTTACGCTATATGCAGTTTCTCTGCTAATACCACAAATGAACCTCATACTTAAGCTTGGGATCCATACTGTCCTGATTTTTATTTATATAATCGCATATCTGCACATTGAGAAAATAACCATATGGAAGTTAAAATTTTAAACAAATCGGCATATAACCTGCCAGAATATGCCACTTTACACTCGGCAGGCATGGATCTAAAGGCGAATATACCCGAAAATATAACCATAGAGCCTCTCAAAAGGGTTATGGTGCCTACAGGAATACATATCGAACTTCCGGAAGGATACGAAGCACAGATTCGCCCCAGAAGCGGACTGGCAGCAAAACACGGCATTGGAATAGTTAACAGCCCTGGTACAATAGATGCGGACTACAGGGGAGAGATAAAGATAATACTGGTCAACCTCTCAGATCAGCCTTTTATATTGGTTCCCGGTGAGAGGGTGGCACAGATGATAGTGGCAAAATTCGAGCGTGTTGAGTGGGTACTTGCGGATGAACTGGGCGAAAGTGTACGCGGAGAGGGAGGATTTGGCTCGACCGGTAAAAAATAGAATCAGAAACAGACATGAAAACACAAGAATTATACAAAATATTTCTGGAATCGTCCGGAGTGTGCACAGACAGCAGGGCAATAAAACCAGATTCAATCTTTTTCGCTCTTAAGGGAGATAATTTTGATGGCAACAGTTTTGCCATTGCTGCACTTGAAGCAGGAGCTAAATACTCAGTTGTAGATGATAAGTCTCTTCCGTCACACAGCAATCTGATTCAGACCGCCGATGTTCTCACTGCGTTGCAGGATCTCGCTCGTTTTCACCGGACCATTCTGGCGATACCCGTTGTAGGTCTGACCGGCACAAACGGCAAAACAACAACAAAAGAGCTTATTTCTACAGTATTATCTACAAAATACAGAGTTACATCTACACAGGGCAACCTAAACAACCATATAGGAGTGCCGCTTACAATACTTAACATGACTTCGGAAACCCAGGTTGGAGTCATCGAAATGGGAGCAAGTGCACCGGGGGAGATAGCTACTCTTGTATCAATCTCGCAACCTGACTATGGTCTGGTAACTAATGTGGGTAAGGCTCATCTATTGGGATTTGGTTCTTTCGAAGGTGTAAAGGCTACTAAAGGTGAACTTTACGACTACCTTCTGGAAAACGGTGGTACAGCAATCTATAATACCGACAATTCTCATCTTTGCGAAATGATTGAACAACGTCAGGGAATAAAAACTGCTTTATATGGGATGGATTATCAGGGATGCAAAATCCTGCCGACTTCTTCGGCCGAACCATTTCTGAGAATGAGGCTTCACTCTGGTGAAATAATAAACACTCACCTGATAGGGACATATAACTCCGACAATGTCCTTGCTGCCCTGGCAACAGGAAAACTCTTCAATACTGATCCCGCAGATTCAATAAGGGCAATAGAGAATTATATCCCGTCCAACAACAGGTCTCAACTGGTACAAGGTATGGCAAACACTCTTATCGTAGATGCATACAACGCAAATCCCACTAGTATGAGGGCAGCACTGGAAAACTTTAGCAAGATGGAAAAAAGTGAAACATCGCTTATTATTGGAGATATGCTGGAACTTGGAGCAGAGTCGCAAAAAGAGCACAAGGCTATACTCGAATTAATCAAAGAGATGCGGACAGACAATCTCTTTTTTGTGGGGTCGGAATTTGAAGCTGCTTCTCAGGGTGACCAGATGCTTTTAGACAAGGCATTGTTCTTCAATACATCTCTTGAGCTAAGAGAATACCTTCTCGAAAATCCGGTTACTGAAAATACTTTTTTGATAAAGGGCTCGAGAGGAACACGCCTGGAGCGGATTCTTGATGTTCTCTGAAAAATAAACCTAGGTTATATCCGGACCTATATCATGGTATCTTAATTTCTTCCCCGACCAGAAAAACGAGAAAACAATACTGCCTTGGTAAATACCGGAAATTTTCCGTTTTGCAGAGAGTTCTCTTCTCTCAATCTTGCGACTCAACAAATAGAAGTCCAGGTGGGCCTTGAAAACAGATGCAAAGTATGTGGCTTTGCCCTGCAATATATAAGCAATCGCCGATAGTCCGTCAACAATAAGTCTGGTAAAGATTACCACCCTGCGTCTGCCTGCAGGTAGGTTTTTGTGCAACATCAGAAGATTGTTCCGGTAGTTCAGATAAAGTTTATGTGGAGAGTTGTTCGGCAGGGTCCCTCCCCCAACGTGGTACACAACCGACTCCGGATAAACCCATACCTGCCATCCGGCAAGCTTGGCCCTCCAGCAAAGATCAATCTCCTCCATGTGAGCAAAGAAAAGTTCGTCAAAACCGCCAAGTGACCTGTACAACTCAGACCTCACCATCATTGCAGCTCCTGAGGCCCAGAAAACCTCTATGGCCTGATTGTACTGCATCCTGTCTTTCTCAATATTTGAAAGTATCCTCCCCCTGCAAAAAGGGAACCCGAGAACATCCATAAAACCTCCGCAGGCACCGGCATATTCAAAGTTGTCATGATCAAATGCAGATTTTATCTTTGGCATGCAAATACCAACCGAAGGAGAGGATTCCATGTTTTCTATCAGCGGCTGCAGCCATCCGTTGGTCACCTCAACATCTGAATTCAATAGTAGAAAGTAATCGGCTTCAACTAGAGCAAGAGCCCTGTTATAACCTCCTGTAAAGCCATGGTTGGTTTCGAATTCAATTATGCGGACAGTGGGATGATCCTTTTTGATGTAATCTACCGATCCATCCGTAGAGCCATTATCGGCAACAACTATAGACACACCGGGTATTTCTGACCTCAACTCCAAAAGATGAAGGAAACGCTCAAGAAAGTGTTTTCCGTTCCAGTTAAGTATTACGATTGCAGTAGTAGACAACTCTTTTTTTTGTAAAGTTAGCAAAAAAAGAGCTTACAAGTGGAAACGCATTCCAAGTTCGAACTTGTATTGCAACGGTTGCGCTGTCCTTATGTTTTCAGGCTGGTCACAGTTAAAGTAATACGCAAGTGCCGGGTCGAAGTAAATACCAACCTCCTTGTTCATCTTGAACTCAGCACCCAGACCGGCTGCAAGTGAGAACTGAACACCTTGGATTGCAACACTTTCGAATCTCTTTGTTCCGTTGTCGGTAGTTCTGTAGCTAGCAATCAGACCCTTCTCCAGCATGAACCCGCCGGAAACATAAACCTTGAACTTTTTATTTTGAATTAGACTGTAATATGCATTTACCGGTATACCCAGATAGTGAAGGCTCTGCTGAATGTCAAGCCTGCGGTTATATGAGAATTGTTGATAATGAGATACAAGAAGCGAATAGCTGAGGCCAGCGCCAACAGATAGGTTTGCATTTACAGGATACTGTGCCTGAACACCGAACGACAGAGGCATCGCATACTTTGTGTCGGATACCGATTGAGGTTGTACTGTCTCCATAAGGTTTATTGGGACAAAGTCATTCTGATATCCAAGCGCCACCGAAAGCATGTTTATTGACTTGCTGTACATTGACGGTGAGAGATTTGTAGATAACGAATAGAACAAATCCTTAGTAAACCTTCTTACCGGGGTCTCCTCCTCAAAATCATAGGGCTTGTATTTCCTGTTGCCGGCAGCCGATGGCTGAACGGCTTTTTCATCAGCCTGTTTTGTGGTGTTCATGACATCATCCTTACCTCCCACATTATCTGCAACTAGTGTTGTAACGGGAACTTCACTGCCTGAAGTCTCTTTAGTGGCAACGGCTATTTTATGTTTTTTTGAAATCTTGGTTTTGGTAACCGGAGCTTCACTCGCAGACCCTATGATTTGAGGTTGCGGCGTGTTCTCTACGATCATATTTTGTTTGGCCGGATTATCAATTATAGCCGGGACCGGTGACTCCTTGCCAAGAACCAGAAGCAAAAGAAGAGAGGCAGCGACTGCTACGGAAGCATATGTAGCTCGCCTGAAATAGAGCAACTTTGCCCTTTTCCTCTTATTGAGAGAAAGAAGAAGATTATCCCACGACCCCTCACCGGGCATCTCGAGATGCTCTTCCATCAACTCCTTAATCTTTTTATCAAACTCCTTATCCTGCATACTAATATCTATCTCCTATTCTTTCCTGAAGCCAGATTCTTGCCCTACTGAGCTGCGATCTGGAACTTCCTTCGCTTATATTCATCTCTTTTGCAATTTCCTGGTGCGAAAAACCCTCTATTGCATACATGTTGAACACTGCTCTGAATCCTGCCGGCATTGTAGCTATCAGTTTCAACAGTTCCTTTGACGAGATACTTCCCAGCACCGAACTGTCAACTGTAACCTCCCTCTCAACCGTTGTCAAATCCTCCGAATACTTGAGAACATCCCCTTTTCTCAACGACATCAGAGCCGTATTGACAAAAATCCTTCTTAACCAACCCTCAAAAGAGCCGCTTGCGTTGAAACTGCCAATTTTTTCAAACACGGTAATAAAACCATCGTGCAGAACATCTCTCGCCTTCTCCCTCTCTCCTATATAACGGATACAGAGAGTCAGCATACGGGGAGAATATAACTCATAGAGTGTCCTCTGTGCCCTTTGGTCCTGATTTACACAGGCTTCCAGTAACTCTGTTTCTGTAGAATATTCTCTTGATGTGGCGTTCATCGCTTGTATTTATAAGATGCAAAATAGTAATAATTCGTTGCACAACAAATAAAAATTTTATCGATGGAGTGATATTTGCAAAGCTTGGAAATTAATTAACTTTGCAGTATAAATATAATATAACCAGAACCTCATAGCCAGATGTCCAGATATCCAACCATCCACAGAATCATCTTCTTCTCCATTATAATAACCCTCTTAACTATTAGCCCCTTTCCAAAAGAACTCGCTGCTCAGACAAAAGAGGGTTCAGAACAGTTTTACTACCTTGAAGGTCTAAGACAGTATAATATTGGAAGTCTGGGCGAAGCTCAGAAAATTTTTGATGAACTCATAAAAAGAGGCACAAAAAACGATGCGGTTTATTATTATTCTGCAAATCTTAGCCTTCAAAAGGGAGATTTCTCAAAGGCCTTGTTGCTAATGGAAACTGCTGTAAAGATGGATCCTCAGAATTACTGGTATAGTGTACAGCTTGCAAAAATAATGGCAGCTCAAAACATGCTCGACAAAGCAACTCAGATATACGAAGGACTGCTTGAGAAATATCCGCAGAAAACAGAGCTTTACGATGACATGATTGACATATATATACAGCAGAAGAATATTGGCAAGGCATGGAACGTACTGGATCAGATAGAGAAAGTTGTGGGCAAGAATGAGGCAACCGGCCTGACTCGCTACAATCTGCTGGTATATGAGAACAAAAAGGAGGAGGCATTCAAATATCTGGAGGAGTTTGACAAAGATTACGGCACACCACGGACAGCCACCCTGCTTGGTGACATCTACTCCGGGAAACAGAAGGATACAATAGCTCTTGAGTACTACAGCAAGGCTCTTACTATGGATCCTACATATATACCCGCAAGCTTTGGAATGGCAGAGGTATACAGAATAAGGAACCAGTTCGACCTCTACTTTGAGAGAGTTTTTCCATTTATGGCAAATACGGAGATAGATCCAAAGATGAAGGTAAGCTATATGACCGAGATATTGTCTAGTCAGAAGTTTGTACAGACATTCACTCCACAGGTAGACACCATGATGTCTAACCTATACCTTGCGCATCCTGCCGATACTTCAGTTGCCTATACATATGCACTATATCTTGTCCAGACCAGCAGAACAGATCCGGCAATAAGGGTGCTAATCAAAAATCTTAAGGAACACTACTATTCCAAAGAGGCTCACAAACAATATCTGTCTATGCTATACTACATGGAACAATGGGATAAACTTGTAGTTTGCAGCGACTCTGCTCTTACTGTACTTCCAATGGACCGCGATTTTATGGAACTTAAGGGAATAGGTCTTCTGCAATCGCAAAGGATACCGGAATCTATAAAGATATTTAAAGAATTACTCACCCTGTCAAAAGGCGACAGCGCATCAACCGTACGGAACCTTTCTGTACTTGGCGACCTTTACTACCAGATAGGTAACAAGAAAGAGTCCTTCAGCTATTACCGGAAGACACTTGAGAAAGAGCCAAAACATATTGCAACACTAAACAACTACGCTTACTACCTGAGTCTGGAGAAAAAACAGCTTAAACGGGCCTATGAGATGAGCAAAAAGACCATTGAAGCAGAACCAAACAATCCAACATACCTCGACACATATGCCTGGATACTGCATCTTATGGACAAGGACATTGAGGCTCGGGCAATTCTTAAACATGCAATGATATACGGTGGCAACGAGAGTGCTGCTATACTTGACCACTATGCAGATGTGCTTTATGCTCTCAAGGAGTACGATCTTGCTTACATCTACTGGGGTCAGGCCGACAAGCTGGACCCAAGCATAGGCATAGCAGCCAAGATGGCAAAAAAAAAGGGAGCGGTTAAATAATGCTACGTACTACCCTTATATCTCTGTTTTTACTGATTGCTGTCACACTAAGTTCCCAGAGTGTTACAGAACAGACAAAAAGGAAACAACAGATAGAAGAGGAGATTGCATTTCTTGACAAACAACTTGCTGCTACAAAATCGAGCCAGCAGGCAAATACAAAGGAGCTCAACTTTATCCAGAGAAAGATTACGAACAGGAAAAAGCTACTCAAGGAGCTTGATGAAGAGATTAAACAGATAAGCAATCAGGTAGTTAGTAAAGAGCAGGAAATAGTAAAACTGAACAATAACCTACAGGAGCTTAAAAAAAGATACGCTCAGCTTATATACCTCTCTTATAAAAAAAGGGACCAGAAGATGTGGCTGATGTATATTCTTGCAAGCGATAATATTGAACAGGGATACCGCAGGTGGATATATATAAGGAACTACTCACGCGCCATTAAGGAGCTGGCTCATAATATCCGCAGCAACAGTGAAAAAATAAGCAGTGAGCGGGCGGCACTTGCTCAGATAAGAGAAAATTCGATAAGTACCCAGGCAAAGAAACAGCAGGAGTTCAAAAAACTGTCGCAGGAAGAGACAAGTGCAAAACGCACTATAACCCAGCTCACAAAGAGGGAGAAGGAGGTGCTTAAACAGCTCAACGAGAAGAGAAAGGAGGTAGAAAAACTCAATCGTGAAATAGAGAGGATACTGACGGCTGCCGTCAAGGAGCAAAAGAGTCCCGAATATAAGGAGAGTGTTGCCGACAGAACACTTTCAGGCAAGTTTGAGAATAACCGGGGAAGGTTACCGTGGCCGGTAAAAAGAGGTGTTATAACTGAACAGTACGGCCAGCATTATCATCCGGTGTTCAAATCTGTAAAATTGCCGTTTAACAATGGTGTAAATATCTCAACTGATGCAAACGCCAGCGTTCATTGTGTCTTTGACGGCGAAGTAAAACAGATACTTGTAATGCCGGGATATAATCAGTGCATTCTGGTACAGCATGGAAACTACTATACATTCTACACCAAACTCGACAAGATATCTGTTAAACCTGGTGATAAGGTATCAACAGGCCAGTCTCTCGGTTCGCTTGCAGAATCCGATGGCAGTTCAGTAATCCACTTCCAGCTCTGGAAGGGAACAGAGAAGCAGAACCCTGAACTTTGGATATCCCGTTAGAGAATCAATACCTGAAGCTACTTCCACCAATAAACTCCCTCATTACAGAAGTAGGTGGCACGAGGGCTATCTCCGATGGCTGAAGTTCCTGAATATAAGACAAAAACTTAAGGAGCCTTATACTCTCTGTTGAGGCAGGCGAATTTGGAGCAATCCTTCTTAACGAAGGTTCTGCATAGTACTTAAGCAAAGGAAGCTCATAAATAAGAGCAGAGTTGAACATTATATCTGCATTCTCCTGATGTGGGAAAATGTTGTTGATTTCGCCCCTTCTCACACTGGGCCACCTGAGAATTGTGCTCTCCGGTGACACTCCCCTGAAAAAGCTATCCCTTACTATTCTGCGAATAAGCCTGTTATCGGAAGAAGAGATATTATTGTTCTCGTCCAGTGAGAGCGAAGTAAGGGCAGATGCGTAAATTTTGAACATAGTATCACGGGGAAGATGTTTTGTAAGGTTTGGGTTTAATGCATGAATTCCCTCCATTATGAGAATATCCTTCTCTCCCATGGTTAGTGTCTCTCCCAGAAAGGTTCTTTTACCCAAAGCAAAATCAAATCTTGGCAGATTGATGGTTTTTCCCTGAATCAGCTCGTTGAGCTGGCTGTTAAGAAATTCTATGTCCAGAGCCTCAAGAATTTCAAAATCATAATTTCCATCACTGTCCTTAGGTGTGAAGTCCCTGTCAATAAAATAGTTGTCTAGCTCAATTATAATCGGGTTCAACCCAAGCACCTTTGTCTGCAGAGCCACCCTTTTAGAGGTGGTTGTCTTACCACTGCTGCTTGGCCCCGCTATCAACACAAGCTTGACTTTCTCTCTTCTCTTGAATATCTCGTCTGCAATAGCAGCATATTTTCTCTCGTGCAGACCCTCTGCAATCTGTATAAGTGACCTGGCCCTATCTTCCAGAATTGCCTGATTCAGCGATGCGACACCCTTTACTCCAAGAATGGAACACCAGTCGGAATACTCCTTGAAAACATCAAAAAGTTTGTACTGGTATGGTGTTTTCACAATTTCATATGGCTTGGTTATAGGGGGAGTTATTATAAGAAAGCCCCTGCTGAATGACTCAAAATCGAATGTGGTTAATTTTCCCGTGCTCTCGAGCAAGGGGCCATAAAAATGGTCCGCATATCCATCCAGATAATATACTGTTGTAAAAAACTTCCCTCTCTGCTCATGAAGGAAGGCTTTTTCGGGCTTGTTCTGTGACTTGAATGTTGCAACAGCTTCGTCTGTACGAACCTTATATCTGGTAAATGGAAGATCTGCATCTATAAGCAGCTGCATTCTTTTCTTGATCTCCAGAATCTCCTCTTCACTAAGTGAAACAACCTTGGGAGAGTTGTCTTCATCGGGTTCCAGTTCTCTCAACTCTCCATACATTCCGTTCTGGAGATTGTAGTCAATCACAAGAGAATATTGGGGATAGAGCTCAGCAACTACCTTTTGCAGTACGAAGTTCAAAGAACGTATATAGGTCCTGTAACCGTCGGGGTGAGAGTAATCTATGAATTTTACAGTATGTGATATGTAAATATTAAACCCAAGCTCCTTCAATTGATTGTCCACTACAGCTGCCAGCACAGGCCATTCAAGAGTAAGTCCGGTCCGAATCAGAAGTTCACTGAGAGTTGTCCCCGGCTCGCACTCGAATGATTTTTTCCGATTTTCGCAATAAACACTTATCATGGTTACTTTTTCATTTTTGTAATTAATATATTATAAATAGAGACCCGTAACAGATTCTTTATTAAGTTTGAGCTCCTCAGGTGTACCTTGAGCAACAATCCTGCCTCCTTTGGCTCCCCCATCCGGTCCCAGGTCAAAAATATAATCCACAGAACGAAGCACGTCCAGATTGTGCTCAATTATCATAACAGTGTTGCCCTTATCTACAAGTCTTTGCAGTACTCCTAACAAAACTCGTATGTCTTCGAAATGCAGACCTGTTGTTGGTTCATCCAGAAGAAAGAGCGAATTGCCTGTGTCCTTCTTCGAAAGTTCGGTGGCCAGTTTCACCCTTTGGCTTTCACCACCGCTCAAAGTAGTAGATGATTGACCAAGTTTCACATAACCCAGGCCAACCTCTTCCAGGGCCCTGAGTCTCTGCATGATTGACGGCAAGTGCTCAAAAAACTGGACAGCTTGTGAGATGGTCATCTCAAGAACATCGTTTATGGACTTTCCTTTATATTTGACAGCCAGAGTATCGGGTTTGTAACGCTTGCCGTTACACTCCTTGCAGTGAACATGAACAGACGGTAGAAAGTTCATCTCAATAATCTGTACTCCCGCTCCCTTACACTCTTCACATCTTCCTCCCTTAACGTTAAAGGAGAATCTGCCTGCCTTGAATCCTCTTATCTTGGCATCAGGTGTCTCTTCGAATAATTTCCTGATATCAGAAAAGACAGTTGTATAGGTAGCAGGGTTGCTTCTGGGAGTTCTGCCTATTGCTGACTGGTCAATTTCTATAAGCTTGTCAATATTGTCTATGCCAATGATTTCGTTATATGGGAGTGGTGTGTAGAGCGAATGGAAGAAGTAGTTGCTTAGTATTGGCATTAAGGTTTCATTTATAAGAGACGACTTTCCGCTGCCGCTCACACCGCTCACTCCTATAAAGCAACCCAAAGGAATCTTAATGTCTACCCCCTTGAGATTATTTCCTGTTGCACCTTTCAATTCCAAAAATTTTCCGTTGCCCTTTCTTCGCTGTTGTGGCACCTCAATTTTCCTGAACCCCCGGAGATACTCGAGACTCAGACTGTTCATTTTCATTATCTCCTCTTCTGGTATATCAAACATCTCTGCAGGGGCCCCGGTAAAAAGGACCTTCCCTCCCTTTTCGCCGGCACCGGGGCCAAGGTCGATAAGGTAATCGGCATTCAGAATCATCTCCTCATCGTGTTCAACCACCATTACTGAGTTTCCCTCATCCCTAAGTTTTCTCAGGGACTCAATCAGCTTTATGTTATCTCTCTGATGAAGTCCGATGCTAGGTTCGTCCAGAATATAGAGGACGTTCACCAGTTTGGAACCTATCTGTGTTGCAAGACGGATCCTCTGACTCTCTCCACCACTAAGCGATCTTGTACTTCTGTCCAGCGAAAGGTAGTCAAGGCCAACATCCATCAAAAAACCTACCCTGTCCAGCAGCTCTTTTATTACATCCCTTGCAATGATTTTCTGTCTAGGATTGAGCTTCTGGTCGAGCGTTGCAATCCATTGTGCCAGTATATCTATATCCATTGCAGACACCTCTGAGATGTTCTTGTTGTCTATCCTGAAACTAAGTGCCTCCTCCTTGAGCCTGGTTCCATTGCATTTGGGGCACACAATCTCCTCTATGAACCTTTCCTTTCTTACCAGAATGTCATCATTATCGGTACTGGTCTGCTCAATGCGGGCTATAACCCCAATAAAGCTCATCATCTGTGAATTTGCTCCAGCGCCTCCTACCCTGAAAAGTTCGTCTGAACCATAAATTACAGTATCAAGTGCATCTTCCGGTATATCCCTTATAGGGTCATGGAGCGAAAATTCATATTTTTTTGCAATACCTTCCAGTTGCCTGAATAGCAGATTGTCTCTCATGTGACCTAACGGGACTATACCCCCTTTGGCTATTGAAATTGAGTCGTCGGGAATAATTTTCTTGAGGTCGGCCTTTGTAATCATTCCAAGTCCCTTACAATGCGGACAAGCTCCCTGTGGTGAGTTGAACGAGAATGAGTGGGGAGCCGGCTCGGGATAAGAGATCCCTGTTTCGGGGCACATCAGGTGTTTGCTGAAATGTCTAAGCTTATCTTCCTTGATATCCAGAACCGCAAGGGACCCCTTGCCATGATGCAAGGCAGAGAGAACCGATTCTTTTATCCGTTTTTCACTCCCTGGCTCTGGCAGCAACTTATCAACGACAAGTTCTATAAAGTGTGACTTATACCTGTCCAGCGGCTTGATGGCAGCCAGGTCAAAAACCTTTCCGTCTACCCTCACTTGCGTGAAACCACGTCTTATTAGAAGTTCGAACAGCTCTTTGTAATGTCCCTTCCTTCCCTTTACCAGAGGTGCCAGCAGTAACGATTTCTTCCCCTCGTACTCCTTGATTATGAGACTGACAATCTGATCGTCGGAATACTTGATCATCTCCAGCCCCGTTGCTGGTGAATATGCAATTGCGGCCCTGGCATACAGGAGCCTCATAAAGTCATATATCTCAGTAATTGTCCCCACCGTCGATCTTGGATTGCGGCCTGTGGTTTTTTGCTCAATCGCGATAATGGGGCTGAGTCCCGTAATGCTGTCCACATCGGGCCTCTCCAACGCTCCCATAAACTGACGGGCATATGCCGACAGTGTATCCATGTACCTCCTCTGTCCCTCTGCATATATTGTGTCGAATGCAAGCGAAGATTTGCCACTTCCACTCAGTCCGGTAATAACTACCAGCTTATGACGTGGAATGACAACATCAATATTTTTTAAATTGTGCTCCCTGGCCCCTATTACTTCAATACTCATCTATATCTGTTCCCTCATTAACCTATTAGCATATTAGCAAATTATTTTGTTTGGTTAATTGCTTTTAATTGGTTGTTTGCATTTTCGATGCATGCAATAAACTGTTTTTCAACTTCCGAAAGTTCATCAATTGCTTTTGTTTTGTACGTTTCATATTCTGCCAATGCTTTTTTCTGTGCTATTTCGGCCGAAATTTTACCTGCATTTGTCAGAATATCTTGTCTCGACATTTTTGTAAAACCATCGAGCACTTCAATCCAATCTTTCATTGTCATCGTCTTATGTTGCATGGCGTTTACCTCCGCAATATCGAGATAAGCCGAAACTAATCTGTTAAGAATTGCAAGTTCTTCTTCTTCCAGGTAGTTTTTAGCGACTATAATTTCATTTTTAGCCGGCTTGACGCCCTTGAATGCGGTTAAACCCATAAATGGCAATTGTGCATTTGCCCGTTGGAAAATGATCTCTGCAGCTGTATGTCCGTGCGAAGCCCAATGTAGCTTGTTTTGTACTGTTTGAAAAAAGAGTTTAGTTGCTTCGGTATTGGGGTTATAATCAACACTTGTGGCATAAATTTCCAATACTTTTCTATAAAACACCTTTTCTGAGGATCGAATATCACGGATTCGTTCCAATAATTCATCAAAATACCCGCCGCCCTGTTTCAGAAGGTCGTCATTCATTGTAAAGCCCTTAATCAAATATTCACGCAACCGTTCAGTTGCCCAAATTCTGAATTGAGTGCCTCTTAACGATTTAACACGATAACCAACTGAAATAATTACATCTAAGTTGTAAAGTGTGGTATCATATTCCTTGCCATCAGCGGCAGTTAGTCGGAATTTCCGACATACTGAATTTTCGGACAATTCACCTTCTTTAAATATGTTGCCGATATGTTCGGTGATTGTAACTCTGCTTTTTTGAAATAATTCGGCCAATTGAGCTTGTGTAAGCCAAACGGTTTCATTTTCCAGACGGGCCTCAATCTTAGTAATTCCGTCTTCGGTTTGATAAATGATAATTTCAGATAATGATAAATTTGCCGGCATATCTTAATCGTTAAAAAAGTTGCTGATCCTGTTGTTTAATTTTGTGACGATGGCTACCATGTTTTTGTTATCTGGTTTATTCTGTAAATAACTACCAATGTTTGCTCTGACCTTGAATTAAACCATTATCTGCTACCCTCCTTGGGAATCTTAACGATAAAAGTCCTCCTCGCCTTGTTCACCATAGAGTGCGACCGTATCCACTGATTATATATCTTAAGCAACTTAAAGTTTGTTTTGTATTTTGCAGCAAATTCCGGCCAGCTTTCGACAGGGCCGTCCACCTTTACCTCCTTATATTCAAGCGGAGGATACAACTGCTCTTTATCTATTATGAAACCGTATGCCTGAGGATTAGACATTATTGTTTTAAATGCCAGTGCCCTGAAGAGGTACCTCGATGTCTCCTCCGGAAAATGTGTGTCATAATAATTCTTCTGAGACTGCAGCTCCATTCGGTTTCGCACATTACTCAAACCAATGTTGAACGACGCTGCCGCCATGGTCCATGTTCCAAACTCGGCATAAGCCTTTTTGAAGTAAGCGGCAGCCGCGCGTGTAGATTTCTCTATGTTATAACGCTCATCCACCTCATCGTCCACAACCAGGCCATACTCTTTTGCAGTTGTTTCAAGAAACTGCCAGTAACCACATGCTCCTGCCGGTGAAACTACCGGTTGAAGACCACTCTCAGCAATGCACAGATAGTAAAAATCGGCCGGAATGCTCTCCTCCATTATCACCTTTCTGATTACAGCCTCGTATCTGTTGTTGAGTTGCAGGATATATGCGAGACTTGCGTGCCAGTATGTTATAACCATCATCTCCCTCTGCAGCGACTCCTTTACATCCATATATTTCAGTGGCACAGGTTCATTTGCAAAGTTGAGCGTCCTGGGTATTTGCGGAATCTTTACCACCTGGTTTACCCCGGCAGGATTTTCCACATCTGCCTTCATCTCTAAACCCGACACCTGCCCAAAAGCAGATGAGCATATCGTTAATAACACAAAACTTAAAAAATATTTCATATTTACTCGTACCTCAAGAACGGATTTGTTGCAAGTTCATGCCCTATGGTTGTCTCGGGACCATGCCCCGGAAGTATTCGGTAATCATCGCCCAGCTTGCATAACTTGCCCAGAAGACTGTGCATAAGATCGTCATAATCACCCCCGGGCAAGTCTGTACGTCCTATACTCCCTGCAAAAAGGCAATCACCAACAACTGCAAACCGGTTTCCTTCCTCCTCACAATAGAAGCAAACTCCACCTCTGGTGTGCCCCGGGGTAAAGAGAACCTTTATTGATGAGTGGCCGAACCCTATAACCTCCCCCTCTTCGATATCAATTGTGTCCAAAGGCGGTTCATCAATCTTGTATCCAAACATATCGCTGTAATAGCTTGTCCTCTCCAGATGAGGCTTATCAAGTGGATGAATGTATGTCTTTATGTTCCATGTATTAGTCACAAAAGAATTGCCCATAATATGGTCGAAATGGCCGTGCGTGTTCAGCAATTTTTTAGGAACAAGTTCATTGCTCTCGATAAACTTTTTTAGTCTATCCTTCTCGCTATCGCTGTAACAACCAGGATCAATTATCACACACTCCTTTGTTTCGTCCCAAAGAATATAGCAACACTCCCGTAAATCGTTAAAATAAAATGTTTTAGTATGTATCATAAATCAGTCTGTATCATTAATGAAAAATTACCCCTCAACTCCCTCCAACATAGGAACAAACTTGTAGTCACCATGTTCAGTTTTTACAAAATCATTTTCGCTAACCCTCTCAACCACAACCATAGTCTGTACTTCGGTTCCTACAGGAATGACCATTCTCCCCCCGATTGCCAGTTGTTTTAGAAGGGTACGTGGAATCTCCGGAGCTCCACATGTTATCAGAATACCTTTAAAAGGGGCAAATTGCGGTAGTCCGGCGAAACCGTCGCCATAAAAAAGTACCGGAGAATCGTACTCAAGGCGTGCAAGATTTTTTTGTGAAAGCAGATATAACGAACGTTGTCTCTCTATACTGAAGACCCTTAGCCCCATCTCAACCAGAACAGCAGTCTGATATGCACATCCGGTACCAATCTCCAGAACCTTGTCATATTTGTTGAGACCCAGAAGATGACTCTGCATGGCAACTGTATATGGCTGAGAAATTGTCTGTTTGGCCCCTATTGGCAGCGGTTTGTCCATATAGGCAAGATGGTCAAGACCATACTCAAGAAACATATGCCTGGGCACCTTGTTCATCGCCTCAATCACCCTGCTGTCAAAATTGTATTTTTTTGATAATTGCTGCAATAGCTGTTTTCTTCTTCCTTTATGCTGTAGTGTGTCTAACATACTGCAAAATTACAAAAATCTTTTCGTAATTTTGTCTTTAGTAAAACCCATCGTCTCCAACATTCAAATCAAAATCTACTACTATGCATATCGCTATCGCAGGAAATATCGGCAGTGGCAAAACCACTTTAACCAGATTATTATCAAAGCATTATGGCTGGGAGCCAAAATATGAGGAGGTAGACAACAACCCCTACCTTGCCGATTTCTACAACGATATGCAACGATGGTCCTTTAACCTTCAGATATTTTTTCTCAACCAGCGTTTCAACGGCATTGTGAAGATTCAAAACACTCCTCACCCGGTTGTTCAGGACAGGACAATATATGAAGATGCCCGCATCTTTGCACCCAACCTCCACTCAATGGGGCTGATGAGTTCCCGGGATTTCGAGAACTACACTTCTCTTTTCGACCTGATGCTCTCGTTGGTAAAAGCTCCTGACCTGCTCATTTACCTCCGTTCATCCATTCCAAACCTGGTTTCTCAAATCCAGAAAAGGGGACGTGACTACGAAAGCGGCATACGCATCGACTATCTTTCCGGCCTCAACGAGCGATACGAAGCATGGATCACCGGCTATAAGGATGGACGGATACTGATAATTGACGTAGACGAAAACAAGTTCGAAGAGAGACAGGAAGATCTGAGCATTGTCATCGACAGGATAGATGCGCAGCTAAACGGGCTTTTCTAAACTCCCTATTTCACGTTTTAACTATGATAAACGTGAAATAAATCACATTATTCATATTTATTATTGGCAATGATAGAAAAATCTGAATATTATATCATATCTATAGTTTCAGTTTCACTCCCAATTTGCCCAGAAGCGCAGTGATGCCTATGATAAAGAAAGCGAACGCAATGCACTTTATCACACCTAAAGGACCTTCATAGAAGGGATCCGGCAGGAAGGGGCCGGTCATATTTCTAATGCTGTAATAGATGTACGGCAGCATGTAACATGTGAGCGTTGCGGTGCCGGCCGGCCTTATGATGTTGAACCACTTCTCCTTACCATGTACATCAACTACAAAATAGACAGCCAGAAACAGAAGCGTGGATATCCCGATGCACAGGAACATCCAGCCCGGTGTGCCTGCGATCTTTGATATTATCCAGAGGTTATGAGAAAATAGTCCGATTATAATCGCTCCCAACCCGACTCCTCCTAAAATATAGAATATGTTTTGTCTGTAACGTTTTAAAATCAAGGAAGCAGCAACCCCGGAAATAGTAAATGCATAAGCCACTGAGCTTCCTGCAACAACGTCGAATACCTTACCGCTAAACGGGAAAACTCTTTCTGTATTAAGAATTGTCAGCAGATAATAGAGGATGCAAAATCCAATAACAGCCCATAGGTTATTTTTGCTTATCAGATAAGCCGACGCACAAAAAAGGTAACTCCATCCAATCGTTCCCAAAATACCCCAGCTTGGTTTGATGTATCCCACGATTTCGCCTGCGGACCTGAATGTAAGAACAATGAAAACAAGGGTAAGTATACCTATCCATTTTAATATGGTGAACATCAGATTGTCTTTGCAATACGCCATTACTTTGAGCTCCTCGCTCACTTCACCTTTAATTCTCTTTTTTGGATAACTGTTCCATATAAGGAAAAAAGCCGCCATGATTATCAATGAATAAACGTTGATACTATAGCCAGTCATATCTTCATTGATGAGCCTGCGGTTTGCTATAAGTACTCCAATAATTATAAGGGCTAGGCTGCGAACCAGAATATGGAGGAAAATCTTACCATTGCCATCGCCTTTTGCCCTTCTGTTCTCAAATGCAAATGGGATGGACATGCCAACAATAAAAAGAAATGCAGGAAAAACAATGTCTGCCAGTCCAAGCATATCTTCTCCGGGAAGAGCATGTTCAAACCAATGCGGAAAATTCCTGGACCATGGCAAATCATTCACGAAAATCATGAGTGTCATGATTATAGCTCTTAAAACGTCTATGCTGGCCACCCGCCCATACATTGCAGTAGTTTTTAGCATATTGCTGTATTATAGATTGTTATAAAATTCAACATAAGAATTTCTACAAAAGAAATCTTTATAAGTGGTTGACTATGTACTATTTTCTAAAAACTACTACAAAATATCTTTCACCTCA
>Ga0074195_1001109_pt1 | contig 41122 bp, 40 predicted proteins | sample EPASupsiteHSE623_FD_64525 | JGI IMG/M metagenome (GOLD analysis project Ga0074195, IMG submission 64525) | Bioremediated contaminated groundwater from EPA Superfund site, New Mexico - Sample HSE6-23 | ecosystem: Environmental > Aquatic > Deep subsurface > Groundwater > Contaminated ...
GGCACCATAAGCAACAAAAGTCGCTATTCCCAACAATCCAACAACAACGATGCAAATTAGCGCCATTAGACTAATAACTATTGTCAGACCTATTAGCTGCCAGGCTTTAGTCTTACCTTCTTTAAACGCTTTTTTAAAACCCAGCTTTTTCCCCGTAGATTCCAATTCTTCCACTGATTTAATGAGTCCGGCATTTGCTCTCTGACCAAAATACAAAACTATCAAACAAACTATTATCGCAACCAAAACAGCGACAATGATTATAGGAATTAATTCTTCAATTTGCGTCACTGTCGGTATGTTTACATTCGCATTTTGACTTTTATCAGACCCACCCATTGGAAATCTAAACGACGACGAGTTTCCTCCCCCTGTCAACAAAGAAGCTATTATTCCAAGTCCCCAAAGGAAACGATTTTCTTTAACAATGTTCCAACTTCTTTTTAATATTTTTGAAAAATCTAACATTTTTAGGCAGAAGCGTTTGCTTGATCATTAGATGGAGAAACTGGTGGCACTTGAGAAGTCTGAGTTGGATTAACAGGTTGATTTCCTGATTTGGAAAATGCCAAATAACCGATCAAAACAATATTAGCTACAGGAATAATTGTTAATATTCCAAGCCATTCTGGCTTGTTTAATTGTTTGCAGATGCTCATAAAAACTAAAACTGCTATCACGATATTTACTAGCGGAACAAAATATAAGATAAACCACCAAGACGGTTTTCGAGCAATTTTAACCAAAAGATAATAATTCAGAATCGGCACCCAAGCCATCCATTTTTTTGCAGTACCAGTCTTTTCGGCCATTTTCATAAAACAAATTCCAAAATAAACATAAATAGCAACTATAAAAAACAGATAAACCACCAAAAAACCAATTAGAAAACCAACGCTTGCTGCAGTCAAAGATGCGACCGCTTCGGGATTCATGCTTACAGTAGGAACTTCAACAGTTGTAGTTTGAGCGAAAGAAACGCTTGGTAGAAGCATCCCGATAACCGATATAAGGAATTTTTTCATTATTTCTTTAATAATTATTAATGTCCCTATTATCTTCTTTTTTAGCCGCTACTGCAATTTGGCTATTTCCAAAATTTTATCAAAATCATCTTCTTTAACGCTTTTGTTTCTTTTTTTAAATCCGCATTTCACGCATTTATGAACAATGTCGTACTCGCCACTCCTTGTTTCAACGCCGACAGGCTCCATCATTCCCTTGCATTCTGAAAGTCTATCGCCGGGATTAACATCAACATGTTTACTCCAAAGGCACTTGGGACAGTGATTGGTGTATCCTGTGCCCTTCACTTCAAAACCACAATTTTCGCAAGAAAAATCTTCAACGTTCCTTTGAAATTTTCTTGATTCCATAAGCTCAATATAGCAAAAAATATTTGTAAAACAGAATTAACCATACTTTTTAAAGTTCAGATCTAAATTCCGTAATACAGCTCGAGAAGTTGCGTAGCCGACACAAAATTAAGAACGAGTTTGCGTGAGTGTAACGAAACGCAAACGAAGTGAAGATTCTGTGTCGAAAGGAGAGGCACCGAAACGATGAGCAGCAAAACTTGTTTTTGCTGCGATTTAATAAAGGTCGCCTCGACGTGTGGGCGGTACAGGGTTCGAACCTGTGGCCTCTGCAATGTGAATGCAGCGCTCTACCGCTGAGCTAACCGCCCTTATGCTATATGGGCATCAATATAACGCTCAATGGCTGGCACGTCGAATCTTTCCTGAGGGTGATTACAGAATCTATCCAACGCCAAAAGTCCTAATCTTACCTCGGAAAGTTTGCTTCCCCCAAAAATAAAACCTAAGCCAGGAATTGCCCAATTTACTTCATAAGTAACAGTGAAAAGACTCGAAATTTTGCTATTGAGAATAACTTCTTTCATTAGATTCCAATACCTTGTCCTTCTTGGAATTTTCAAGGGTGCCGTATGATTATCATCACCAGTTCCCCATTGAGACAAGAACTCACCTCTTCTTTTTTGGGTAGTTTTGGGATGATTGACATGGATTAAATTGCAGAACGGAAGAATGCTTTTTATGTCTCTTTCAATGGCATCGTAATTGCCACTGTAGGCAATTAACGCGTGAGCCGGATCAAATGTCCATCCTAACACTCCCTTATCTATCCATTCCGTACCAATCTGTTTCAAAACATCTGCTACTTCATCCAAGATTGTTCCAAGAGCCTCTTCCCCTGGATATGAAAAGACATTCTCGATAGTCACACAGACTCCAGATTTTTGAGCCACTTCCATGACTGATCTGACAACTGCTACCAAAGACTGCACTGACTCCGCTCTACTTATTCCCTTTTCCTTTCTTCCTGCATGCAAAACATACAACACAGGATGTTCAATTTTGAGTTCCCTTTTTATTATGCCCAGCAATTCAATTTCCCTGTATATTCTTTCAGATGTTTGTTTCGATACTCTCGGATCTGCCGGATTCATGAAAAAACGAGAAAGCAAAAATCCCTGACCGGAGTAGCCAGCATGAACAGAACGAATATCCGTCATCCCAAAACCTTTCAGCAGCTTATAAAAATTATCCAATGCGATTTTTCTAATCTTTCCCTTTTGATCAAACCATTTGAAAAAAGGGATAAACAATTCCAAATTATTTGAAGCCAGTCCCAAAAAAGAATTTGCTTCTTTTGTGGAATAAAAAGAACCTGCATTTCTAACGAACATCGCCAGAAAAGTGGTAATGGAAATTTTGTAGGGGCTATTTATTAATCTTTCTTCGTCTATCACTTTCCTGCACTTGCTCTTAGCCCAGGAGCGAGCGTGTTTAATAATTCAACATGACTGACCTTATAAATCTCTCTCAAGAAATTGTCGTTCATATTCTTTCTATACTCGAACTCAGTACTAGTCATAACCGTATAATTTATTTCCGTTCCAAGCTCTTCCTCAATTCCCGAGACAAAACCTCTTAAATTTGTCTCGTTAACTTCTCCAACGATTAATAAATCAGTCGGGGCATGACGAGTTTGCGTAAAAATTCCGGTCAATAGCACCAACTTTACATTGCCGACTCTTCTTACTCCTTCAAATAACCTGTCTTGTAGCGGCTTCCCTGTTTTTGCCGTTAATCTAGAAAGCTCCTCAAGCAAAATAAATTTAGGATTGACGACGTAATATTTTTTTCCTTTTCTAACGTGTGTCGAAAGTAATCCTATTCTACGAAGATTTTCAACCTCGCGACGAATGGAATTTACACGTTCTTTTGTCAGTCTAGTCAATTCTCTGACGTAATATGGCCTTCTTATGCCGTTGGTAAACAAAAACAGGAGTTTAACCCTGGTTCTTGAACCAAAAAGACGCTCGAGTGGGATGGACATAGATTCAATCGCAGTGTAGATTCTTGCGGCTACGAAGTCAAAATTTCATGAAGCTTTGAGCAAATCACCTAAATAGATTCAAAAAGATAATGTCACAAGATCAAAAATTTAAGCCTCTTTAGAAAAAAGAGACTGCCAAATAAAAAACAGAAAGTTTTACCCTCGTATTGAAAACTATTATACTGATTTCATGGAGCAATATAGGCCGCAAAACGGGCTTAGAGAAACTTATAAAGAAAAAGATGCTGACGAACCTATGGAAGATAGTTTCGTTAAGAGGAAATTGAAACCCCTTAAACCGCTTTTGGTTGAGGCGGCGGAATTAATTTCCTGTGATCCCGAAACAAGCCCTGTTAAATGTGAAACGTTTATCTATGATCCAGATGAAAGCGAAGAAAAACTTGGTTCACTTTATATGGTATTTGAAACCATAAACTCTTCCGAAAAAGCTACCGAGGTTATGGGCGCAGTCGCAACAGCCATAAGAAAAGAATATTTCAGGGATACCGAACGAGACATGATTGAAAGTCTTGAGTCGGCTCTCGATCAGGCTAACCATGTATTAGGCGAGTTAGCGGAGCAAGGAGAAAGCGAATGGGTGGAAAATTTTCACGCTTCAGTTTGTGTTTTTTCGGGACAAATAGTTCACATCAGTAAAGTTGGAAACGCCCAATTGCTTTTAGCAAGAAAAGGGCACCTAAACGACATCGCCGAAGGCCTGTCAGACAACAACATAAGACGTCCCAAGCACGCCTTTACAAGCGTGGCCAGCGGAAACGTTGCTGAAGAAGATATTCTCATTCTCTCTACTCCAGACTTAACAAGCCTAATTCCGAAAGAACGGATTAACAAAATGGTCACAGGCAAAGATCCCTCAACCATTGTTAACCTTTTCAGGTCCCTCTTGGACGATTCCAGAGAAAATAATTCATTGTCTTGTCTAATTTTGAGATTTGTTAAAGCACCGGAAAGACTCCCTGCTCCTCAAGTGCCAGTCACTATGCCTCCCAAAGTCAATACAAAATTAGAAACTCCCAGTAGAGTTTCTGTCCGCCCAAGAAGACCAATCCAAACGGAAAGAACTTTTTGGTCAACAACTGAGAGGATTGTTTCCGGATTAGTAAAACTTATTTGGCTATTCCTAAAAACAAAAATTATTCCAGGCGTTATGTTTGCTGCCAGTTGGATAGGAGGTAAAACAAGTTCGGCAACTAAGTTTGCGCTTGGAAAATCCCAAAAAGCCCTCAAGAGAAGAAAGAAAAAACTCGAACCTCAAGAAGAAGAACCAGCTTATGAGAATGAAGAAGTTTATGAAGAGCAAAGTACTGATGAGTACCAACGAGAGACTGAGGACTCCTATCCTGATGAATTTGAGACCGAAGAAAAAAATAAATTCTTTGGTAAGTTTTCACCTAAAAAATCAGCAAGCGGCATCTTGTCCTTCATAAGAAGTCCAAAGATATTAATAGCTGTAATCGTTATTTTTGCCATTCTTCTTACTGGCAGTCTTGTGGCTCTTTCAAGGAAAAAGAAAAATGATGCTGCAATTCAGGCGATCGCCGAAAAAATTCAAGAAGCGAGAGTAAAAAAGGATTCTGCGGATGCGGCTTTAATTTACAACAACACTGAACAGGCCAGACAACTGGTCTCCGAAGCCAAGACCGCTTTGAATGAAGCTTCAAAAACGGAATACTACAAAGCTGATATCGCTTCCCTGCTTGCTTCCTTGCAAGGCATCCAAGACAAAATGGAAAAGATCGAACGTATTCAAAACCCCAATACTATTGGAGATTTTGCGTCTGTCGCTCCAAACTTAAAGACTCCAGGGATGGCATCAATTGATAATGCCGTTTACGCTTTTGACCCTACAAACAATTCCATTTACAAATACGACATCGAAAAGAAGGAGGCTAAAGTTGTTTCTCAGAAATCAGAAGGAATAGGATATTTTCAAACGGCTGTTCCAATTATCGCCGATAAAATGATTCTCTTCTCCACGGATACTCCAGGAATGGCCCTATTTGACACCAAGAGAAGCGAATTAATGAAACAAGAAATAAAATACCCCGAGGGTGTTAAGACCGTCGCCGCTATGGGTGTTTTTGGAAGTCGCATGTACATCCTTTCCCCTGAAAACAAAATGGTTTACGGATTCTCAAAAACATTAGCCGGATATGAAGGTGGCAATGCCTGGCTAAAAGACACAAAAATTCCTATTGAAAAAGTAGTTGCTATGGGAATCGATGGTTACATTTATTTGCTCACCAATGACGGGAAAATTTATAAACTCTTAAAAGGAGCCCCAGTTGATTTCAAACAGGCTGATCTCGCCGAGCCCATGAAAAACCCAACTCGGTTAATCGCTTCGGAAACCATTAAACATTTGTATATTCTCGATCCAGCTCAAAAACGCGTAGTTGTTTATGATACGACTGGAAATCTGACTAAACAGTATGTTTTCCCTAATGCCAAAGGCTTAAGCGACATCGCAGTGACAGGCAAAGAAGATACGTTGGTTGTTTTAGACCAAACAAAAATCTACAGCGTTCCCTTGAAATAAGGCAGAGATTGCTTCGCAGCCTTCGGCTTCTCGCAATGACGTTTTTTGTCATTGCGAGACACAATGTGTCGAAGCAATCTTTTGTCAAAATTAACTTCTAACAAACTTTTTTACCTTCATGAGTGAGTCACAAATCATATCCAAGATGACAATTAATTCAATATAAAAAAAGCGGCGTCTTTCGACGCTGCTTTTTCTTTCTTAATTATTTTAATGTTACTTGAGCTCCGGCTTCTTCGAGTTTCTTTTTAACGTCCTCGGCATCAGCCTTTGGAGCGGCTTCTTTTACAACCTGAGGAGCCTTATCAACTAAGTCTTTGGCTTCCTTCAAACCCTTACCAGTGATTTCTCGAACAACTTTGATGACAGCAATCTTGTTTGCGCCAGCAGAAGTTAATTCGACATTGAAGTCAGTCTTTTCTTCAGCAGCAGCGGCACCATTTCCAGCAGCAGCTGGACCGGCAACCATAGCAACTGGAGCAGCAGCGCTAACTCCAAATTTCTTTTCCAGAACTTTCACTAATTCTGACAAATCGAGAACAGACATTTTCTCAATTTCGGCAACTAGTTTTTCAAACTTTTCTGGAACTATTACTTCTTCTTTTTGTGCTTCTTCAGCCATAGTTTTAAAAAATTAATAATGATAATTTAACTTTTTGCGCCTTGCTTTTCGGCAATAGCACTCAACACTCCAGGGAGACCCCTCAGTGTCCCCGAAAGAACACCAGCAAACCCACGAATTGGTCCGGCCAAAGTTGCCACGAGTTTTGCTCGCAGTTCGTCTTTGCCAGGCAATAAAGCCAAGCTCTCAACTTCTTGTCCATTAAGAGCGGCTCCTTCTAGCAAACCAGCCAGAAGCTTAGCTCCATCGTGATCCTTAACGAATCCAAAGGTGATTTTTGCAGGAGCAATCATGTCTGAATCGCTCCAAGCAACTGCCACCGAATCAGCTTTTTCGGTTAAGTCTTCCTTGATGCCCATATTTTCCGCTACTCGTTGGAAAACACGCTTTTTGACGACCTGAATTCTTCCTCCTGTTTTTCGCAATTCTCTGCGAAGACTAGAACTATCAGATACCGTCAAAGCCTTAAAAGAAAACGCTACCGCTGACTTTGTTTTGGAAAGTTTTTCGGTAAGGTCTTTTGCCAGTTTTTCTTTCTCTGATCGAGAAAGTGACATACTGAAATGAGTTAAAAAATAAGACGCAGCGCGTCCAAAATACCGTCTATAAGCTCGTATAAGCTCAAAAAATGAGTTATAGAGCGAGACTTCCTATTCTGGGTGATTAAGGGCCTTTTTCGCCCACCCAGAGGTCTTTAGAAGCGTGCGGAGAGATAATAACAGACTATCCCAAACAAGGCAAATATTTGACGTTTAAAGTATTTTATTAACATAATGATGGCTTGTTTCTTACAAAACCTTTGTCCTAAGGAGGAGGATCATGGCACTCTCGTTATCCGAGTTTTGGACAATTCACTTGAAAGATAAGGCTCAAAAAGTTATCGAAATAGTTCGTCCATTTTATGACCCCGACTTATGCATCGAACCAAAGCCGGCTTTGCCCAACATTGAAGAACTTGCGAGAAAAGCGATCTTCTGGAAACAAATTGCCGGGATAAGAATTTTCAATAGTTTTGAAGATCTTTGGGCCTTCTTGAGAAAAGAAGATCCCGTGGCACAAAACTCCCGGCCCCTTTTGATCGAAATGGATTTCGATTTGATTTCTCCCGAAGAAATTGGAGATGAGCTTCTTACGCCTCTCGAAGTAAGCTTAAGAGGCCACGTGATTTCCAGCTTTCATCTTGAAAAACCGAAAGAAAAAATGGCCGGTTTCTTATATGATTGCCTATTTAGTTCCCCGGAATGCCTCTGGATAACCATATGTATGGCTGCTTGGAGTTCGTATTCGGAGTGCAATGATTTTGACTTCAACCCCCTTTTGCAACTTTGGCTGCAAGGAAATCTTCCGATTGCCTTCAGTTCAAATCAGTTGCTCCTGATTTGTGCTTAGCGTTTTCGCCGTCTTTGCGAGACGGTTTTTTATTATCTCAAATATTGATAAACCGCTTTATTATGTTCATCCAAAGTCTTCGAAAAAATAGTCTTCCCTTCGGGAGTAGAAATGTAATAGAAATATTCGGAACTCTTTGGTTTGAGCGCAGCCTTTAAACTTTCAAGACCAGGGTTTCCAATTGGAGCAGGCGGTAATCCTCCCTTAATTCGAGTATTGAATGGAGAATTTATCTGGAGATCCTGAACTGTTAATGGCTTATCCCAATTATTAAGAGCGTAACGTACCGTCGCGTCCGCCTGTATGGACATCCCCTCTTCTATTCTTTTCCACAAAATGCCGGCAACCATTTGCATATCTTCTTTAGTTTGTACTTCCCTCTCAACTATGCTCGCCATCGTAACCACCTCATTTAATCTCTTAGAATTCAAAGAAGCGCTTTCTTTTGTTGCAACACGAAATTTTTCATCAAAACGACTCAACATTTTTCTAATTACTTCATCAACTGAGGTGTCCTTAAAGAATCGGTAAGTGTCCGGAAAAAGGTAGCCTTCAAGAGAACCGTCCGGAACATCTTTCAAAAAAACGTAATCATTTCTATAATTTTGCACTTTTGATTTATCAAGAAACTGTTGGATCGTCCCTATCCTGGCTTGTTCCAATCTTTCAGCTATCTGCCTTTCCGTGAATCCTTCAGGAAACGTTAAATTTACTTCATTAGGGATAACATCTCCATCCTTTAGACGTTGTAAAATTTCCTTGCCTGATTCCGATTTAGAAAAATAATAATTTCCAGCCTTCAACTTCGCCTGAGAACCAGTTATGTAGGCTTTGAAGATAAAACCTGTTTTGTTTCTAATTAATCCTGTCTTCTTAAGAATTTCTCCAATCTTTGAAACTCCAGATTTAGCTGGGATTACTACCTGAATTTGCTGACTATCTTTTTTGTTAACTGGGATATTGAAAAAACTTCTGAAGAAAATAACTGCCCCAACCAAAACTATTAAACAAACAACAACCGTTATTATTTTTTTCATATTAAATAAATTTAATGCCCTTCTTTTGCTTTCCTAACTCCTCAACCAGTTTTTTAACATCTTGAACATGCTTTTTATCACAAACCAGCAGAGCGTCAGGAGTGCAAACAATTATTAAATTGGAAATTCCCACTAAACCAATCGCTTTTTCAGCTGTATTGTACACAAAATTTCCTGATGAATGAACCTGAGCAGCAATTCCTTTTTTAAGTTCCATACCCTCCTTGCTTGCCAGTAATTCCTCCAAAGATCCCCAATGACCCACGTCACTCCATCCATAATCCCCGCAAGCTACAAAAATGTTTTTGGGATCAATATGCTCCATAACAGCAAAATCGATAGCGATTTTCGGCATTTCTTCATAAATTTTCTTAAAACTTTTTCCTTTTTTAAAACATTCTTCGATCTTGTAAAGTTTCTTACCTATTTCCGGAGCATGCTTATCTAGTAAATCCAAAAGCGTTCCCACTCGCCACGCAAAAACATTCATGTTCCAGACAAAATTTCCAGCCTTAATAAATTCCTTTGCTTTTTCAAGATCCGGTTTTTCTTTAAACCTTAATACAGAATAGATATCAATATTTTTATTAGTTTCTTTTTTCTTACTTAGTTCAATATAACCATAGCCGGTTTCCGGATAAGTGGGATAACTTCCAACCAGCGCCACCGATTCTTGTTTATCTTCAATAAAAGTGTTAGCCGCCTTAACCGCTTCAATATATAAATTTTCATTGATGAAATAAGAATCCGAAGGCATGGAAACCATCACTTCATTACGCTTCCCTTTTGAAGACAAGTAGGCTGCGACTAGACCCAATGCTGGTCCGCTGTCTCTCTTAACATTTTCAATTAAAATGTTCTCTGGTGGTAATTTTTTTAATTGTTTTCTAACCTCTGGAGCAAAATCGACTCTTGTGGCGACAACAATGTTTTCAGGTTTATGAACAATTTTTAAAGCTCTATCAAAAGTATGCTGCAATAAAGTTTTTTTGCCGAAAATTTGGGTAAATTGTTTCGGAAACTTATCACGCGAAAGCGGCCAAAGTCTTGTTCCTCCGCCCCCAGCCATTATCACGATATTCATAGTAAAGTAAGCGCTTTAGGAATAAGGATATGAATATCCTACACCTCCTTTGCCAATAAATCATCTTTAGAAAATTAGGCGTTTGGCGTGATATAATTTATCTCATGCGAACAGGTCTTCGATTGTTGCGGAACACTGTTATCCCACACAAACACAATAATTATCGCCCCTACTTTCTGCGGCACCCCGTTTTATTCGCATTAAGCAGTCTTTTTTTAGTTTCGAAAGCGGGAATCATTATCCTGATTTCTCTCACTCCGGAAACTGCTTATTTATCAACCATAACTTCCTCTTTTCTGATAGATAAGACAAACGAGGCTCGACAGGAAGCCAGTCTTCCAAACCTGACACCTAATTCGACTCTAGCCGAGTCAGCACAACTAAAAGCCGAGGACATGTTAAAGAAAAGTTATTTCGCGCATGTTAGTCCATCTGGTGTTACTCCGTGGAATTGGATCGACGACACTCACTACAACTACCAATATGCCGGTGAAAACCTAGCAATCGATTTTTCAACCGGCGAATCTGTCCACAACGCATGGATGGCTAGCCCAGGACACAGAAGAAATATTCTAAACAAGAATTACAAAGATATTGGAATAGCCGTCGTAACAGGCACTTTTCAAGGAAGAACAACCACAATTGTCGTCCAACACTTCGGCTCACTTAGCGAAGTACCTGTACAGGAAGAAAATATGAGTCCAGCCAAAGAACCGGTGCAACAACCATTAAAGAACAGCGAGCTGGCACCTCCTCAAATAATCGAACCTTCGGAAGGGCAAATTCTTGAGAATGGAGCCGCAACAGTAAGAGGTCTCTCGCAAGTTGGTTCAATGGTAAATGTAAGGTTAGATGGAAAAAATATTGGAAAATATTTATCTGATGCTGGAGTTTTTCAAGGAAAATTCAATGTACCCACAGACAGTAACGGTCCTTCTTACTTAACAGCTGTCGCTTCGTTAGGAAAACAAGAAAGTCCCGTATCTTCTCCCCGAAAAGTCGTCTTGAACACCAAAAAACCTTCAATAGAACAAGACAGCGCGATTATCCTCCCCAACCCCAAGGACCAGAGTTCACTAGTTTTTATTGTTCCCGTTTTTGGAAGCGTAAAAAAAGTAACCGCAAATATTGATGGTCAAATAGTTCCTCTCTCAGTGAAGGGCTCCGTGGCAATGGCTTCAATCGACGTCTCCAAAGCTTCCGCAGAAAAGTTAACCGTAAAAGCTGAGGGACAAAACGGAAGTTCGACCATAAAGCAAGTAACTCCCATTACGAAATTCAACATTAATCCAAGACAACAATCTCAAATCAACATAATTTCCTCCATCAATAAGATTGACAACCGATTAAAGATTGTCTTTACGATAATAATTTACTTGCTTGCTCTCTTGCTTGCCGTAAACGTTCTAATCCACATCAAAATTCAACATGCCGACTTAATCATGCATGTTTTGTTTGTCCTAATACTTGGAACAGTTTTAATTTTCGTGACCTGAAAATCTTTACTTTAGACTTTTATTTTCCAAATCGGCGTTCCCTTGTTCCGTACTCTTTCAAAGCCTGGTCAAAATCATCCGTTGTAAAATCTGGCCAATATTTTTGAGTGAAATACAATTGAGCATCAGCCACATCCCACATCATGAAACCCGCAGATAAATGAGGCTCTCCGCCAGTTCTAATAAGAAGATCAACAGCTGGCAAATCTTTAGTAAAAAGATGCTGCTTTATAAATTCAGGCGTAATGCTTAATCGCGATTCTTTCGCCTTAGCCGCAATTGTCTTTACAGCCTCAAGCATTTCATCGGTTCCGCTGTATGCCAGAAAAATATTTAAAAACAGTTTTCCATAATCTTTGGTAGCATCCATTGCTTCTTGAACCGCGCCTTTGACGGGAAACGGAAACTTTTCTCGCCATCTTCCTAGCACGTTCACTCTTACTTTGTTCCTATGAATATCAGGATCATTTGCTAAACTCTTAAATTCATTCCTAAAAAGTTTAAGAAGCCCTGCGACTTCTCCCGGACTTCTCTTAACAAAATTATCTAACGACATCCCCCACATTGAAACGTATTCAATATTCCTGTCCCCAGCATGCTGGATAATCTTTTTAAACACCTTTGTTCCTTCTTCGTGGCCTTCTATAGGACTTCTGCCGTTCTCTTTTGCCCAACGACGATTACCGTCAGGTGTTATCGCAACATGACGTGGAATTAATATCTCACTTGAATTTTGGCTAGTCGTCCTATCAGCGATCATACAATAATAAAAATACTCCCGACAAAGACAGGAGGAAAACTAGCAACTGTAAAATGCCAAATGGTTCTGACACGTTATGAACTCTACCAGCTTTCCTGATATCAATGCAAGACATTGGTTAAAAGACCTTAAAAACATGAGCGATTTCCGCTAATACGCCAATCACAAGTAAGCCAGCTACAGTTGCTAACACTGCCGGAGAACGAAAGTTTATAAAATCCTTTTTCCTTCTCGATTTCGAAACCCAATAAGACAGGACCACCAACAAACCTTCTGTTCCCGAAAAAACTGCGCCCGTCAGGCCAAGTATCAAAACGAATTGTTGAAAACCCATTAAATAAAGAAAGAACGGCAAACCAACAGCAATTAACCATGAAAACAACGGTGGAATTTTGAAATCTAAAACTAAAGTTCTTTTTAAGGTGTGTCCGAAAGCGATAAAAGAAGAAAAAGTTGCCAAAAAACCAAAAAAAGCGGCTAGCCAGTAAACTTCCTTCCCCACTTTCCCTTGAATACCCACCACCGCCTCCTGAGTTGTATTTACTCCGGAGATACCAACAACTATGACGGTAAAAACTACATAGCAAACCAGAGCAGTTAAGAAACTAAGACAAATAGACCAAAAAACTGGCCTCCATTGTCTTTTGTTAGTGTCGACTAGTTCCGGAACAAGCGACAATCCCCAAAAAGAAAAAAGAAGAACTCCGTATGGAAGAAGAAGCTGATTCAAATCGGCGGGCAAATAAATATTCGTCCAACTAAAGCTTCCTCTTGAAGCAGAAGCTAGAAACACAAGTACCACGGCAAACAAAACCACAATAACAAACTGCAACCAATCCAATGCTCTAGTTTCTTTCAAAAGAATAAAAGCAACAATGAAAAAATAAATAATCGTCGCAACTTGAGGGGAAATTGAAAAGAAAGGAGAAAAAATAATGGACAGGAAAACTCCTCCAGCAAGCAAGTAAGCCAGAAGAGTTCCCATGCTTCCGAATATATTTGCGACTGTAGCGATAACTTTTCCTGTCGGTCCTAAATAAAGCCCGACATAACCTGGGAGTTGCCTCCTACCTTTTGTTACCGAAATTAACTCGGCAAATATTAAGTGAATAACTAAAGCGAGAAGTGTAACAACAATTCCAATAATAATTGCCGGAACTAGCCCGACTTTTACAACCGCATACGGTATTCCGAATAATCCGACTCCGATCATTCCGCCCGCGAACATTGCGTAAGAAGCTATTAATCTTTTCATGTTTGTTTTGGTTTCTTTAATTTTATCTCTATTTAATTTAACGGACCAATTTTTTAAATTTCCAATATGAAAAACTCCCGGAGAATATCTCTCGGGAGCGAATTGGTCCAACAACGGACAAAGAACTTATGATTTTTCGTGCCTACGAGTAACGCAAAGCGTTATTCGGGCCGGCGTACAGCGGCCAGCAACCAGCGACTCTCGATCTGTAGTTCATCCTTGAAGCTAACCTGATCGATTACTCCGGATCGAGGAATACGCGGCACGAAACGATAATCTCCTAACCAATAACAGGAGCCAAGAAAAAGAACCAAATGGCGAGGATCATAGCTCGGGTATTTCTGTTGGAAAGCGAAGGCATGCTCAATGCTTGCTGGTTCGAGTCCGCTTGATCTAAGCACTCCTACCGCTTCTTCTCTGGTCATGTTCCGACGGATATGAACCAGAAAGAGTTCGCTTTCCTTAATGCCGACGCCGCTAAAGGGGAAATCATCTAAAGGAATCACATTTCTGTATTCACACCCAGTCTTCGCGATCATTTCCTTCAATGACTCGCCGTAGTCAACGACAATCGGAAAAGGATCGCTCGCCTCCACTTCCGTACTGACAGAACGAATGGCTGCAAAATGATGACTGCCTCCCCCCCAGTCCGTGTCAGAGTATCTCAAACAGAGTTCTCTCGCCATACTGTGCCCGCTAAGGCAAATAGCAGCACGACGATTCCTTATATCCGTATACTGAGAGCCTAGAAACATGATCGGGAACCGCTTCTGAACAGTCGGGAACTTCTTTCCAAAAGCAAGAGCGTGCTCGATACGAGCTGGTTCAAGACCCATCTTAGCAAGTTCCCGGACTATTCCCTCGCTGCTAATAGAGCTATGAAAGTAAACAAGGATTAATTCCCTGCTAAAGATACCATCGCTCGGCTTTGTGAAGTTAGAGAGAATATCCGGATTGACGTCGTTGTACTTACCTTGCTCGATAGCGTCTTTTAACGAAAGATGGTAGTTGACCTCGATCGGAAAACGTTTACGAGTCTTAAGTTCAGCTTCATAAAGCAGATCCGCGATAGAATCGACTACTCCTTCCGCTCCTTTGGTATCGAGCGTTTCCAGCACGTCTCCCGTTCCTCCCTTCGCTACCAATGCATCGAAGATTTTGGCCCAAATGTTGGCCGCCTTCGACGCTCCACTCACGATTGCTGATTTCGCCATGACTCTAACCCTTTCGGTTTTGAAGCAACTCTTAATTTCAGGTACACCCCAAAATCCTAAATTGCTTCGGTTTGCAACGGCATTACAAGCCGTAACGCCAAAAGTACTATTTTAGTGCATTTAGCGCTACGGCCTAGTTTCTGAAAGCTGCATTTAAACTTTTCTTGATGACTTGTTCACGTAAAAATTTCCAACGTACAACCAGAAAAATAAGCTAATAATATAAGCTTAATTATCACTTTTGTCAAGCATTTATTTTTTCTTTTAATTATCTAATTTTTCGGGAATCGTCCTCCTCCACGAAATTGCGCTCCATATGGTTGAGGGAATCCCACTCTTCCGCAAAATCGCCTCGTTACACTCGATGCGATTTTGCTCCTTCGCGGCCAGCCTCTTTTGAAACGACAAGTAGTTGTCGTTTCAAAAGTAGTCTTCGATTCCTTACATTACATAGCAGTTAATTTAAACACCCCTTTCAGGGGGTGTTTAAATTAACTGCAGGCGAGGAGGGAATCGAACCCCCAGTTCAGGTTTTGGAGACCTGTGGTTTACCATTAACCGACTCGCCCAAAGACAATACTTTGTACATTTATTTTAACGAAAAATCAAGATAATAGAAGTGAGAACAGAAACCAAATTTATTTTTATATTTAAAAACCCCTCGATCACTGACCAAGGGGGTTGATGAAAGTTTCGAGAACCCATAGGCAACAGAGAAAGCTCTGAAACTACTTGGAGAGAATCTCTCTGTGCTTCATCTCGACTCTGAGAACTTGCTGCATGGGTTGATTGTTCCCACGTTCTGCGAAACTTCTTATAGCCCTGCCGATGGACTTGCGAGAATTAAATTGCACATTCGCATCTCGTCGGTAGAAGTATTTACAGCAGACTCGAAGAACATGCAGGAACTGTTCCATTTCGTTGCCCTGCCCTTGGACGCGCTCTCTGCGCACTTCAATATTCCGTGCATTCGCCAGTCTCAGGCCATCTAGGCCAAGCGAAAATCGAAAAGTAGCACAATGATGGGGATCGTGAGGATTGGTCATAACCACCAAATTAAGCCACCCGCTAATGAAGTTGTTGACTGTCGCACAGGTGACATCGTGAAACACGATTGATATCATGCCAGGCCGAGGATCTTCTCCAACGATATGGAAGAAGTTCGAATCCCAGATTTCTTGAAGTTCAGCGAAATCGTGAATTTGCCGAGAAGCACAGATCCGTTCTCTGTGCCGGTAGACTTCGAACCCCATGTCAGTGAGTCGCTTTCTCTCAGCAGCGACTTCAGCAGATGAGTGAACGCGCCCAGGTTTCGCGGAGGCAATAGTAATTGTAAGGTTCATCTTTCTAACCCTTCTTCTGTGAGAGGATTAAGCGGTTCAACCTGCACCGCCAGCAGTTGCACCACAAATGGTGACCGAGAAGTATATTATATTTTAATATAAATGTCAATGGTTGTGACAAACGAAAAAAGTTAATCTATATTTCAACTATTCCCCTTGTTTTGTCTCTTTCAGGAGAACCTCCATGCAACTTCAAGAATTTAAAAAACGTTACGAAGCTATCCTTAGCGAGAAAACTCGCAAAACATGGGAACTTATCCAAGAAGCTATAGCATCAGCTGTCCCCGTATTCTTTGTCTGTGTAAGCCAACCGGAATTAGATTGGGCAAAACAGGAAATGAAAAGAAGATTCCCCAATCAAAGTTCACTTTGGAAATTTGGTTCTCCTTTCGACAAAATACCAGAAGGTTACTTACGAATTAACGCCTTCGATATTCTGGGACTTGGAAAACCTAATACGACAAATAAATAACCGCCTAAAGCGGTTTTTTAATATTCGCTTTCATTGTTTCCATTATAGTGAGAGTATGTTTGTATGCTGGAACGTTACATAGTAGTCGCAATTATTCAGAACGGTGAAGAAATTATTCTTGGGAAAAAATCCAAAGGACGTCCTCCCTATCCCGATGTTTGGCATACTCCGGGAGGAGGAGTGGACAACTTCGATGAAGCCAAGAAATTCTATTCTCAAAGAAATTTCGATAATGAATTCTTTCATAAGGAATTACAGAGAGAAATGCGAGAGGAATTAAACGTAGAAATAAAAAATATTAGGAATATTGTTCCTCAATTTCGTTCAGAACCCCGCCAGGCAGAAACAAAAAATAAATTCGGAGAAATGACTCATTATTATTTCCTGGAATATCTCTGCGATTACGCCGGAGGAAAATTAATGGCAGGTGACGACCTGGCAGAAGCAAAATGGGTATCAAAAGAAAAGCTGAAAAACATTCCGCTTACTCCTCCCAGCCAAGAAATGTACAAAGAATTGGGCTGGCTATGAAACGAAAAATAGTTCTCGCCTCCACTTCCCCACGAAGAAAGGAATTACTTGAAAAATTAGGTCTTACTTTTGAAATTGATCCCAGCAATTATGAAGAAGATATGACTTTGGATTTGCCTCCACAAGAACTTGTAAAAACTTTGTCTAAGGGAAAAGCGCAAGCGGTAGCCACAAGACACGAAGATGCCATTGTTATTGGTTCGGACTGCATAGTTTTCTCCGACCGAGTTTTAGGAAAACCAAAAGACGAAGAGGACGCCAAAAAAGTCCTAAAAAGTTTGAGTGGCAAAGCTCATGAAGTTTTCACCGGAGTTACAGTAATCGATACTAAAAATAAAATAGAAATTTCCCGTGTCGGGCGGACAAAGGTCTTTTTTAAAAACATTTCCGATGAGCAAATAGAAGAATACGTAAAATCAGGAGAACCGATGGGCAAAGGTGGTTCTTACGCTATTCAACTTAAAGGTTCCGAGTTTGTTGAAAAAATCGAGGGAGACATAACGACCGTGATTGGACTTCCACTCGAAATTTTGACGGAAATACTGAAAGAACTTGAGGTGGATATAATTTAACTAATCCTCGCTTTGCGAGAACATAAAGGCAGTTTGCCGAAATTATTTCGTTTCTTTGTGGACGGTGTGTTTTCTGCAATGTTTGCAGAACTTTTCAGTTTCAATCTTTTCCTGCTGAACACCCTTCTTGTTTGGTTTTCTTCTCATGTAGTTAACCTGCTTGCATTCAGCACAGGCGAACTTCTTGAAATCACTTGATGCCATTTTTAGTAATTTAATTATGGTTGAATTGCACTTAAATCCTTTTTGACCCACTTACTTATCCCCGCTTCGTATTCATACAGAAGTACAGTTGTCGGATCAGCCAGATCCTTCCCCCGAGCAACTGTCCACTCACCGGAAGCCGGAGCAAATACTGCTAAAACTGTGAGCTTTGAAGGAAGTCCCCCAACCCCGTCTATTTGAACTAATCTTCTCCACATTGTGGTTCCCACCAAATAGTCCACATAAATTGCCCCGGGAACACGCGTAAACCAGACTCTCTGAGCAGTAACAGGCTCTTCAGCAGGTGCTTCAGATATATCCCTTATGTGCTCCATAACATACCGAACAATCTCTTCTTGTGCAAGAGTACCTGCTGTATTCCATTTTAAATTGGATAAAACCACCTTTGGTCTTAAATATTGAACTAGGGTATAAGAAGGGGCACCAGGATTTTCTCCCGAAACGGGTTTTTCCGTGGGATTTTGAGTGCTTATCACGGGCAAAGGCAAAGTGCCTGTAAGTTTTCCCGAAGACGCATCCCTTATCATTATTTTTTCCTGACCGTTTTCTATGGCGATGTATGACAAATACAAACTATCCTCTGAAATTTTTAATGAATGCGCACCAATTTCCAAATCAAAATAACTTTTTCCGTCTTTTCTAACATTCCAAATACGGTTTTCTTCTCGAACAACCAACGCTCCTGTCGAATTCCAACCAAGCAACTGAACGGAATTTGAATTAAAGCTTATTACTTCCCTACTTTCTCCCGTCTTTTGGTCCCAAACCTTAAGAATAGTTTTTCCAGTTGCATCGACAACTAAATAAACTACTTGATTTCCGCCCGGGGAAGGAATTAATTCCAAAGACTTTGAAATATCTTTTTTTGACTCCTGATCAATTGGCAAAATATCTCTTCCTGTTCTCCTTGGAGTTCCCCTCATAACGACATCTCCGTCTCTCACCAAAAAACCGCCGTTGTCATCCCAAAATGGTCCTTTTGCATTTTTAGACAATCTTTCAACCGAAACTCTTTTTCTGTCTTTAAGAACATCGTAAGTCCACAGTTCAGTCATCGGACGGGAAACTCCATCTAGATAAAATGAGATTACTTTTCCGTCTGAAGAAACAGAAGGAGATCGAAGTTTCACTAAGTCGGTTGAACCGGTGATTATTTTCTGTTTTTCACCGTTAATTGGAGTTGATATCAGTTCTATTCCCTTTTTTGAATCATTAATTAAGTAGTAGATGTTATTACCATCAATAACCGGAAAAGAAGCACGTACGGCATTTTCCGGAAAAGGAATTTTGTAATATCTACCTTTATTAATGACAGCAACTTCATCCCATTCTCCCTTTTCATTTTGATGTGTAACCAACAGCAAATCATCAACCACAACTGGCACATCTGAAGTAGGCTCTGCTGTTACAACTTTCAACGGCTCAGAAGATTGCGGCGTAGATGTCGGAACAATGTTGCCCATCAACTTCTGAGTAACCTCTTTAAAAGATAATTTTCCCGCGAATATAACAATAAGAAAAACAACTATTCCCGAAATTATTCCATAAAATACTTTTTTCATCGGTGCTAGAGGTTAGTATAGCAGTTTTTAAAAAAAGCTGGACGAAGCTTTAGTTTTGAGTCATTATATACGACGTTATTTGAATTAATTTTTTTAATGCCGATGTAGCTCAGTGGTAGAGCAACTCCATGGTAAGGAGTAGGTCGTGGGTCCAATTCCCACCATCGGCTCTGAAAGAAAAGACGAACCCTCGCGGTTCGGTTTTTCTTTTTAAAAAACGGGAATTGAACGGTATTTTAAAACATAAACTGCTTTATGTTTTAAAAACCGTGGGTCCGGAGGAGTCGTCGAGCATCGAACGAAGTGAGCGCGAGACGACGGATGAGGACAATTCCCACCATCGGCTCTGAAAGAAAAGACGAATCCTTGCGGTTCGGTTTTTGATAACAAGTTTTTTGACCAACTACTTCTCTGGTATTATACCGAAATAAGAATTATTGGAGACAAACAAATGAAAAAAGAAGTTCGTTACCAGAAGTTAGTTAGAGATGGCATTCCCGCCATATTGAAAGCTAAGGGGATAAAAGCGGAAATTAGAAAAATAGCTCCTTCTGATCTCCTTTTCTTCTTGATAGAAAAGCTGCAAGAAGAGACAAAAGAACTATGGGACGCGGAACCGGATCATAAAGCAGAAGAATTGGCGGACATCTTTGAAGTGTTGGAAGCCACGCTTATCCATCTTGGCATCCCCATGGAAAAAGTTCTGGAAATAAAGGAGGCAAAGAAAGCAGAACGAGGTGGTTTTGCAAAAGGAGTCTTCCTTGTCAAAACAATACAAGCATCCAATGTACGAGCCGAACAAAAATAGTTCGGTTTTTTAACTTGAAATAAAGCTAAAACTTTGGCATATTATTCAGGAACCAAAGAACATGGGCAGGTACCGAAGCGGTCAAACGGGGCAGACTGTAAATCTGCTGGCATTCGCCTTCGGGGGTTCGAGTCCCTCCCTGCCCACACTTAAAAAATACTCGGCTAAAGCCGGGTATTTTTTAAGTGCTAGCTCGGGATTCGAAGGGAAAAACAAACGTGAAAGCCAGCCCGCAGTAGCTACGCCACAGCGTTGCTGGCGGGTCTTTACGGTTAAATATCCCTGGACTCCGTAACACTTCAAAGATGATATGCTTACTCGCCGACGGCAGTTCTCATGAAAGTTTGATGAATTTATTTTCCTGGACCCCGTAACACTGCAAGTTAAAGAAGTCTTTCTGACCGACGCATCATAAACAACACTCTTCCCCTTCCTAAAATATATGCTAAAGTGCCCTCATGAAAGAAAATAAAGACAATTTAGCTCCTTTAGTCGATTTTCTTTTCGAAGTTGGAATTTTGAACAAAACCCCTCGAAGCGGTTTTCATTTTCTTGGAAGCGGTCAACAATCAGTCGCAGAACATGCTCACCGCGTAATTTATATAGGCTATGTATTGTCGATGATGTCGAAAGACATTGATGTAGGTAAGGTTATGAAAATGTGTTTGTTGCACGATTTAGGTGAAGCCAGAACAAGCGATCTGAATTATGTTCATCAAAAATATGCTCACGCCGATGAAGAAAAAGCTATCAAGGATTTAACTGACACGCTCGACTTTGGGTGTGACATGATAAAAACTCTTGAAGAGTACAAAGAAAGAAAAACCGAAGAATCACGACTAGCTAAGGACGCTGACATACTTGAATGGATCATTTCTTTGAAAGAACAAGTTGATACCGGTAATACTCGGGCGGAATCATGGATTCCATCGGCAATTAAAAGACTAAAAACTAAACCCGCCAAAAAATTAGCAGACCGAATTGTTAAAACTGATTCTGACCATTGGTGGTTTGCAAACAAGGACGACGAGTGGTGGATCTCTCGAAATAAAAAATAGATCTTTATTGGTTCCCTAAACAACAAAGGAGACTTCCATGATCTCTTTGGTTCTATTTTGTGTGATTTTTATTGAACTTTTAATCACTGACAAAAAGATATCTTTAAAACTGCTTTTCGTTATTTTCCTGGTAAGTGCCATAACTGCCAGAGTGATGGCCCACAAAAGCTTGGACACTGCGTCCTACTTTTGCCAAGTATACTTCTCGTTAGTTTCGCTTATGCTTGTGCCCTTTCTCCTTAAGAAGAAAGTTAAACCTCCCCCATAGGAGGTTTTTGTTTGTCCGATAGCACTACTATTATTTCATATTATAATTGACCTAGACCTCAAAAAACGTTACCCTCTTCGGGTACTCCTTATGCCGGAGTAGCTCAGTGGTAGAGCAACTGTTTTGTAAACAGAAGATCGTCGGTTCGATCCCGACCTCCGGCTCCAAATCTGATAATATAAAATTATGAATAAATTTGAATCGCTTCACAATGGGACAGAAGCTTTTAAAGTCAAGATTGCACCGATAAGTTACCAAGAGTACGAAGAAATGCTTGCAAAATGCAACGGCCCAAAATCAGTTTTTGAAGAAGAACAATGGAAAGAGGTAGATTCTGAAACCTCAATAGAGAGTCAAGGAGGCGATTCTTGCTTGATTTCTATTGCCATAAACCAGACGGATCAAACATTGATACCGGGTCATTTTCTCTCGCTGAATGAAAAAACAGAATTTAATAATTATCTAGAGTATTTGAAAAATTTATTATCGAAAGGAAAAGAAATCGAAGTTTTTCTTTTTGGACAAGATTACGACGAAGATAATCGATCTGAGATGATAAAAATTCAGGAAGAAACTTTAAAAAGCTTAACGGATTTGGGAATAAAAATTTCTGACCTTCGTGGAAGGGGTGACCACAAACTAACCGATGTATTTTACGACGCAACTTCTAAAACTATTTATTACAGTCTTTCCGAATAATTTATTACCTTACTTTCATCCGATCCAAAACTCTTTTAGCTTCAGCATGACTTGGATTGAGAGCCAGAATTTTTTGAGCTGCAACTTTAACTAAAGGACGTCGATCCATTCTGCTTGAAATAGCAAGCAATTGTTCAAGGTATTCGATGTTAGTCTCATCCATGTCATGAGCTCTCTGATACATCTGTAATGCTTTTCCGTATTGGCCTATCGACACCAAACAAAAACCCAAAGGTCCATGCAAACCAGGATGGTCTGGATCTCTCCTTAATGCTTCTTCAAAAACTTCTTTGGCCTGAGAGATCTCTCCTCTCTTTAAGTAAATTATTCCCAACAACCTGTAAGCTTCTGTATCTCTTGGATTCTTACTTAGAATGTCAACCAATTTAGATTCGCCCTGCACATAATTACCAGCGGCAATCATACTACTGATGGCTTGGTGACTATCCTCTGCCAAAGTGTCTTCGATCATTGACTCGATTGGTCTGGGAGTCAGAGAAAATGTCGGTTCATTCTTGAGAGGCGCATAAGTTAATGCTTCTTTTTCATTTACATGCTCTACTATCATTTGATTTTTTGGCTTAATGCTTCCAACAAATCTTGTCTTAGATTCATCAACTTCAGTCATCTCCATTTCAATCGAGTTTGAATAAATCTTTTCAGATTTTTCTGATCCTACCTTCATTGTTACTTTCTCTTGAGATACCGAATCGTCATTATTTTTTTCAACTGGAACAGAAACTAGTTTTGGATCATTCTCTAATACCTCTACTGTTTCATCAATTATCTGATTTAGTCTTTCTTTTCTTCTGGCAGTTGAAGGCCTTTTCTCAACTTTTTGAACTTCTCTTTTGGGTTCAAATCTTTTAGACGCCAATCTTTTCGGGAGTATCTTAGAAAATTCATCCAATGAATCGGTTTCTGGAAGCTTTTCTTTTCTTAATTTTTTCTTTGGCAGTGGTTCGGGAAAACGCAACGGATGCTTAGCCATTGGTTTAATATCGGCTGTTGTAACCTTCTCTTCAACAAGTGTCTCTTCTTTCTCTTTCTCAATTCTTTCAACGGAAAAGACTTCCTTCTTTTTAAATTTCGGGATTTTCACCGCTGTAGGAACTCTATGAAAAAATCTTAGTAGGAATTTCACCGACCTGGAAATTGCTTTTCCTGTCAGCCTGAAAAGTTTCACAAAAAATTTTGCTAAGAAAGAAAAGAGTCTGGAAATTTTCGTCTTTACAACTGGTTCTTCCGGCTGAGCTAACACATTTGCTCTTGGGGCGAGCGAAAATTCTTCAACGTCCGTAACTTTGATTTCAATTTTATTTTCAGTTTTCTTACCATCTTCTTTCAAGGCCTTTTTTATAACTGGAACTTTCCTGGCCAATATCACCAAAACAGCACCAAGAGTACCTAGGATTAACAGGACAGGGAGAAAGATGAGGGACAATTGACCTCCTTAGTTTACAGCTCCAGCCTTACGAATTTATCAACTACGATATTTTCGCCAATTTCAGCAATTTTTTGAGCCAATAAATCCTTAACAGTTATTTCAGGATTCTTAACAAAATTTTGACTCAAAAGTGAACGCTCTGTTTTAAACTTATCCATTCTTCCTTTAACAATTCCTTCAGCGATATTTGCTGGCTTACCCATTGCAGCAACTTCTTTTTCAACCATTTCTTTTTCTTGAGCAATAAGTTCTTCGGGGATACTTTCCGGACTGACAGCCAGTGGATCCATAGCGGCAACATGCATAGCTATATCTCTGGCTAATTCTTGGAATGATTCCGTTCGTGCAACAAAATCTGTCTCGCAATGCACCGAAACCAAAGTAGCAACTTTTTTATTGCTATGAACGTAACATGCTATAAGTCCTTCTGCGGTTGCTCTGGCAGCCTTTTTTGCTGCCTTTATTTTTCCATGCTCTCTTAGAATTTTTATTGCTTTTTCTTCATCACCATTTGCTTCCGCAAGAGCCGCTTTGCAGTCCATTACCCCAGCGCCCGTTCTGAAACGCAGACTTTTTATTGCTTCTAATGAAATTTGATTATCGTTAGTCATATATTCTTTATTTTACCTCGCTAATTACTTGCTATCCACCTTTGGCTTAAGCAGCCTTCACTGGACGACTTCCTGCCGGAGCAGCGGCTGGTGGCAAGGCTGCTTTCCCCTCAATGATTGCATCCGCAACTGCCTTCACCACAACTTCAATTGATCTCACAGCATCATCATTAGCCGGTATCGGATAGTCGATAACCGTTGGATCAGTGTTAGTATCAACCAAAGCTATTACTGGAATATTTTTTCTTTTGGCTTCTTTCACCGCAATCTTTTCATTGTGAGCACCGATTAAGAAGACTGCATTGGGGACTTTTCTTAATTCTTTCAAACCCTGCAACACTTCTTCCAATCTTTTGATTTCATTTTCAATAACCGCTTTTTCCTTCTTGGTTAACATTGAAGCATCCGGGGACGAAATAGTCTCTCTCAAGTCTTCCAACTTATTGATGCTCTTCAAGATAGTTTCAAAATTTGTGAATGTTCCACCCAGCCATCTTGTCGTTACAAACGGCATTCCACATCTCTCAGCTTCAACTTTTACAATCCCTCTAGCTTGTCTTTTGGTACCCACAAACAAAATTACTCCGCCCTTAGCGGCAATCCCTTGAGCAAACTTTGCAGCTTTCTCTAAACAAGAAAGCGTTTGTTGCAAATCTAAAACATGGACTCGATTTCGAGTCATAAAAATATAAGACTCCATTTTTGGATTCCACTTTGATGTTTCGTGGCCAAAATGGGCGCCTGCTTCTAGCAGGTCTACTAAACTTGGAAACTTCATAAAATTTATCCTTTCTTCCTCTCCGCAAACTTGGCGATAACGATAATTTCGACACGAAATCTACCGTCAAGGAATCCCCAAGCTCCCTCCGAGCGGATGTGAGATATTAATTAATGAACCTTCATAATTTAACAAAAAGAACGGCATCTGGCAAGCATTATTGACTTTTAAGGCTATTTAATGTAAATTCCTTGCATTATGAAGGAAAAAATAGCTTATAACCCAGACGCCAAAGTCACCTGCGCTTGCGGGAATACTTTCACCGTTGGTTCAACCAAAGAAGAAATCTACACCGAGTCTTGCTCTTCTTGTCATCCTTTTTATACAGGTCAAAAGAAAATCATGGATACAGCCGGTAGAGTTGAGAGATTCACCAAGATCATGGAGAAGACCAAAGCTAAGAAAAGCTCTCCCAAAAAGGCTGCAAGCAAGAAAAGTACAAAGAAATCAGATAAATAGATTTAATATTCCTCAAAAAAGCGATGATCTCGCTTTTTTGTTTTGACTTAACTCAAAATTTGAGCTGGAGATATTTTTGAGATAAGTCTAAACTCAAGTTACAAATTAATTATGCCAAAGATAGAAGAGATAGAAAAAGAATATCAAAATATTTCTGAACGTCTTATGCGGCCAGAAGAATTGTCTGGTCAAGAAATTGCAAAGTTATCAGAAAGACAAGCTGAATTGCAAAAAATTGTTTCTATAAAAGAAAACGTGGAAAGAATAAAATTAGAGGAAAGAGAGAACGAAGATTTATTAAACAGTGAAGACCTGGAGCTTCGATCGCTTGCGCAAGAGGAGTTGCCAAAAATACAAAAAGAATTAAAAAAATATGAACAAGAATTAAAGGTGGCTTTGATTCCTAAAGATCCTCACGCTGCCAAGAACGTTGTCGTAGAAATTAGGGCTGGAGCCGGCGGTGACGAGGCTTCCCTGTTTGCCGCAGACCTGTTCAAAATGTATTCGCGTTTTGCCGAAAAAAACAATTGGAAAATTGTCTTGATCGGAGACAGCCAAAACGAAGCAGGGGGCTTTAAAGAAATCGTATTTGAAGTAAACGGAAAAAATGTTTATGAAACCTTAAAATTTGAAAGCGGAGTTCACCGCGTTCAAAGAATTCCAGAAACAGAAAAAATGGGTAGAATTCACACGTCTACCGTAACAGTCGCAGTACTTCCCAAAGCAGAAGCGGTTGATGTAACAATTAAGCCAGAAGAAATTCGTGTGGATACTTATCGGGCAGGGGGGCACGGAGGGCAAAACGTGCAAAAAACAAGCTCGGCTGTCAGAATCACTCATCTTCCCACTGGCATTGTTGCGCAATGTCAAAATGAAAGATCGCAATCTCAAAATAAGGAAGTGGCGATGGAAGTACTTCGGTCTAGATTGTTAGCAAAAAAAATCGAGGAACAATTCAAGAACCAAACTGAAGCTAGAAGAAATCAAATTGGCACGGGAGATAGATCTGAAAAAATTAGAACTTATAATTTTCCTCAGGATAGAATTACAGATCACCGCATTAAAGAATCTTGGCATGGCATAAATTCAATCCTTTCCGGAAACATGGATGAGATAGTTGAAACATTGAAGAGAATATCGGAAGAGAAATTATTGGAAGGAGAAGCAAAGTGACAATCAAAGATGCTTTGCACGAAGGTCGAACATACTTAAGACCTTCCACACAGACTTTTGCGCTGGATGCTGAATTGCTTTTAGCATTCACTTTAAAAAAAGACAGAGAATTTTTGCTTGCTCACTCTGATGAAAAAATTACGGAAAGTAATTCAAAAAAATTTCATAATTTATTAATTGCCAGGTATCGAGGGGTTCCTGTCCCTTATTTAACTGGAAACAAAGAATTTTTTGGTAAGAAGTTTATCGTCAATAATTCCGTTTTAGTGCCAAGACCTGAAACTGAAGCAATTGTTGAAGAAACCATAAAAATACTTTCTTCAGAATCACTGAAACGTCTAATTGTTGCGGATATTGGAACAGGCTCTGGAGTAATTGCCGTCTCTGTCGCTGTCGAATTTCCTAAAGCGCAAGTCATCGCCACAGATCGTTCAAGATCTGCCCTTCGCGTGGCGCAAAGAAACGCTAAGAGATTCCGTGCGGCTAAGAGAATAGTTTTCTATGAAAGTGATCTCCTTAATGAGATTCCAGAACCGATAGCCCCATCAATAATTGTCGCTAATCTCCCTTACATAACTTCAGATGATCTCAAGAATGCTGATCAACACCCCGACACCAAAGGACTTACTTTCGAACCCCAAGGAGCGCTTGATGGAGGACCTGATGGCTTAGCAATTTTTCGAAGATTTTTTGCTCAAATTAAAAGATTGGATCACATTAGAAACAACGTTGAATTTCTAATTTTAGAACATAACCCAAAACAAAAAAGACAACTTTCTGAAATGGTTTATGAAATCCTTCCCAACTTTAAGCCACAACAAATAACCCAATTTGTGACTCGCTGGAATTGATTTTATTTTTCTTCTGTTGAAGTTGGTTCAACACCTTCTGCTGCAGCTTCGGCTTCTTTAGCAGCTTTCTTTTCGTCGGCTTCAGTCTTAACTTCAGCGGCATTTTCCTCAACTTCCTTCTCAAGCTCTTCAAGCTCTGCTTCTGATCTGGGAGGAGTTACGACTGCAATAATTTCTTCAAGATTCGTTAAGATAGAAACTTCTTTTCCAACAGAAAGTTGTTTGATGCTAATTCGATCTTCAAAAGTCTTAAGCTGACTGATATCAACAATAATTTGTTCAGGAAGATCCTGTGGCAAAGCTTCCACTTCAATTTCATCAAGACTCTTAACTAAAATTCCACCAAGGGTTTTTACCGCTGCTGATTCTCCTTCAAAGACCAACGGTACTGAAGTTCGTATTTTTTCAGTCATTTTTACTTGATGAAAATCGACATGATTCGGCAAACCAGTCAAAGGATGCCTTTGCATTTCGCTAATTAACACACTACGGCTATCTTTCTCCCCTTTTATGTTCAACCTTAATAAAGTACTGGAAGAAAGATGCGGCAAGATCTTACCGAAAGATTTAGCTTCTATGGCCAATGATAAATTTTCAGCCCCATGACCATACAAAACGGCCGGGATATACCCGACCCTCCTGATTTGTTCTGCTGTTCGTCCGATTGATTCTCTTTCGAATGCAGCAATTTCTAATCTATTAGACATCGTTTTCTGCCGTCAACTCCCTCACAACGGTGCGGTCCTTTCTTTTTAATAATTGAATCATTTCTAAAAGTTCGTTTCCGCTCATGCTCGGAGCAAGACGGAATCTCTCTATATCTTCTTTTGTCATATCTGTGACCATGCCCAACGATATCATTCCCATGCCACTCATGGCAACTACCGCCATAATTGAGCTCTTGCAGTTTGGACACTCAACATAAACTGTTGAGGAATCTTCACTAGCTTCGATCACTTGAGCGTCCTCCATACGATAACCTGAATTACAAAGAGGACATCTGGAGATAAATTGATTGCTTTCTTCAAACATATTTTTTTCCATTAGTGATAATACACAGCGCATCACTACTTGTCAAGATTTTTTGCCATCAAATTTCTCCAATTTCTTGCGCCGTTATGCCATCTGTATCATCAGACTCCCAGGTCTCACCGTGAATTAAAACACTTTCGACTAATCCCACCAATAAATACATGGTTAACATACTGCTTCCTCCATAAGAAATGAATGGCAAAGGAACACCGGTAACCGGCAATAATCCCAAATTCATACCCGCGTTAACGAAAACACCGGTCAACAAAGCCACAAAAGCACCAATTGCAATTGCTCTGCCAAATGAATCTGAAGTTTTCTGAGCAGCATAAAGCATTCGCCAAAGCATCACTCCGTATAAAGAAAAAACACTTATTACTCCGACAAAACCAAGTTCCTCCCCAATTCTCGCAAAGATAAAGTCTGTTCTATGTTCTGGCAAAAAATTGAGACGACTTTGAGGACCGTAACCCAAACCTCTCCCCCAAATACCCCCCGAACCAAATGCGGTAATAGATTGGTTAACTGTATAACCCGAACCCAACGGATCAGCTCCAGGATTCATAAAGATAAGAATTCTTTGTTTCTGATAATCCTTTAGAAAAAATAACCAGCTAGCTATCCCTAAAACTATCGCTAACAAAAATAAAGCGCCAAATTGTTTTCCTGTTAAACCCGCGGCGATAATCATTCCAAACCATATTAGAATTATAAGCATCGCTGTTCCAAAGTCTGGCTGCAACAAGATTAACGATATTGGAATACCTACATAAAAAATAGTTAAAAGCAACGTCTTCCATTCCATTTTTCCTTTGTTTCGATCACTAAAAACCTTAGCTAAAACCAAGACCAGAATCACTTTTGCAATTTCTCCTGGCTGAAGATGCAGAGTTCCTAATACAAACCACGAGGCTGCACCTCGAATGACTCGACCTTGCAACACGAAAAGCAGAAGCAACAGAAGCACAACAAACAGAAAGGGGGTATAAGATTTAGCGAGACTGTAATGAGTTTTGGAAACCAACAGAAAAACCGGTATGGCTATGCAAGCAAAAAATAATTGTCTAAAAAAGAAAGATAAATTATTTCCACCGATATTCAAAAGAACCAAACTTAAAACAGTTAGCAAAAAAGCACTGCCTGCTAAAAGAAAATCTCCTTTTTGTAAAACTTCTCTAAGTGTCATTTAATGACCTCGGAGAATATTGAGGGACGTCTTTTAGCGTCTGGTCTCCCGCCCTTTTCTCCACGGCATCAGACAAGAATAGATTAATATCAGGAAAAACTTGCACTCGTGCAACTTGCTCTCCCCTCGGGAGCGGCCATTGGGTAGTAAATTCCCTTCTCTCTTGTGATTTCAAGGATCCCAAAAAGGTCTTACCGATCCCAACCAAGTCGCCCTGAGAATTCAAGCCAATTGCAGTCACTTCAACTTTGTAATAATCCAAATCGCTTTGGTTAGCTAAAACTCCTTTGTAGTCATAGGTGTCAGGGTTGCCAGGAATAATTTTTGAATTTTGATTTATTTGTACAAAGGAAGGTTGCGAAAAAGTCGAATCAACAAAAGTCCATTCCGGGTTTTTAACGGTTAATGATACTGCCGATCCAGTCGGGATGTCTTGGTTAAATAAAACGACATATTTTTGCTCGTGCGGTAAAAGGAAGGTCTCTCCTGACAGAGTTTTTAGAACTTGCCCATCAATCATAACTTTGAATTCAAACTTTACGTTGACAGTACCAGCATCGGAATTTGGGTTACGAATTAAGCCAACCAAGTCCCCTTTTCCGGAAACGGCAGAAATTATTTGAGAGGAAACAACTTCAACAGCTTGTGCTGAACGAGGAGTCGGCGGAGCTGGTGGCGGCGGAGTATAGGTAGCCCAAAAGATGAGACCAAATAATCCTGCCCAGAATCCCAAAAAAATAGTTCCTATGACTATTTGTTTAAATGTTCGATGCCTCACCTAAATAGATTACCCCATTTCAAACGATTTTAGGAGCATTTTGGGGGAAAAGGTTCAAACAATCGCTTCACCTGGTATTATTATGTAACCTATAAATATGCCCGAGTTTATCCACCTCCACGCCCACTCTCATTATTCACTACTTGATGGTCTTTCCAAGGTTGATGGCATGGTGAAATTGGCAAAAGAGTTTGGAATGTCTGCCATTGGCTTAACAGATCATGGAACAATGTATGGCATCATCGATTTCTATTCTTCCTGTGTTAAAAATGGAATAAAGCCAGTTCTTGGTGTGGAAGTTTACGTCGCCAACAGAACGAGATTCCAAAAAGAAACCGGCATTGACAACAAACGTTATCACCTAACCTTGCTGGCAAAGAACAACACGGGCTATTTGAATCTCATTAAGTTGGTTACCGCAGCTCATTTAGAAGGATATTACTACAAGCCTCGAGTTGATAAAGAGTTACTAAAGGCAAATTCAGAAGGAATAATCGCATTATCTGGTTGTATTGGAAGTGAGTTAGGGCGAGCTATCCAATCTGGAAACAAAGAAAAAGCAAAAGAAATAATAAAAGAATATCAATCTATTTTCGGAGTGGATAATTACTATCTAGAGATCATGCACCATCCGGATGTAGAGGGTTTTAAACAGTGGTGGGATATGCTCGTTGAACTTGCTAAAGAATTAAATATTCCTTTGGTTGGAACACAAGACTCTCACTATCTCAAGCCAGATGATGCGTTGGCTCATAAAACTTTAGTTGCGATATCAACCAACACAGATGTAAGCGATACAGGAATTTTTAATGGCGAAGGCCGCTACCATTTTATGTCAACAGAAGAAGCACTCGAATGTTTTAAGGAAATTCCAGAAGCAGTTGAAAATACAAAGAAAATTGCAGATCGATGTAACGTTCAACTAACCCTTGGAAAATTCGTTTTCCCTGATTACCCGCTTGAAGAAGGAAAATCAGCCGATCAAATGTTGGATGAACTGACACAAAAAGGAGTCACTGAACGAGGTTTAAATGGAATTCCAGAAATAGAAGAACGCCGAAAATATGAACTTGATGTCATTAAACAAAAAGGTTATTCGGCTTATTTCCTTGTTGTCGCTGATCTGCTTCGCTTTGCTAAAGAATCCCAAATTTATACAACTGTTCGTGGTTCAGCCGCTGGTTCTTTAGTTGGTTATCTGGCGGGAATCACCAATGTTAACCCAATTGAATTTCAATTGCCTTTTGAGCGATTCTTAAATCCTTTTCGTCCATCTGCACCTGATATCGATATGGATTTCGCTGACAATCGCCGCCAGGAAGTTATTGAATACGCCAAGAGAAGGTACGGAGCTGAAAAAGTGGCACAAATTGGAACCTTTGGAACCATGATGGCTCGCGGAGCCGTAAGAGACGTCGCCCGAGCTTTGGGTAAGCCTTATGAAATGGGAGATCGAATTGCCAAATTGATACCAATGGGGTCGCAAGGCTTTCCTATGACCATTGACCATGCTATGGAACTCGAACCTGAACTAAAAAACCTTCACGAACAAAACCAGGAAGTGAAACAAATTTTGGATATCGCAAAAAAGCTTGAAGGAACAGTTCGTCACGTTTCTGTGCATGCTGCTGGCGTAGTAATCGCTCCGAAACCTCTGATCGACTACGTGCCAATTCAGTTTGATCCCAAAGAAGGCGACAAGTTGATAACCCAATATGATATGTACACTGTAGGCGAAGATGGCGTAGGTCTCACTAAACTAGATTTTCTTGGGATTCGAAACTTGGCCATTTTGGAAGACGCCGTTCGTTTAGTAAAAGAACACCGAGGTGTCACTATCAACATTGAACAAATCCCTTTTGATGACAAAAAAACTTTTGAAATGCTCGCTAAAGGCGAGACTGAAGGTTTATTTCAATTAAACGGCGAGGGCATGACTAAACATTTAATCGACCTGAAACCGACAACTGTACATGATATTAACGCCATGGTTGCCCTCTATAGACCTGGGCCAATGAACAACATTCCTGAATATATTGCCCGTAAACAAGGTCGAAGTCTTATTAAATATTTTCACCCTAAAGCCGAAAAATTCTTGGCCAAATCATATGGAATTTTGGTCTACCAAGATGATTTACTTTTTACTGCTTTGGAACTGGCCGGTTATAACTGGGAAACAGTAGATAAGTTCCGTAAGGCTGTTGGGAAAAAAATTCCAGAAGAAATGGCAAAACAGCACGTAATTTTCGTTGAGGGGTGTCAAAAACATAGCGGCATGACGAAAGAAGAAGCCGAGAATATATGGAATTTGTTTGAACCTTTCCAGGGCTATGGGTTCAACAAAGCACACGCTGCTTGCTATGGACGAGTTGCTTTTCAAACCGCTTACATGAAAGCAAATTTTCCCGCTGAGTACATGTGTGCTGTTCTTACCGCAGAATCAGGAGACAACGAAAAAATAGCTGACATCATTAACGAATGTAAACGCATGGAGATTCCTGTGCTTCCTCCTGACATTAATTTTTCTTTTAAAGGTTTTACAGTTAAAAAAGCTGATGAGACTACCCCTGTTGATGAAATCCGTTTCGGACTGCTAACAGTAAAAAATGTTGGCGAACATGTCGTTGAAACTTTAATCGAGGAAAGACAAAAAAATGGAGAGTTCAAAAGTCTTGAAGACTTTTTTACTCGAGTCCAATCTAAGGATTTAAATAAAAAATCAGTTGAAAGTTTGGCTAAAACCGGAGCATTTGATTCCTTAGCCGAAAGGAATCAAGTTCTCGAAAATATGGAAACACTATTAACTTTCAATCGAGAGGTGGGTAAACAACTTGCTTCCAATCAAGCTGATTTGTTTGGAGGTCTTTCCGCGAATTCGCCAGTCCGTTTCAAATTGAATCTAAAAGAAACAGAACCAGCTACTCAAAAACAACGATTAAGCTGGGAACGAGAACTGCTTGGCCTTTTTATTTCCGGTCATCCCTTGGGTGAGGGCTCTTCTTCTCTTTCGGCGGCGACAACTTCTATTTCCAATGTCACACCAGATCTAACCAATGAAACTGTCAGGGTCGGTGGCATAATTACAAAAGTTCAACGCATTATTACTAGAAGCCAAAAAAACATGGCTTTTGTTACGATTGAAGATCAAACTGGTTCGATAGAAATTTTGGTTTTCACTAAACTTTTAGAAACAACCAATGATTTATGGGTTGAGGACAAAGTTGTCATCATTGACGGAAAGGTTAGTGATAAAGACGGCACTGCCAAAATTCTAGGTGACAAAGCAATTGAATTTGATCCCAATAATCCTCCACCGCCACTTACTCAAAATGGTATTCAGAATAATGGAGAAAGACCGCCCGAGGGTATAAAAATCCAAGTTCCCGCGAAAGCAAGCAAGCGAGTCTTCTTGGAACTAAAATCAACTCTTGAAGGCGTCCGCAAAGGCGGCACTCAAGTTTTTTTGGAGATCGTACGAGAAAATGGAACAAAGGATCTCGTGAAATCCTCTTTTTCTGTTGCTTACACCCCATTTCTAAAATCCAGAATAAAAAATATTCTTGGCGGACCAACAGCAGTCGTCGAAGAAATAAAATCACTCAAAGCAATTTCATCTTCGAACGCCATCGAAGATCATCGTTTAAAAGAAAAAGCCCCAATTGGAGCTTAAGGTTTCCTGGAATCAGGAATCCTGTTGTAAACATAGCGGCTCAAGAAACCCATGTTTTCAACCGCAGCACAGATTTTAGCTTCATCCCAACCAGCAAACAATTCTGGAAAATCGTTTGGTTTCGAAAAAGCCTGACTCTTCATGAATCTCACGCCTTCAGAAGTAATCATCCCCTCTCTAAAGAAAGGATATCGGTTGAAAATTGGATCAAGATGAAGAACCATTCTTTGATCGAAAAGAAACAATCCACTCAAGACTTTCCTATAAATCCTAAGTCTGTATCTTTTTTCTAGAAAACGGATGATGGCAAGAAGACAGCGTACTTTTGCGTTAGGGATATCAGCTAAACGAGTATCTGCCCACGCCAAACTCCTATACCTAAGTTTTATGAAATCTCGGATCGTGTACATGACGCTAATCCATGGTTGAGTCGTAGTTGGAAACCAATCGACTCTGTTCAAGCCATTTGGCAGTAATTCAATGAGCATGATTCCCTCCTCTTCTCCTAAAGAACCATTGCGTCTGCCCCTTCTGTGTTATAGTGTAACATCATGAGTCATGAAAAAGTAAACGGAGAAACACCTGATATAGAAAAAATTCGTCATTCATTATCTCATTTGATGACAATGGCGGTGTTGGAAATTTACCCGAATGTTGGTTTGGGAGTTGGACCGGTAATCGAAAATGGATTCTACCAGGACTACGATCTGCCTGAAGCAATTTCTCCCGAATTACTCCCCAAAATTGAAAAAAGGATTAAGGAATTAATCAAAGAAGACATCAAGTTCGAACAACATGATGTTGATTTTGAAACCGCTCATGAGTTTTACAAAGAAGATCCTTACAAAACTGCGCTTATTGATGACTTGAAAGAAAAGGGAGAAAAAAAGGTAAGTTTTTATCGCTCTGGAACATTCGACAATCTTTGTTCAGGCCCTCATATTGAATCAACTAAAGAAATAAATCCAAATGCATTTAAACTAATAAAAATTGCGGGGGCTTATTTTCGAGGCGACGAGAAAAATAAAATGCTAACTCGAATTTATGGCATCGCTTTTGAAACCGAAAAAGAACTGGAAGATTATTTGAAACTTCAAGAGGAAGCGGAAAAAAGAGATCACAAAAAGCTTGGCCCACAATTAGATCTTTTTGTATTTTCTGATTTAGTTGGTAGTGGTTTACCTTTATGGACTCCCTTGGGAACAGTATTAAGGAATTTACTTGACGATTATGTTTGGCAATTAAGAAAAAAATTTGGATATGAAAGAGTAGAAATTCCTCACATAACAAAGAAGGATTTATATCTTAAAAGCGGGCATTGGGAAAAATTTCAAGAAGAGTTGTTCAAAATTAAGACCAGAGAAGGTCATGAATTTGCAATGAAACCGATGAACTGCCCCCACCATACTCAAATTTATGCCAGACGTTCCTGGAGCTACAAAGAACTACCCCAGAGATACGCTAACACGACCATGTGCTACCGAGACGAACAATCCGGAGAATTGGCTGGATTATCTCGAGTAAGAAGTTTGACTCAAGATGACGCACATGTTTTTTGCAGACTAGATCAAGTAAAAGACGAACTACTAAAAATCTGGGAAATAGTTAATGACTTTTATGGTACTTTTGGATTTAGCTTAAAAGTCAGGCTTTCACTTCGAGATCCCCAGTACCCCGATAAGTATTTAGGCGACGAAAAACGCTGGAACGTATCGGAAGATATCTTAAGAGAAATAGTTAAAAGCAAAAATATAGAATGGTATGAAGGAGTTGGTGAAGCTGCTTTCTACGGACCAAAACTTGATTTTATGGGCAAAGATTCACTTGGACGAGAATGGCAAGTCGCAACAATTCAGTTAGACATGAACATGCCTGAAAGATTCGATTTAACCTGTGTTAACGAAAAAGGCGAAAAGGAAAGAATCGTAATGATTCACGCAGCTATCATGGGTTCTATCGAAAGGTTCCTCTCTATCCTCATTGAACATTACGCTGGCAACTTCCCTCTTTGGTTAGCTCCTGTTCAAGTTGCAGTTTTACCGATATCAAGCGAGCAAAATGAATACGCCCAAAAAATTCAAGATATGCTTCTAGAGAACGGCATCCGAGTTTTTGTTGATGATCGAGACGAAAAAATTGGAAAGAAAATTAGAGACAATGAAGTTAAAAAAGTGCCTATGATGTTTGTTGTTGGTAATAAGGAAGTTGAATCCAATAAAGTAGCAATTCGTTCTCATGAAGAAGGAGACCTTGGAATGGAAGATATAAATAAGGCAGTCGGTTTGATATTAGACAAAATTATTAAAAAGGCATAATTATTTAAAGGTCCTTTTCTAAAACCCTTGTTTGCCAGGAGAATATATGGCAAATATTATGTTTGGCAATTACAGTAAGTCCGGCCCGCCACAGTCAACCATCGCCTACGATTTAAACAATGAAGATTTGTTGGACAGGTTTGTAAACGCCTGTGTGAAAGCTGGCATTTCTTGCAGTGGTTTAGTTATTGATCCATGCGCTGACTACGATCACATGAATGCCAAATACTTAAGAGGTGTTGTTTTAGCCCGTTTAGAAGGCCAAAAACCGCCTCTCGCTTCCGGTACTAAAGTTATTGTACCTGAAGGCAGAAAAGTAACAGGAATTCTTTACAATCAAGAAATCTTGTTTCCCGGTACAATTTTCACCGTAGAAAGAGTATTTTTCTTCGGCAAAGGAAATTGGTGCGTTGAACTAAGAAAGAAGCAGGATTTATTTCCTTTGAGTCAATTAATACCAATTAAAGAAGAGGAAAAATCTTCTCCCTAATACTCCTTGCAACGCAAGGAATTTTTTATTTTTTGGTTTCTGGTAAAGCGCTCGATAGCGCGTCTAGGGCCTTTTTTGTGTTGTTTACCGCGTTTGTTACATCCTCCGTTCTCCGCTGTGTTGTGTCAAAAACTTTTCTTAGTTCATCTATTGCTGTTTTAACATCCGAAAGTAGTTTTTTTGCATTCCCGGGAATGTCTTTGATCTTATTGCTAGATCCCGATTCCATTGTTTTCTGAGTTTTATCTAAACTTGAATTGATTTTCTTTATGGCTTCGTCTACATTGCTGTCCCCCACTTTCGACTTGATTGCATTTTCCAAGACGTTCAATCCTTTGTACGCATCACTTAATGTGTTATTGGGATTAATATTTTTCGCATATGGCAAAATGTGTTCTTGAGACCACGCATAAATATCTTTTGCACGTTTTACATTTTCTTCACCACAAAAACTGCTCTTCAACTTGAATCTCGAACACAAATTAGTACCATTTTTTATATACCAGGGTAATCCCCAAACATCGAGAGCATATAAAGTTCCAGTTATTACTACAACCCAAACAACTAATTTAAATATTTTCATCCTATTAATATTTTATACCAAATAAGCTATCATTCCAGCCATGAATAAATTACTAATTATTACCGGCCCAACCGCCTCTGGAAAGACGAAACTTTCTTTGGAAATTGCGGAAAAATTTCCAGCCGAAATAATTTCAGCCGATTCCAGACAAGTTTACTATGGTTTAAATATTGGAACAGATAAAATCGGAACACGAAAACAAAAAGCTAAAAATCATCTTGAACCATTGATTATTAGGAACATCCCTCACTACCTAATCGACATACTTGAATCGAATGAACCTTATTCTGCAGGAGCATTCCTAAAAGACTCGCTACGAATAATCAAAGACATTCACAAAAGAAATAAACTTCCTATCATCGTTGGTGGTACTGGTTTTTATATTCGCACCCTAACTGGAGGAATCTCATTAAACGAAACTCAACCGGACGCTGAATTTAGAATTTGGGCTGAAGATCAAACTTTGGATACACTTCTGAATTTATTAAAGAAATTGGATCATAATCAATTTCAAAAGATAGACCAAAAAAATAAAAGAAGGATCATTCGTGCCATTGAAATAGCGAAAAATAAAGGCAAAGAATTTACATTAAAAATTCCCGATTTCGATGTTCTAAAAATCGCCTTAAAAGTTAACAAAGAAGATTTGCGCAAAAAAATTGAAGCGCGGATTCTATCGCAATTCGAAGAAGGTCTAGAACAAGAGACAAAAGAAGTTTTTGAACACTGGGGTGAAACCGCGCCAGGCTTAGCAACTATCTCTTATAGAGAATTTATTCCTTATTTTAAGAAAGAAATAACTCTGGGAGAGGTAAAAAATGAAATCATCAAAAACACCTGGCATTATTCAAAAAGACAGTTCACCTGGCTCAAAAAAGAACCAAACGTAATTTGGGCAAATCCTGAGGAAGCAAAAAAAATAATCGAAAGTTGGTTGAAATAAAAAAAGCAATTAGCATTCTTATTCTTGAGCTAATTGCCCGATTTTCCCTAAGCGATACCAAATTGCAGCTGCCGCTTCGTAGAATTCAGAGAAATGCGGACCGACTCGATTGGTACTGCCTTGAACGAATTTTGACCTATCTAGGTCCGCCTCAGATACTTCCCGGCTCTGTTTTGCGCATTCCGGGCAATCCTTTACAGCTATTCCCTTAGCGGGACATTTTCCCTCCAAGAAGAGACTGGTAAACCACCGTCTCAGGAACCACAACTCCAGCTCGACTAATCGCTGAAAATGCGGCGTAGAAGAGTTTGATGAGGAAGGCGCGACGGAGGGGAAAGAAGATCTGAGGACTTTAGGAAGCAAGTACGAGGCGATATCCATTGAAAGTCCCCCTTGAAAAATGAACAACCGCCGCAAGTATGCGACCTCTTAGGCTTATTGTCAAACTATCCTAAATTAATTTATTCCCAGTTCGTTCTTAAGTAATTCTGTCACTTTCTGTGGATTTGCTCGGCCTTTTGTTTCCGCCATGACCTTGCCCATCAAGAATTGAAGAACTTGAGTTTTTCCGGCGCGTACTTTATCTACTTCCGCAGGATTTGCACTAATGACATCCTGAACTACTCTTTTTAATTGATCCTCATCGCTTACCTGACCCAAACCTTTTGACTCAACAATACTAGATGGATCTCCGCCAGTTTGTTCCATAATTTTAAGTACCTGAGGAATTGCATTCCTGTTAACTTCGCTTCTGTGAAGCATGATAATCAACTCAGCGAAATTCTCAGGAGTAATCTTCGTGTTTTTGACTGAAGAATTTTCCTCCTGTAACACATTTCGAAAATCTCCTAATAAATAATTTACGGCCAACTGGTATAATCTAAAGTTATCTCTATCTTCAACATCAGTCCTAGCGTGATTCCATTCAATAATTTCAGAAAAGACACATTCCGCGTAGTCAGCTAATTCTTTGTTGTCAATCAGAATTCTTGCTTGCTCGTCTGGTAAATTAAATTGTCTCAAAAATCTTTCCTCTTTTTCGTGCGGTAATTCAGGAAGTCTTATCTTTAAAGCTTCTATTGTTTGTTCAGAAACTTCGAACGGGGGAACATCGGGCTCAGGGAAATACCGATAATCAGCTTCTTCTTCTTTCACACGCTGCTCAAAGGTTTGTCCCTTGGAGTCATCCCAACCTCTAGTCGCTTGCGTTTCTGGTGGTCTCCCTGACTCCCACACTTCGGTTTGTCGCTCGATTTCATATGCTAAAGCTTTTTCAACCGCTTTAAATGAATTAAGATTTTTGATTTCAGTTTTCGGAAAAAGCTTTTCAGTTCCCTTTTCCCTCAAAGATATATTGGCATCTACTCGCAAATCACCATTTTCCATATCCGCATTAGAAACTCCGACATACCTCACAGTTCTCTGTAAATCTTCCAAAAATATTCTTGCATCCTTTGGACTTCTTATATCTGGTTCGGACACAATCTCTACCAAAGGAGTTCCAGAGCGAGTGTAGTCAACGAGCGTACTGTCACTCTCGTGAATATTTTTTGCTGCGTCTTCTTCCAAATGAGCACGATTAATTCGAATCTTTTTCTCCTCCCCATCGGAAAAAATCAGCACTTCCCCATCGTGACAAATTGGTTCTTCGTATTGAGAGATTTGATAACCCTTTGGAAGATCTGGGTAAAAATAACTTTTTCTTGCAAAAAGAGTTCGTCTTGCAATTTTGCAATTCAATGCCAGACCAACCATCACCGCTTGCTCTACGGCCTTTGCATTTAGTACTGGCAAAGCGCCTGGCATCCCCATACAAGTCGGACAAACATAAACATTAGGTTCCGGAGACTCCGAAACATTCTTGCAGCCACAGAACAACTTAGTGTTTGAATTAAGGTGTACGTGAACTTCTAACCCGATAATAGATTCTAACTCCATAGAAACAGAATAGATTCAGAATTGAATATTAACAAGTTAAAGAGGTTCTCTTATGGCCTCAATAACAGGTTCAACCGGCTTTCTTTCCGAACAGAAATCTTTCCACTTGGGATGACTTATTAACTCCGCTATAACCCTTTGATGCACTTGTTCCGGAGTTTGCAGAATTCCATCCAGGTCAGCTGGAATATGTCTCCATTCCTCAGAATGTAGATCGGCCAATTCATAGTAACTTCGCTCAGCTTTATCAAGATAAGTTTCATCAGCTTCGTGTGCATCGGGCTGTCCGTCTTCTCTTTTCTTTAATAGTTCAGTTCTTATTTTACTTGGCATGGTATGCAACAAAACAATGTCTGGTTTCGGCAAGCCCATCATTTCGTATTCCAATTTTTCAATCCAAAGAAATCGGGCTTCTCTTTCTTCCATACTGGACCCTAATCCACCCATATGAGCTTGGTTACTTGGGACAAATCGATCGCATACAACCACGTTTCCCGGAGTGTTAATAGCTTCTTCTATCTTTTCTTTAAACCTCAACCCTTTAAACTCA
>Ga0074195_1001110_pt1 | contig 41118 bp, 36 predicted proteins | sample EPASupsiteHSE623_FD_64525 | JGI IMG/M metagenome (GOLD analysis project Ga0074195, IMG submission 64525) | Bioremediated contaminated groundwater from EPA Superfund site, New Mexico - Sample HSE6-23 | ecosystem: Environmental > Aquatic > Deep subsurface > Groundwater > Contaminated ...
AAATCTCACTATTGGTCTAACTGGGACGCGAGAGTTACCGGGATCTACGATAAGTGGCGGTTATATTGCTCTTTCAATTACTGAACCATTTAAAGCAATCGGCTCGAAAGATCAGGCTAAATTGGCTGCTGCCCACGACCTTAAGAGGGCAAAAGAAGAAGAGAAAAGTACCCGTTTAAAGCTTGATGCTCAGGTAGAAGAGGCATTGGCAGCAGCTTCGCATGCCGCCGCCAATGTTAACGCTTATGAAGCTCACTTAATTGTTATGGCTGAATCAATACGCGAAAAAATGCTTCGCCGGGAGGTTTTACCCGGGGATACTTTCGAACAGCTGCAGTATAGTAAATCTCAGTATTACAGGACGGCAATAGAAATGCTTGATCAGGAAGAACAGTTTCTTCAATCAGCAATAGAAATCAATAGCTATGTGTATCCAAGCGGCGTAGTATCGGAGTCGAAGGAGCGGAATTTGCTAATCAACGAAAATGATGCTGTTCGAAATAAGCTGCTTGCTCAAAATTGGCTGGATTCAAAGAGTGTACAAGAAAATATGAATGTGCCGCTTGATTTTTCTAATATTAGGAATTTGAAAATTACTGCTGTACCGTTTGAGCCAAGCGTGAAGCCGTCTGACTATTCAAATGTAGAAAAACCGACAGCACTTTTGGGAACAACGAAGGCAGCAGTCTATATTTGGAATGCAGAGCCGTTCCTGCAAAGCGCTACAAGAAAATCCGCACTGGATGAACTAATTGGTGCGGGATTTTCCAGAGTGCTTATATCCTTTACCCATAAACAAATTTCCGACTTGTTATCGCAAAAGGGCGAAGATGAACTTAACGCTCTGCTTAGTGCAGCCCGAAGTAAAGGGGTGCGTATAGACCTTATGCTTGGGGATCCGACATGGGCGGAAGCCGACCACCGCGGTGAGCTTATTGAGATAATTAAGCAATTGGAGAAGTTTGATTTTGATGGAATACATCTTGATATAGAACCGGATTCGTTACCGGATGCATCGGTAAGACGGGCGGTGCTTCTTGAGGGTCTTGCTGATACGATAAAAGAGGTCAAAAAAGAAACAGTACGGCCTGTTTCCATATCAATTCACCCACGGTATTTAGAAGGTGATCTGGGCGTGCTTGCCCGGCAGAAACTTTTGCCGCTGGGGTTAGAAGAAATAGTTGTTATGATTTATTCTAATAACCCCTATTCGACCGCCCAAAGAATGTTGGGAATTATATTATCAAATCCCAATATGGCATTGTCTCTGGCGCAGAGTGTAGAAAGAAATATTCCTCCGGAAGAAAGCTATGCGACTTGTACGCAGCAAGAATTAAAAGATAACCTGCGTGTCCTCGAAGAAAGTCTTGCCAGCTACGGCCTTAAAGAGATATTTATTCAAGGTTGGGCAGAGTATAAGGGGGAAGTTCGATGAAGGTATCATTTTCGTCAGCCCAAAAGAATGATGCCACAATTGAGAATAATGTTAAGCTGCCATATGCGGCGTCGAAAAGAGCAATTCCCCAAATTAGGTGGGTGCTTATTTTAATTATTGTGGGCTCTCCTTTTATTCTTTTTTTGGGGAAAATGTTATTAGATTGGGTATTTGTTACATCACCGGGAACGATTTGGATGGAGAAAAGAACCATAAATTCTATTGAGGCAGGGACAGTCGAGAAAGTTTTCTTTCATAAGGGTGATATGGCCAGTCCCGATACCGTCATGTTTCGCGTGAAACGTAAAATTCCGGATAACCGCATGGAGCAGATTGCTATTCTTGAGGCGGAACGAGATGCGGCAAATGCGGGAATTGAAAATCTAAGTGCGCCGTCTGCTGCACGCGTCAGAGGCAATTCTGAGGAGACTAAACTTGCGTATCAAAGTGTTGCATATTATGAGCAGGTGCGTGACAACACTAAAGAACTGATGGATAAAGGTGCGGCAACAAGGGCTGAAATGGAAGTCGCTGAGAATAAACTCAGGGAGGCACAAGCATCATTGGCGGCGCATACTTCTTCGTCTGCTACACCTGCAATAAACAGTGCAACACCGGCAGCTAACGCTGTGAGAATCGCACAAGTAGAACAAACTATAAGTTCTTTAAAAAAAATGACCCAAGATTCTTTTGACATCAAAACTGGTCAGGGAGGAAAGGTAAGTTCAATATTCGTTTCTGATGGACAAAGCTTTTCTGCGGGAGAGCCTCTTGCCGTTGTACTGAATACCGAACAAGTGCATATTGTCACCTATGTTGATCCTAATGATTTCAAGAAAATTAATATTGGAACGATTGCGACAGTAAAAATAATTGGCACAGGTAGAAAAATCAAAGCGGTAGTGGAGCAGCCACCGGTAGCTGCAGATAATGTGCCAAGTGGAATTTCAGAAAAATTTTATCCCGTCACTATGCGCGGTGTTCAGGTCTTTCTTAAAGTATTAGAGCCATTGCAAGAAGAAGAAGCAATTGAAGGACTGCCTGTTGTAGTTGGATGGTAAGAGAGGTGAGTATATATGAGAAATAAAATATATAGATTAGCTCTCGGTAGTGAACTTATTGCTCTGCCGGATGATCTTGATGGCAGCTATAATTCTGTGGATACTATGCTTGAAGAAATTAAGGTGCCATCAATTATTGTGATTGACGGTTTAAGATTAGAGGATGATAATATCCTTAGTGAAACTTTTGAGGCTATTTATCAGTTTCGGCGCTCATCAGTGTTTTATGCTGCACCCATTTATTTTACAAAATCAATGGGTAATATGAATGCTTTTGTAGATGGAATAGAAAGCAAGAGAGCGGATATCCTTTCCTCTGCTTCGGAGATTCTTTCTAAAATGGAGAATATACCAATAGAAAAGAATGCAGCTAATGATGATTTGCGCCTTTTAACTTTTTTATTTTGCAGGGGAGATGGTCATGCTTTATCTCCATTAGCAGTTGCTGCATCACCGTGGATTTATGAGTATCCAGCTGCATTCCTTATAGGGAATTTTGCAGATAAAACGATACAAACAGCATTTCATTTTGGAGTATTTGAAGATGAAACTCTAGTAAAAGGGATGATGAAGAGTTCTGCAGATTGGTTAGTGTCTTTATGTTCACAAGGCCTTATTGGTACGATGGGATTAGTTGATAGAATCCGTATTTGTGCACACTGCCATACAGGAAATTTAAATTATATAGATTCTTGCCCTATATGTAAAAGTATTGATTTTGAAAAAAAGAGGATGATTCATTGTTTTACCTGTGGGCACGTCGCTCCTGAAGAAAATTTTAAAAATGGAATGATGTTTATATGTCCGCGGTGCAATAGTGCCCTTCGTCATATAGGCAGTGATTATGACCGGCCTGTTGAATCCTACCTTTGTAATAGTTGCGGCGAACGCTTTATAGACCCAGAAGTAAAAGCGGATTGTTTGAAATGCCGGCATAAGTCAGCACCGGAAGATTTGGTGATTAGGCAGCTATATAATTATGTTATAACAACAAAAGGGAAAAGAGCCGTTCAGCTTGGCATCGTTGATTTTGAATTTTCCCTTTTTGATGATAATCGTAATGTAGTTCCTCTATACTTTTATCAGATACTAGACTGGCTTGTGCAGATGAAGGCTCGATACACTGATGAAGATTTTTCCTTGTTGTGCATAAAAATAGTAGGCTTGGAGGCATTCGAAAGTACAGCTGGAATGACTAAATTTAAAAATTTAATAGATGAACTTGCTATGCGAATCAGAGAATTAGTACGATTGACGGATATCACGACAAGTACAGGCGCAAATACATTCTGGGTGATTTTGCCGCGTACAAATCAAAAAGGCGGTGAAATTCTGGCGTCCAGAGTAGAAAAACTTGCTGATATAGTTTCATTAAAAGATGGCGCGAATATCAAGATTCAAGTAAAATGTTTTTCAATCCCTACGGAATATGCTAAAAGAGGACCTGTAGCAGAAATGTTGCTGGGCGAATATGAAGCAGCTCTTTGGGACGTTAGATGAACAATTTGCTAAATAGCATAGCTTACAATTTATACAACCTTACGATTATTCCCTTATTGAACGCTGACTTTATTTCTGGAATACTTATTTTGATGCCATTTGTCCTATTTTTAGAGATTCCATGGATATTATTTATTCTTATTGGAATTATTAAATATAAGCTAGCAAGAATGAAAGAAGGAATACGGCGGCCGCATTTTCCAACAGTTTCATGCATCGTAACTTGTTATAATGAAGGACGCGATATAGAGAAGACTGTTTTTTCTATTTTGGAACAAATATACCCTGGAATGATTCAGATTTTACTTGTCGTAGATGGCGCATCAATCAATATTGATACGATGAAAGCGGCAAAGGCTATGGAAAGTATGGTAAACGGACATTCAAACCGTTCTCTTCTTGTATTGCCCAAATGGCAGAGAGGCGGAGTTGTTTCAAGCAGTAATTTGGGGCTTCACTTTGCAACCGGAGAAATTATTATCAAAATGGATGGTGACTCTTCTTTCGACAATAATATGGTGGAGCGGGCTACAAGGCATTTTGAGGATGATACAGTCGTTGCCGTTAGCGGATGCCTGAGAGTGAGAAATGCTGATAAAACTTTGTGTGCAGCTTTTCAGGCGATTGAATATTTTATATCAATACACGCATCGAAAACGGCATTGAGTGAATTTAATATGGTAAATAATATATCGGGTGCCTTTGGAATATTTAGACGGGATTTTCTTAATTTACTTGAAGGATGGGATGCAGGAACAGCAGAGGATCTTGATATAACTATACGCATCAAAAACTATTTTGCTAATTCCCGCAAAAAGTTTCGTATTGTATTCGATCCGGAGGCAATATGCTTAACGGATGTACCGGAAAGCTTTGCCAAATTTCTAAAACAGCGTATAAGGTGGGAAGGCGATTATCCCTTTATTTTATTTAAACACCGCTATAGTATAAGTCCTGGCTTTTTGGGATGGGCAAATTTTATTGGTATGCTTATGAGTATTTTTACCAATATGGTAATACCTGGGTTAGTGTTTATTTACACGATTTGGTTGTTGTTTCAAAATCGAATTGAATTTGTAATTGCCCTGCTGCTTGTAGTCTATCTTTTTTATGCGCTTATGCTTTTTGTTTTCTATGGTATATCTGTTTTATTGTTATCTGAGAGGAAAGATAGTGATCTTTCGCGGTTACATCTCTTGCCTTTGATGCCGCTTTTTCTTTTTATCGCAAAAGTAAATAGTTTTGTAGCCATACTATGGGAATTGTTTGGAAAGGGTCATAGAGATAGCTCCATGGCACCATGGTGGGTTTTGAAAAAAAACAAATTTTAAAAGATTTTATATCAATCTTGGCAGTAAGCGAAAGCTTGCATTGCTAATTAATTGAGCCAAAGTTAATCACGCTCTGAGTAACGCTGCGATTCCCTGTAGTTCTTGCATAAAACCCCAATTATCAATAGATAAGCCCTACGCTTCAGCATATCAAACTGAACTGTAGGGCTTTCGTTTTTAGCTATAATTTTAGGTTCGCTTCTTGTGCTTCATAGACCTTTATGGTTCGATTTGCAATCATATGAGCATTCTGTTCTCGCCATATTCTAAAATGTTCGGTAAGGGTGTGCGCTTTTAAGCAATCCTGATTTAGCCATTCCTCAACAAAGCAGAATACGCAATCATCAAAAGCGTCTTGCACGAAACGGTAACTAATACACCCGTGTTCTTTAAGTGTAGCGTCCACTGTTATTCTAGCGAGGGATTTAAGTTGCTCTTGAAACCCTGGTTTTATGTGCATACGAGATATAACAACTATCATAATAATCAGCCTCCAAGAAAATTATATAGAATATTATACTATTCTATATAAGGAAATAATTACCTTCCAAAATGCTCTGATCTATGAGTATCATGGGTAACAACAGTACTCGGCGAGTTTTTGCATCTGATGGGTCAATTATGGTAAGATATTACTATTGGAGAGATTTAGTTGCCTCGTCTATGAATCGGAGGTCTATATGTCTATTTGGTCAAAATTTATTCAGTATTATAAACCCTATAAGTGGTTATTTTTTACAGACTTAGCTTGTGCATCGGTGGTTTCACTGATAGATATTACATTTCCCCAGATCCTTTATTTTCTGACCCACGGTGTATTTACCCGTACGGCAGAGGAAATTAGGCAGGTGCTGTTTATTGTTGCTGCCGGCATGATCATCATGTACTTAGTACGCTATGCTTGCCAGTATTATATCACCACATGGGGACACATTATGGGCGCACGGATGGAAAGCGATATGCGGCAGGATCTGTTTGACCATTACCAGCGTCTTTCCTTTTCTTATTATGATCGGAACAACACCGGTGAAATGATGTCGAAGCTGGTATCCGATTTATTTGATATTTCGGAGTTGGCTCATCATGGGCCGGAGAATGTTTTTATTTGCACGTTAAAAATTATCGGCTCTTTTGTATTATTGCTGTTTCTCAATGTTAAAATGACCTTGATTTTGGTTTTGGTTACCATACTCATGATCTTTTTCAGTATTTATAAAAACAGAAAAATGAAAGCGGTTTTTATGGATAACCGGAAAAAGATTGCCGGGGTTAACTCCCAAGTGCAGGATAGTCTTTCCGGTATTCGAGTTGTGAAGTCTTTTGCGAATGAAGATCTGGAGCGAGAAAAATTCTGTAGCACCAATCTGCAGTTTTTGGATTCGAAGGTTAGCAGTTATAGCATCATGGGAAGCTTTCATGCGGGTAATGGTCTTTTTCAGGGATTTTTGTATACGGCAGTGCTGGTTAGCGGTGGTTACTTTATTGCCAACGGTACTCTTGAGGTTGCCGATCTGGCTGTGTACGCTCTGTATATAGGAATTTTTATGAATCCTATTGATGTATTGGTCAATTTTACTGAGCAGTTTCAGAAAGGGTACTCCGGTTTTAAACGTTTTATGGAAGTAGTAAATACTGTGCCGGAAATTTTAGAAAAACCAGATGCCGTACCACTGAAAGATGTCAAAGGCCAAATTGCATTTCAGAACGTTTCCTTTCAATATAATCAAGAGTCGCACGTTCTAGACGGGGTGAATATATCTATTGATGCCGGTAAAACAGTGGCGTTAGTGGGACCTTCCGGTGGCGGAAAAACAACCCTTTGTTCACTTGTGCCCCGATTTTATGATGTAACCGGAGGAGCTGTTCTCATAGACGGCAAAGATGTGCGAGATTTCAAGCTCAAGTCTCTGCGGAGTGCAATCGGCATTGTACAGCAGGACGTGTATATGTTTGCCGGTACGGTGCAGGACAATATTGCTTACGGAAAGCCAGATGCCTCCAATGAAGAAATTATCGAGGCGGCAAAAAACGCTAATATTCATGATTTTATCATGAGTCTTGCGGATGGGTACGACAGTTATGTAGGGGAACGGGGTACCCGCCTTTCGGGGGGGCAAAAGCAGCGGATTGCAATTGCCCGCGTATTCTTGAAGAACCCGCAAATTCTGATTTTGGATGAAGCAACATCTGCTCTTGATAACGAAAGTGAGCGTTACATTCAGGCTTCGCTTGAGCGCCTATCGAAAAATCGGACTACAATTGTTGTAGCTCATCGGCTAAGTACCATTCGTAATGCAGATGAGATAATTGTCATTAACTATAACGGTATTCAGGAGCGGGGAAACCATGAGGAGCTGTTGTCGAAAAACGGTTTGTATGCTAAATATTATAATATGCAGTTTGAGGGATTGGATGAACTGCAAAATGAGTAACCGCCAAATGTATGGATTTATTTATTGGGCCACTCATAATTATCTTAGAACGATTTAACAGCATATATAATTAATCAATTATTTCTCAGTGAATACGTGGTTGTGCCTGCTTTGTCCACGGCTACATATCTTACCTGCTTTATGTCTATGCTATGCTTACGACATAGTATGGAGGCTTGAGTCTAAGATGAAAACGAAAAGTACTTTTCATGTATCATTGGAGGGCATAACTCTGGGTGACCACCTTGTATCGTTAACACCTGATTACACCCGCCATGGAATCTACGTTGGGAAATGTCGCGTTATTACAGTAAAACTTGGGGTTGTCTCGGAAGAATCTTTAGAGGATTTTTCTTCTGGAGAGGCCCTAGATATTTATCTGCAAAAATCGGATTTTGCTGCGGCTGAAATAGCACGGCGAGCAAAAAGTCAAGTGGGTTTCGTTATTGGGACCTGGGATGACCGATGCTTTTGTGAATGGTGTATCAGGGGCTTGTTGGTTGTGGCTGAAAAATAGCGTTGAGCCTGCGTTCTAGCCTCACCACTTGAGTTTATTAGTTCCGTGAGTATTCACGGAGCTTTTTTAATGCACAAAAACGGCCAAATGTTGTTTAAATATTGATAGTTTGACTCCTACAATAGCAAGAGATTGTCCACGAAACGTTCTGATTATCTGAGCTATATCGGAACATTAATTTAAAAAAGCTATTGACCTAATAGCAAGATCCAATTTCTCTTTTATCAAAAAGAACGGTATCATAGCATAAGGAGGAAGGGGAGCAAATTCATATTGATTGTCAGCTATGAAATAATGTCCTACAATTAGTGTAAGAATTGCCAAAAGGAACTTGGTCATTAGAACAATTAGTAAAATTGTGGGATGTGTTAGCTATATGGATTTACGACTACTACAAGCATTTCTTTTAGTTACTAAGACTGGTAATATAACGCAAGCGGCAGAGCAACTGAATTTTAGCCAACCTACAGTAACGGCCCAAATCAGAACATTGGAGGATCATTTTGGGGTCTTATTATTTGAGCGAGTAGGTAAAAAGCTATATATAACAGATGCAGGGCGGCGATTAATCAGTTATGCAGAAAAACTATTGGTAATACATGGAGAAGCACAAGTTGTACTTCAGGAATTTGCACAGGATAGAACGATTAAAGTAGGTCTTGGTACAGCCGTTGCAGCCCATACACTTTCGCCTATTTTGCGGGACTTTCAGAAACTCGTTAAAAACGTATCAGTAAGTATTGAGCATTGTCTTGATCTGCCGATTACGGTTAAAGGTATTTTAGATAATAGTTTTGATTTAGCATTTGTTCATGATCATATTGCCAATAGCCGAATTATGCAATTCGAAGTTGTCGTCCAAAAACTCGTATGGGTCGCACATCCGAGTCTGATTGAGCGGCATGGCAACGATATTTGGAACCTTCCGTTTATTGCACTGAAAAAAGGTAGTATTTATCGCCCCAAGTATGACCACTTTATTCAGGAAAGATCAATAACCCCTATTTTGGTATACAGTGATTCTGAGGCAATTAGGCAGGCTGTTGTGAATGGCTTGGGAGTAGGAGTACTGCCGGAAGTATTAGTTAATGACCATTTATCAGATGGAACGCTGATAGAGCTCAGTAATGCTCCTGAGTTGGAAATTGTTTTTTCTGTGATATTTCATAAAGACAAAACTTTTGCTCCAGCAATACGTACGTTACTAAACATCATTGCTGAGCACTCCAATATTAAGAGTGGATTAGCAGAATATTTACAATCGATTTAGGTAAGTCTTTGCGATTAAGGGGAAAGACGAGGAGGTTACATGGATAAACTCTATAAGGATAATAACAAAACACGTAAAAAAGCCTTGTTGACCGGAGGCTTAGCCCATATTATTAATGATGGTTTTACCGATATGCTATATGTTTTCTTCCCAATTTGGCAAATCCAGTTTTCATTAACCTTTGCGCAAATCGGTTTATTTAAAACCTTATTCTCCGGTACTATGGCAGCTTTCCAGATACCGACAGGTATTCTCGCGTCTCGTATTGGCGGGATTAGATTGTTGCTGCTAGGGACGGTTCTTACAAGCAGTGCCATTTTCCTATTGGGGTGGGCTACCACATCAATAGGGTTAGGCTGTCTACTTATATGTGGGGGATTAGGGGCAAGTGTACAACACCCTTTATCTTCTTCCTTAATTTCCAATGCCTATACCCAGACCAAAGAGCGAAGAAATGCACTGAGCACTTTCAATGTAGCAGGTGATATAGGTAAGTTGATTTTGCCTGCAACGGCGGCTGCTTTAATCACTGCGTATAACTGGCAAGTTGCAAGCCATTTACTTGGGCTTATTGGTATATTAGTAGTTCTGATCCTCTTTCTGCTTTCGAAAAGTCTGCAACAAGTATCAGCAAGAAGTAATGATGACAAGTCACAAGGAACGCGTGCTTGTTTTGGATGGAAAGGATATCAGGCTTTTTGGTCTTTATCAATGATCGGGGTTATCGACAGTGCGACAAGAATGGGATACTTAACTTTCTTTCCTTTTTTATTACAGGAAAAAGGGGCAGGGGTGGCGACGATTGGTTTGGCACTTTCTCTAATTTTTGCTGGGGGAGCTACTGGTAAGTTGGTTTGTGGAATATTAGCCACCAAATTTGGGATAATTCGATCGGTCATCGCTACGGAAGTGGCAACAGTTCTATGTATTTTGGGCATGATTATCCTACCGCTAAGTGCTGCGCTAGTGCTCTCGCCGGTTCTTGGAGTAGCATTAAATGGTACTTCATCAGCACTTTATGGTAGTGTCCCTGAATTGGTTTCTGAAGAACGATGCAAGCAGGCTTTTGCAATATACTATACAGCAACGATTGGGGCAGGAGCAATATCTCCCTTCATTTACGGCATGGTAAGTGATATAGTTGGAATAAAAATAGCAGTAGTGATAGTTGCATTCAGCGTACTTTTAACAGTTCCATTAACAATACCTCTTAAAGGGAAGCTGGTTCACTAATTAGTATAATTGGAACTTTGGGAGAATAGTATGAGGTTGTATTCTTATACATCCGTGGTCTTAAAATTCAAATTTATTTTACATAAGTTTATTGGTGCCCAGAGGAGACCAGGACTGGATCAGAGTAGCTAAAGGGTTTATATAGCTAAAAGCTTACGGTTTGTTGTTATCAACAAAAAACTATTTATTGAGATATTGGCAGAATAATTAGGGTTATTAAAATGATCGCTGATATAGCCCTTAAAGCATAACCTTGCTAGATTGTAAGGTTATGCTTCTTTTGTAGTAAGGTAAAATTAGTTTTCGCAGAATATAAAATAATGGACCATCGAGTGATGGAAGTTGACGTCTGTATTCTATCCTATATTGATCGTGGCTAAACTGTATGGAAGACGGTAATCATAGGTAACGCTCCTAAATTAACTCTTTATGGAAATTATGCAGGAAGCTATTTCGATATGTCGAATTTTACATTAATAAGCAAATTATGGTTTCTAAAGGAGATTTAGTAATATAGTGAATCACATTTCTATAAGGAAATACCTTTGTCTACTTTTAGCAACAGTGATCCTTATTAGTGGCACGATGCCGACGCTAAGCTTAGCCCAAAGTAATACCAAAAAGTCTGTTTTAGTGCTTAATTCCTATCATAAAGACTATAAATGGAGCGATAATATTATTGAGGGAATTACTTCTGTATTTGGTCCAAACGCACGGAATATTGATCTGAAAGTTGAATATATGGATACACACAGAATATCCGACAATAATTATATCTATCAGCTCTTTGAAACATATAAATACAAATTTAAAGACAAAAATTTTGACGTGATCATTGCCTCTGACGACCCGGCTTTTGATTTTTTACTCAAATACCATGACCAGTTGTTTCCTAATACACCGATAGTTTTTTGTGGTGTTAATTATTTTACCGATTCTATGCTTGCAAACCAAGACCTCTTTACTGGTGTCGTCGAAGGACAAGATATTAAATCTACTTTGGATGTCGCGTTAAAATTGCACCCTGAAACCAGGAATATCTATGTGATTAACGACAATACGATGACTGGAAACTCCATTAGGAAAACATTGCAAGAAACAATCCCCCAGTTTAAAGACCGGGTTAATTTCTTATCCTTGGAAGAGTACAATATGGAGCAGATCAAAGGAAAAGTTGCTCAGTTACCACCTGATAGTCTGGTTTTATTTTTGATTTTTTTTCAGGATGTTTCAGGTCATAAGTTTTCGTATGCTGAGAGTATATCCCAGATATCAGCCAGTAGCACTGTTCCTATTTATGGAGTATGGGATTTCTCCTTAGGTGATGGAATAGTGGGCGGAATGCTTACCAGTGGTTACTATCAAGGAGAACTTGCAGCTAATCTTGCTCAAAGAATCCTGCTGGGAGAGAAGCCTTCCGATATACCCATAGTAAAAGAAAGTCCAAATCACTATATGTTTGATAGTACTCAGATGAAACGATTTAATATCAAACCTTCTGATCTGCCGCAAGAAAGTATTATAATTAATGATACCTACTCTGGCAAAAAACAAGTTTTAGTACTCAATTCATACCATAGCGGAATGCCCTGGACAGATAGTCTCATTTCAGGTATCAAGTCTGTTTTAAATACGAATACGAATATAGATGTATATTATGAGTTTATGGATACTAAGCAAAATACAGGCCCAGAATATATCCCCAAATTATATGAAATCTATAAGTATAAATTCAAAAATAAACATTTCGATGCAATTATAACTTCTGATGATGATGCATATAACTTTTTGCTTAAATATGGCCGGGAAATTTTACCTAATATACCGATTGTATTTTGTGGTGTGAATTACTTTCAAGATAGTGTTCTAACTGATAATAATTTAATCACTGGTGTTGTGGAATCTCTTGATGTACAAAAAACCATAGAAGTTGCATTGAAATTGCAGCCAAAAGTTAGAAATATCGTTATTATAAATGATAAAAGTGTTACAGGAGAAGTAAATAAAAGATTATTAATCGATGTCATTCCTCAATTTCCCTCAATTAACTTTACATTCTATGAAGATATGAATATGTCTGAAATACAAGACCGCGTAGCTAAGTTACCAAATGATACAATTATTCTATTACTGAGTTTCAACAAAGATAAATCTAACAACATTTTTTCTTATGAAGAAAGTATTCGTATCATTGCGGAAAAGTCTGCTATACCGATTTATTCAGTTTGGGATTTTTACATGGACCACGGTATTGTAGGCGGGATGCTTTCCAGCGGCTATTATCAAGGTGAAACGGCGGCTTCTATACTGCTGCGTATATTAAATGGGGAGAGGCCTCAAGATATACCCGTTGTAAAGCAAAGCCCCAATAAATATATGTTTGACTACAAGTATCTGACCCAATATAATATCGACCAGGCATTGCTGCCCGCTGGCAGTATAATCATGAATAAACCTGTCTCAAATTATGAAAAGTATTCTACCTATTGCTTAGCAGGATTATTAATTATTCTAAGCACCATCTCTATCATTCAACGCAAGAGAGCTAAAGATCAACTGAAACTTCTAAAAACGCCTGACTATCTTACTGGATTATTAAATCGCGGCACGGGTTTGACCTTTTTACAACAGCAAATCGATGATACTACTAAAACTAACAATAAACTAACAATTGTTTTTATAGACGTAAATCATCTTAAAATGGTGAATGATACCTATGGTCACCAAGAAGGTGACAAACTAATTCAAGTTACAAGTAAATTATTACTGAAAAGAATACGTAAATCCGATGTTTTATGCAGATTTGGCGGCGATGAGTTCCTACTCGTACTTCCAGACTGTGACTTGATGCAAGCAATGGAAATCTGGGCAAAAATTGAAGACTGTATTGAAGCCTATAATACAGAACAACATCATAAATACCCCATAAGTGTGAGTCAAGGATTTGCCGAATATGATCCTTCAAACCCAATCTCAGCAAATGCTCTTATTAAGAAGGCAGATACAGAGATGTATGTTACAAAGCGTTTGTACAAGTTGAATTTGAAAAAGAAACATAACTAATTTTAAACCGTCCCCGTTATACACAATGTAAGAAGGCAGGGGGAGATGATTAAAATCAGATTATTTATGAAGGTATTGTTTTTAGTTCTAAGCCTTTGTACCTTGGGCATAACTGTGCCGGTCCAAGCTATGACACCTCTTAAGGTGGCTGTTTTGCCTGCTATTAACACGGCTAATTACAAATATATGGAGGACGTCCAGATAATTCAGGATGAGCTTAAGTATCCCTTTAAGTATCCCTATTACTCACTGATATCGACAGAGCTGGTAGCAACTGGAACACAGTCATTCTTGAGCGCTAATAAGACGATAAGATTGTCGGATAAACAGGCTATGGCAGAGCTTGCTGAAAAACTATCGGCCGATATTGTAATTGCTGTAGAATTGTCTCAAGTCAAGCTAGTGGAATTTAGTGATTTTTGGCAGGATGAATATTATGTTGAATCCGGAATTGTGCTTAAATGCTATGCATATTCATCAGTAGATAGAGAATATCACGTTATCAAAGTAACTAGATTTGAAACAGAACCATATAGTGTGAACACTAATGCAGCGATCTTTTTTAAAGATCTTACTGGACAAATCTTAGAGAAGTTACCTTACAAGCGTATTCCAAGCAAAGAGTGGCAGGAGAAGATGGACTACCTATCTGCCCGGTAGACGCAATTGTGTTAAGCCCCAAGCGGATGGGTCATTGTCACATCACAGATCATTCTTTGGAGCGGTGAAATCATAAGTAGCTGTTAGCGAGCCTTCGCAGCACTATATTTTAAATATATGCTTTGGGAGGGAATAGACACTCGTTCTTCGTTAATTGTAATGTAAGTCTTGTGAGGAATTACAAATAGCGATTGACAGTGGGAATTTATTGAATTATACTGTAAGCAAATCACATAATTATTAATGGCAAAGACGCCTGTCCTCAATCGGGGACGGGCGTCTTCTTATTTTTAGCCAGGAGAGGAGGGGAAATTTTGATTGCATTGGAAGGTGTACAGAAATATTTCGGGACAAATCATGTTCTCAAGGACATTGATTTAACGGTTGCTGCTGGTGAAAAAGTGGTAGTGATTGGGCCCAGCGGGTCAGGTAAGAGCACGCTAATTCGTTCCATGAACCTTCTTGAAACACCGTCAGATGGTAAGATTGTTGTCGATGGGGTAGAACTGACTTCGCCTAAGGCAGAGGTTGAAAAAGTACGCGAATCAGTAGCGATGGTTTTTCAGCAATTCAACCTTTATCCCCATAAAACTGTTCTGGAAAACCTAACACTGGCGCCAATCTTAATTAAAAAGGTGCCAAAGGCTGAGGCGGAAGAAACAGGTCTAGCCTTTTTAGATCGGGTTGGCCTAAAGGAAAAAGCCTATGCATATCCAGGCCAGCTTTCTGGCGGGCAGCAGCAACGCGTGGCAATTGCTCGCGCCCTTAATATGAAGCCCAGGGTTATGCTGTTTGACGAACCTACCTCAGCACTTGACCCCGAGATGATCCAGGAAGTGCTTGACGTTATGGTGGATTTAGCAAAAGAGGGCATTACAATGGTTGTAGTTACTCATGAAATGGGATTTGCCAGGCAGGTCGCCGACCGTGTGATTTTTATGGATGCCGGCCGAATTGTGGAAGAAGGAACACCTGAACACTTCTTTGTTAATCCGGAGAACGACAGAACTAAGCTGTTTTTAAGCAAGATTCTTCGGTCTAATTAATAGCCAAAATTATAAACAGGAGGATGGTAAACATGAAACGATTTAGTGCTTTTCTATTGTGTATAATAATGGTGTTGGGACTTTTCGTGGTAGGTTGCGGAACCAATAAACAAGCTCAAAGTAATCAAGGTGATACAGCAGGCGACATCAAAGCTATTAAAGACCGCGGAGTACTTAAAGTTGGCGTTAAAGTCGATGTGCCAAAGTTCGGGTTTAAAGACCCTCAAACCAATAAAATCGACGGGTTAGAGATTGATATTGCCCGCGCAGTTGCAAAGAAGATTCTCGGTGACGCAAATAAGATTGATGTGCAGGGTGTAACCGCTAAGACTCGAGGTCCTTTACTTGACAACGGTGAGGTAGATTTGGTAATTGCTACATTTACTATTACCGAAGAACGTAAACAAAGCTATAATTTTTCCGATCCGTACTTCCAAGATGGAGTTGCTATGATGGTTAAAAAGAGTTCTGGTATCCAATCAGTTAAAGATATGAATGGTAAGAAAATAGGTGTGGCACAAAGCGCTACTAGCCGCAAGGCCCTACAAGAAGAAGCTGATAAAGTTGGTGCCAAAGTTCAATTTCTCGAGTTCGGAACATATCCAGAGATTAAGACAGCCTTGGATTCAGGCCGGATTGATGTATTTTCGGTTGATGGATCTATCCTAGCTGGTTATCTGGATGATACCACTACCATTTTAAATGATCGATTTGCGCCACAACAGTATGGTGTGGCTTCTAAAAAGTCAAATGCTGCATTGGCCAAGGCGGTAGATGAAACGATTGCAGAAATGAAAAAGAGCGGTGAATTAGATAAACTTGTTCAAAAGTGGGGTATTAAGTAGTGAACGGACCTTTTGCGGACTATAAGTGGGCCGCTTTAGCCCGCGACTGGACCGTATTTGGGGAAGGATTTGCCTATACCGTGCTGGTCTCATTGGGAGCTCTTTTATTGGCGCTGGCACTTGGTATTGTATTCGGCGTATTGGGCAGTTCTAAGTGGAAGCTTGCACGTGGTATATCTCGGGTTTATGTTGAAAGTATTCAGAACACTCCACTGGTTATTCAGATATTTTTCCTTTATCATGGTTTGCCGCATCTTGGCATTATGCTTCCTGTTTTTGCGGTTGGTGTGCTAGGGGTTGGAATTTATCATGGAGCATATATTTCAGAGGTAGTCCGTGCTGGAATCCAGGCTGTTCCTCGTGGTCAGATCGAAGCTGCTTATTCACAAGGTTTTGCTTTCTGGGGAGCCATGCAGCATATTGTTCTTCCTCAAGCCAAGCGTATGGCTTTTCCTCCAATGACAAATCAGGCCGTAAGTCTAATAAAGAATACTTCTGTAATGGCAATGGTGGCAGGAGGAGAGCTTATGTATCAGGCTGATTCATGGTCGTCGACAAACTTGTATTATGGACCAGCTTATATTGCTACGGGTCTACTTTATCTTAGCCTTTGCCTGCCGTTAGCTACGTATGCTCGGCGACTTGAACAACAGTCGGAGGTGGGCGCATGATCAGTGATTTGTTTAAGCCCGAAATATTACTTTTCCTGGCTGACGGTGTACTAATCACGCTGGAGATTGCTCTTTCTTCCATCGTACTTAGTCTATTACTGGGGATCGCGCTGGGGGTTGCTCGCTTTTCTCAGCATCCAATTTTTTCGCCAGCTTCAGCAGTATACGTGGAAATGGTTCGTAATACTCCGACCCTATTGTTCATACTGGGGTTCAGGTTTATGACCAATTTGCCGCCTGTCCAGGCTGGAATAGCTGCTATGACAGTTTTTACATCGGCTATTGTTGCAGAAATAGTACGCGGCGGACTAAATTCTATTCCAAGTGGTCAATGGGAGGCAGCCAAATCGCAGGGGTTTAATTATGTACAGACGCTTATATATATTGTGTTGCCGCAAGCGCTGAAGAACATGATTCCACCGTTAGTTTCACAGGGTACGACTATAATCAAAGATACGTCCTTTGTTTGGGCTGTCGGTATTGAAGAATTAACTGGGAAGGGTATGATTATCATGGGCAAATTTGGCACAACTGCTCAAGTATTCACCCTTTTTGGAATGATCGCTGCTACTTACTTTATACTTAATTACGCTCTTTCAGCCTACGCCCGATCATTACAGCGCCGAATGATGCTGAGCAGTTCTTAACTAGGTAGTTAGTAAGAAAATAATCCCCAATACAAAGTACTAAAGCAATGATGCTTTATGAGTCAAAACGCTTAGGTGTAACTCATAAAGCATTTTTCTTTGTATATAGCATTTTGATATAAGCGAGGTGGGAGCGGCACTTTCCAAGGGCATATCATATTAGAATTAGGGGGGAAGAAAAATGGAAAAGAACAGGATTAAGTTTGTTAGCCTTGTTATGGTATTGTTATTTACTGCCGGAATTTTAACGGGTTGCGGTGGGATTGGCGTCTCTAGCAACAGTTCTGTAATTAAGATTGGTGCAGTATATGAACTGACTGGTGGTACTGCTTCATTTGGCACGGCCGCGGCTAACGGGGTAAAACTAGCTGCTAAAGAAATTAACGCCAAGGGCGGTGTTCTTGGCAAACAAATTCAACTTGTTATAGCGGATAATAAGAGTGAGCCGTCTGAGTCATCAAATGCCATGACAAAAGTTATTTCCCAAGATAAAGTTGTCGCCGTCACAGGTTTCACTACAAGTTCCAACGCCATAACTGCTTCTGCCGTGGCAGAGGACTATAAAATCCCCTTTGTTACCGCTGCTGCCACTAACCCTAAAGTAACTGTTGATGAAAAGACAGGCAAAGTTAATAATAATACTTTCCGTGTCTGTTTTATCGATCCATTTCAAGGCACTGTAGGTTCTAATTTTGTTCTTAATGACCTCAAACTGAAAAACGCTGTAATTCTAATTGATAATTCAAGCGATTACAGTAAGGGTTTGGCCAAGTTTTTCAAAGACAACTTTGTAAAAAACGGTGGCACAATCCTAGGTGAAGAAGCTTACCTCCAAAAAGACCAAGACTTTAAAACTATACTTGTAAAGATTAAAAGTCTTAATCCGGAAGTTATTTATGTCCCTGGCTACTATGAAGAAGTTGCTAAGATTGTAAAACAGGCCCGTGAATTTGGTATCACTGTGCCTTTTGTAGGCGGTGACGGATGGGATTCGCCGAAACTTATCGAAATAGGAACACCGGCAGCTCTCAATAATACATTCTTTACTAACCATTATTCGGTCGAAGATACCAGTCCTGCATCGAAGTCTTTTGTAGACGCCTATAAGAAAGAGTATGGTCAGATGCCTGATGCAATGGCCGTTTTAGGCTATGACTCACTGTACGTTCTTGTCGACGCAATCAAACGAGCCAACGGCACTGAGCCAGCCAAAATTCGCGAAGCTCTAGCGGCTACTAAGGATTACCCGGCTGTTACAGGTAAGACCTCGATGAATGAAAGCCATGATGCAGTAAAGGCTGCCGTAATTCTAGAAATGAAGGATGGTAAGCAAGTTTACCGCGCAACTGTAAATCCTTAAGCCTAATAAGATTTCCACGCAAGGAGATTAGTTCTAAAACGGAGACTTAAAGTTTGTTTTGAGGCCAGTACTGTTTTAGCGGCTTTTTTGTATGAAATATTTATACAGGGGTATACTATCTATAGGCACCGTACCGCGGAGCCTAAGGTAATTATTCTCCTCTCCCAACAGGCCAGCTGGAATGCTGGCCTGTTTTTTTATTATCTTTTTAATATTACGAGCAAAAGGAAACTATGAGTTTGACCTACGCTCTTGGTTTGCGTAATTGGAGGTAAAATAGTTCCTTAAATCGAACTGTTTAAGTGAAGAAAACGATCTAATTAGAAATTGTTCTCTGGATTTATCGAGAATAGATAATAATCATATCTCGAAACTTCAGGATAGGGGGTATTATGAACGGTGCACTAGCGCTTCTGTGTTTAATTTGGGGGCTGAATTGGGTGGTGATGAAGCAAGCTAACGAAGTATTCCCGCCTGTGTTATTTACCACTTATCGTTTTGTTTTGGGATCAGGTATTTTGCTTTGTATTACCTATTTCAAGGAGATACCTATTCCACGGCGGGAAGACTGGAAGTGGGTTGTATTAGGCGGTATTCTTCAAATTGCCTTTTTTAATTCTGCAGTGCAGATTGGAATGCAGTATTTGAGTGCAGGGTTTTCATCGGTTTTATCTTATAGTATGCCATTGTGGGTGGCAATAATGGCGCACTTTTTGCTCGGTGAAAGATTGACCAAACGTAAAATGGCAGGTGTCGCCCTAGGTATGATTGGACTAATTGTATTGTTAAATGTAAGTGGCGGGGGTGACTGGTGGGCGATTATTCTAACACTCTCCGGTGCCGTTGCCTGGGCGTTCTCGAATATCCTTATCAAACTAAAGCTGCAGCACTGTGGAGTGCTGCAGTATACGACCTGGCAGATGGTGGTTGGAGCAGTCGCATTATCGATTTACTCAGCATTATTTGGACATGGGACGATACAGTGGGGGTGGCCTGCTGTAGGATTTTTATTGTATAATGGCATACTTGCCTCAGCACTAGCCTTCATACTCTGGACGTATATTTTGTCAAATACGGAGGCCAGCAAGGCGTCTATATCGGTATTGGTAATCCCAATTATCGGCGTACTGGCAGGCGTTATTCTCCTCAATGAACCACTGCATTGGAATACCGTTGTTGGGATGTCTTTGATTTTAGGCGGTATATGGATTGTCCATAATAATAAAAGTGGAAGTGAGCAGGCCGCAATACAAGAAGGTAATTAACACCAAACTAATCAAATTAGTAATGTGTCACATAAGCAGAAAACCGCTAGTTGTCTGTTAAATGACAATAGCGGTTTTTAGTCTATTAGAAAGTATATCAATATTTCTTATAGATCTAAGTGCAACCAAAGGCGTTCGCTTTCGCCAAGGGAGGCGTAAGCCGGGTTTTCTAATAGTCCTTAAACGATTAATTTTACTAGAATAGAACCGTACCCTTATAATTCTGGGGGATGAGTAACAGGTTCACTCAGTATCAAAAGCACTCAGGGCAGATGGTAATGCCTGAATAACCGCGTTTCCCGCAGCAGGTAGTCCGATCAGAACGGCACTTATTATTTCTTCCCTTGTAGCTCCTAGAGTTTTAGCATGCTTTACATGGAAAGGCAATCCACTTTCCATCCTTAACGCTGCTAGGACAGCTATGTATGCTAATTCCTCAGTTTTGGAGTCGAGTCTACTTGCCGAATCAAGTTTGTGTACAACCTCCATCCATGCTTTTTGATGCTCAGGTGCTTCTTTCATAAATGTTTGAAAAGCATTGCTCATTAGTGATTTTTCACTCATTACTAACTAACCTCCTGCTCATACTCTCATTTTTGTGAATTTAATGATTACATTATATTGGAATATATATATTAAGAAAACAATTAATTGGATATAGTTAACTATTTCTGTAGTAAAATTGGCTCTGCGAAGTATTGCCAGAGAACGATTTATTTTATAATGTAAGAATATAAAATAAAACTACTAAGAAAAAGGCTAGGTAGGGTGAGTATGAGTAACATTACTACACTTAGATTAGGGTTTTCGGATGCATTTATTGTTAGGGATAAAGGAACCATTCTTGTGGATACAGGAATTAATGTCTTACCAGAAAAGTACCTGGAGCTTTTTGCACAGCTTGATGTTAAGCCTGATGAGATTGGCCTAATTGTCATTTCACATGGTCATGCCGATCATTATGGAAATGCACATGTCTTAAAAAAACTTACAGGCGCGCCAATTCTATGCCATAAATGTGCCGTTAACGCGTTGCGAACAGGCTGTGAGGGCGAAATTACTCCGCGCAACGAATTGGGTGAAAGTGTCTTTAAATTAATTAAAAATAATTTGCCCAAAGCAGCTAAAACAGTGGAGCCCGATATTGTTATCGATGAGACTTTTGATCTAACCCCGTACGGCGTTAAAGGTAAAATCATTCACACGCCAGGTCACAGCGATTGCTCTATTTCAGTTATTCTTGAATCGGGACAGGCTATTGTCGGTGATATAATGGTTCGGTCGCCGTTTACTGCTAAGCCATGTTTAGCTTACTTTGCCTGTGATGAAGAAGCCTTGTTGTTAAGTGTAAGTAAGCTTTTGAAAGAAGCCCACACTTTTTATGGAGGACATGGGGGACCGTTTACTAAAGATGAGATTTCCCGATGTAGAGGTTGACCAGCATAAATACTACCTATCAGGTTAAAGAAATACAACCAGACTTTATACACAAGACTGGTTGTATTTTCGAGTAAAGACTTACGAGCCATCGGCCTGTTAATTTTTGTTGACAGCTAGGTGCTTAATCCTGTCGGTTACCTCTGCGCGCTTGGCGTTATTGAAACGGTCAAGAGTGCCAACGAGGTAGCCGGTGATGCGACGTATTCTCTCAAATGGCGGCCCGTTAAATTCTCCTCGGCCGCATTTCGGACAACTTTCATCGATAATGCCGTTATAGCCGCACACTGGGTCACGGTCGACAGGGTGGTTAATGGAGCCATAACCAATCCCAAATTCTTTCATGCAGCGTATTATCGACTCAAAGGCCTCGAGATTTTTGGCTGGATCTCCGTCAAGCTCGACATAGGTGATATGGCCGCCGTTTGTTAGTTTGTGATAGGGTGCTTCCAGCCGTATTTTGTTATAGGCGCTGATAGGGTAATAGACTGGAACGTGGAATGAATTCGTGTAGTATTCGCGGTCAGTCACGCCGGGAATACTGCCAAAACGATTTCTGTCCTTCTCGACAAATCTACCGGAAAGGCCTTCTGCAGGCGTTGCTATCAGAGAAAAATTCAATTTATATTTTTCCGCCGCCTCATCTATTTTTTTACGCATATAGTCTACTATTTCAAGACCAATAGTTTGGGCTTTTTCTGACTCACCGTGATGCTGGCCGATCAGTGCCTTGAGACATTCCGCGAGTCCGATAAAACCGACTGCTAGAGTACCGTGTTTCAATACTTCACGAATTTCATCATCTGGTCCCAGCCCTTCCGAGTCCAGCCACACACCATTTCCCATGAGAAATGGGAAATTGCGAACCTTTTTACGGCACTGTATTTCAAATCGGTCAAGCAATTGATCGAGAGATAGTTCGATCATAGCATCAAGTTTTGTGTAAAACTCCGATAGGCTTCCATTGCTTAAAATGCTTAGCCGTGGTAGGTTGATTGAAGTAAAGCTCAGGTTACCTCGGCCATATACCATTTCACGCGTCGGATCATTGACATTTCCAATGACGCGTGTACGGCAGCCCATATAAGCGATCTCAGTTTCTGCTTGTCCTTCTTTGTAATACTGCAAATTGAATGGGGCATCGATAAATGAAAAGTTCGGGAAAAGTCGCTTCGAGCTTACGCGGCAGGCCAGTTTGAACAGATCGTAGTTTGGATCACAAGGATTATAGTTAATTCCTTCCTTGAGCTTGAATATTTGTATGGGGAAAATTGGCGTTTCACCATAGCCAAGCCCGGCTTCTGTTGCAAGCATGATGTTTTTCATCACCATTCGACCTTCGGGCGATGTATCTGTACCATAATTGATGGAACTGAACGGCACCTGCGCCCCGGCCCGGCTGTGCATCGTATTTAAATTGTGAATCAGTGCTTCCATTGCTTGATAGGTAACTTTGTCCGTTTCAATCAAGGCCTGCTCCATAGCAAAGGTTTGTGATTTTTTTAGTAGTCCAGCTTCAACTGTATCGACTAGTAGACGGTATTCTTCATCTACATAACCATTGCTATTCGCGATTTCCGGCATAACATGAAGGCGGCCCCAAATGTCTATAGTCGTATTTTTGATTTTTTCAGCAAGACCTTCCTTATGGTCTATCGAAAATGATATTGCCTTGATTAAGTTTTCGGTGTACTTTTTTGCAAAGGTCTTTCGTATACCATCCGCAAGGCCGTAGTCGAAGTTTGGTATGCTCTGACCGCCATGTTGGTCATTCTGGTTTGACTGAATGGCAATACAGGCTAGCGCTGAATAACTTGCAATATCATTTGGCTCGCGTAGGTAGCCATGGCCGGTCGAAAAACCGTCGCGAAAGAGCTGTTGAATATCAATCTGGCAGCAAGTTGTCGTCAATGTGTAGAAATCAAAATCGTGAATATGTATGTCGCCGTTGTTATGTGCCCTGGAATGTTCGGGCTTGAGGATATATAGCTCGTTATAAATCTTGGCCCCTTCCGAACCGTACTTAAGCATAGAGCCCATAGCAGAATCACCGTCAATGTTGGCATTATCGCGCTTTAGATTGCTTTCTTTTGAATCTTGGTTAGTAATTTCTTCATAGGTTTTCATTAGACGGGTATTCATTTCGCGTGCTCTCGTACGTTCAGCACGGTAAAGAATATATGCCTTGGCGGCCTTTGAAAGATCAGCGTCAATCAGAATTTTTTCTACCATATCCTGAATTTCTTCAACCGAGGGTGGAATATCTTTTGATGGTTTTTCTTGGTTGGTCTGCTCGGCAACCTTTGTTGCAAGTTCTAACGCTAGTCTTTCATTGCCGCTACCAACTGCTTGGAGCGCTTTATAGATAGCATTAGATATTTTCTCTAAATTAAAGGGTGCTTCGCGACCGTCTCTTTTGACTATTGCAGTTATCATGACTATCAGGCTGCGGCAGTGTCTTGGTCCCAGCCCTTCGCCTCCTCATTTGAAATTAATTAGTAATATAATATTATTACCATATATTGTATTTGTCAATATGGTTAATCACAATATATGGTGAAGTTAGCACTCGGTCTCTAAATTAAATCACATGCATCGCACCACTCTCATCTGCTTTCCAACCTATTTCTGTATATTCATAACATGCCATAATTAACGTATTAAACAAGAGATAACCATAGATTTAATTGATAGAGCTGGACTACGCCCTGCCATCAGTTTTATGACAAGACGCTATATAAACCGGATACCAGTCAATTATTTGACCATGGAGGCCAATACAACTGAAGCTAAAAATACAAAAGACACTGTCCTTCACCGGAGCAGTGTCTTTTGTATTTTTAGCGATTTAAAACTTTGTCACAAAACCTAGTGAAAATCCGTGGGCATTATAGGAAGGATTATGAGTTCTAAGACCATTAGAAACATGCATGAGCATATACCCTATATTCACTGAAGAGTTCTCGCCGGCTTTATAAATTAATTGAGGCCCTATCCGCCACATAAAATTATAATATTCTCCTCCTGCCGGAAATTTTTTGTCATAGACAATAAATCCGCCGCTGATGTCTAATGCTGTTGATAGCTTTCCGGAGAGGTTTTTTTCATTGCGAATCATGTATACAGGCCCGATGCCAACTGCGGAACTGTCTTTAGTCTGTTGATTATCATTGATTATGTACCCGTTCGGCCGAGTGATTGTAATGCCTCTATATATAGACCAATTATTTTTTTCTGAAATATTTTCAAGTATATGCAGCGATGTCGTATCAATATAGCGGTCTTTGAAATGTGCGTGGGTCAAGTAGTCCAATTCCACGAGCTTTGAGTCGGCCGGAGAACAATATGATTTTCCTGGCATAAAAAGTAGAAAAAAGCTAATGACAATTACTAAATAAAATAATCTACGCAAAATACGACACTCCTTATAAGTTTTTATATAATATTTAGCTATATGGTTAATTATTCCATATTTTCCTTTAAAATATCAAGTATTGAAGAGATTTTGTACGTCATCCTAGCGAATTCATATTCAAACAAATTGCGTTAATCGTACAGGATGGATGCGAGGAATTCGCGAATAAATTTATAATAGGTGTCAGCAGAGATGGAAGGGATGAATTTAAATATAAGAAATTTATGAGAAACGTAAAACAGCTATCTGTCAGATAATGAACAAATAGCTGTTTCACATTTAACAGTAGTTGGTAGTGACGTCACTTAGAGAGACTTTCCATGACTGTTACTAACCAAAGATTTCATGTAAAAAGGTTTTCATCGCTTCAAAGGAACGTCTATCTACCTGACGGTTATAGGATGGAGAATTGGGGTTGGTAAAATTATGTGCAGCTCCGCTGTAAACATTCAGTTGCCAATCAGCACCGGCTTTGCGCATTTCGTTTTCAAAGGCAGCAACTTGGGCTGGAGGAACAACAGGATCATCGGCACCATGCAGAGCTAGTACTTTAGCATGAATACTACTGGTATCATAGGGCGTGTCTAAGTTTCCATGAAAGCTAACTACACCAGCTAAATTTGCCCCACTACGTGCTAATTCCAGAACAGTCATACCACCAAAACAGTAACCGACAGCAGCAAGCTTGTCTGAATCTGCCATCGGATGGTTGCGCAATATATCAAATCCAGCATTAGCCCGCAAGCGAAGTAGTAGACGGTCATTTTTAAATTCACTTGAAATTTTCGCAGCTTCCTTGTTATCCACTGGACGGATATTCTTTCCATAGATATCAGGAGCAAACGCAATGTATCCTAAACTAGCTAGCTGTTGTGCCCTGGCCCGTACATACGGACCTACACCTAACCAGTCATGTACGACCAGTACGCCGGGGCGCTTGCCTTTAATGGAATCATCATAGGCCATGTAGCCTTCAAGCACAGTGTTTCCTTGTTTATACTCGATGACCTCACCTCGGATTTGTGCTAAAGTAGTGGACACACCTAACGACATAATTACTATAAGGGCAAGTAGAACTCGCATATAGCTGCCTCCTTATTTCTAACTGATAAGCTATATAAAGTTGTTCCCTAAAAGGATATAATATCCTGCATAGAATAAAAAGAAACTGCTTATGAATCCTACCTCTGATAAGACGGCGGTTGGTAGTCGTTTCATTCGGTATAATTTATAAGATTACGGTGGTATCGAAAAATTAGCTAATATTGGAAGGGATTTTGTATATATTTAGCGAATATTTTACGTAACTTAAAAATATTAGTGAACGGTGGAAGCTTTTTTGATAAATTATTTTCAACAAGAAGATGCCATTAAAATCTCGCAGAGCCGATTAGACGAGTTTTGTATTAAACATCATTTTCCAAAATTGAAGATAAAATCAGTTATAATCCAAGAGAATATCAGGCTTCTCCATGCTGTTGCAATACCCTGCTGGGAAACCGAATGTCTTCAGAAAACCGGCTATATCCACGTCTTACAACATAGAGAAGCTCGGGCAGTTGTTAGGAAGATTATACGAAAACATCTTTGGCCATTGTTCGAGCAGCAATATCACCAGAGCATCCGCCATTCAGATTATAAGTTAATATATCTAGATGGTCAGTATCAACTATTTAGCATAACTATTTTTGAAAAACCAGTTCTCAGCAAGGCGGATGCTGATATTAGGAGCATAGAGGATCAACATGCAGGCTTGCTGGCAAAAAAACTCCGGGACCTTACAGGTAGAGGACCCAAAAAAACAAAAGCAATATGCATGAATCCAGGTCTAATGTTCTACCTAATAAATGGGTTGATATCAAAAGGGGATAAGCTTTTTGCTTCAAGAAGCATGGATAACGCTGATCATGTTGAAAAAATCGTTGAATATAATCTGCAGCAGGCCTTTGGGGCAATTTATACTACCAATGACACGGCTATAAACAAAGTAAATATAATTGACCTAGATAATGACTTTGCTTTTTCGCTCATTTTCTTAGAATCGGAGGAATTCTCAATACCTACCTACTAACGCAATATGAGGTAATGACTGTAGGGCATTTGCTATAAGTATTTAGAGTCAATTAGCGTGTCTATAGCACGCTGACACTCATTATTCTAGTATGATAATAATCTTGAATAAATTTTTGGATTGATCCAATGTTGTGAACTAACAGGTCATAACAAGGTCGACCGCCAAATAATTGGCTGTCGGCCTTTTATATTCTGAATAAATAAGGAGGTATTTATAAAGAAAATGATTGCCCGTATAAAAGATAGCTTCCTCACAGGGCATACGAAATACAGAGGGAGAAGCAGATTTAATTATATTTAATAAGGGGGTTACAAATTGAACTTTCTTGCTAACATGAAAGTAAGCCTGAAATTAGGTGTTCTAGTCCTTATAGCCTTGATATCTTTGGGTATTGTAAGCTATACAGGGTATCACTATTTGGATAAATCTAATGATGATATGACACAGATGTATAAAGATAGGCTTATTCCAATAGCGTTGTTAAATGAAGAGCGTGCCCAAGTTAGAGCCATTCAAGCCGAGATGTTGGAGGTTATTCTTAATACTGATAGCAAGCGCGATATCGAGCTAAAGGCTGACATCGATAAACGGGTAGAGAGTTTTAATAAAAATTTGTCCGAATTTGAAAAATCAAAGCTTGATCCGTTTGAGATGGAGACCCTTAATAAGCTGAAGGCGTTACTACAAGCTTATAGACAGGACAGAGATGAGTTACTCAAACTGGGCATGCAGAACAAAAACGCCGAAGCCTATGATTTATATGTGCAGCGTGTTAATCCCAAAATGAATGCGTTCAATGAACAACTGCTGGCTCTAGCGGAATATAACACAAAAAAAGCAGACGAAATGAACAAACAAAACACTGTGGATTTTGAGCGTTCCAAGAAATTAATGTTTGGAATTCAATTGGCAGCAAGCTTAATATTAGTACTGAATGGACTATATATTACCAGGTTGATAATCAAACCTATAAACATAATGCTAGCATTTAGTAAAGAATTGGCGAATGGTGATTTTCGAGATAAACCACGGAGTTTTGCAACCAAAGATGAATTTGGTCAATTGGCTGATGCCTTGGTAAACATGCGCAGTAGTCTTCGCGCACTTATGAAACAAGTTAATGAGTCGGCTGAGCAGGTAGCGGCATCTTCAGAAGAGCTGACCGCCAGCGCCGACCAGTCGGCTCAAGCCGCTAACCAGGTTGCGGGTTCGATTACCGATGTGGCCAAAGGCGCGGAAGAGCAGCTAGCTGCAGCCGAAGATACCTCTGCAGTAGTGGAGCAGATGTCGGCCAGTATCCAGCAGGTTGCTGCCAACACTAATGAAGTATCCGGACAATCGGCCCAGGCAGCCGGTAAAGCCCAAGAAGGCAATAAGTCGGTCGAAAAAGCAGTAAATCAAATGGTTCAAATCGAACAGACTGTTGCCACGTCTGCTGGAGTAGTTGCTAAACTAGGTGAGCGATCCAAGGAAATCGGACAGATTGTTGATACTATATCCGGTATTGCCGGTCAGACCAATCTCTTAGCGCTGAATGCTGCTATTGAGGCAGCCCGTGCAGGAGAACAAGGGCGAGGGTTTGCTGTAGTTGCTGAAGAAGTGCGTAAACTAGCCGAGCAGTCCCAGGAAGCGGCCAAGCAAATTGCTGCATTGATTACCGAGATTCAGGGCGATACTGAAAAAGCTGTGGCTGCCATGAATGACGGCACTCGGGAAGTAAAGTTAGGTGCTGAAGTAGTCAACGCTTCTGGACAAGTCTTCCGGGAAATTGCAGCTCTGGTAACCCAAGTGTCCGATCAGGTTCGGGAAATATCTGCCGCAATTGAACAGATGGCTATCGGCAGCCAGCAAATTGTCGGATCGGTGAAACGAATCGATAAACTTAGTAAAACAGCATCTGGAGAAGCACAGACAGTATCTGCTGCAACCGAAGAACAATCGGCATCTATGGAAGAAATCGCCTCATCCAGTCAGGAGCTGGCCAAATTAGCGATGGAACTGCGGGGCGCTATTAGTAAGTTTCAGGTTTAGAATACAATGCACCAGTAAACCGATATCAATAGAAAGTACATAAAAGGTAGAAAGGATCAACAACTCGTCGGTTGTTGATCCTTTTTTATAACGTTTAATTAGGACGGATAGCATCTTTGATGAAGCAATGAGGGCCTTCCTTACTAGACAGAATAAGCTACCCTAAACTACTTCTTGGGTTATTTTAGTTCGCGACCAGTACTCTCGGCCAGAGCAAGCAGCTCTGGCTGGCTGTTTATAGCATCGTCGGATCCCAAGCCTCCGCCGACGATATTCTTTACTAATTTCAATTTAAAAAAACTTCCAAGCCAATGATTGAGATAGTCTGTTAAAGATTGAGAAACTTCCGCGGGTGCACCACTTGCGGTAACAGTAATATACTTCTTCCCCGGCAGATGATGAATTTGATAGTTTACATCCATGAAAGTGTACCAGCGGTCAAAAAAATTCTTCATTTGTCCGGACATTTGTCCCATATATACTGGCGTTCCAATAACAAGACAATCTGCACCCATGATCTTAGGATACAGTATTTGCATGTCGTCGTTAATACTACAGTACTGGATCTTACCGGCTTTACATGCACAACAGGCTTTACAGTCGTTTATAGACAGCCGAGTTATATTAATAACCTCTATTTCGTGTCCTGCCGTTTCCGCGCCTCTGCAGACTGCATTTACCATGGATGCTGTATTACCGTTTTCCTTTGGACTTCCGATAAATGCTAATACTTTCATGTGATTCCCCCCATAAAATGGAATTAACCTAATACAAACGATAGCTCGTAGTTGGATAGTTTGTCAAGCGAGCTTTGAAATTTGGAAGGAACCTTGTGTCTACAAGGAAAGATGGGTATTTACTAAAAACATACTTTCTTGCAGGCATTTACTTTTTCAGCAACTAAGGTTACTGCCCCAACTACTGCAGATGTTGTTGCAATGCCAGTTGAGACTTGGGGTGGAACTAAAAATATATTTGTCGCTCTTAAAGTGTAAGTGTTAATTCCACTACAATTGCAACCTATATTGCAACCTATATTAGAGCCTAATTTGCAACCTATATTGAAGTCAGCTGGTGTAGTATCAAAATGTAATAGGGATGCTATTTCATAAGTTGTAGAAGCAATTGCAAATAAAAATGTTGGCTGAGAAAGAGGAATTGCCTTTTGAACAGCACTCTGGCTGACTCTATAAATCACGCTGCCATTTAGCAGTAACTCAAAAGTTACATCTGCGAAACCTGTAAGATTAAGTACCGATGGCGTAGCCGGCGGAGTAAATGTAGCACTCCAATTGACTACTGCATTTAATAGTACCCCATGCCGCGGGTGTGCGTCTATGTTGAGTACTGCTAGATTGACCGCGCCGCCATTTGGTAGTGCGACATCGAATGGTGACGTAAATGGAAATGTAGTTGGAGGGGGAGGCAATACTGAGCTGCTTTCGTCGAAAATGATACGTTTGATTTTTCCGAACCTTATCATGGGATTCACCCCTGAAAAATATATTCTTGGTTAATAATATGTAAATTAATATCTTTTAGGTGCATGTACTTAAAACAAGGAGCCGCATCTTCCGCCAATGGTGAAAGTCACAGCCGGTGATGAAGATAGGCAATTTGTTGGCGTAATCTGCTCCGGTATAATATGAGTGAGCAAAGTGAAAATAACTCGTAAGCAATTGGTATTTACATTAGGCAATTTTGCATGGTACAATTGGTTGAAATATCAACTATGCTTGAGGGGATGAATACAGTTCTAAATCTAGACAGCTATATTCTAAGAGAAGTAGGTACGTTATCCAGATCTATTCAATCAATCTGTGATATAAAGTTTAAAGAAATTAATCTGCAAAGGGGACAGTTTGTTTTTCTGACTCGTGTATGTGAAAATCCTGGAATCAATCAAATTGATTTATCAAGCATCTTGAAGGTCGATAAGGCAACAACAACAAAGGCCATTCAGAAGTTAATTGCTGAGGGGTATATAAGCAAAGAGCGGGATATGAAAGACAAACGGATGTGGAGGATATACCCTACAGATAAGGCTAAGGGAGTGTACCCTTTTATTATCGAAGAGGAAAATAGAAATATTGCTAGTTGTTTTAGTGCTTTTACCGAAAATGAGAAGCAGCTTGCGTTTAGTCTTGTAAAAAAAATGCGAGAGAATATTGAAGAGGATTGGAAGAAACATAAGAATTTCTGAAGCGATTATGTGTGTCAAAGGCCCAAGGTTATTTCGGAAATATGGTTAGTCTTTTATGAAAAATTTCAATACCGGTCAGAGCCTAGTAGTTAACCTCCTAGTTGATTTTATGTAACATTCTTTATTATGTACGCATATTGTATAGTAAAGAAATAGGAGGCATCCTGTATGAGGAAGAATTATCGCTACGTACCTCAATGCGCAAATTGTAGGTTTAAATACGATTGCTGTTCAAGTCCTTATCATAAGAAAAATTTCAATAATTCTATAGGTCCGCAATTCGTGTTTTTTCCTGAATTATTAAATGAAGCATCATTTCCAGCCCTTTTTCCAGAACTTAGCTTCTATCCATAGACAGAGCCGCTAGGCTCTTTTTATTATCCCCTTGCATCCGAATACCAAAGTTCAACAGCGTAAGAAGCCCAATTTTTGCCCTTTGGCAAGAATTGCGCTTCTTTTGTTTAGGTACTCAAATATATATTATGTCTTCTTTTATTTACGAAAAAAATATTTTATAAATGGATTTAATTTCCTAAAGGTATAGGCTGATTTAGTAACGAACAATAGTCAACATAAATGTAAGCACCATCTTGTGACCAAACAATTTTGAATTGTTTTTTTTACCTGTATATGTGCAAAAAGGAAAGGGTGCTGTTGCGAGATGGTTGGGAAACACGGAAATCCCAGATTGGACATACTTTGTCTTATAATTGTCCTGGTAATTGCCACGCTTATAGCTCGTGTGGGGTATTTACAGATAGCCAGAGGGGCTGAGTACTATAAGCAAGCCGACAATAATCGTACTAGACTTATGCCAGTAATGGCTCCGCGCGGTAGTTTTTATGACCGCAGCGGAGTACTGCTTGTTTCAAATCGTCCAGGTTTTTCCGTATCCTTGGTGCCGATTTCGGGACCAATATCAGAAGATGTGCTTGATAAACTTGCTAATATATTAGGAATGAAATTAGCGGATATTAAGACTAAAATTAAGCAACAGGATAATCCTTTAGCTCCAATACGTATTAAGAATGATATTGGACAAGATGTTATTACCAAAATAGAAGAACGCCGCGGCGAACTTCCAGGCGTTGTCATTGAAGTGCAATCAGTTCGAAACTATGTTAATAATGAGTTGGGTGCCCACATATTTGGTTATGTCAGTGAAATCAGCGATACTGAACTAGAAAAGAAAAAGGCTGAAGGGTATAGAACCGGTGATATAATTGGCAAATTTGGTCTTGAAAGGTTCTATGATAAAGAAATTCGCGGCGTTAATGGTGGCGCTCAAGTCGAAGTAGATGTGTCCGGACGTCCCGTAAGGATGCTGGGTAAAAAGGAGCCGACGCTAGGGCGAAGCTTGGTCCTAACAATTGATTCAAAGATTCAAAAGGCTGCCGAGAAGGCATTGGATGATCGACTTAATTACCTCCAGAAAAAACTAGGAAATACCGAAGCCAAGGCTGCTGCGGTAGTTGTTATGAATCCTCAAACAGGGGAGATTTTGGCAATGGTTAGTCGTCCTGGTTTTAATCCGAACCTGTTTAATGGCGGTATATCAACTAAAGACTGGAAGGCTATAAATGACAACCCATTTAACCCAATGCAAAATCGGGCAATAAGCGCTGAGTATCCCCCCGGATCAGCGTTTAAGATAATCACTGGTGCAGCTGCGCTGGAAACAGGAAAAGTAACTCCAGAAGAGAAAATCTTTGATGCTGGACGGCACTGGCTAGTACCCAAAGGTAATGCACACGGAGCAGCATTAGGTTGGATCGATTTTAATGTGGCTTTATCAAAGTCTGATAACGTTTACTTTTATGAACTGGGTAACCGACTAGGTATAGATGCTTTAGAGCAATGGGCACGGAAATTTGGACTAGGGGCGGCGACTGGCATTAACCTACAAGGGGAAGATACAGGCTTGGTAGCCAATCGGAAGTACAAGGAAAAGGTGTATGGCGAAGAATGGTATTTGTCCGAAACCTTTGATGCTGCGATTGGGCAGGGCTTTCAATTGGCAACTCCGCTGCAAATGGCTTCGGTTATAAGTCAGATTGCTAATGGTGGTCATCGTTACCGTCCTTACTTAGTCAGTAAAATAATTTCACCGAATGGGGAGACGGTTAAAACGTTTGAGCCGGAAGAATTGGGCAATTTAAAAATGTCCGAAAAAAATCTTTATGCCATTAGAAATGCCTTACGCGAGGTTGCCATGCCTGGCGGAACTGCAGCATATATATTTGAAGGATTTCAGACGCAAATTGCCGGAAAGACAAGTACGGCTGAGAACTCGCACGGAGATGATCATGGCTGGTTTGTAGCTTATGGCCCCTATGACAATCCGACGGTAGCTATTGCTGTAATTGTGGAACAGGGCGGGTATGGTTCGGATTCGGCAGCACCGATTACCAGAAAGATCATGGAAGCTGCCTTTAATCTTCCTCCTTACAAAGATGCCGCAGATCAGCTAGCAGAAGAAGAGAGCTCTAAGAATATTCCAGCTATCAATAGTAATTAAATATTAGCAACGATAGATGCCCTAGAGTTCATTCTCTTTTGAACTTTAGGGCATAGCCTTATTTTTAGAAACTACAGACTGAAAATCGGTCTGCAATATTTACTGCAAGTAAAAGGGTGATTAATATATGGATAAGATAGTGAATGTTACAGGTGGACAAGGCGGAAATGCCTTCCTAATAAGGGGAGAAGAAAAAACCGCATTAGTTGACTGCGGCATGGCATATTGTGCATCTAATCTTATTATTAACATTAAGCAGCTGCTCAATAATAAGGTGTTAGATTATATACTTATTACACATTCGCATTATGACCACATCGGTGCTATCCCCTATTTGAAAAAGGAGTGGCCTAATAGCAAGGTGTTCGGAGCGGAGTATGCGAAACGAATTTTGAAGAGAGCAAATGCTTTAAAGACAATTAGAATGCTTAGTATGCAGGCTGCAGAATTTTTTGATGCAGGTAGTATCGAAAAATACGACGATGATATGATAAAGGTAGATAATGTCATTTGTGATGGTGATGTACTAGATCTAGGCGGTCTACAGATTAAGGCAATAGAAACCCAAGGTCATACAAAATGTTCTTTATCATTTTTAGTTGATAATGAAACTCTGTTTTTGAGTGAATCGACTGGCTACATGAGTAAATCTGGAAAAGTTTATCCTGCATTTATAACCAGCTGTTCAAAAGCAATTGATTCGATCCATATATGCAAGAAGATAAATCCTCGATTCATCATTTCTCCCCATTTTGGGCTGGTGAGTGAAATTGATAGTCCAGATTATTGGGAGGACTGTATTTTGGCGGTTAGAGAAACCCAAGAATATATTCTTGGGCTATTTGGACAGGGATATGATGAAGAACAGATTTTAACCCAATATGAGCTAATGTTTAGAGATAAACAGAGCAGGTTGGAGCAGCCGATTACTGCCTTTAAATTGAACGCACGGAGCATGATTAAAACCGTGTTAAAAGAAAATTCTAAAGCGTATACCTAAAAGCCGTTCAGTTCTGTCCGGCTTTTTTACATTTTAGAGGTACAAGGAGGAAATCACTGAAACAGGCTACTAAGATGAGAAATAAGCCGAAAAGATGATGTTGACGTTACTAATTTATCGAATATTGTCGAAAATGCGAGATGGACATAGTTGAAATAACATAATAAAATAATATTAGAATTGAATACTGTATACAAAGTCTCGTCGGCCGACAACAAATACGAGTCTCTGAGTCTCTGTAATAGTCTGAATCTTAATTATTTTCCAGCATTAGAAAGAACGCTGGAATAGCTGTATGTCAGGCGAGTGCAGGATTACTAGTGGAGCTACGTAAAGGCCGTTCTTTACCAAAGGGGGAAAAGATAGTATGTTGCAAGAGTTTGGGAACGTTGGATTATTGCTGGCCGTTGCTTTGATATTTCCGCTTTTAGCATTAGGGACAGCGTATATTATTCGACCTCGTCCTCGTCATCACGATGCAGAGAAATCTTTGCCGTACGAGTGTGGCGTGGACACGGTTGGCGAAACCTGGGTGCAATTTAGAGCCAGTTATTTTTTGTATGCATTAGTATTTGTTGCCTTTGATATTGAAACTGTTTTTTTATATCTCTGGGCGATTAAATTTCAGCAATTAGGAGCATTTGCATTTATTGAAATGTTTATCTTCCTGAGTATTTTAGTAGTAGGGCTGGGATATGCCTGGAAGAAAGGAGCCTTGGAATGGAAGTAACTAAACTGCAAACACAAGATGAGCAAGATAATGAATTGCTGCAAAAGAATATAATTCTAACTAGTTTTGATACTGTATTAAAATGGGCGAGAAGTAATTCACTATGGCCGCTGTCTTCGGGCCTTGCTTGCTGTGCGATAGAAATGATGTCTGCTGCTGCCGCGCGATTTGATTTATCACGTTTCGGGTATGAGGTTTTTCGCGCTTCGCCAAGACAAGCCGATTTGCTTATTGTGGCGGGTACCTTGACCTGGGCAATGGCCGGACCGCTAAAGCGATTGTATGAGCAAATGCCTGAACCGAAATATGTTATCGCCATGGGCAGCTGCGCAAATTCAGGCGGCCCCTTTGCCGATTCATATTCGGTTGTTCCCGGTGTGGACCAAATACTGCCGGTCGATGTGTACATTCCTGGTTGTCCGCCGCGTCCGGAGGCATTAATTCACGGAATGTTGGAATTAAAACGTAAGATAAACAATCCAAAGGTTGCGAGGAGAACATCATGAGTAATCGCGTGGTAAATAATGTATTGGCGGAACTCGCGGCTCAGTATTCAGAAGACGTTAAAATTACTGGCAAAGAAGCTCAGCAAGCCTTATTGGTTGAGTCACAGTGTTTGCTCAATATACTAAGGATTCTTAATACAAACGAGTCATATCAGTTTGACATGCTGCGTAATTTGACGGCGGTTGATTATCTGGAATATATGGAAATAGTATATCATTTATATTCTCTGCCGCTCCGCCAGGCGATTACTGTAAAGACCCGCTGCAATATGGAGGATGCTCAAGTACCATCAGTTACGGCTATTTGGCCCTCAGCCAATTTTCAGGAGCGGGAAATATATGATTTACTAGGCGTGAAGTTTACCGGTCATCCCGATTTGCGGCGTATTTTAATGCCGGAGGAGTTTCCCGGACATCCTTTGCGTAAAACATACCAGGTTGGTAATGGCAATATTACCGGGGAAAAGAGGTAAGCCTTTCATGGTAAAGACAGAAACTTATACTTTGAATATGGGACCGCAGCATCCAAGTACGCATGGTGTGTTACAGGTCGTACTGGAATTGGATGGTGAACTTGTAGTTCAAGCTATACCGCGTATGGGGTATCTGCATAGAGGTATTGAAAAGTTAGCTGAAAGTAGAACTTATGCTCAATTTATACCATATACTGATCGATTGGACTATGTTTCATCCATGGGAAATAATTTGGGATATTGTCAGACTGTAGAGAAGATGATGGGCATTACGATACCCGAACGTGCTGAATATTTGCGCATAATCATGACTGAACTGAATCGGATTGCAAGTCACTTGATTTTTATGGGTTCGCTGGCAATTGACCTTGGTGCTTCCACCGGAATGATGTTTGGTTTTCGCAGCCGAGAACGAATTTTGGATTTATTTGATATGGCCTGTGGAGCTAGGCAGACCTATAGTTATATACGATTCGGCGGTGTATCAGCCGATATACCATCAGAGTTTGTCCCCGCGCTGCAGCGCTTTTTGGCTGATTTCCCTGCTATGCTGGAAGAATACCATGGCTTATTAACAGGCAATGAGATTCTGTATCGGCGTTTAAAAGGGACTGGCGTGATTAGTGGTCAAAGAGCATTGGAAATTGGTTTGACCGGACCCGCCTTACGGGCATCAGGCATTGACTACGATATTCGAAAAGTGGAGCCATATAGTATTTATGATCGCTTTGATTTTAGCGTGCCGCTAGGACAAGCTGGCGATTGCTGGGACCGTTATATAGTCCGAATGGAAGAGATGAAGCAGAGTGCCAGTATTGTTGCCCAGGCGCTGGAGAAAATGCCTGAGGGGACAGTTATGTCTACTATCCCCAAATTGTTGAAACCACCGGTTGGTGAGGTATATCACTCCATCGAAAACCCGCGTGGCGAGCTTGGTTATTATATTGTTAGTGATGGATCAACTAAACCCTATCGCCTCCATGTGCGCCGTCCCTCATTTATTAACCTGCAGGTGCTGAACGAAGCCTGCCAGGGCTTGCTGATTGGTGATGTTGTAGCTGTACTGGCGACATTAGACTCACTGATGGGGGAAGTGGATTGCTAAACTTTTTTAAGAGGAGTCGTAAAGTATGCAAGAGATGATGGGCTTATTTACAATTGCGAAAACGCTAAGAGATATATTAGGACGATTTATAACCGACCCACAGTTAGTTGATATTTGCATGAGTTTAATAAATATTGGGGCTATCTTTACGATTATTTCCTTGACGGCAGTAGTATTGGTGTACGCTGAGCGCAAGGTAAGCGCCTTTATGCAGAGACGCTCAGGCCCTAACCGTGTTGGTCCCGGGGGTACACTGCAGTCGATAGCCGATATGATTAAGCTAATGGCAAAGGAGGATATTATGCCGGCAGGCGCCGACAAATGGATGTGGATTTTAGCGCCGATGCTGTTATTTATCCCCGCGGCAGCTGTTTTTGTAGTGTTTCCCTTTGATAGTAAGGCTATTTTTGCAGATTTGAATATTGGAATTTTTTATTTTATAGCTATGTCTTCTCAATCCGTTTTACCTTTTCTTATGGCTGGGTGGGCTTCTAATAACAAGTATTCCTTGGTGGGCGGTATGCGAACAGTTGCTCAAATGCTTAGTTATGAGGTTCCGATGGTGCTTTCAATTCTAGGAATCGTGATGCTGGCGGGCTCAATGCGGATGAGCTCAATAGTAGCCGCACAACAGCATGTTTGGTTTATCGTTTTACAGCCAATTGCATTTGTGGTGTATGTTATTACGGCAACGGCAGAAATTAATCGGGCGCCGTTTGACTTAGTCGAAGGTGAGTCGGAATTAGTTGCCGGACCCTTTACCGAATACACCGGCATGCGCTGGGCGCTGTTTTTCTTAGCAGAGTATGCTAACTTATTAGCCGCTTCAGTGATTGCAACTACACTGTTTTTGGGCGGCTGGAGCGGTCCGTGGTTTCCTGGATGGGTATGGTTTTTTCTTAAGGTAGGCGGAATGATTTTTCTCTTTATGTGGTTTCGATGGACTTTTCCCCGACTGCGCATTGATCAGCTAATGGCTTTTGGCTGGAAAGTATTACTGCCCTTGGCACTGGTCAATATCATTGTTACCGGGATTGGCATGTATATTCACGAGTTTTTCAGTTAGGAGGGACAAGTTATGGTTGGTAAGGGACTATTAGAAGGCATGCGCATAACCTTAAAAGCTTTTTTTGCAAAAAAGGAAACGCTGCAATATCCCGAAGAAAAACTAAAAATGCCCGCGCGTTTTCGTGGCGGTGAGCTTGAGTTGGAACATGAAAAATGCATAGCATGCGGACTGTGTGCAATGGCATGCCCTAATCATGTTATTGAACTTACTACAGGCACAGATGAACAGAAAAAACGTCACTTAAAGTCATATATATATCATTCCGGATTGTGTATGTATTGTAATTTTTGTATTGAGGCATGTCCGACAAAAGCTATTTGTTGGGATAAGAATTATGAAAATTCCCGGTACTTTCGAAATGACTTGGATGTTAATTGTTTAGCTGTTTCGCAACAAAAGTCAGCAATGACAACAGAAGAATCAGCTCCAGCGGACAATCCGAATGGTCAGCAAGATGACACCCTTAAAGGGAGGGCTGCCGGATGAATGAGATGGCCTATACTGTCGCATTTTTTATATTCGCGGGCATCGTAGTGGCATCCGCCTTTGGGGTTGTAATAAAGAACAATCTCGTTCATAGCGCATTATTACTGGCTTTATGCTTTATTGGCGTTAGCGGCTTGTATGTACTGCTGCAGGCGGACTTTTTAGCTGCAGTCCAGATTCTAATTTATAATGGAGCAATTGCTATTGTTTTTGTTCTCGGGACGATGCTTACTCGGCGCAGTACCCGTCATGGGACTAATGACACCGAAACTAATATTCCATCCCGTTTAGTTACGCTGGTAAGCGGTTTGTTCGTTGTTGTTACCTTGGGTGTCATTGCCACTACACCGTGGCATTATTCCAGCGCAGGAGCTGTTGAAGATACGCCATCACTCCTTGCCCAATTAATCCTAACCGATTATATGGTGGCAATGGAAGTAGCAGCCGTTCTTTTGCTGGCAGCTATGATTGGGGCTATTGTTCTGGCAAAGGGAGTGGAAGAATGATTGGATTGGCACATTTTTTAACAGTTGCGGCTATGGTATTTGCGATTGGTCTGTATGGGGTTTTGACCAAGAGGACAATCATCGGTATTTTGATGAGCATTGAGCTGATGCTGAACGCGGTTAATATAAACTTAATTGCCTTTTCGCGCTTTATTACTCCGGATGCATTAACCGGACAAGTATTCGCTATATTTACAATTACTGTAGCGGCTGCTGAAGTAGCAGTCGGGTTGGCAATGGTTTTTCGAGTATATTATGATCGGAACACGGTGCATGCCGCGAGACTTGATGAGATGCGCTGGTAAGATTTGCATTAGAGAGTAGGTGAATAGTTTTGTTTAGCCAATATGCACTTAATCATGCTTGGCTTATTCCGTTGTTACCGGCAGTGGCCTTTATCCTAGTAGGATTTTTTCTGCGTCGTCTTCCTGTATTAGCAGCAACGGTATCAATTTGCATGAGCTTGCTTAGTTTTGCCTTGGCCTTAGGGGTTGGGTATGGTGTTGTTGATCGCGTTATCACGGTGGATAATCCGCTGATTCAGAAAATACCTTGGATGGCTATATCTGGGCTTACAATTGATATGGGGGTGTATGTTGATCCTATATCGGCGATGATGCTGGTAATTGTGACCTTAGTTGCCTTGATGGTGCAAATTTATTCTATTGGATATATGCGTGGAGATGACGGATTCGGACGCTTTTTTGCGTACTTATCATTGTTTGCATCCGCTATGTTAGGGTTAGTCATTGCGGTTAACTTTGTACAGATGTTCGTTTTTTGGGAATTGGTTGGATTATGTTCCTATCTTTTGATCGGCTATTATTTTCACAAAGTTTCAGCACGAGAAGCCGCTAAGAAAGCTTTTATTACAACACGCATTGGTGACTTTGGATTACTCGTGGGAATATTGTTTCTGCAAATTTTGTTTGGTACGCTGGACTTTCAGCAGCTGGCATTTATTGTGCCTGCCTATGTTGCTCAGCATGGTACAGCGTTCCTCACCGTTGCAGCCTTGCTCTTATTCCTTGGTCCTATCGGCAAATCCGGACAGTTTCCGCTACATGTGTGGCTGCCTGATGCTATGGAGGGACCGACGCCTGTGTCAGCCCTCATTCATGCTGCTACCATGGTAGTAGCGGGTGTGTACTTGGTAGCAAGGGCCTTCTTTTTATTCAGCGTTCTGCCGAATGCGATGGAGGTAATAGCCTGGATCGGGGCGTTTACCG
>Ga0074195_1001111_pt1 | contig 41094 bp, 26 predicted proteins | sample EPASupsiteHSE623_FD_64525 | JGI IMG/M metagenome (GOLD analysis project Ga0074195, IMG submission 64525) | Bioremediated contaminated groundwater from EPA Superfund site, New Mexico - Sample HSE6-23 | ecosystem: Environmental > Aquatic > Deep subsurface > Groundwater > Contaminated ...
TTTGGCGAGGGCGCGGTGGGTGGTGGAAGGCTGCATCATGATGCGCAAATGCCACCTCAACACTTGTCCGGTCGGCGTCGCCACCCAGGATCCGGAACTGCGCAAGCGGTTTACCGGTCAACCGGAGCATGTCGTCAATTATTTTTTCTTTTTGGCTGAGGAGGTGCGCGAATTGATGGCGGCTATGGGTATCCGCAAGTTCAACGACCTGATCGGTCGCGCCGACTTGCTCGACAAGCGCGCTGCGATTACGCACTGGAAAGCCAACCGGCTCGACTTTTCGAAAGTCTTCTACATGCCGCCGGTTAGCGGCGATGTCTCGCTGTATCACACCGACTTGCAAGATCATGGTCTGGAAGAAGCGCTCGACCATTCCCTGATTGCCCAGGCGCAGCCTGCCCTGGAATGCGGCGAGAAGGTGATGATCGAGACGCCGATCAAGAATATCAACCGCAATTGCGGCACCATGTTGTCGTATGAAGTCGCCAAACGCTATGGTCATGCCGGCTTGCCGGACGACACTATCTCCATCAAGCTCAGCGGCACTGCCGGCCAGAGCTTCGGCGCGTTCCTCGCAAAAGGCATTACGCTGACGCTGACGGGAGAGGCCAACGATTATGTCGGCAAGGGACTGTCTGGCGGAAAGCTTATTGTCAAACCGCCGCCGCGCTTCCGTGGCAAACCGGAAAAGAACATCATCGCCGGCAACACCGTGCTGTATGGCGCCATTGCTGGAGAAGCCTATTTCCTGGGTGTTGCCGGTGAGCGTTTCGCCGTGCGGAATTCCGGCGCAACCGCCGTGGTGGAAGGCACCGGCGATCACTGCTGCGAATACATGACCGGCGGCACGGTCGTCGTGCTTGGCCCGACCGGGCGCAATTTCGCTGCCGGCATGAGCGGCGGCGTTGCCTATGTGCTGGATGAGGACGGCAGCTTCGAGAAACGCTGCAACCTGAAAATGGTGACGCTAGAGCCGGTCGAGAATCAGGCCAGCGGCGATGGCATCGACCCGGATGGACCGCTGGGCAAGCCCGGCAAGGCGGACGAGAATCACCTCAGCCATGCCGAAGAATTGTTGCTGAAACTGATCGCCCGGCATGTCCGGCTGACCGGTAGCGTTCGCGCGCAAGCTATCCTTGCCGATTGGGAAACCTGGCGCAAGCGTTTCATCAAAGTGATGCCGAACGAGTATCGTCGGGTGCTGGCCGAGATGGCAGAAAAGAAACAATTGGAGGCAGTGTAATCATGGGCAAGCCAACCGGATTCATGGAATACCAGCGCATCGAGGAAACGAAGCGGCCCGTTGCCGAACGCCTTAAAAACTACCGGGAATTCGTCTTGCGGCTGATGGACGCCGAAGCCAGCATCCAGGCGGCGCGTTGCATGGACTGCGGCATTCCGTTCTGTACCCACGGTTGCCCGCTGAACAACATCATTCCCGACTGGAACGATCTCGTTTATCGCGGCAACTGGCGCGAAGCCATCGACGTGCTGCATGCGACCAACAACTTTCCCGAAGTCACAGGTCGTATCTGTCCAGCGCCATGCGAAGCGTCATGCACTGCGAACATCAATCTGGACGCGGTAGGCATCAAGTCGATAGAGCATGCCATTATCGATAAGGCGGGCGAAGAAGGCTGGGTGTTGCCTCGGCCACCGAAGCGCAAGACCGGGAAAAAGGTGGCGGTGATCGGTTCCGGCCCGGCCGGTTTGGCTGCTGCGCAACAATTGGCGCGGGCCGGCCATGAGGTGACGGTGTTCGAAAAGAACAGCCGCATCGGCGGCCTGCTGCGCTATGGCATTCCCGACTTCAAACTGGACAAGCGGCTGATCGATTGGCGCATGGCGCAGATGAAGGCCGAGGGCGTCACCTTTCACACCAAGGTTTTGGTTGGGACAACAGCGTTGTCCAAGGGCATCATTAACGATGCCACCAAGACGATTGGGCCGGAGGAGCTTTGCGGAAAGTTCGACGCGGTCGTGCTGGCATGCGGAGCGGAAGTTCCGCGCGATCTGCCGGTCCAGGGACGCGATCTCAAGGGCGTGCATTTTGCGCTCGAATTTTTAATAGCTCAAAACAAGGCTGTCGCAAGCGGTGGCAAGAATCCCATCAATGCCAAGGGCAAGCATGTCGTCGTGATCGGTGGCGGCGATACAGGCTCCGATTGCGTTGGCACCGCTAATCGTCACGGCGCCGCGAGCGTCACTCAGATCGAACTGTTGCCGCGTCCTCCGGAAAAGGAAGACCGGAGCATGACTTGGCCTGACTACCCGGCCAAGCTGCGTACATCTTCTTCGCACGAGGAAGGCTGCGTACGTGTCTGGTCGATATTGACCAAGGAATTTATCGGCGAGAAAGGCCAGCTTAGCGCGATCAGGTTGGCGCGGCTCGACTGGAAAGACGGCAGGATGAGCGAAATTCCCGGTTCCGAGTTCGTGGTCAAGGCCGACCGGGTCTTTCTGGCGATGGGCTTTACTCAGCCAGTCGGCGAGATGCTCGACGCCTTCGGTGTTAACAAGGACGGGCGCGGCAATATCCTGGCGGCCACGGACGATAGTCCGGAACGTAAACCCTACCAGACTTCGGCGCCGAAGGTATTTGCTGCCGGCGATGTGCGCCGCGGCCAGTCGCTGGTGGTCTGGGCGATCCACGAAGGTCGCCAGTGCGCGCGGGCGGTGGACGAATTTCTGATGGGAGCGGCCCGATAATCCGGGGTGCGTATGTAGGTGATCGGCACTTGTTTGAAAATTCGCCGCGCTTGCCTTTTTCAATGAATGAAGGATCGACCGTGGGCAACTCCCAAATTCTCAATGCGCGCCAGAAGGCGCTGAATATCAACCTCGATCCTGCCCTATATGGCGCTTTTGCCGAAATTGGGGCGGGGCAGGAAGTGGCGCGTCATTTCTTCCGGGCCGGCGCTGCGGCAGGAACGGTAGCCAAAACCATCTGCGCCTACGACATGACCGTAAGCGATACCATTTACGGAGCATGTAGCCGTTATGTTTCTCATGAGCGCCTGCTCAGCATGCTAGATCATGAGTATGACCTTCTGATTGAACGTCTGGTTGAGCGGGCAGAACAGACAAGATTTTTCGCTTACGCGAATACCGTGCAGGCCAGAAATTTCAAGGGTAATAATGAGTGCCATGGCTGGATGGGCGTGCGTTTCCAGCATGCGCCGATGTCGCCTTTTTCCCAGGTCGTCATCCATGTCCGCATGCTCGACATGGAAAACGTTCAGCAACAGGAGGCCTTGGGCCTGATCGGCGTCAACCTCTTGTATGCCTCTTTCCGCCATTTGGACAGCCGTGAGCATTTTGTGAATAGCCTTATGGAAGGTCTATCCACGGAACGGATAGAAGTCGATATGATTTCGGTCGAGGGTCCGGGTTTTTCAGGGGCTGACAGTCGCCTCTATTCCCTTGAGCTCGTTAAGCGCAAGTTCTGTCAGGCGGTAATGTTTGACCCAAAAGGCAAGCCTCTCAGGCCTGCCGACAGTCTTTACAAGAAGAATGTGGTGGTCTTGCGCAGCGGTTTCAGACCTCCGACGCTGCTCAATCTCGACATGCTTCGCTGCGGCCTTGAAAAATTCAAGGCATCCCTTGCCGAAGAAGAGCGATCCAACGTGATGGTTCTGCCCGAAATATCCATGAGTACCTTGATCGGACGCGGCGAGGTGGGAAACGAGGACTTCCTGGCGCGGGTCGATCTGCTCGCTTGTCTCGATCACGGGGTTTTGATCTCCAATTGCGAAAGCTATTCCGAACTCAGCGGCTACATTTCGAACTGTTCCAGAAAACCACTGGCTTTTGTTCTGGTGGTCTATAGTCTGGAGGATATTTTTGATGAGAAGAAACACACCAATCGACCTGATGGATTGCTTGGCTCCTTGGGGAATCTGTTCGGACATTCCACCCGTTTATATGTTTATCCGACCGCCGAAGACAATGACATCAACAGGCTGCGTATCATCGACAACCTCAATCTGCCTTCCCACTTGAAACCTCTCTTGCAATACCTTCTGGACAATCATCTTATCCAGGAAATTACGGACTACGACCCCAAACTATCCGGCATCTGGTCGCGGGTCGTGCTTAAGAAGATTCAAACGGGTGAGCAGGGTTGGGAAGATTCGGTTCCCAAGCTTGTTGCTAACATGGTCGCGCAAAAATCCCTCTTCGGATACAGACAATAGTTCTACCCTTGCTCGCCGCATAGCGCTTCTTATCTACGGTAACCGGCCACGCCAATCCCTGTAACACTTTTCCATCTCACCGCCAGCCGTTGGCGGTTTGAGATATTCGCCAAGGAAGACTGTATGCGCATGCAGTGGACGAATTTCTGATGAGGTCGAGTACACTACTATGTTGAAAGCCGATTCTGAGAGGAGAGGGAGGGCGCTGGGAACGGAATAGTTCTTGGTGTCCTTCGAATTTGAATCATGTCGAACAATCCATTTAATGTGGTCATACTTGCCGCTGGCTTGGGCAAGCGTATGTATTCCGATCTGCCCAAGGTGCTGCATCCTATTGGAGGCAAGCCGTTGCTGGCGCATGTCCTTGAAATGGCGCGAGCCCTGAACCCAGCGCAGATTTGTGTAGTTTATGGACACGGTGGCGAACGAGTGCGGCAGGCGCTGAAGCAGTCGTATGCCGTCTGGGCGAAACAAGAACCACAGCTTGGCACAGGCCACGCCTTGCTTCAGGCCTTGCCTTACCTCGATTCAACCTGGCCGACGCTGGTGCTTTATGGCGACGTGCCGTTGACACGTATCGAGACCTTGCAGCGGCTTGCCGCCGTGGCGCCGCAAGATGGCATGGCGCTACTCACGGCTCACCTTAATAATCCTCACGGCTATGGTCGTATTATTCGCGCCGACGGAAGCAAGGATGGAACGATTCTTCGCGTCGTTGAAGAGAAAGATGCCGACGAAAAAGAACGGGTGATTCGCGAGATCAATACCGGCATTCTGATTGCGCCGACGTTGGCGCTGGCGAGATGGTTGCCGACGCTCAGCAATAGCAACGCCCAGGGCGAGTACTATCTTACCGACATCATCGCGCTGGCGGTGGCCGAGGGCATGCCGGTACACTCGACTCAGCCGGGCGACACCTGGGAAATCGAAGGGGTCAACAGCAAGGTGCAACTCGCCATGCTGGAACGTATTTATCAGCGCGGCATCGCCACGAGACTGATGAACAGGGGCGTTCGCCTCGTCGACCCGGATCGACTCGATGTGCGCGGAGAACTGTTATGTGGCCGCGATGTATCCATTGACGTCAATTGCGTGTTTGAAGGTCGCGTGGAATTGGCCGATGGCGTCGAAGTCGGGCCGAATTGCGTCATTAAAAATACCAAGGTCGGCCCAGACAGCCGCATTGCCCCCTTCAGCCACATTGAGGATGCCATAGTCGGCGCAGCCAACGTCATCGGCCCCTATGCCCGGCTACGCCCCGGCACGCAGCTAGGCACGGACGTGCATATCGGCAACTTCGTCGAGGTCAAGAACAGCCAGATCGCCGATCATTCCAAGGCCAACCACCTTGCCTACGTCGGCGATGCCACCATTGGGCAGCGCGTGAATGTCGGCGCCGGCACCATCACCTGCAACTACGACGGCGCCAACAAGCATCGCACGGTGATCGAGGACGATGTTTTCATCGGCTCCGACACCCAATTGGTTGCGCCGGTCACGGTCGGCCGGGGCGCCACGCTCGGCGCGGGCACTACCTTGACCAAGGATGCGCCGTCGGATGCGCTGACCGTAACGCGGCCCAAGCAGGTAAGCTTCGCCGGTTGGAAGCGCCCGGAAAAAATAAGCAAAACCTAGAGGCTACGCATGTGTGGAATAGTCGCAGCAGTCGCTAACTGCAATATCGTTCCCGTCCTCATCGAAGGGTTGCGCAAGCTTGAATACCGCGGCTACGATTCCGCCGGGCTGGCGGTGCTCAATCCTGGACTCAGCCGCCTGCGCAGCATCGGCCGCGTCAGCGAACTCGCCGCCCAAGCCGAAGGACTGACCGCAGAAACCGGCATCGCCCACACCCGCTGGGCGACCCACGGCGTGCCCTCGGAGCGCAATGCCCACCCGCATATCTCCGGCGGGTTGGCGGTGGTGCATAACGGCATCATCGAGAATTTTGCCGAAATCAAGCAGCGCCTCTCCGCGGCGGGATATGCCTTCGTTTCCGATACCGACACCGAGGCCATTGCCCACCTGATCGAGGACTGCATTAAGACCGCGCCCGATCTGTTCGAAGCGGTGCGCCTTGCCACCGGCCAGTTGATCGGCGCTTACGCCATCGCCGTGCTGCGCGAAGGCGAAGACCGTATCATCGTCGCCCGACATGGAGCGCCGTTACTGCTCGGTCTTAGTGCGGACGGCAATTACGCCGCCTCCGACGCCTCGGCGCTGCTCAAAGTGACGCGCACCATGATCTATCTGGAAGAAGGCGACATAGCCGAAATTTCCCGCGACAGTTGCCGCATCATGCAGCCTGACGGCAGTTGGGTCGAACGGCCCAGCCACGAGAGCAGCCTGTCGGCCGATGCCGTCGAACTCGGCAAGTACCGTCACTACATGCAGAAGGAAATTTTCGAGCAACCCGCCGCGCTGACCAATACTCTCGAGATGCTCGGTGGCGACAATGCTGCGCGATCCTTCTCTCCCAACTTGTTTGGCGCTGCCGCCCCGGAAATATTCTCCGGCGTCAACAGCGTCCTGATCGTTGCCTGCGGCACCAGTTACCACTCCGGCATGGTGGCGCGTTACTGGATTGAGCAACTGGCTGGCCTGCCGTGCGCCGTCGAAATTGCCAGCGAATACCGCTACCGCGCCTCGGTGCCGAACCCGAATCAACTGGTTGTCGCCATCTCGCAATCGGGCGAAACCGCCGACACCCTGGCTGCCATCAAGCATGCCAAGGCGCAAGGCATGAACCGCACCCTGGCGATCTGCAACGTGGCCGAATCGGCGATAGACCGCGAATGCGCGCTTACCTTCCTGACCCGAGCCGGTCCGGAGATTGGCGTTGCTTCGACCAAGGCTTTCACCACCCAACTAGCAGCGCTGTTCCTGCTGGCGGCGACATTGGCAAAATTGTCGGGCAGGCTCAGCAGCGAAGAAGAGGCGCAACACCTCACCGCCTTGCGCCATCTGCCGCTGGCGGTGCAGAAGGTGGTCGCGCTGGAACCGGAAATCGAACGCTGGGCGCTACGTTTTGCCGCCAAGCAGCATGCCCTGTTCCTCGGGCGCGGCCCGCATTACCCGATTGCTCTCGAAGGCGCGCTCAAGCTCAAGGAAATCTCCTACATCCACGCCGAAGCTTACCCCGCCGGAGAACTCAAGCACGGCCCGCTGGCGCTGGTCGACAGCGATATGCCGGTAATCGCCGTGGCGCCCAACGACATGCTGCTGGAAAAGCTCAAATCCAACTTGCAAGAGGTTAAGGCGCGCGGCGGCGAACTCTACGTCTTCGCTGACGCCGACAGCGCCGTTACCGATGCCGCTGACGGCGAAGGCGTGCACGTCATCCGCCTGCCGGAGCACTACGGCCTGCTATCGCCCGTGCTACACGTCGTGCCGCTGCAACTGTTGGCCTATCATGCTGCGTTGGTCAAAGGCACGGATGTGGACAAGCCGAGGAACCTGGCGAAGTCGGTAACGGTGGAATAAGCGGGTAATTGGTACTTTACAAAATCCGTTTTAATCAATAGAATGTCTATATGCTGCATTGCAACAACAGTATTTTGTAGCTTTCAAATCTGCTTCTTCCGTAGCACCTAGTGTCCCGCAACGTTCTGAATGCGGGAACACTTGATTGCACCAGTTGGCATCACCCAGCATCACCTGGTATCGGATCGGTAACCTCGTCGTAGTAACGCAGAGTTTCTTCTGAAAACTCTGCTTCTCATGTTGCGGGATTTGTTTTCCGATTGAAATGTTGTATTGCGCCAACTGGCAAGCCTAAAAGAGGAGTTACCATGTCTGAAATCGAAGCGATTCTGTTCAGAAAGTGGGTTGAGAGAAAGACCAAGTCCGTCCTGCGTATCCTGCCTGACGGCCCGATGTTGGCGAGCATGATTCTCGGCTTGGCTATTGCGGTGTTGCTGGGCATCACCGCACCCAAGCTAGTGGCGTCGTTGCAAACGAAAACCAGCCAGACGCAGACCATGCCGTCCGAAACATCCGTGCCGTCCGAAACCTCGGTGTTGTTCAAGGCGGCTGAAGAAACGCCTGCACCTGTCAGCGATAAAAATGCCGTAACGCTAACGCAGGATATGAGCGCCGTGCTGGATTTCGTCTCCCGCCGCTACCGCGTATCCGCCGATGCGCTCTACCCCGTGTTCCATGCCGCGCAGAAAGCCGGGCACGAGATGGGCCTCGATCCGCTGCTGATTGTAGCCGTCATCGCCATCGAATCGAGGTTCAACCCGTATTCCGAAAGCGTCTATGGCGCGCAGGGACTCATGCAAGTCATTCCGCGCTTTCATCAGGACAAGCTTCCGGAGGGCAAAGGCGAGCTGACGTTGTTCGATCCCATGATAAACGTGCATGTCGGCGCTCGGATATTGCGCGAATCTATCCAGCGCATGGGTGGCCTAATCCCGGGTTTGCAACAGTTCGCAGGTTCTCCCAATGACCCTGATCAGATCTACGCCAACAAGGTTCTTGCGGAAAAACAGCGGTTGGAAACAGTTGTGGGGCGGAACACATAATCTGACCATAGCGTTACGGTTAGAACATTTTCAGAGGGATGTTCAGGGTCAAATTAGCTTCCACGCGGACGGATGTGGCCGGCGCGGAGGTATTCATCAGGACAGAAGCCGGATCCGAAGCCGCATTGGTTTCCACTTCTTGACCCCGATGCCTGCAATTCGTTGCCACGGCGCTTCCAGCGCCAGATCGACTTCCTGCCCGACGGTAGTGTGAAAGTGCCAAGGGACTCATCCACGCTCCCATCCTGCTTGATCCCGAATTTTCTAGAAAAGTCTTCTGCCGCTTTCGATTGCCGAAACGGTGGGCACGCTGCGCTTTGTCTCTCCTACGGCTGCTGCTAACATTACCATAAGGACTTCCCCGTCAACCCCCGGATAGATTTTCTGCTGGATGCGTTATCTCATCACGCGATCCCCTACGACATGAGAAGCCACAAAGCACCAACCCTTTCCTGCTGACTGCTTTTGCGATGGTCAAACAGCACCAGACTGCATTTCCATCCCACGGGGACTTCCTTTGGTCGTAACCGGCCTTGTTGGACTGGATTCGTCCGGGCCACGATATTAACCGCTCCGCCTGCCCTCATTCGGTCATCGACATACCGCTATGCGAGGATCAGTCGCCATAGAGGGTGGTACGCCACTATGTTAGCCAGGGTGCCAGGCGAACGGTCTGACCTGAATGGCACTTACTTAAGCTTCTTTGGGTGACCATGTTTTCTGACGAGTTCTATGGCAATGTTGCGTGGCTTTGTAAGTAATGGATAGGGATTTAGGGGCAACTCAATGATTAGTGGCAGACGTTCAGCTGCCTTGTTTTACACTCCGTGAATGACTCTTCCTGACCGGTCTGAACCATTCGGGGCTACCAATTTTTCACCAAGTGCCATACAAGGTTTGCGCCAGTACTACTTTCCACCAACGGCGCAGGCTACTTCCCAAGCTTCTTAAGCCGGTTACGCGCAATGTCCGCGAACTGCCCGGACGGGAATTTTCTCAGGTAGGCGTTAAAGTCCTCGGCATCGTTGCTGTCCTTGATGGACTGCCAGAACAGCAGTTCCGCCTCGCTGGTTTTCGTTTCCGTGCTGGCGGCAGTCGTGGAAGCAACGAAGAAAAAGTCGCCGGTGAGCGATGAGGATTCCCACGGAATCTGCTGGTCGCCAGTGATTCTCGCCACCTCGCCGCGCACCCGCTTGAACACGCTTTCCACGGTCAGTCCCGGCTCGGACAGTGTCTTGAGCAGCGCCGTGGTGTAGGTGCTGTTCCTGCCTTCGCCATCCTGCGCCACTTTGCCGGGAGCCGTGGCGAAGGCGATCAGCGTGCCCTTGGGCGCATCGACTTGCGCCAGACCGCCAGTCGTGCTGCGAAAACGCCGCTCGAACGGATTGTTGCGGCAGGCGTCGAGGATTACCAGATTGAGCGGACTGCCGGAGCCGCTCAGATGTTCTAGCACCTGATCCAGGTCGATCGATTCGCTACGCGCGGAAGCCTCGCTGGAAATCTGCGCATCCACCGGCAGCAGGTAATTCCGGCCCTTGACCTGCATGCCGTGCCCGGCGTAATAAAACATGCCGACGCCCTTGCCTGACAGCTTTTCGCCGAAACTGGTGATCAGCCGCGTCATTTCGCGCTGTTTCAGATTTTCCCCGAGCAAGACTTCAAAACCGAGGCTTCTAAGCTTGGCGGCAATGGCGCGGGCATCATTCACGGGGTTCCTGAGAGGCGCTTCGCGGTAGGTGGCATTGCCTATGATCAGCGCCAGTTTTTTTCCGTCATTGACGGCAATTGCGGACGAAGGCTGTGATGCCTGGGGTACAGCTTGTGCGACGACTTGCGGAACCGTTGCAACCGCAGGCGGGGCGCTTTCCTGTGTAGTGGAAGCTTTTTCCTCGGCTGGCTTGAATTCGCTTTGCGTCACCGCCGCAGGACGGACTCTGCCCACCTTCAAATGCTCAACGCCCAGGCCGCGCCGGGTGACTTCCTGCTTGACCCGTGCGAGTTCCGCCTCATACCTGCCCTCGTCGGTGTAAAACATGAAGCTGCCGGTAAGGCCGGAGGAATCGACGCCGGTGCCGCTGCCATGGCTCGTGGAAAGAACCACCGAATCGACCTTGATCTTGCGCCCGTCGCTGCAATCGAAGTCTCCGCGGGCGCGGGTTCCCGCGCCAAACAGCGAACCCTTCTGGTAATCGTAGGTGGTTCCCGAACAATTGATTCCGAGCTTGTGGAACACGATGTTAGCGGCACCCGTTCCCGACAGCGGGTCGGCGCTGCCCTCGCCGGAGATGTAATCCGCCCAGTCGTCGGTATAGCCAACGACGTAGGTCTTGACGCAGCCGCCCAGCAACAGCGCCACAGCTAACAGGAACAATGTTCTGAATGCTTTCATGGCACACCCCACTGTCTGGCACGTGAATTCCAGATATTCGGGCTTTTCCCCATCGATGCTACACGCCCCAGGATAAGCATGGCATTTGCCTCGGCAGCTTCTTCGACCGTCATGGGCGGTCCGGACATCATCAGAGTTGCCTCGCTACGGGAATAATAGCGATTGGTCGTGGCAAAGTCGATGGCATGGCCGAGTTCGTGAGCCATGACCCGATTGACGCTTCCCAGTCCCTCGGCGCAGGTGCTCAGAGCGATTTCAATCTTCCCGCTGTCCGGACTCCATCTGCCCTTTAGAGCTTTTCCAACGCCACCATGATTCGTGTTGTCAAGCTCCTGTCTGGCAGATACGCTGATAGCGGGAAGTTTCCCGCGCCGTTCCTTGGTAATTCCATCAGCAATTCCGTAAAGCCTTGCGAGGCTTCGTTCGGACATCGACTGGCATTGATCCAGCGTCTGCCCAAAAACAGAACATGAAACCAGCAGGAAAAAGATCGGAAGCCAGAACATTGCCATTCTTGATTGGGTTCCATGTGCCGGGCAGTTGGAAATGGCCTCGTACCGCCAATATCGCTATTCCCCAAGAGAGTTATGCACGAGTTGTCCGACAATATGCTCTCCGCAACACGGACACGGAAAACGAAAGTCAATTATCAGCCGTTCTTGGGATCGCAAGGGCTTGATCGACACAAACGTCCCTTGTGCTTCGTTAACCTTGTTCCCATCATCAGCCATCGCGTCGATGGGTACTTCTTTCATGATCGATATTCTTGTCTTTTCCATGCCTTCCTCCGTGCAAATGGGTTTTTGTTATATCTTTCTCTACCAATAATAGCCGTTACCAGCGCTCTTGCCTAACTCCTGTAGTCTGCATTGATCTTGACATAGTCGTAAGAAAAATCGCAAGTCCAGACTTTCGCCTGGGCATTGCCGCGTCCCAGGTCGATGCGGATGACGATCTCAGCAGGCGCCATCATGCGCGCGCCGTCGGCCTCCTGATAGCTGGCGGCACGACCGCCGTTCTCGGAGACCAATACATTGCCCAACCACAGTTTCACCGTCCTCACATCGAGGTCCTGAATGCCAGCGTTGCCGATGGCAGCGAGGATGCGCCCCAGGTTCGGGTCGGAGGCGAAAAATGCGGTCTTGACCAGCGGCGAATGGCCGATGGCGTAGCCGACCGCCTTGCATTCGGCGCGGTCGAGGCCGCCGCCAACATTAATCTCGATGAACTTGGTGGCGCCTTCGCCGTCGCGCACGATGGCCTGCGCCAGTTCGGCCGCGATGGCCGTGACCGCTTTAAGCAACGCAGCATAATCGGCGCTGGCGGCATCGGCGATTTCGGCATGATCTGCCTGACCGGTGGCAATCAGAATAAAGGAATCGTTGGTCGAGGTGTCACCATCGACCGTGATGCAATTGAAGGATTCGTCCGCTGCCTGCTTCAGCAATCGCTCCAGGAGGGGCTGCGCGATGGCGGCGTCGGTGGCGACGAAGCCGAGCATGGTCGCCATGTTCGGCTTGATCATGCCCGCGCCCTTGGCGATGCCGGTAACGCTGACCGCCTTGCTGCCGATGCTGATCTGGCGCGAGGCGACCTTGGCGACGGTGTCGGTGGTCATGATGGCATGCGCGGCATCGTGCCAGGCCGCACCGTCGCCGGAAAGCGTCGCCTGGCACTGCGGCAGCCCGGCGACGAGGCGCTTGACCGGCAGCGGTTCCATGATCACGCCGGTGGAAAACGGCAGCACATGGCGCTCGCTCACGCCGAGTAAAGCGGCGACGGCGGCGCAGGTAGCGCGGGCGGCAGCCAGCCCCGGCTCGCCGGTGCCGGCGTTGGCGATGCCAGTGTTAATCACCAGGGCGCGGATACCGTGGTGCGCCAAATGCTGCTGACAGATTTGCACCGGCGCGGCGCAGAAGCGGTTCTGCGTGAACACCCCGGCAACGCGGCTACCGGGCGCAAGTTCGAGCAGCGTCAGGTCGCGACGGTTAGCCTTGCGGATGCCGGCTTCAGCGGTGCCAAGGCGGACGCCATGAACGGGATTGAGTTGGGCGGCTGCGGGGGTGGCGTAATTTACGGGCATGGTTTTATCTCAGGTTGATTACTCGATTCATTGGAATGCTACGGCAACATTCGAGCGACACGAAAGCCAGAACTGGAACGGGAAGAATAAGAAAAATGTCCATAGCCACGAGAAGACACACGCGCATTTTGTGGTTTGTCATCCCAAGCCCCCCCCGCGCAATACGCGATATTTACATTCCCCGCTTGTCCAAGAACTTCCATCTGTGGGCGCCCCATTGAAGTGATCATGGTAGCAATCCTCCGTCCACTCCCATACATTGCCGCTCATGTCATAAAGCCCAAATCCGTTAGCCTGCTTACTAGCCACGACCTGGGTCTTTTTGTCACTATTTAATTTGATCCAAGCGACAGCATCGATGTTGTTGTCGCCGCAGTGTTTGTAGTTACTGCCAGAACGGCAGGCATATTCCCATTCGGCCTCAGATGGTAAACGGTAGCTTTCCCCCGTTTTCGCGTTCAATCTTGCGATGAATTCGATTGCATCACTCCAACTCACCCTTTCTACAGGACAATCATCGCCACAATGTCTAAAAGAACTTGGGTTACTGGTTTGGCCAGTTTTATTGAGCATAATCGCTTTCCACTGCCCTTGGGTTACTTCGGTCTTGCCCAAGGCGAAGGGACGGCTGATGGTCACGGTGTGCACAGGCTTTTCGTCGCTGTCGCCGTTGTTCGCCCCCATCTGGAAACTGCCGGCCGGGATGATGACCATTTCCGGACACGCGACGCAATCCTTGAAGGTCTGGCCGGGTTGGATAGGAGCGCCACTTAGCGCGGAACCACCCGGAGAGGTGGTAGGGACACCACCCTCGGCGCGATGATCCACCTCCAATCGTGGCGCGGACAAAGTCTTGATCCGGTTGCGCGCGACCACGGCAAATTTTCCCTTGGGATACTGCCGCAAGTATTCCTCGAAATCCTCGCGGTTCTGGCTCGCCTTGATGCTATCCCACAGCGCCATTTCGACTGCCAGCGGGTCGACCGGCGCAGATGCTGGAGGAGTGCCGGTAATATTCACCGTCCCCTGAATGAAGTAAAACTCACCCTCGATGCCACCTTCGATCCAGGGTTCCTGCTTGCCCTTGGAGGCTTTCTTGACGCCGGTGAGCACTTTCTTCAGCACTTGTTCGATCGGCAGTCCCTTCTCCTCCATCGCCAGCAGCAGATGTTCGGTATATAGGCCGTTCTTGCCGTCACCATCCGCCGCCACGCTACCGGGACGGGTGGCGAAGGAGAGGATGGTGCCGGACGGCGCATTGACTTTGGCCAAGCCGTCCGCCACCGAGCGGAAGCGTCTCGAATAGGGATTGTTGCGGCAGGCGTCGAGGAAGACCAAGTTGAGTCGGGTCTTGCTGTCTTCCATGATTTCCAGCACGTTGTTGACGTTGATGCTCTGGTTGGGCACTTCTTCTTCGGCGCTGATGTCGGCATCGATGGCGGGCAGGTAGTTCACGCCTTTGACTTGCAGTCCATGTCCGGCGTAGAAGAACAGGGCTTCGGCGCCGGGCGCGAGACGGGAGCGGAATTCGCGCAGGGTGGGGCCAATCTGTTTGGTGCTAAGGTTTTCGCGCTTGATGACTTCGAAGCCGAGGGTGGCGAGCCTGGCGGCGATAGCGCGGGCATCGTTGACTGGGTTAGCCAACGGTGCGGATTTGTAAGCGGCATTGCCGACCACCAAGGCGACACGCTTTTGCTGCGCGGCCTGGGCGAATGCGCTGACGAGGCAGCACAGGATCACCAGGATGCGAAACAAGTTCGGCAGCAATGTCATTGGTTGTCTCCCGAGGGATTCCGGCTATCGTTACAGTACACCCATGCCACCCTGTCTTACGGATGACGCAGCTTGTTGAGCATCGCGGCTCTCAGGATGTCATTCAATCGGCTCTGATAGCCCTTCCCCTGACTCTTGAGCCATTCCAGCACATCCGCGTCAATGCGCACCGTCAATTGCTGTTTAATCGGTCGGTAGAACTTTCCGCGTACCGCGCCGCTCCAGTCTTGCTCAGTCGTAGCTGGAATATCGGAGAAGTCGATTTCATTCTCCGGCTTGGCAGCAAGCGCCGCCAGTTCCTTGCGTATGGACTCAGGCACCATGTTCATAAACTCTCCTTTCCAACTTGGTTGCGCGTCGCGCCGAGATAATGCGTATGTGTCCGTTGCCTCCTTCGGCTTCGCGCCAAGTATGAGCAACCAGCAACCGTACCACCCCACCTGCCAGGCCTAAGGTTTGCCAGCGTTGTTCGCCATCTTCGACGCGATCCTGCCAGCTGATGTGCAACGGATCGTCGAATACAAGTTTGGCCGCCTCAAAACTGACACCATGCTTGCGCTGGTTGCGCTCGTTTTTGGCGTTATCCTATGAATACAATTGTAGCACCTAATATGTAGTTACAAAAGCGTAATTCTAGAAGACGCTCACGCATTTTCGTCCCCGAATACTACCCTCCACAACTCGCGCACCGCTGCCGCATTTTGCGTCGCCAACGCCGGCTCGATAATGAGGGGTTGGTGATTCAGACTCAACTGGTGCTGCATGCGGCGATATTCCCGGTAGGCATTGCGCACGCTTTCCGCCAGCGCTGCCGGGATCAGGCCGAGTTCGGCGGAAATCCTGAGCAGCGCGATATTGCCGAGGTTGCCGGTCAGTTCAGGATGGTCGTGGGAATGACCGAGCACCAGATACTGGATGATGAATTCGACGTCGATCAGCCCGCCTTTATCTTGCTTGAGGTCAAACTGCGCGCTCTTGCCGGCATGGGCGTCCAGCATTTTCTGGCGCATCGCCAGCACTTCTTGCTTGAGTTTGTCCAGGTCGCGCTGCTGGCGCAAAACCTCGATGCGTATCTGTTCGAATTTGTCGCCGACGGCGCGGTCTCCCGCGGAAAAGCGCGCCCGCGTCAGCGCCTGGTGTTCCCACATCCATGCGGACTCAAGCTGATACTTGAGAAAGGATTCGATGGAGTTGACGATCAGGCCGGATTCGCCGTTGGGCCGCAGCCGCATGTCCGTTTCGTACATCATGCCCGCCCGGGTCTGGCTGGAAAGCCAGGAGTTGAGACGCATGGCGAGGCGCGAGTAGTTTTCCTGCGCTTCCGCGGCCGGATCGTCGTAGAGGAAGACCAAGTCGAGATCGGACATGTAGCCGAGTTCTTTGCCACCCAGCTTGCCGTAGCTGATGACGGCGAAACGCGGCTTTTCCACATGCCGTTGCGACAGCTTGCGCCAAGCAAAGGCAAGGGCAAGATCGAGCATGATGTCGGCCAGTTCGGAAAGATGATCGGAGAGCTTTTCCAGCGGCAGCAAATCGGAGAGGTCCTGCGTCAGCAGGCGAAATATCTGGGCATGGTGGGCATCGCGCAACATGTCCATCTGCCGCTCGGTATCCGGTTCCTCCGCATCGAGCGCGCTTTCCAGTTGCTTGCGGAAGCTCGACCAGTCGGGCACAGCCTCGAGAATGCTGGCATCGAGCAGTTCATCAAGCAGGATCGGGTGGCGTTGCAGGTAATCCGCCGCCCAAGAGGAAGCCCCGACGAGTTGCGCCACCTTGCGCAGCGCCTGCGGATATTGCAGCAGCAAGGCGAGATAGGCGGCGCGGCGGCTAATCGTTTCCAGTAAATCCAGGCAGCGTGTCAACGTCTCGTCCGGGTTCGGCGCCGGCGTTTGCGCGCAAACCTCGATCACGCGCGGCACCAGCGCGTCAAAGCGTTCGCGGGTGCTCGCCGGCATTTGCTGGTAGCGATTGCTGGCGCGCATCTCCGCGAGGCGCTGCGCCGCCGAAGGGGCATCGCGGTAACCGAGTCCGGCCAGCAAGCGCGTGTCGTTGTCCGGCGCCTGCCAGACAGGATCGAGGTCATGGTTCGGCTCATTCGGATCGGCAAACACTGCCTCGAAATGACGCGAGACATTGGCGCGGTGATCGTCGAGCTCAGCCAGCATGGCATCGTAGCTGGCAAAGCTCATGGCGCGGGCAATTGTCGCCTGATCTTCCGCATTCGCTGGCAGGCTGTGCGTCTGCGCATCGTCGAGATATTGCAGGCGGTGCTCCAGCCGGCGCAGGAAATCGTAGGCGCTGCTCAGTTCGCGTACAGTTTCCGTTGCCAGAGTGCCACGTTCTGCCAGCAGCGACAGCACCTGCAAGGTCGGCCTGGCCTGCAATTTGGCATCGCGTCCGCCTCGGATCAATTGAAACACTTGGGCAATGAACTCGATCTCGCGAATTCCCCCTGGGCCGAGTTTGATGTTTCCAGCCATGTCCTTGCGCACTACCTCGCGCCGAATCTGGACATGCAAATTGCGCAAAGCTTCGATTGCGCTGAAGTCGAAATACTTGCGAAAAACGAAGGGCAGGCGAATAGATTCCAGGTCGGCTTCCTGCTTCGATCTAGCGCCATTGCGCTCACCCGGATCAGCGAGGACACTGACCGGACGCGCCTTGATCCAGGCGTAGCGTTCCCACTCGCGCCCCTGAGTGAAGAAGTAGTTTTCCAGCATATCGAACGAGCATGCCAGCGGCCCTGAATCGCCATTCGGGCGCAAGCGCATGTCCACGCGGAATACCTGGCCATCGCTGGTCAAATCGGCGATGGCATTGATCAGGCCGCGCCCCAGGCGCGTGAAATAATCAAAGTTGGAGATGGGGCGGCAGGCTCTGTCAGAAACGCTGCCAACGCCATCCGTTTCGCCATCCTCCGGATAGAGAAAGATCAGGTCGATATCGGAGGATACATTGAGTTCGCGCCCGCCTAGTTTGCCCATGCCGATCACGATCAGTTGCTGGGCGTCACCCTTGGCATTGCGCGGCGCGCCGTAACGCGCCTTGAGCGTCGCATCGAGCGATGCCAGCGCCGTCTGGATGGCGACTTCGGCAAGCAGCGTCATGCCTTCGGTAACCTCGGCCAGGCTCGCCAGCCCGGCCAAGTCGCGCGTGGCAATGCGCGCATAGGCGCGCTGCTTGAGGCGCCGCAAGGCGGGCTTGAGTTCTTCTTCGGGGAGGGGTTGGCCTGAAGCTTGGCCGGACAGAAATAAAAAACCGCGCAGCATCTCCGCCGTGATCAACGGCTTGCCAGCCTCTGCCAAGCTCGCGGCGGCATCCTCTGCCAGCGCAGGAGACGCTGCCAAAAGACGGGACAGGTAGCGCGAGAACGGCAAAATATCGGATACGAAGGACATTGGGGTAAAATTGCCGGATTAGCCAGACAGCCGCCATTTTAGCCTTGTATATGCCCTTGCCAACCTAAAAGGCGAAAGTGAGCCGCTGGCCTTCTCCTTAATGAACCGCTACCTCTCTACCCTGCCCTTCCTTCAGCCGATCTGCCGCCTCTGGCAGCATGCCTTGTGCCGCAAGTTGTGGCGGCTGCTGGTATGGCTGTTCTGGATCGGCTACTTCGGTTTCGTCCTGATATTTCTCAGCCTGCGCTACGCCGTGCTGCCGCAAATCGAGAATTATCGCGGCGACATCGAGCAGGCGCTTTCGTCCTCGTTCAATCTGCCGGTGACCATTTCCGGCATCGACGCAGGTTGGCGCGGACTGCGTCCGCAACTATCGCTGCACGGCTTCCAAGTGCGCGATGCGCAGGGCCAGCCCGCGCTAGCATTCGACAACGTCCAGGCCGAAGTCTCGTGGTCCTCGTTATTCCATTTCGGCCTGCGCCTGAACCGGCTGGAAATCGCCGCTCCCGCGCTTAACATCCGCCGGGATGCCCAAGGACGCATTTTCGTTGCCGGACTGCAAATCAACGCTCAAAACCGGAACCACAATTTTGCCAACTGGCTGCTGGCGCAGCACAACATTGTGATAAGCGATGCGACCATCACCTGGAAGGATGAATTGCGCAAGGCGCCGCCGCTGGAACTCAACCGCCTCAATTTTCATTTGCAGAACCACGGCAGCCACCATCGTTTTGGCTTGATAGCGGATCCACCGGGCGAATTGTCAAAACGGCTCGACATTCGTGGCGATTTGCGCGGCGACGACCTTGACGCTCCTGAGACCTGGCAAGGCAAGGCCTATGCCGAACTGGACTATGTCGACCTTGCGGTCTGGCGTACCTGGGTCGATTACCCGTTGGAACTGCCGCAAGGCAGCGGCGGCATGCGCTTGTGGCTCAGTTTCGCGGAAAAACAACTGACCAGTCTCACTGCCGACATCTCGCTGGACAATGTTAAGCTGCGCCTGAGCAAGGAAATGCCGATGCTTGAACTGAAGCGCCTCAACGGGCGTCTCACCGGCAAATGGCTAAAGAATGGTTTCGAGGCAGGCGCCAACCATCTCGCGCTAACTACCCTGGATACGCGCGACAACGTGCGCATCGAACCGACTGATTTCCTGTTTCGCCGTTACGAGGAAGACTCCCTGATTGGAGGAAAATCGATTCGGGGCGAATTTTCCGCAAATGGTCTTGATCTGGGCGCGCTGGCCCGGCTTTCCACTTATATTCCCTTCGATGCCGGCATGCGTCAGAAACTCGACGCCGCTGCGCCCCAAGGCAAGGTATTCGACTTGTCCTTTTCATGGAATGAATCACCTGGGGTAGCCACAGGACAGGATGCCCCAGCAGCCACGTCACCCATCCCCGCATCTCCCGCCAGCTATACCCTGCGGGTACGCTTCGAACGGCTGGGCTTACGCGCCATGGGCATGCTGCCAGGTTTTGAAGGGGTCAGCGGCAGCATTACAGGCAACGAGAAAGGCGGAACAATAAAGCTGGCCAGCCGCAATATGGCAATGGAACTACCGGCCGTTTTTTCGGAACCGCGCCTCGAACTGACGTTACTTGACGCCGACGCCGGATGGGAAACAAAGCAGGAGGGCGAGCAAAACCTGGTCAAGGTCAAAATCGACCATGCTGCCTTCGAGAATAGCGATGCGACCGGCAGGCTTGATGGCAGCTACCTGAGCCAACCGGGAGGACTTGGCGTAATGGACATTTCAGCCAAGCTCACCAATGCCGCCGGCAGCGCCGTATGGCGCTACATGCCCCTCGTCATAGGCAAGAATGTGCGCGACTGGTTGCAAACCTCCATTATTGGCGGTCATTCCGAGGAGACGACGCTGCGCTTGAAAGGAGACCTGAAGCGATTTCCATTCAACGACGGTTCCGGCATTTTCGAGGTCAAGAGCCGCTTCAAGGATGCCTCGCTACGCTATGTATCGGGCTGGCCGCAGATCGACGGCATCAGCGGCGATCTGGAGTTCGTCGGCAAGCGCATGACCATCAAGGCTAGCCAAGCCAATATCTATGGCGTAACGCTGAACAACGTCAAGGCAGAGATTGCCGACCTTGAAACGCTCGATGAGGTCATCGCCATCCACGGCAAGGCCAACGGGCCGACGGCGGATTTCTTGCGCTTTATCGAAACCAGCCCGGTGGCCGAACATATCGGTCATCTTACCGAGGACATGAATGCCACGGGCCAAGGCGAACTTGACCTCAAGCTGGTGATTCCGTTGCGCCGTCTCGGCGATTCGAAGATCGACGGCGCCTTCCAGTTCGCCAACAACAAGTTGGCACTTGATCCGGATGTGCCGCCGCTAACCGAAGCGAACGGCCGATTGCAATTTACCGGCGACAGTTTCAAGGCGGAACGGATAAAAGCAATGCTGCTCGGCGCGCCAATGACGCTAGTCGCCAAAACGACAGGCGAAGGCATGCTCACGGTTAATGCCGAGGGCAGCTTCAGCGTCGACGCCTTGCGCAAGCAGTATGGACACCCGCTGCTGGACCATCTTTCGGGCGGCGCAAGCTGGCAGGGGAATATCCATGTGCGCAGGAAGAATGTTGAATTGCAGATCGAATCGCAATTACAAGGCATTTCCTCAAGTCTGCCCGATCCGTTCAACAAGAGCGCAACCGAAGCAAAACTATTGCGCGTCGAGCGCAAGCTACTGAACGAGCCGCAAAAACCGGCTTCCCAGCGCAAACGAAAGGCGTTTTCGGCGACAGGGCAACCACGTCCCTTTGCGCCTCGCGACCAGGTGGATATCGTATTCGGCAACTCGCTGGCAGCGCGCTTCGTCAGGCGCATAGGCGGAAACGATGGCGTTACAACACCGGAACGCGGCATTATCAGGGTGGGGGAAATCCACCCGCTGACCCTGCCGGAAAAAGGAATAGCCGCCTTCATCACCCTGGACAAGCTCGATGCCGATTTCTGGCGCGGCCTGCTGGCAAAGCCGAAAAACGGTAATTCCAATGGGGTGGCAAGCAACAACGAGTTGCCGCTCCCCTCGCTCGACCTGAAGGTAAACCAGCTTGGCGCTTTCGGCCAGACCCTGAATGAAGTCAATGTCAAGGCCAGCCCGCATGACGGCGGATGGGGAGGAGAAATAAAAAGCCGTGAGCTCAATGGCGAGATTACATGGTTCAGCCCGACGGACACACGGCCATTGGGCCTGTTGCGCGGGCGCATCCGCCAGTTTGCGATCAACGCCGCATCCAGCCTTCCATCTGGCGCCTCCGCCAGCGAGCCTTTGAGCGAGCTTCCCGGGCTGGACATCGAGGTCGACCAATTCCTGTTGCGCGGCAAGCCGTTGGGCAAGCTCAAGCTGAATGCCGAAAACCACGAGGGAATCTGGAATACCCGCTTCGACATCAACAACGAAGACGGCAAACTGTCGGGCGAGGGCAAATGGCGAGCAAACCAAACCGTGCCGGGAACCCAGATAAAGTTCAACCTCGATGTCCGGAGCATCGGCAAAATACTGACGCGGCTCGGTTACGTCGACGCCGTACGCCGCGGCAAAGCAACGCTGGAAGGCGAGGTGGCCTGGAATGGTTCGCCCATCGCCATCGATTACCCCTCAATGAGCGGCTCGCTCAAGCTGGATGCCGCCAACGGCCAGTTCAACAAGCTGGAACCAGGCGTGGGGCGGCTGTTAGGCATCCTCAGCCTGCAATCGCTGCCGCGCCGCATTACCCTGGATTTCCGCGACGTATTCAGCGAAGGTTTCGCCTTCGACAGCATCACCGGACAAGTCAATATCGTCCAAGGCATCATGGAAACCAAAGACCTGCAACTCCAGGGACCTTCGGCGAAAGTACTGATGAACGGCAGCGTCAATCTGCCGCAGGAAACGCAGAACCTCAAGGTGCGCGTGCAGCCGGCGGTAGGAGAATCGCTGGCGGTGGGCGCCATGCTGGCCCACCCGGCCGCCGGAGCAGTTGCCTGGCTGGCGCAGAAAATATTGCGCGACCCGCTCGACCAGGCTTTCGCCTTCGAATACGCTATCTCCGGCACCTGGGCCGATCCCAAGGTTGAAAAACTGTCTGCCCCGCCACCAGAGAAAACCGGCGATGCAGGAAGCGAGGCCAAGCCATGACGTTCTCCGTGCTAACACGCATTGCCGCCGTGCAGATGGTATCCGGACCGGAAGTAGGCGCTAACTTGACGGAAGCCGCTCGCCTCATCGCAGATGCTGCCGCGCAAGGCGCAAAGCTGGTGGCATTGCCCGAATATTTCCCGCTGATCGGCGCCGGCGACGCCGAGCGTCTGGCCGTTCGCGAGAACGAGGGCAGCGGCCCGATCCAGGAACTTCTCGCTGCCTCCGCCAAGTTGCATGGCATCTGGCTGATTGGGGGCTCGTTGCCGCTGGCGGCGGATAACCCAGCCAAGCTGCGCAACGCCTGCCTTGTCTTCGATCCCGCTGGCCGCCGCGTGACGCGTTACGACAAGATTCACCTGTTCGGCTTCAACCGCGGAACGGAAAACTATAACGAAAGTCTGACCATAGAACCGGGATCGAAGATCGTCACTTTCGATGCTTGCGAAGGACTTCGTGTTGGTTTGGCGATTTGCTACGACCTGCGCTTCCCGGAACTGTTCCGGGCCATGGGCGAAGTCGATCTGTTGGTAATACCTTCCGCTTTCACCGAGACCACCGGCCGCGCTCATTGGGAACTGCTGCTGCGCGCCCGCGCCGTCGAAAACCAGTGCTATGTGCTGGCTGCGGCGCAAGGCGGAAAGCATCCAAGCGGGCGCGTAACCCACGGCAACAGCATGATCGTCGACCCGTGGGGAGAAGTGCTAGTGATAATTGACAAGGGCAACGGCGTAGTAGTTGCCGATATCGACCCGGCGCGTATTGTCGAGGTGCGGGGAAACTTGCCTGCATTGAAACATCGGAAGCTGTAATCAGACAGGATTTTAATGAACAAACCAATCGAACTCGCCGACCCGTTATCCCACTACCGTACCGCCGAGCAATGTTTGCTCGCGCCTTACGACCTGACGCCGCAAAAGCTTGAAAGCGTATTCGGACGCCTGTTTGGCCACCGAGTTGATTACGCCGACCTTTATTTCCAGTATGCCCGCTCGGAAAGTTGGAGCCTGGAGGAAGGCATCGTCAAGTCGGGCAGTTTCAATATCGAGCAAGGCGTCGGTGTGCGCGCCGTCGGCGGCGAGAAGACCGCCTTTGCCTATTCCGACGAAATCAGCTTGGCAGCGCTCAACACTGCTGCTGAAGCCACCCGCGCAATCGCCGCCCAAGGTGACGCAGGGCTGGTGCCGATGCTCAAAAACGGCGTTGTCCGAACCCTTTATGCCGCGCATGACCCGATCGCCTCGCTCTCCGACACCGACAAGGTCAAGCTGCTGGAACGTCTCGAAGGCTACGCCCGCGCCGAGGACAGTCGCGTCAAGGAAGTCATGGCGAGCATCGGCGGTTCCTGGGAAGTGGTGCTGGTAGCGCGTGGCGATGGCCGCTTGGCGGCAGACGTGCGCCCCCTAGTGCGGGTTTCGCTCAGCGTCATCATGGAAGAGCATGGTCATCGTGAGCAGGGTTCATCGGGTGGCGGTGGACGTTTCGATTACGCCTATTTCAACGATGAAGTTTTGCGGGATTACGCGGCCAAGGCAGTGCATCAGGGGCGCGTCAATCTCGCCGCCCGGCCCGCCCCGGCAGGCGCCATGACGGTAGTGCTGGGACCGGGCTGGCCCGGCATCCTGCTGCACGAAGCCATCGGTCACGGCCTCGAAGGCGACTTCAACCGCAAGGGCAGCTCCACCTTTTCCGGCCGCATCGGCGAACGCGTCGCGGCGCGCGGCGTGACGGTGGTCGACGACGGCGCCATCCCCGACCGGCGCGGCTCGCTGTCGATGGATGACGAAGGCAACCCGACCCAACGCACCATCCTCATCGACGACGGCATCCTCGTCGGCTACATGCAGGATGCGCTCAACGCGCGGCTGATGGGCGCGCAACCGACCGGTAACGGCCGTCGCGAATCCTTCGCCCACCTGCCATTGCCGCGCATGACCAATACCTACATGCTCAACGGCGGCAAAGACCCGCAGGAAATCATCGCCTCGGTGAAAAAAGGCTTGTACGCAGCCAATTTCGGTGGCGGCCAGGTCGACATCACCAGCGGCAAGTTCGTCTTCTCCACCGCCGAAGCCTATCTCATCGAAAACGGAAAAATCACTGCGCCGGTGAAGGGCGCAACTCTGATCGGCAATGGCCCCGATGTGCTCAAGCGTGTCTCGATGATCGGCAACGATATGGCGCTCGATCCCGGCGTCGGCACCTGCGGCAAGGAAGGCCAAAGCGTGCCGGTTGGCGTCGGCCAGCCGACGCTGAGAATCGATGGTCTGACGGTGGGCGGGACCGGCTGAAATAGGCCATTGCCGCCTACGGCTGCATACGTTATCAGGCACGAGGAAGGAAGGAAACGAGAATCCCCCGCATCAGGCTCGATGCATAAGGGGAAAATTCGTCTCCGGCTCGTCGGTGTTATTTCACTTGAACAGCGAAAGCACCATCTGCTGGGTTGCGTTGGCCATGCTCAGCATGGCCAGGGGAGGTTGCCGCGTTATCTGGACGGAGGTCATGGATGAGAGTTCAACCATCCTCTGGGCATCCTGTATGGAATTCTGGCGTTGCATCGCCGTGGCCACGTTTGACACGAAGGTGGATGCTTGGTCAATCTGGCTACGGGTGCTCTTGACCTTGTTGATTGCGGCGTCGATAAGGCCGATCGCCTCAATGGCGCCCTCCTGCGAAGAGATATCGAGCTTTCCCAGTCCATTGAGCTTGGCCAGAGAATCCGCCGAACCGGTTACGCCGCGAATGGCGGCGCCGCTGCTATCCTTGGTGGCATTGCCGCCAAGGGAAACTTTAGCGCCATTCCCGCCGCTGAGCTTGAGTTCACCGCGCGCCAACTGGAAATTATTACTGGATAGCGTCACGCCATTCGCGGCAGTGGTCCCGACCTTGGCAAACCCGGCGGTACCCTCGGCTGAATTGCCCAGCATGATGTCGGAACCGCCGTTGGAAGTCAGCACCAGTTTGCCTGTGCTCGCGTCGGTGCTGGCAACTACCCCGGAGATGCCAGCCTTGTTGATCTCAGCGGCAACACTGTCGGTATTTTTACCATTGAAATCCAGGGTCACCGAAGTGCCATTGATGGTAACCACGCCCGATTTGTCGGAGGCCTGGAGGTCGACATAGACGGAAGTTTTTGCCGTGGCCTTGACGTCCAGGCCGTTGGCAGTCATCGCGGAATTGATGGCGGCGGCTTTGGAACCTGCGTCGGCATTGGCGGTGCCGATCTTGACTCCCTGGACGACCAGCGTATCCGAGCCGGTGATGGCGCCGTAGTTGCCCAGCTCGGACTTGGCCTGTTCGGCGCTGGCGTACCCCCCCTGTTGTCCAGTCATTCTCTGGCGGCTGGAAATTTCCGGTGCTTCCAGAGTATAAAACAGGTCGCTGCTGCCGATCTTGCCGAAGGAGATGCTCTTGTTTTCCTTCGTCAGCGGGTCGGTACCAAGACTGACTTGCGTATTATCAAAAAGCTTGGCTCCCATGAACGTGGTGTTTGTGGCAATTCGATCCAATTCCTGGGTCAACCGATCCGCATCTTTCTGCATGATCGCGCGGTCCTCGGCGGTATTGCGGCTATTGGGCGACCATGCCGATGGAGCATGGCCGTTGTAATCGAAGTTGTATATCTCCGGATGGTAAGTGCCCGCGCTACCGGCGCCGCCATACTCTCTGGAGGAAGATACGGCCAGGCTGCGCAATTTTTCCAGATCATTCAGGACAGAATCCGTGGCTTCAGCGGCTACCTGTAGCACCCCGGTACCGTTATTGGTATCGCGAGCCGTCTTTCCCGTCGCGCTGGATTGGGCAAGGACGCCGCTATAAATGGTCGCGATGCTCATCGTTTCGGTCTTAACGCCTTCCGTCAGGCGCTGCTTGGCTTTCTCAAGACCGCTATTGAGATTTTTGCTTATGTTGCCGAGGCGTTGCGTGTCGAACGAACCGATATTGGTGTTGATTGACAAGGACATTTCTCTCTCCAGAAAGAGAACGGGAAACTGCATGGCGATTCTTGAAGAATCTTCCCCTCCCTCGTCGAAGTCAAGTCGAGATTTCGCTACAGAGGAAAAGGGGCAGGCCTCAAATATCCATGCGTTTGATATTGGGACTCAACAAGATTACCTTATCTCAGCGTCCTGTCGAGCCTGCCGGGGCAGCGCGCAGATACTGTTGCGGCCAGATTGTCGCCTGCCCCAGCGCCTGCACAGCATGGAGCGGCCAGTAGGGGTCACGCAGGAGTTCGCGTCCCAGCAATACCAGAACTGCTTGTCCACTACGGACGACATGGTCTGCCTGGGCCGGCGCGGTAATCAGACCGACTGCGGCGCTGACGATGCCCGCCTCGCGGCGCACACGCGCGGCAAATTCGGTCTGGAAACCAGGGCTGATCGGAATCACCGCCGTCGGCAGCAGTCCGGCGGACGAGACATCGACTAGATCAACGCCAAGCGCTTTCAACTGTCTGCATAACTCGACCGTTTCCTCGACATTCCAGCCACCTTCCACCCAGTCGGTGGCGGACAGGCGGATTAGCAGCGGCAGCCGCTCCGGCCATTTGGCGCGTCCTGCGCTTGCAGCAAACTGCGCGATAACCTGGCGGATGTCGTTTTCGTCAAGCTCGCGCGGCGTGGCGTAGCCCTCGCCGAAAGGCACGGGCTACGGCGCGACTGCCGAAATGCCAGTCCGACGCCATGCCGTCCTGCGCCGAATACTGGTCCATGGGCGGGACGCCGATGCGATTGGGCAACACGACATCGCGGAGCTTGAGCGGTTCGAACAAATGGGCCATAGCGCTTTATTCAGGTCAAAAAGAGTTGGTAAAGTTTAACGTACGTCAGTCGAGCTGTCCGTTCTCGGCATCAACTGTCGGGAAGAAATCCCGGACAACTGAGCAAGAACATATCCTGGTTTCAAAACAAAATTCGCTTTAGCGCATCCCGATTTGCTATCAGGTCTGCCAGGGTGTATTCGTCCAGAACTGCGTTGAACGCGTCAAAAGCCCGTCCGAATATTTTTCCCAGCCGACAGGCTGGAGCAATACAACATTCATCCGAATTAGCCAACAAACATTCAGCGGCAGGGTACCCCCCTTCGCAGATTCGAACAATCTGCCCCAGGTTGATTTCCTCAGGCAGTCTGGCAAGCCGGATTCCGCCCCCTTTGCCGCGCCTCGAATCAATCACGCCGGCACGCGCGAGACGGTTCACGACTTTCATCAAGTGGTTACTGGATATCCCGAAAGCCGTAGCTACGCCCGGGATGGTCGCCAGCCGGGTTTCATCTAGCGCAAGGTAAATCAGGGTGCGCAGGGAGTAGTCGGTAAAAGTGGTAGGACGCATGGTCGGCACGAAAGAAGTAAAAAATATATTGCTTTTAGCCTGGGGCAGTGATAACATTAAGATGTATAAATTTTACATCTTTCGCTTGGCGTTGGCTACTGTGGTTCAAGGCAGCTGCGTACAAGAAACAAAGGAGGTCATCATGTTCGTATCTCTGAAAGAATGCATTGATTTCAGCAAACTAACGCATGACGAGATAGTTGCGATTGCTGAACACGAGCATGTGCCGCAAATTGTTGCTGCGCAGATTGGTTGTATGCTGCAACAAACGAAGCCAGGCAAATGTTTGCTCAAACATTACATGCTGGAACACATCAAGAAGCACGGCAAGGAACTGGCCCAGCTTTCCCGCGAGCATCATACTGCCCTGATTCTGACGTCGCGCATTAAGGCCGCAGAATTGAACGAGGATTCTTTAACAGAATTGTTGGTGAAGCTTCCGATTACATTTGATAGTGAGCTTGAACCTCATTTCCGCGATGAAGAAGCAACCTTGTTGCCTATGCTTAAAGCGATAGGTGAAACCAAGCTGGTTGAGCGCACCTTCGATGAGCACGAAACAATGCGCAAACTGATTAGCCGCGTCAGGGCTGGCGATATAGACAGCCTATACCGTTTTGGCGAATTGTTGGAAGCGCATGTCCACTTCGAAGAGCACGAACTGTTCGCAGCTGCAGAATCGAGATTAACGCAAGAGGAACTGGCTATCGTTGAAAGCGAAACCCATAATCGGTCTGCCGATCCTCATCATCGAACGACTAAGCATTAATTGGTTTGAAAATTACCGGACTCAGGATAAATCTGCGTCCGGTAGTTGACCTCGTTATACGGGCACCCCTAGAAACAACCCATGTTTTTCTGGGAGCAATCAGGCTGGCCTTCCCTTTTTCACACACCATGCCACGTCGCGCCCGGATCGTCTTCGCCAACATTCGAGCCTAACAAGTATTCTTGGCTTTTCAGGCACACACTCGGCTAAACTTATGCCATCAAGCCGTTCTCCGGAACCACGAACGGAACGAACTGCCTGACACCGGATTTTCACGAAGGTTTCGTCACAATATTTTTGCCCGGAGGCATCTATGGCTAGCGTAAAGGTTGCGGAAAATTTCTACTGGGTAGGTGTGCTCGACCCCGATTTGCGGATTTTCGACGTCATCATGCGCACCGAGTACGGCACCAGTTACAACAGCTATATTCTGAAGACGCCGAAATTCACGGTGCTGTTCGAGACAGCCAAGCTCAAGTGGTTCGACACCTTCATGAGCAACCTGCGCGAAGTGTGCAACCCCGAGGACATCGACTATATCGTCATCAACCATACCGAGCCGGACCATTCCGGCTCGCTGGTGAAATTGCTCGATCTGGCGCCCAAGGCCAAGGTGCTGGCCTCGCCGGTCGCTATCGGTTTCCTCAAGGAAATCTGCAACCAGGATTTCCCCAACCAGCCGGTGGCCGACAACGACGTCGTCGAACTCGACACCTGCAAACTGCGCTTCCTCTCCGTGCCGCAACTGCATTGGCCGGATTCCATGTATACGCACATCGATGGCAAGGACATCCTCGTCACTTGCGATTCCTTCGGCTGCCACTATGCCGATGCGCGCATTTGCAACGACCTGATCGAGGGCGATTTCCTCGCCGCCTATCGCTATTACTTCGAGATGATCATGGGGCCGTTCAAGCCCAACATCCGCTATGCGCTGGAGCGCATCAAGGAAGTCAAGTTCAACATCATCGCCCCCGGCCACGGGCCAGTGCTGCGCACCAAGCTGGATTATTACCTCAACCTCTACGCCGAATGGAGCAAGGAAGCGCCCAAGGAAAAGAGAGAGCGCCCCAAGGTGGTCATTCCCTACGTCACCTGCTACGGCTACACGGAACAACTGGCGCACGAAATCATGGCCGGGATCAAGGAGGAAACGGATGCCGATATCAACCTCTACGACATGGTGTATGCCGACGCGAAGAAAGTCGCCAAGGAATTAGCGGCCGCCGACGGCTTCCTGTTCGGCTCGCCGACGATCAACGGCGACGCGCTGCCGCCGGTGCTCGACTTGGCTATGGGTCTGAACGGCGTGCTGAACGGCGGCAAGGTCGCAGGCGCGTTCGGCAGCTACGGCTGGAGCGGCGAAGGCCCGGAGATGCTGATGGAGCGGCTGAAGCTGTTGCGCATGAAGACGGTCGAGCCGGCGTTCAAGATCAAGTTCAAGCCGGAAGGCGAAAAGCAGGCTGCCGCCAGGAAATACGGGCGTCGCTTCGGCAGAAAGCTCAAGGAAGAATGGCAAAAGATCGGCGTCTCGGCCGGCGGCAAGACATACTGGAAATGCGTCGTTTGCGGCGAGGTGTTCGAAGGCGCGCTGCCGCCCGATACCTGCCCGGTCTGCGGCGCAGGTGTCGAAGCATTTGTCGAATGCTTCCCCGAAGTCATCACCTACAAGAGCGACGAAGAACTGAAAGTCGTCATCATCGGTTCCGGCGCTGCCGCCGTTTATGCCGCTGAAGCCATACGCAAGCGCAACGCCAAGGCGCAGATCGACCTATACACCAGGGAGGCCGTGCTGCCCTATTTCCGCCCGATTCTGACCAAGTCCCTTGGCGTGGAAGTTCCGGACAACGAATACTTCATCCACCACGACCATTACTATCAGGAACAGCGCATCGGCCTGCATCTCGATTCGCCGGTCGAGTCCATCGACCGCAAGAGCAAGACGGTGACGGTAAAGGGCGCAACGGTCGCCTACGACAAACTGATCATCGCCACCGGCGCCGAGTGCTTCATCCCGCCGATCAAGGGCGCAACCTTGCCCGAAGTCGTGGCGATCAGGAATTCGGAGGACGCCAATCGCGTCAAGGCGATGATCGCCAAGGACAAGAAGCGCATCGCCATCATCGGCGGCGGCCTGCTCGGCCTTGAGGCAGCCAGCTCGCTTTATGCGGCAGGCCACGATATTACAGTGATCGAAGGCGCCGGCGGCATCCTGCCGCGGCAACTCGACGACGAAGGCAGCGCGGTGCTGAAGAAGGTCGTCGAAGCCACCCGCGTCAAGCTGCTACTGGGCGAATTCGTGGACGAAATCGAAGGCGAGGAACACGTCAAGCAGATCAAGACGAAGCAGGGTTGCGTCGTCCCCTGCGACATCGTAATCATCTCCGCAGGCATCAAGAACAACACCGACCTCGCCAAAGCAGCCAAGCTTGAGGTGGATCGTGGCATCGTCGTAAACGAGCGCATGCAGACTTCCGATGCCAACATTTACGCGGCGGGCGACTGCGCCATCGTCGATGGCATCGTCCAGGGACTGTGGGAACCCGCCATCGATCAGGGCAAGGCAGCAGGCGCCAATGCCGCCGGCGACAAGGTCGTCTACGCGCCAAAGATCATCAGCGCCACGCTCCATGCCTTCGGCACCCAACTGTTCTCCCTCGGCGATCTGGGCCGGGAGAAGAATGCGGCCTACAGCCAGGTCGGCACGCGCAACGAGCTGAACGGCATTTACAGCAAGTTCTACTTCAAGGACAACAAGCTGGCCGGCGGCATCCTGCTGGGCGACACGAAGCTGACCAATCCGCTACTGGTCGGTGTGTCCAAGGCATTCACGCCGGAGGATGCAGTCGACAACAAGCTGGTGCAGGCGGGATAACTTTAGATGGCATGATAGTTCGAATGCAATGCCTTGGCTACGGCCTCGGCGCGGCATGAAGCTTCCATTTTGGAGAGGATTTCCTTTATATGGTATTTGACAGTATTTTCTGAAATGTCAATTATTTTGGCGATTTCCCAATTGGTTTTCATTCGATATATCCAATAGAGGATGTGACGCTGCTCTTTGCTTAGAGGTATAGGTGCATAATTTGCATTATATTTTTCCATAGTAAGGCATCGAATCAGTGCGCCGTGTAAATGCGGTACTAGAAGCTCCAGCAAATAAGCGTGATGTTCGCCCACAGCATCAGGAATTCTATAAAACCCGAAATAACTTGAAACTGCTCCCTGCACATCGGTAACGCCATGAGCTGCGACATTTCGTAAATCGAAACGTTTGAAGCATTCAAGCCATACCAAATAATCTCTGCCGTATTTATCGGCATCCTGCTCAATGTTAAACAACTGAGGCTTACGCGTTCTTAGCAAAGCGTCTAAAAGTGGGCTGACGATCTCCTTGGTGGCGGGATCGCAGATTTCATCAATATAATCGTGAGGAAAGTTGTGAACGATTGTTTTCGAAAGATCGATATGGTCGAAGGCGATATGTCCGAGGCCACAGAGAAAGCTTTCATGCGGAAACAATTCTTGCAGCGGCCCAACTACGCAGCTCAGCAATTGCTGAGTGTTGCCTACTGACGCCAACATTTCGACAACCGAAACGAAAGATTGACGTTCATGTTTATAAAGCACTTTATCGCTTTTTGGGTTTTGTCCCTGAGACATAACATCCTCTCTTAACAAACCGAACAGTTACTCATGGATAACATGGGAATGCGGAACAGCCAGGCATTTGTCGCCATCCTGTGTGCCGAACGATCAACCATCAAGCCTCACAAATAGGGCACAAATAGCACGGTCACAGAAAAAAGCAGGCTGCGGCCTGCTCAAAGCGGCCGGGATAATCAAGCGGAGACTGGATGTCTGGCGGTGTGACCTACACGACAATGCCGTGTGCTACGCCGGAATTGGGTTGGCTACACCAGAGGGGGAAGCACAAATCCTACACAAATTGTCATCTTGCCGGATTGGCAGCCGCCGCCTGTTGCAGCAGGCATTGCGCCAGCGATTCGAGTTCGGCGGACACGGAAACACCGCGCGAGGAAGCGCTGATACGGCAGAAGCGGCGGTAGAAGGCAATTCCTTCGGCAAAGCGGCCAGCGTCGAGGCACAGCCGCATTAACGCATGCACCATGGACTCGCTATGGGGATTTGCCTCGGTCGCCTGTTCCAGCAAACACATAGCGGTCGCCACTTCACCCGACGCCATCAGGGCATTGGCGGCGCGACTCAGGAATCGGGCGGCGCGATTAGACCAATATTCGCGGCACGGCAGCAGCCATGCGATGCTCTCGCCGGAAAACAGCTCGCCTCGGTAGAGTTGCAGAACCTCCTCGGCGGCTTTGGCAGGCTCGGCCTCGCCAGTGGCAAAACGTTCCTCGAGCACAGCCAGCAGATCGTAAAGAGCCGCCGTGTCGAGCCAGCATAGGTTCCTGTCCAGGCTAATCGCGCCAAGTTTGACCTGGAAAACGTTTCGACCAAAAGTTACGCATGTTCGCGCCAGCGTTACTTTCAGCGCATGTTGGGCGGCATCGCCTTCGGAATCCGGCCACAGCGTATCGGTAATTTTCTCTATCGGCAACGCTGTCGGCGCATGTGCCGCAACTAATCTGATCAGTTCCAGTTGCCGGTGTTTCGATTTTCCGTACGACACCATGGGTTTGCCGTCTATCATCAGCTCGAATCCGCCAAAAGCGCGCAGGCTCAGGCGCCAGGGCCAGGAAGCCGCCGCATCGGCAGGAGGCGTTAGGCGAAAGACGCGGATCAGCGAGCGCGCGCTCGCTACTTCGATATTCTCGCGCAGGGCCAAGGCGCACAAGGGTTGCAGAATTTGCGGTACGCCTAACGCCAGATAACCTTCGCTCTCCTTGCCGAACAGCGTCAGCGCCGCGCGCAAATGTGTCAAGGCGCAGCCCCTCTCGCCTGCCTGCAAATATCGCCAGGCATCGAGCAAATCGGCATGAATCAAGGCTAACGGGTAACAGGTCTCGCCTCCCAACTGGCGTAACTGGGCAATTTTCTCGGGCGCATCGACCGCGCGAAGCAGCGAGACGGCGATGCATTCGCAGATGTGCCCCCATACATTTATCGATGCGTTGCCGCTATTGTGCCCAAACCCAACCAGCAATTTGGCAAATTCCAGGGCGGCGCTAGCATCGCCGCGCCAACTTTCCAGCCACGCGCTTACGGCAGCTATTTGCACGGGCACGTAGTAATGGCTGGGCTGCGGACGCAGCCTCTCTCGCGACAGGATTGCGCTGGCGGCATCCAAATTACCTTGCAGCAGTTGACTGATTGCCAGGTTCAGTTCGAACATGGTCTCCAAATAGCAGATTCCCGTCTCTTCCGCGCAGTCACGGCTTGCCGCACGCGTCGCAAGCAACGCGGCATGGTCGGCACGACATAGCGCATCCATGATTGGCACATAGTAGTAAAGGTATCTGGCATGACCGGAGAGGCTCGTCGTGACAGGTAATGCATCTAACAGCGCGTGTAACGAGGAAAGGCGGCGATAGCGGCCGGATATATAAAAATGACTCCCTATCCACGCAACTATGCGCATCTTGACGGTGGGATCGACCGGCTGGGACAGCGTATTCAGCGCGCGTTGCTCCCACAGTTCAAGATCGGGATGTCCAGGCTCGGTCACGCAGATGCCGGTAAAAACGCAGAGCGCCAGATACGCTTTCGTGACATCGTCGGGAAGCTGCTCATATTGGCTCTGTGCGTCGGTCAACCGTTTCATGACATCGCGCAACGACTCCCTGGCTACGCCGTTGAAACCGTACGAAATAATGATCCAACACAGCGCCTGGAAGCGGCGAGGCTGATCGCCGCACGCAACAAATGCATCATAAGCCTGCATTAGCGATTCGCGCGCACGGGCAGTGTCGCTTGTGAAAATCGACAGGCCCAGCCAATAGTAATGCCAAGGGCCGCGCAGCGTCTCGGGCAGGATATCGATCCAGCGCTCCAATGTTTGGTGTTGCGCCGCTGCGTACAATCGGGGCGCCTGGCTCTCGATGAGAGCCGCAGCGCGAGCGCCCAAGCCATGTTCCAAGGCGAGTTCAATGGCCACATCAAAATCGCCATCGGCTTCCAACAACTGTATGCTGTGTTCTATCCATTGCAAACGACGGCGCTCTTCAATACGACTGTTGCCCAGATCGCGCAGGAATTGCTGGTATAGGCGGTGCAAGGTGTATTGGCGCCCGGCATATTCGTAGATCAATCCGCCCCTGTCCGCTAGGCGCTTCAGGATATCTTCGGCATCGGCAATGCCCGTCAACGCCGATGCCAACTTGCCGGAAAAGTAGGGCAGCCAGCACACCGCCAGCAATATCTCTTGTTCCGCTGATGTCAGTTCCGCGAACACCTCCTTCGCCATGTAGCTCAACACCAACCGCGGCAGTTTCTCGTCAGCTTGTGCCATGGCATCAGGCCTGTGCCGCAACAGCGCGGCTATGATGACGATCGCAACAGCCCAGCCGTTAGAAGATGCGGAGATCGCGTCACAAATCTCGGTTGAATTAGCCACTCCGAGCAAGGCAAGCAATTGTTCCGTCTCAGCGGGCGAAAACGCTAATAGGCTTACGTCGAACTCAACCATCCGACCGTAGGCCAGCAGCCTGGCGCTACCTTCGGGCGGCAAGTCGCGACTACAGAATAGGATGCGCACGCCACGAGGCAATTCCTCGCCGAGAACATCCAGGAAGTCGCTGAAAAAAGGCTCGTTCTGGCATTTGTGGGCATCGTCGATAACCAGACAGGCGTCAGGCGCCATAGCCGAGGCCAGCGAGCGAACGAACAAACGGATGTAACCATCGGGCACTTCCAGGTGTTCCCGCAATAGTTTGGGCGCGCACCAGCCTTGCGCAATACCGCCATTGACGATGGCCTGCTCCAGATAATGGAAAAAATTGGTCAAATCCGTGTCGCCTGCATCCAGCCGCAGCCAGCCTACCGGGCCTGCGTGGCTGCGTGTGTAGTCGATGCACAGGCTAGTCTTGCCACTGCCGCCAGAAGCCACCAGCCAAACCATCGGAGCGGAAATGGCGGAGATCGCCGCCACAGCCTCGTGGCGATTTATCAAGTGCGCGCTAGGTTGGCTGGTCTTGACCAGCGAGGTAAGATTATTCATTCGGACAAAAATACAGCAACGTTGGCGCAAACCGCTTACTCATGGTCGACAACTCGCTTGAAATGAGTCTCGATAAACTCTGTATATTCAGATATCACGAATCTCGCGGATACAGATTACCAGTAGTCCTTCTCACAACTCAAGATCAATCCCGTATTCTATTGATGTTTACAAAAGTACATGACAACGGCAGCGCCATTCCGGGGCCGCGAAGCGGAACCCGGAATCCAGTGCCAGTCTGGCTTTGCATTTCCTTCGGTCAGATTCCGGCTTTCGCCGGAATAACGGCGTGTGTGGCGGTAGCTGTCACGCAATTACGAAATCCTCGATAGATAGACTACATGCATCAGAGAAAGTTCTGGCGTGCCGCTGCTCGTAGATAATCGCCAATCATACGATCAAGCAGTAGTTAAGAAAGGCCGGCATTTGCGTGCCGGCCTTTTCCATTGACGACTGATTGAGGCGAAGCGCTTGACCTAAATGGCTAGACCAGGGCGAAACTGTATATTTTGCCCGTCAGTTGCCTGACGCCCTCATGCCCTTCAGTTCGGGCGGCCCGGAAAACACGGGGGGCGTCCCGCTTGCGCCAAACGCAGACTGAGCCTGGACGCTCGCGCTTACTGGCCGTTTCAGGTGCCGGGGACGCATCGACGATTGCTGCATTCCGGCAAACTCCTCGGCGTCGATGGCTGACGCCATCTGGCGTTCGCTTGCCTTGTCGATAACCACGCCGGTTCTTGCGTCGATGGGGGCATCTTCAGCCGAAACAAAAACACCTTCGGCGCGCCGTCGAACAGCCAACCCTTCCGCGTTGACCAGAACCGCTTGCTCAAGTTTTGCGGCGCCTTTCTCGCCAGCGAGCCGTTTGCCGCCGGCAAACTTGGCCCTTTCGACGCCCGCTGCCGTCTCGGTAATCAAGCGCTGCCCTGCCCATTTCACATTCTTTGCCGGGCGCATGCCGCTTTGCGCCTGGACCGACAGCGTCTCCGCCTTGTCGCTTTGGCCGACGAATATCGTTCCATTGGCGTTGATGGCGGCAAGGTGAGCGGTACTGAGAAAGCTCTTGCTAGCGTCAACAAAAACTTCCATCTCAAAATCCGCGACACCCGACATCACCGCGCTGTATTGCGTGGGGGAAAACAAATCCAGCTTGCCTAGCATCAATTTGCCACCGTCGGTGACATAGCCCAGCCATTCGCGCTCGAATTGAAAGGCCTGCACATTATCCGCAACCTTTTGGAAATTCAGCGGCAAGCCGCTTCCTTTCGAAACCCACAAGCTGTTGTCGAGACCCAGAACCGCGATGCCTTCCGGGCTGATGTGGAAGGCCTTGATTCCCTGCGCGGCAACATAAGGCTCGAAACCCGGCTCCCTGACCTTGAAATCGCCTGCCTTGCTCAATATGCCAAACCGATTCTCGGAAATCTGGAAGGCGGCCACGTCTTCATCCAGCAAACGCAACGGCGTGTTCAATGCGCCGATGTTGAACAATAGCTTGCCGTCGTTCAAAAGAACCCCAACCCGGTTGTCCATCAGTTGAAATGCCTTGACGTTGCTGGCAAGAACGGCCCAGTCCAGGTTTTCGTTGCGGACCTGCCGCGCGCGAAGGTCCGACTTCTTGTCGATATAGGCCATGCGACCGCCCCAACGGGCGCTTTCCTTCCAGGTTTCCCGCCACTTCGAGGCCGCATCGCCGGAAACGGCTTGCGCCTGGCTGACCGGTTCGCCGCCCGCTTTCAGGTCGGCGCTTTGGGCAGGGTTACCCAAGAGGACACCAGGCAACGCGAGGGCGATAAGCGTAATTTTTTGCATTGAAAAGTAACTCATATGATTCTCCGATGGTCGCTTGAATACGCGCAATAGGTTGGTCGGCTAAAACTTGGTGCCGCCCAAAACGGCGTTTTCGTATTTGGTCCGGTCGTGCGGGTTGCTGAGGGTCAGGACGCCTGTGCCGGTATTGATTTCGGTGACACTGACGCCATGGGCCTGCCGGCATTGGTTCAACCTGCCGCTGGTGCACTCCCAAGCGAGCGGGGCATTGTCCATTAAGGGGTTGCAAATCGGGTCGCTAACTCCGCAATAATGCGCGATGGGCCGCTGCCCGGAAGGATACTGTCCGTAGTTGGTGGATTTCAATGCATCGTAGGGCAAACCCAGCGGCGTCGCCAGTCCGACCGCTTTATTTCCGTAACCCAACTGATAGAGCACTGTGGCGTCTGCGGCACCCAGGCTATGGCCATAGAACTCAACCTTGGTCGGGTTTCTGGAGTCGGCATCCAGGGACATCAATTTCTGCGTGATGGCGTAAACCGTCGGATTGAGCGAATTGTAGCCGCTCAACGCAGCGAGGTCGTTGATATAGTCGATGGTATTGTTTAAAACCCCTTCGTTGTCCGTCATGTAGCCTGAAATAGCGACTTTCCAAACGCCATCGACTTTGGAAATGGAAGCCCTGGGTATGCTCTTGTCGCAAACTGTCGCGCCAGGCCAGCACTGCGCGCCGAGGGCGCCCCCGAACACCGAGTTGTCGTAAACAGCCCCTTCGACACTGATCGGCTGCGCCAGCCAATAACCGTCACCTGCGCTGAAGTCGGCGCCAGGGATGCCCTGGGAGACTTTCTTGCCGTGGGGCGCCAGTACCTGCCAAGCGGAGGTGGTCAAGGCGTCGCCGCTCTGGAACAGCCTGCTGTCGGTCGGAACCAAACCCCAGCCGTCGGGATAGATTTCCCCTGGGAACACCTGGCGGCTGTTCGGGCCATTGCCGAACGCCGAAAAGGTATCGTTGCCCTGCGACCCGCAGTAGTACGTCGGATACCCGCGTTGGCCGATCGGATCGGCCACCATGAGCTTCTGGTCGAAGGTAAGTACCGCGCAAATGCCATCCGGATTTCCGGTACCAATGCAGCTTTGCTGGATTTTCACATAGCCGGCCCTGTTGTTGTACATGGTGGGCTGCCAATTCTGAATCCACGGACGCGTGTGATAGGCGGTGCGGCTTTGAGTCATCAAGCCGGAACAGGCAGAGCTGCTACCCTGGTACGTCGGCAGGTTAGGGGCGCAAGCGGGCCGCTGGACGGCTTGGCCGGTGCAACTCGAGCCAGACACATAATAGGGGGTGTAATAGGTTTCGGCGCGCCCTTCCGATCCTGTGCCATATGGGAAGTTCTTGATGTAATTGTCCGCGTAAGGAGTCGCTCCCTGCGGGAAGTGCAGTTGGGTAACGCTCATCGGCTTCCCGTCGGGGACGAAAACCATGATGCCATCGTCTATAGGAATCGGTATGACCCCCGCCAAGGCGCCTGCGGATCCGAAAAGCAGCCCGACACCGGTAACGATGGCGCCGAGCAGAAACCTTGCGCGCCGGGGAGCCTCCGTTCGGCTTGCAGTTCCGCCGCTCGGCGCCTCGAAGCATATTTGACCAAGACCTCGTTCTATGTATGACATTGTTACCCCCTGTTTGAGCGCAGTAGTCCTGCGCGTACATGGTTTTTCTCGTAGAGATTTGGGGGGCTATCGAAGATTGCGTTTGAATAACGCGTCAACACTCTTATTGAACTGTGCGATAGCCCCCAAACCGAAGATTGAACTCAAGCGCCGCTTCGCTTTTAGCGAATGTAAGCTTCCAGCAGGGTGCAACCGTTCCCGCTCGTCCCGACACTAGTCGTAACTTGACTCCCGCTCACATTGATGTCTACCTGTTTTCCGGTAACCAACGCGGTGAGCAGCATGGCATACAAGGCCTTGCCGCCATCGCCGGACCCGTCATACTGGAGCGCGCCGCCTGGACACCCGGCGCCGATTCCGTTGGACGGCCATAAGAACTTGCCTGAGGTAGAGCCGGCATAGCTGCTCAATTGCACGACGGAGACGCGAAAGGCGGCATGCGCCGGACTGGACAACACAAGCGCGAGCGCCAGCGGGACGAAACAGGCAATTCGTCCAAGTTTATTCCGTATCGCCGCCGGGGCCTTCGAAATACGAGTATTCATCTTTGATTCCTCCATGTGGGTATATTTCGCAAAATGCCAAAAGGTTGCTCGCTCTTCAGTGCTACGCCGTTCAGTCAGCCCAAACTTTGTTCGGAAAGATCACTGATAAGTAAAAGTGTGCGCTCATCCAACTAAGACGCAACTACCCAGACGGGTAGTTGATATAAAGCCATGCTTGGTCTACACGTTCCGTCCATCTGCCAACGCAGCCATGACCCACGGGTTCCAAGCAGGTTTCTAGTGGATTCCCCAAGCATGACAAGAGAATTGCCTCCACCGCCAGCGTTGAACCCATTCCATCAGTGCCATGCTCCCCTACTCGTTTCGTGTTGCCTAAGAATCAAGAAAAGGAATTCAGTTCAAGCAATAATATGATCGTGCAGCAGTCAAAAAAGGCCAGCATTTGCATGCTGGCCTTTCCCAAAACCAAAGATTGAGACCAAGCGCCGCTTCGCTTTTACCGGATGTAGGCTTCCAGCAGGGTGCAACCATTCCCGCTCGTCCCAACACTAGTCGTAACTTGACTCCCGCTCACATTGATGTCCACCTGTTTTCCGGTAACCAACGCGGTGAGCAGCATGGCATACAAGGCCTTGCCGCCATCGCCGGACCCGTCATACTGGAGCGCGCCGCCTGGACACCCGGCGCCAATTCCGTTGGATGCCCATAAGAATTTGCCTGCGGTGGAGCCGGCGTAGCTGTTCAGTTGCACGACGGAGATTTGAAAAGCGGCATGCGCCGGATTGACTAACACGAGCGCCAAGAAAAAAAGAGATAACGCAGCCACTAGTTTATTCATGCTTGACCGAATCTTGTCCATCATAATTCTCCTTGCATCTATTGATGATCTGATAAATGACTGACAAAAGCGCCGTCATTCCGGACTCGCGCAGCGAGAGCCTGAATCCAGGTGATTTCTGGATTCAGGCACCCCAAGCAACCGTGTTTCAAGTCAAGCATTTTTGTGGACTCCACGGCATGTTATTTTTGATCATAGCGTTCATGATAGTCAGCAGCTTTCGCATACAGGCGACGATCACGACCTTGCCGGGTTTTCCGGCCTGTTTGAGCCGTTCTGCGAACGCTCTGATATTGCTGTTAAACCGAATAGCGGAAACGGTTGCCATGTACAAGACGGCCCGCACATCGGCCCGACCGCCCCATATGGAGCGCTTGCCCCGATGTTTGCCGCTGTCTTTCGCCAACGGTGCAACGCCCGTCAGCGCCGCAATTTCACGGCGATTCAGTTTGCCAAGTTCCGGACATTTGGCGAGCATCGTCAGGCTGGTGACCGTACCTACGCCGGGAATGCCTCGCAGCAGATCATCCTTGGCTCTCCAGGCGTCCGAC
>Ga0074195_1001112_pt1 | contig 41094 bp, 26 predicted proteins | sample EPASupsiteHSE623_FD_64525 | JGI IMG/M metagenome (GOLD analysis project Ga0074195, IMG submission 64525) | Bioremediated contaminated groundwater from EPA Superfund site, New Mexico - Sample HSE6-23 | ecosystem: Environmental > Aquatic > Deep subsurface > Groundwater > Contaminated ...
GAAGTCCTTCGCGATACCTGTTATGGCACAGCTCTACCGGACCAAGAAGGACTGCGAACGCCTGGGAGTGCCCCATCGCACTCACACGGAGATGATGCGAGAGATGATCGCGACGGTCGCTTCTTGGGCACCTCACCGCCTGTTCGAGTTCACCGGCGACAGTGCGTATGGCTGCGAAGTGGTCGTCAAGAATCTGCCGCCAAACGTGCAGTGTGTCGGCCGACTGAGAATGGATGCTGCTCTCTACGACCCTCCGCCGACGCGCAAGAAGGGCGATCGAGGACGACCCCGCAAGAGGGGAAAGCGTCTTCCCACGCCCAAGGAGATCGCCGAGGACCCCAAGAACCCTTGGATCGAGATCCGAGCCTTCCTCTATGGGCGATGGGTCACCACGACGATCAAGAACATCAAGGCCCTCTGGTACACGACCGCCGGAGACAGGCTCCTCTCGATCGTGATCGTCCGCGACCCGAGCGGGAAGCGACACGACGAGGCGTTCTTCAGCACGGACCTCACGATGACGCCCGTGCAGATCCTTGAGCGGTTTGCCCTGAGGTGGACGCTGGAGACCCTGTTCGAGAACAGCAAACAGTCTCTCGGGTTCGAAGACCCACAGAACAGAACCGACCAGGCTGTCGAACGGACGGCCCCCTTCGCGATGTTCCTCACCGGCCTGGTGACCCTTTGGTATGCGCAGAACTGGGAGATTGCGACAGCATTCCTTCCGGAGGTGGGCCCCTGGTACACCCACAAGCCTCACGTGGGGATCAGTTTCGCCGATATGCTGGCTGCTCTGCGCCGACTGAGCTTCCGGGAGATAATTACGCAGGAAGCTGATGGGAAGCCGCTTCCCCGAAAAACACTGGACCTGGTTCTCCACCTACTGCAATGGGCGGCCTGATCGGAGTCGACGGGCTCCGTGAAGCCGTCATGGTCTACATAAACCCGAGGCTCTTGCCCTCCATGGGGTTTAGGGTTTTGTCGATCGCCTTCAACTCCTCCACGCGCTCAGAGATCTTGTCCAGCCTGTCTTCGACCAGCGAGAGACCACGGTCTATGCAGCCTGCGAGCTTCTTGAGATCCCTCTCCGGGTCCCCACCTGCGCCGAGATTGATGTTGTCCTGGATGGACCGCCGCACCTCCTTAAGTCCTTCTGCCATCTTCAGTCCTGGAGGGTCGAGCGGCCCTCCTTGGTTCTTGTTGAGGACACCACGGACAGCGGCGCAGTATTGCAGGACGACTCGGTCGCCTTTGGAGGACGGGTCGCCCTTGCTCTTGCCGTCCTGGCGCTCAAGGACCCCTCGTTCGATCGCCCTGAGTCCACGCACCTTGCGCCGCATTTCCACCTTTGCGGCACGGTCGACTTCCAGGACAGGCTTGGCGACATCTCGTAGAAAGTGGTTCCGGCAGTACCGGTGAGGCACCCCAGGAAATTCCTCCGCGATCCCAGTGACAAAGGCATCCTGCTTGTCCGACATCCAAGCACTGATTGGCTTCCCCAAGGCCTCCGCCATCGCCTTGACTTCGACGAAGAGCTTGCGTACCTCGGCCGCCGAACTCGACAGCAGCGGAGCCGCGAACCACACGCGCTTCGCGTTGACCTCGCGTACCGTGTAGAGCGTCTCGTGACCCTTCTCAGGCTGCAACCCATCGATCGAGAGGATCAGGCTCTTGATGTTCTTGTAGCCCTTCCTCAACACGACAGGGTCGCGCTGTCGGGCGGCCACCATGGCCTGATACCGTCCGATGTAGTCCTCGATGCAGTCGTCTGAGATCTTGATGCCGAAAAACTCGTACAGTTTCTCGCCGATCTCCGGTACAGACATGTGCTTCACGAACCGCCGCTGTCCGATGTGAGCGAAGGCGTCCCACGCCAAGATCCAGAGGGGTGGCGCGATCAACATCTCCTCTTCAGCCGTCATCAATTCGTGATGTCCCGCACAGCCCTCGTCCTCACAGAGGTTCATCTGGCTTACGACCTGGAGTGGACCCTCCAACGTGTAGAGACGGCGCCGCTTGTAGTCGTGGACTCCTGTTGGCCTGTCGCAGTACAAGCAGTCGGGATCGAGCACAGGGAGAGTCACGCTTCGGAAGCTGGACTCCTTGGGCCAGGGGTGTCGAGACACACTAATCACTCATCTTTCCCCCGAGCACGCACAGCCTGTCGGATTCATGGTTTCGACCGCCTACGCTCGTTGATTTTCCAGTGGGAATCTCGCTCTTGGACCCAGACCCCCCTTGTCACAGTGCCGCCGATCATGGTCTCCGCCATCGTCGGCCACTGTTGCCGGCGGCGAGGTCAGTGTGCGAAGCGCAGGAGCCCCTTGCGTCGACCCCAGTCCTCGGCAATGGCCGCCACACCTTGTTCACAGTGGACCGAGACAAGCAAACCGGCTCCAGATCATGTGATGGGCGCTTCCGCTCCTTGAAATGCCTGATTCCCACTAGCTTTTTCCCAGAAGCAGGATCGCACAATGGCCTTCTCATCATGGTCACGGCGTCTCGGGGAAAGATGAGTAATCACCTCTCAGCCCTCATCATGACAGGAGCGCAGCCCGATTCCCATGCTCTTATCGGGTGGTTGCTAGTTTTCTCCCACCTTGCCCGCCGGATTCTTCATCCCCTCATGTTCCTGGCTCTGTGGGGAAAGATGAGGCAACATGTCAAGGCTTATGTAATTGGACCCTACGCTTTCTAAGACGTTATTGTATGTGGACGGATTGTTCCTGGAGTATTATCCTCCAGAGACAAATGCAAACATGGAAGCCAACGGCAGAACATCAAGCCTTCATTAGGCAATATGCCAAGGCTCTCGAGTCGGGCGACGTTGCGCTCTTCGCCGGAGCAGGTCTTTCAAGAGCCGCCGGCTTTGTTGACTGGCGGTCTCTGCTAAAGGACATCGCGGCAGAGCTGAAGCTTGATGTCGATCGTGAAGCCGATCTCGTGGCCCTAGCCCAGTATCACGTCAATGCCAAAAAAAACCGATCACGAATCAACCAAGTGCTCATTGATGAGCTCACGAGGAGCGCTGCCCGCACCCGTAATCACGAACTGATCGCACGTCTTCCAATTCCAGCAGTCTGGACCACCAACTACGACCAGTTGCTGGAACGCGCATTCGAAGATGCGGGAAAAACGGTTGACATCAAAGTCTCCCAGGAACACCTAGCTCAAACGCGGCGCGGGCGAGATCTTACGTTGTACAAGATGCACGGCTGCGTCACGATGCCACATGAAGCGGTTCTCACAAAGGACGATTACGAACAGTACGAACGCAGGAGGCCGCTTTTTGTCGAGAGCCTCAAGGGTGACTTGGTCGGCAGGACTTTCCTATTTGTAGGATTCAGCTTCACGGACCCCAATATAGACTACATCTTGAGCAGAGTCCGAACTCTTCTTGGTCCGAATCAGCGTCAGCACTTCTGTATCATGCGCAAGACGCCACGACCCGCTCGGCTGGTTGGAGTAAACAAGGCGCAGTTCGAGTATGAACAAAGAAAAACCGAACTCCGACAGGCGGACCTGCTTCGGTTTGGAATCGAGACGGTCTGGATTGACGAATTCCAGCATCTCGAATCACTCCTGCATTCGCTTTCTGCCTTCGTGCACCGAAAGACGATTTTTTTCTCAGGATCTGCCAGGACAAGCGCACCTCTAGGTACGCCCCGGTTGGAGAACTTGGCTAGAGGATTGGGCGGTCGAATTATTCGTGAGGGTTTCAGGCTCGCCTGTGGCTTTGGATACGGATTGGGTGAACAATGCGTACTAGGAGCTTTGGAGGCTCTACATGCGGAATTCAAGAGCAAAGAGACAGATCGGCTTCACATCCGGCCCTTCCCACGAGCATCCGATCCAGCGGCCCAGGCTGCACAAAACACCACTCACCGAGAGGAATTATTGTCTCAGAGCGGGATCGTGATCGTCGTGAGTGGCAACCGTAACGATGGCGCTGGAGGAATCGTCAACTCTCCAGGCGTATTCGAGGAGGTCGAGATCGCAAGGAGATTGGGCAAATTCATAGTCCCCATCGGAGCCACCGGCCATGCGGCGCACGAGGTCTGGAAACGCGCGATCACGAACCCCAGCCACTACTTGCCCGGTCTGTCAGTCGATACTCATCTTCAGGTGCTCGGGAACGCAACGGCATCCAACGACCAGCTCTTGCAGGCCACCCTTGCCATCCTTTCTGCCGCCGAGAGGGCTGTTGTTGGACAATAAATCCCTAGAGGACCGCACGGAGCAAGACATGTTTGAGGGAGAGCCTGAGTGATTCCGTGCAAGCCAGCGGAGCTTGGGTAGTCGAAGCGACATTCGGGATTCTCGTCCTTGTGGAGTGAAAAGTGCGGTCGGGCCGCCACCGAAAATGCGGCGACCGACATCTGATGATGAGTCAACGCGTGGCTGGTCTCAGTCGCGACGACGTGGTTTGAAGTGGGGCCTGGGAGGAGGGGGCCGCGCATGAGTGACCAAGGCTCGAAGACCTCATCTGAAAAGGGTCGCCCTCGGATGCCATTTTCCGCCTATTTGGGCGATGAGCCCTACATTTTTGTTAGTTATGCCGTTCTGGACGCCTCAATAGTCTATCCCGAAATTTCGAGGCTCCATCAAGCGGGATACCGGATCTGGTACGACGAAGGGATTGATCCGACAAGACATTGGACCGAGGTGATCGGTGAGCGCATCAAGACCTGCTCCCTATTCCTGGTCTTCGTCACACCCCGGAGCGTTCTCTCGAAGAACTGCAAGAACGAGATCACCCTCGCTCTAAAGCGCGAGAAACCGATCGTGTTGGTACATCTGGAGAAGACAGAGCTCCCTGTCGGCCTAGATCTGACGATCGGGGGCCTCCAAGCAATCATGAAGTTCGCTCTGAACTTGGAGGACTACGAGCGAAAGCTCGCTAGAGCTCTGCCCACGGATTTGAAATCCTCGAACTCGCCTCAAGAGCCAGTATCCAGTGCAGTGGTGGGATCGACTCCGTGGTTCGAAGGGCGAGTCCATATCACCTCCGAACCTTCCGATGCGCAAGTGTGGATCGATGACCATGAGGCTGGCGTGACCCCATTCACCCACTCCCTTCCTCCCAAAAAACGAGTGAAAGTACGCGTAGCCAAGGTGGGTTATCGGAAGTCCTCCCTGTCCGTGACTGTGCCGGCCTCTGTTCATGTCAAGTTGACGGCTGACGATCCGGTCTCGACAGAGGAGCTCAAGCGGTTGCGCACGACGATCACAGATCTGATTCCAAAGAGTCTCGTGAGGAACCCGTTCGTTCCCTGCGAGGGTCTTGACGCGTACGAGGTCCTGGCTGTTGCTGGCGTCGGTCCCTCGAGCTCGATGGCCGAGATACTGGGTTCCTCTGAAACGCTTATGCGACGGGGACTCCGTACGCGCGAGGTCCGTGCGGCCCAGGATCGATTGAGGTTCATACCCAGCCGCATGTATGTGGACTTTCTGTCGCACCGTGGCCCCGATCCCGACCGACTGAGGGAGATTTCGCAGGAGCTCGAGATCGCGGCCACGGCTCCCAACGACCGCGTGCTTGCCTCGAGGCTGGGGCGAGATGCCGGACTGGTGGTGACGAGCCTCGGCTTCCGCAGAAGGTCGCGCGCCTGCTGGGAACGGCTGTTCCAGCGCTCGCCGCACGAGGCAGGACTGTCCCATGACCTGGGTCTGTTTTACCTCGGAAGCGCCGAGACTCTGGAGCGTTGTGGAAAGATCGAGGAGGCTACCGAATCATGGAAAACCTGCATCGCCCATCTCACTCGCGCGCTGACAGAGCCAGAGTACGAAGAAAAATGGCGGGCGGACCGGGCGTCTGTGTACGAGCAAGAGATCTCGATGGAGGCTTGGCAAGAGACCAAGGCGACGGTGGCGGACGTACTGCCGAAGCGCTGGGTCTTCTGGACCGAGCAACATCGAGCGGCAGGGCGTGCCGATCGGGCGGTTGTCTATGAGGTCTTGGCACACGCCTGGCACGCGGAGCGGCGGGGCGCCGATCTCGTGAACCTGTACCGCGGGTTGCCGGTCCGAGATCGCCGTGTGGTCGCAGGACCGCTTCTCGTGGGGAAAATGAAGATCGAGGACTCGGTGGCTCGGTTGGTGTCCTCGGTCTGCAATACCGACACGGAGAAGGCGGCTGATCTGGCGGAAGCCTCGAAGCGACTGGAGGACGGACCGCAGGTAGAATCCCAGGTGCCAGCAAGCTGTCTGGGACTGCGGTGTTTCTTCTCGGTGTTGGCAGGCCCCGTCGCGGCACTGGAGATGGGTAATCCCGTGGAAGCACTTGCTTTGCTGGAGCGGCTGGCCTGCGACCGGTGCACAAGTCCTGTGTCCGTCAATACAAAGGGAGATGGCCGTTGCGCCACCGGGTCTGCGCACCCTCACACGTGTCAGCCCGACTGTCCTGAGTTCGAGCGTCTCAACCCCGCGTACCGACTGTTGCCCGATCGCTACGAAGTCTTTACGAATGACGCAAGAACGGTCGCCCTCCAGGCCCGGCAGCAGGTAGCTGAGATGGAGCTAGCATCTCCTGCCTGCGACTTGGACCGGCTGTTTCTGCTCTGGCGTGAGTCATGTCAGCTCGCACGGCCTCTCGACCGCGTGGAGGAGGTTCTGCCCGAGATTCGCGAGCTGGCCCTGGGACGTGCAACGGTGATTGATCGTGATAGGGCGGACTGGGCACGCTCATTCACACTGGCCATCGACCTGCTCGATCGCACGATCAAGGAATTCGGAGACACCACGGAAGGCTATCTGGCCGCGAAGCTGGCGGAGGTCCTCTACGATCGAGGCGTGAGGATGGCGAAACAGAGTCGCCTCTACGAGGAAGCCGTTCGAGACTTTCGACGAGCCTTTACGCTGACCAGTCATAATCCACGTGTGAGGGATCTGCTGTGCTGGAATCTGATCAACTGGGCACTCGAGCTCAATGAAGAAAATCACGTGGACCTTGCGCGAGAACAGATGGAAGAGGCCGAAAGACTACTTGCGGAAGGTCAGGAACTGCACCCAGGATTCCCCGGTTTCAATGAAACTCGGGAGGCTCTGCAGAATGGATGGCGCGGCATCGACCCCACGAGAGCGCAGTCGCTGGACGATCTCATCAAGCAGGTGAATATCAAATTCGGGGATATGAACGAAGACCAGGTGCAGTCAGTCGATCTGACGACTTCCGGATTGGAAAAAATGCAGCAGGGCGACCTGGAGGGTGCGATCAGCGATTTTCGTGAGGCGCGGCGTCTCGACCCGCACAATATCATCGCGGAGAACGGTCTGGTGGACGCTTTGGTCAGGCTGGGGGAGAAACGAATCGTCGCGTGGGAGCTGGTCAAAGGGATTGCGCTCATGGAGGCTGCAGTGAAGGAGTTTCCGCGTAGCACGCGGTTGAGAAGAACGCATCAGACGCTCAAGGCGCTGGCTGGCCCGTGCGGACCAGCGGACATGAAACCCGATGGAGAGCCCAGAGACCGGTGACAACGGAGGAATCCATGGCCGAGGATCGGTTCGCGTTGGACGGAGACCAGCTACTCAGGGCGTTTGACTTTGCTTCCGAATTGTCCGCGCGAGAAATGGAACACCGGGATCGTATGCGGTCCTTGCTGCTAGACCTCGTGAATGTGCTCCATGGATTCGACCGACTCTGGAAGTCGTTCGAGCCCATCCAGGACGTAACCCCGGAAAAGGCCAGACATCTGGTCGAAAGTTGTGGTGTCCTCAAACGACACATCGAGAAGGTTCTCAACGATGCCGGAGTGTCGTCCATTCAGTGTCTTGGAGCGCCGCTCGATCCGAAGATGCACTCTGTCATGGAGACGCGGCCAACGAACGACATCCAGGCCGACACGATCGTCGAGGAGGTCTCCCGGGGGTTTACCTGGCACGGAGAGCTTCTGGTGAAGGCCCTCGTTGTGGTGGCTGAACCTCTCATGGCTGATGTCTCTGGGCGGACGGCAACGTCCGGTTCCGAACCTGACAACAACAGTCCAGATCGAAGCAGAGGATCTGAACCGTCATCCAGATGAACGGGTAAGACATGACCCGGAATGCCCGTGGAACGGCCAAAGGCCGACTCTAGGTTTCAGGTACTAAGGAGGATTGAGATGGTAGCGATCGGAATCGATCTGGGGACGACCAAGTCGGCCGTTGGGTACAAGCAGGGCACCAGCCTGGTCCGCATCGTCCAAAATAAGGAAAACGAGGACCTCACCCCCTCGGTCGTCTGCATGCGAAAAAAGAAGGGAGTGGACCTTCTGCTGGTCGGCAAAGATGCCCTGGACTATGCATCCAAGGCCCCCGCTGATACGATCTTCGGTGTCAAGAGATTGATGGGCCGCCGGCATGATGAACCTCAGATCAAGACTGTGGAAGACCACTGTGCTTACGCCATCGAACGGAGCCCCAACGCGGAAGACCAGGGAGTCCGCGTGGTCATGGCTGGCAAGTCATACCGTCCGGACGAGATCTCGGCCATGATCTTGAAGAAGTTGAAGGAGGATGCGGAGACCAACCTCGGAGGACAGCGCATCACCCACGCCGTCATCACGGTTCCCGCCTACTTCGAGGAGCGACAGCGCGAGGCCACGAGACAGGCCGGGGTACAGGCTGGGCTGGCAGTGAAGAAAATCATCGACGAACCGACAGCGGCCGCGATCGCCTTCGGCGTGGTTGGGACAAAGAACGAGTACCGAAGAGTTCTGGTCTATGACCTTGGCGGTGGCACGTTCGACATATCGATCCTGGAGATGCTCGATGGGGAGGTGCAAGGGTTGTGCATCGAAGGGGACACCTGGCTTGGAGGCGACGACTTCGACGGGGAAATCGTGAAGATGCTGATCGAGCACCTGAAATCCGAGCACGACCTACCGCCCGACGCCTGCAAGGATCGAAGGTTCCTGGTACTTGCGAAGCAGGCAGCGGAGCGCGCCAAGAAGGATCTGTCCGCGCCTGGCAAGAGTGCAACCGAGATCTTCATCGAGGCCGCCTTGAAGGATGCAAAGGAGGAAGTGGTCGATATCGAGTGGGAGCTGACGCGGGACCTTTTTGAGAAGCGGATCCAGCCGTACATCGACCGGACGATGGCGCTGGTCCGAAAGGCCATGAACGAGCAAAACCTCAAGCCCGACGATATTCACCAGGTCCTGATGGTGGGCGGCTCGACGCTGGTCCCAGCGGTCAACAGAGCCGTCGCCACGATGTTCGGGGAGTCGAAGTTGCGCCGCGACCTGAACCCGAGACATGTGGTCGCGCTCGGAGCAGGTCTGTTGGCCGCAAGTCTGCAGGGGGTCGAATGCCCCAATCCGAAGTGCAAAAGGCTCAGTGAAGACGACCAGGCGGTCCAGTGCCCGCACTGCGCGAGTCCTCTACCTAGAGCTCCGGTTCGGCTCACGGAAGTCACTTCTCTTGCCCTTGGAATCAAGGCTGTGAGAGGAACTGACAGAGATTTTTTCCAGGTGATCATCCCCAAAGGGACAGCGTACCCGCTCCAGGAGCCTATGAAGGTGATTCTTTACCCTTCCGCGGATGATGAAGACAAAATCGTAGTGCCGGTGTACGAGGGCGAGTCGCCGATCGCCTCCAAGAACTCGTACCAAGGCACAGTCGAGCATCTGCTCCCGACAAAGATCGACGCCAGCACTCCCGTCACCGTGGCGTTCAACTACGACAAGGACCGAGTTCTGAGTGTGACCGTCTCAATCAAGTCGCTTGGGTTCTCGGCAGAGACCCTCCCCAAACGTGGAGGCCTAGCCCCGATGCCGTCTGGTCAAACGATCCAGCCGGAGGAGGACTGGCGCGAGAACCTGGACACGACGATACGTGCATCCGAGGAGTTCCAAGAGCGTTACGGAACCTATCTGGAGGAACCGGCCCGCAAGAAGCTCGATGAGGAAGTCCGCAAGGCTCAGGCCGCGCTAGATTCGGGGGCCGAGTCCGATGGAAAACGAAGCTCGAACGTCCTGCGGAACACTCTTTTTGGCAGCGGCGTGGCTAGTCAGCTCTTCATCGCGGAACGCACGGCTCCGGGAGCTCCGCCAAAGATCGGCCAAACGATCACCGAAGTGGTCAACCGACTTCGAAAGGCCCATCGAGAGAAGAAACCGCAAGATGTAGCGACGTTGTCCACCGCCTTACGGGCCGCGGTTGCCGCAGCTTACGCCAATCTGTCCCAGGGCAGAGAGGTGGAAGACGTGGTGCGGGATGGCCTGCTCAGAACGAAAACGGACAAGGCGGCCCGCAAGCCATGACCGCCGCAATCTCCGTCGGAATCGACTTCGCGAGCTCGGGAATGCGAGCGGCGTATCTCCATCAGGGCGATCTTTTGGACGTCCCCCTGGGACCGCCCACCTTCAGATGGAAAAGATGGATCTTCATGGAGCCCGCTCCTCAGAACATGCCGCAACGGGTAATGTTTCCGAGCATCAAGGAGCGTTTCGGAATCAACTCGAACATTCTGGAGATGGAGTGGGGTGAACGCCTCACTCTCCAGCAGATCGTGATCGGGTCGCTCAGCGACCTGAAGGAGGCAATCGAACAGTACAGCGGACGAAGGATTGGTCCGGTCGCGATCTCCATTCCATCCGGATTCACGGAATCACGCCGGTTACTGCTCCGCGAATGCGCTCAAAAAGCAGGGTTCAACAATGTCGGCTTGATCAATGACTGCACGGCTGCCGCGATTGGACATTGTCACTCGCAGGCCGAGACATCCTCCACGTTGGTGGTCTACAGCCTTGGATACTGTGGTTTCGAGACGAGCATTATTCGGCGAACCCGCAAGAGTTACAGAGTGCTCAGCCACGAATCCGCCGCGACCCCTAGCGGACAGTTCTTCGATCTCATCCTCATGAACCGTATAGTTGGTAGATTCCAGCGAATCGCTAGCGTGACCAATGTCTCCAGGATGCACGCCAAGGAATGGGACGATCTCCGCGTCTCCGTGCAGCACGCAAAGGAACAGCTGGTTACGGAACCCGAGGCCAAGTTCGAGGTCCCCGCTGCGCTGGCCGGAGGAACGGAGCCAGTCGTGGCGACAATGAGCCGCGAAGGCTACCACCAGCTCATCAAGCCTTTCATCGATGAAACCCTGGCCACCGTCGATGAGATGCTGGCCCACGAAAAGCTGGTTCCCAATGATATCCGCGAAGTGCTGCTGGTGGGAGCCTCCTTACGCACCCCCCTCGTACAGCAAGCCATCGAGCAGAGGTTGGGGCGAACACCTATTCTGACCGGCTCCGAGCTCTTGGCACGCGGAGCTGCGATACACGCCGGTTCCGTCTCCGACTTGGGTGCACCGGCGCCCGACTTGGTTGTCACACCGGACCAGACGACCACGGCGACGACTGGGAATTCCACTGAACCAGCAGACCTGTTCACTCTTCCGGAGAGTTACCAGCCCCAACCGCCCGCCACGGCTAAGGAACCGCTCGAGAACGGTTCCGAGGCCAAGCCGGTTGCCCCAACACAGAGCGCAGCCGAGCAGGCCGACCTTTCTTCCATCTCTGCCTCGAGCGTAGGACCGCCGGCAACAGTTCCGGTCCGCGGCGAATCTTCACCAAACCTCGTGGGCTCCTTCACGAACAGTCCCCCGTCGACCCACCGCCCGGGGGGTGAGTTAGAGGAAGTCCCCCGTCCGGACGTCGAGCCCCTCATGCGATATGTCCAATATCTGGTAGACACGGGGCACGTGGCAAAGGCCGTGGGCTTCTTGCAGCACCTCATGGATGAGGCCAAGGGAATGCTAGCACTGTCGCCCCAGAAGGGAGATCGGATCGATGCGCGTCGCCACCTGCAAGAGGCCTTTCGTTTCTTGAATAGCGGAAGATACGATGAAGCCATGACCGCGTCACACACGGCGTACAAGCTCGACGGTGCTGATCCTGAGATCCTCACGGGCATGATGGAAATCCATCGTCAGGGAGCGCTTCGGCTGAGCTCGAGGGAACAGTTCGAGAAGGCGATCGAATGCCTCGCCTGCGCCAACAGGCACGACCCGACCGATGTCGGGATTCGCCAGGCGATCGCGGAACGGTGCTTCCTCCACGCCCAGGCAACACTGCAAGAGCTGGGAGACCCGGCCGCCGCGACGAGGTTCCTCGAGAAAGCGCTGGAATGGAACCCGGATCACCCCGAAACCATCCACCTGCTGTCCCAACTGAAAGCCAAGAAAAGCGGACCTGTAACATCGTCGAACTGACGGTATCCGCCCAAGATCCACGGAGGCCCCAGTCTACATGGTCGCGGTCGGGATCGACTTCGGAACGACTAATACCGTGGTTGCCTACAAGGGCGACTCCGGACCCGCCCGCCTCGTGTTGAACTCAAAGAACCAGTATCTCACCCCCTCCGTCGTCTGTTGGCGGAGACCTCTGAATTCATCGGGGAATGGGGCTTTTCTCGTTGGCAAGGAGGCGCAATGCCGCGCCTACCACGCCCCGACAGATGCCATTTTCGGCGTCAAGAGACTCCTCGGCCGCCATCACGATGACCCCCAGGTCAGGGAGCTGCGGAATCTGGCAGGGTTCTCCATTCAGCGCGCGTCAGACGGAGAAGGTGCGGGCCTATGTGTAGTCATGGCCGGGAGACTGTACCGCCTTGAGGAGATTGCTGCCTTGATCTTTCGAAAGGTCAAGGCGGATGCGGAGCTCCGCCTCAAGGGGCTTATCACCCACGCGGTCGTCACGGTGCCTGCCTGTTTTGGAGAACGACAGCGCGCCGCCGTCCGGCAGGCTGCGCTTCAGGCGGGACTTGTAGTCAAGAAGATCGTTGACGAGCCGATGGCGGCCGCAATCCCACTTGTTTGGGCTGCAGAGGACACCGAACTCAGGCGGGTTCTCGTCTATCGGTTCGGTGGTGGGACGTTCGACACCGCAATTCTGGAAATGTGCGGCCGTCACGCCCAAACGGTACACGTCGAAGGCGATTCCTGGCTCGGAGGAGACGACTTCGACTGTGAGATCATGAACAGGCTGATCGGCCACCTGGTATCAACGTACGGGTTAGAGCCCATCACAGCAAACGGCCGGAGCCAGTTGATGGTGCTCATCAAGTTAGCGGCCGAGCGTGCCAAGAAGGAACTCTCAACTCTGGACAGGACTAACCTTTGCATCAAGGAGAATGGACAGAATGTCAATCTCAGAATGGAGGTAACTCGAGAGCAATTCGAAAGTCAAATTCGACCATACATCGACCGGTCCATCGCACTTGCCGAAAAGTCGATAACGACGGCCAACCTGAAAGTGAACGACATTCATCACGTCATCCTGGCAGGGGGCTCGACCCTCATTCCTTCCATCCGTCGCGACGCAGTCACAAGCTTTCGAGACAGATTGCTCCATCACGATATTGACCCTAGACATCTCGCGGCGTTGGGAGCGGCTGAGATTGCCGCGAGCTTCCAGGGGGTCGAATGTTCTAATTCGGCTTGTGCGAAGATCAGCGGAGACGAGTCGGTTCTGTGTCCGCACTGCGGAACATTGCTGTGGCCCCCCCCTCCTGATATGCGGGCCCGCGGGCTGATGCGAGATCAGGAATCAGAAAGCTTCCGCGCCTTCATACTGCGACGAACTTCGTATTCGCTAAAGCTCCCCGCGGTAATACTTGAGGCGCAAGGCGTCGTGGAGGGCATGGCCATTGACGCGATGTCTGAGCACCGTGAGCTGGGCATGGTGATGTATGCGCACTGTGAAATGAAGTCCTCACAGTCGGCAGTGGTAGACAGCGCCCTACAACGCATTATCTTCGAGCCGTTTCGACGCTTTCAGCTTCTATCTCTCATTTCACCGCTGTTTCGAAAGGTTGCCGAAACGCTGCTACGCCGCCCTTTCAGAGACAGAACACGACCCGACGGAATGCCGTTGTACGTTGGGCCCACAGATTGCATGGATTGTACAGTCTTCGCTCCACCGAAAGTCTCTGTCGGCCAAAAAGTCCTCGTTCAGGTCTGGGTTCACGTTCCGGAGAAAGCTGATGAAGCAAGAGAACTGGCTTCGGAGATGGATAGCACTACCCGATTGCGAGCATTCGCCCCTCTTGACAGGCCTGCACCGGAGGGAACTCGTCACACATTGGCACGACTCACATTCGGCCTTACAATCCCAGGTCTTGAGATTGACGATCCAGTTCGGTCTCTCGTGTGGCGTTGGCGCACGCAATCGGTCCAGTTCGGAGTTACAGTTCCTTCGGGAAGGTCTCTTGGAAACCTCATCGGAACAGTCACCATCGCACAAGATACAATTCCCATCGGACGCGTGAAGTTCAGTCTTTTTGTCGAGGCGTCCGCCGCACGTGTACGGGAGATGACGAGCGTCAGCGATGGAATGAAGCGCTACACGTTCGCATTCGTTTCCTATGCGTCCAAAGACCTAGACAAGGTTCTAGCGCGAGTTCAAATGCTCAATTCGCTTGGTATTCGCTACTTCATGGATCTACTACACCTCGAACCGGGAGACCCATTTGAGCGGAAGCTTTATCGGCAGATCGATGAATGCGATCTTTTCTTGTTGTTCTGGTCGAGTTCCGCGCGAGATTCGAAATGGGTGCTCAATGAGGTGAGGTATGCATTGAGCAGAAAGGCTGGCGATGACTTGGCACCGCCGGAGATCCGGCCGGTCATCATCGAAGGGCCCCCGATCGTGGAGCCTCCAGAGGAGCTCGCACACCTGCACTTCAACGACAAACTGCGTTACTTCATGGGCAAGTAAGATGCAACTTCCGTGAGCACTGGCGGTGAGCGACAGGAGACCGTGTGACCTCCCGCACAACAACAGCATCAGCACTCAAACAGGCATCAAGCGCCATTCGGAGTTGTCTCTTCGCCGAGGCCGAGGCGGCGCTGCGGCCGCTGGTGGTTGGGACTCTGCCAGATCCTCTCGTACGCTTCTACCTCGGACGAGTGCTCAGGCTCCAGAAACGGTGGGCCGATACTGTCTCCATGCTCGAGCCGCTCATTACCTTGCCGCAGCTGAGACATGCGGTCCTGGTGGAGCTCGCGGCTACGTACCTGCGGGCCGATAACGCGTGGTGGCCCAACAGCACTTCATCTGGGCTGGAGGCGCAATTTGGCGATCTTCAGAACAGGCTTGGCAAACCAGTCCGGAATCATCATGGGTCAGCATTTGACAACTTACGCGCAGCCCAACAGCTCCTCGAATACTCTCTGGAGGTGGGCGACTCCATAGTGGCCCGGTTCCTTCGCGGATGGATTGCCGAACGGCAAGGGAAGTGGGCAGACTGCCGGCGGTACTGGCTCGACCTCCGGTCCCTCTGCCCTGCCCATTTGGGCTTGACCACGAACATCCGGATCTCCGGACTCCGTGAAGCCGAGTCGTTGCTGAGTCTTAAGAAACCCGATGCCGCGTTGACCCTGCTCTCCGACTCTCTTCCCACTTCCGATGCCCAGCAGAGTATGCGCTACGCTCACGCCAAACTGCTGTTGCGTGCCGCCGGCATGTATCTGGCCGCGCCGGCGGACAACGAGAGCTGGAGCTCGGCCGTCCAGGCAATCAGGCGCTGCTCGATGCTGGCCCCGGACGATGTGACCTGCGCCTATTACGCGGCGCTTCTCGATCCGGGTCACCCAATGCCCACGAACCTCGGAAAGGCCGTCACCGCTTCACAACAAGGCATGTTATCGCGCCTGCCAGGCCTCCGGGAGTTCAACAGATCGCGTCTGGACATCCGCCAGAGTGGTCATTCCGCGTACTCTTCCAGGTTCGTCCCGTTTCTGCCTCTTTTCACCGGCAACCGGGATCCGTTGAGGTCTCACCTGCTCCAGAGGTTACGCACCTGGGAGGATAGTCCGTGGATTCTGCACTCCTTGGCTCTCTGCTCATACTGGGAAGCGAAGTCGCTGCCCTCCGACGCCTCCCTGGAACTGACCCGCAATGCGTGGGAGAGTGCCATGGCCGCATGGGTGGCGGTAGTCGAGGATGAGAGGTTCTGGACATCGTACTTCGCGGAGCGGAAGAAGGCCTACGATTCGGAGTTGACCGAGGAGGTCAAAGACGAGGTCAGGGTGCGCATCGGCAACCTCCTGCAAGGAGATGTCGAGGCCAAGCGAGTGTCAGCCCTGGAATCCGGACAGGAAGCCCGCGCCAGGCTTTTCGAGAGTCTCGAACTGCTCTGCGCTGTTGAGAGACGGGCGACGCGTGCAATAAAGGAGGCTCGTAGGCACGAAACAACTCGCCCATCGTGGGGTGATCTCAACCCGGGTCCGCTTCTCGCCCGCTGGCTTGGATTGTCTTGTGCCGTCGGCAGATGGATCGACTCTCTACGCGGTCGGCACGCGCGGCCGACGGCGACGGTCGAGACGAGCCACACGGTGCTCCAAGGGGCGTCAGGGGAGACCTCGGGGCGAGAGGTGGGCTCACCCCCCGAAGATCCCGTTCTCACTCTGGTTCGATGTTATTCTCAGTTGGGGGTCGTGGTCGAGCTCCTGGATCGCAAGCAGTCCACCCGCGCGATTGAGGTACTCAATGCTCTCTGTCTACCCGAGAACCAAACAGCAGCATTGGCCGCGGTGACGCACAAGAAGAGCGCCAACGAATTCGCGGCTGCCAACCCCGTGCATGCCACGGCCCCCGATGGAGTGCGACAGTTTCGCTTGGATGCCATGGAGCTCAAGGCCCAAGCGCACCTCAGCGTGGCCGTGGAGTGCCTCGGAGGACAGGAGGTGGAGCGCGACGATCTTCTCGCCCATTGGAGGGCTGCCATCGACACGGCCAGGCAGGCCGGTATCGAGGAGAGGGTGCGGGAGGAGATCGTGCGGTCGGCCATGGGGGGCGGGGAACGCAGGTACAAGCTGCACAACCTGGATCAGGCCGTAGCGGTGCTCGAGGCTGGATTCGAGACGGTTCAGGATCCAGCACTCGGTGGAAAGCTCGCGGACCTCCTGACAGACCGCGGTGTGGACCATGCAAACAACGGCCGATTCGACAGGTCGACCGCGGATCTTTGGCGCGCTAACCAGCTAGCCCCGCTTATTCCGCGCACGGTCACGACGCTTGCGACTGTCCTGAGGATCCAGGGCTCTGTTCATGTCCAGGAAGGCCGTCGCCTCGACGGAGTAAAGGAGATAGAGGAGTCAATTGCCGTTCTGCAACAGGCCGCCGAGGGCATGTCGGAGGACCCGGATCTTTCGGGGTTGCTCGTTCAGTCAAAAACTACGCTCGCGGAAGCGCAGACTCCCTCGTCTTTCGAGCCCTGGTTCGCCGCTGGCCAGTCCAACATCCTCAAGCCGAGCGCGGCAACGCTTGAAAAAGCGAAAATCGCATCACGTCGGGCAGAGGCGCTCGGCTGTGCTACGCGCAAAGAGTTTGAGAGCGCCCTCGACGGTTTGAATGTTCTGCTTCGGGAGTGTGCGGCGGATGACGCTGAAACCCTCGAAGCCTTGCGAAGAACCTATCTGGAGTACGCCCGGTCGAGCCTGGCCACGGGAAACCTTGACAAGGCGTTGCGTGTCCTCGGTCGTGCCACGAAACAGTTCCCCAACGACAGGCAGATCGGTGACGCGATAACGGCTGCCCGGGCGAAGAGATGGTGGACCAACAGTATTTCGTCTTTGCATGGAGGGGGTTGATATGTTTCGTGATCCCGAGATGACCTGGGATGGGAAGGTGCCGTATGATGATCTCGCGGAACAGGGAGTGACTCCCGATTCGACAATGACCCAAATCAAGGACTGCGCAGGCGAGTTAATGCGCCGGGGTCTCCGCAACAAACTACGGAAATCCTACGATCAGCTTCGACTCCTACCCAACCGCCTCGTTCTTGACTTCTTTCTCTACCGGATCGACCGGGAACCCACGGCCGTGGAGGCCGACCCATCCAGTGATGTGTTGGCACGCGTCAGACAGTCGCTTGGTCAAAGCATCGTCACCGATGCCGGCGGAATCTTGCAGGAGACTCTGGATGTCTCGTGGCTACCCGACCTGGCGCCGATCGACAGCATTCCCGACAAGGACTGGGAGCTGGAGCAAGAGGTCTGATCAACATCAGATACAAGCCCGGCTGCACTGGACCGATGTGGCGCTCCAGCGCTTCCAGATTCTGCCCCATGCACGGATCCTAAGCGTTCGGCCATTCCCCTGATCAGGTAGGTGCGCAACTTCTGTCGTTCCCGACGATGCGGGCCTTTCACGAGTTCCGTCAGCGGACCCGCGCTCTGCGGATGCGCATCAGATGCCAATCGCCTGATGGTCTAGTGCCCTCGGCGTTTGTCAAGAAACACATCTCGCTTCGCGACCTCAACCGCCAGGGCGAGCCGACCACCATGGAACAACGACCCGTAGCAGCAGGCTTCCCGCCAAAATCACCGCCATCAACCATACGCATATCATGACCAGTTGGATTGGCGTTCTTCCGGTTTGATCAATTGTTTTACACGCTCTCACACAGCGAAAGCCTATGGTGAAGTCGCTGAACGACGGCCCGTCGTTTCGGAGAGAGCATCGCATCTTATCGGCGCTGTCGTACCATGACCCACCGCGCAAAACATGGCTCGAGCCGCGCTTCGGCCCCGTTGGATTGACATCCAACTTGGGCCTTCCCTCGTAGTACTTCGTATCGAACCAGTCGGAACAGAATTCCCACACGTTCCCAGCCATATCAAAAAGCCCGTACCCGTTCGGCGGGTAGCTCCCAACCGTCTTCGGCTCACCACTCCCATATTCAAGCCCGCAGCAGGCTTTCCCGTTCGGATCCTCATGACCCCACGGGTATTCCTTTCCCTCAAGCCCGCCCCGCGCCGCTTTCTCCCACTCCGCCTCGGTCGGCAAACGTTTTCCGGCCCAGCGACAGAATTCCACTGCATCGTTCCAACCCACTCCGACCACCGGCTGATCGTCCTTGTTGAGCCGAGGGTTATCCCACCCGGCAGGCCTTTTGTGCCCCGTTTCGACAAACTTGCGGTAACGGCGGTTCGTCACCTCGTGCTTGTCGATGAAAAAAGCATCTACGTACACGGCGTGGACCGGCTTCTCCCATTCCCTTCCATCTTCGGATCCCATCAGAAACTTGCCGGCGGGAATCAAGGCCATGTCTTCGTCATCAGTGGAGTTCCTCACGGGCGATAGTGACATGACTGGAAAAGCCAAGAGCAAGCAAGCCACCATCGGTCCTAACGTTCTATGGTTTTCCCGCACAAAACGTGGAAGTCTTGGAGCCGAGCGAAGCCTCCCAGCAAGGAACTCTCGCAGCCTGTCAACCAGAGATCGAATCCGTCTGAGAACCCCATAGCTTTCTTGTGGAAGATGAGGAGTCTTGTTCTTGATCCAATCAGGCAATGCAGAGCCACCGGCCTTTTTGAAGACCTCAAGTGGTGGAACATCGCAGCACTTCCCGACAAGGTAGTATTGCAGCCTGTCAACCAGAGAGTGAACCTCCGCATTCGGCATGCTCTTCAGTCTCTGAAACACTGGCGATCCCGCAGGATTTTCCAGATCTTCAGAGCCAAACAAGAGCCGTTCATCTCCAGCGCCTGTGACGATCAACGGATCAAACAGTCCAGGATCGACACTGATCGCAACGAGGGAGGTATAGATCAGCCAGGCGGAAAAGTTGTCGATATTTGAATCGAAATCCTTACTAGTACGGCCGGGATGTTGGTAGTTGCGATGTCCGACCTCGTGGCTTTCTAGTCCTTGGAGTGGGCCGACAAACATCCCGTCGTAGTCGATCAGCCGAATGCCATGGCCTGATACCAGGATGTTGCCGTGTTGAAGGTCCCCATGGGCGATCGACAGCCTATTCAGATCGGCCATGACGGCGCGAAACCTGTCGGCCAGAGTTCTCAGCAGCGGCGGAGAGCGAAGGTGTCTGCGCACGTATTCGTCGAGCGGTTCGCCATCCACCCACTCCATTCGGAGAATCGGATGCTTCTCCTTGTTTACCAGTATGCCGTCAGCGACAAACTCAAAATCTACGAGATAGGGCTCTTGAATTTTCTTGAGCGTATCGCTTAGTGCCTTGTAGCGCTTCTCCTGGTCATCACGATACACGGTGAAACATCGAAGAGCGATCTTGCCCGACTTCAGGGTCAAAGGAAAAACCACGGCGAAATTGCCGGGAATCCCGTTCGGAAGCCCTAAGGAATTGGTGTCGAAGGAGGCGGTCTTGAGGTCCGGACTTGGGAAGCAATGCTGTGGATTCTGGACCGCCTCGAAATACTCACCCAACAAAGGGGTCTTACTGCTTGGCATCGTCATCTACAGAAGGTACAAAGCCACAAGGGAAACGTCGTCGTTGCGGATCGCGTGCGCGCGTCGAAGTTTATCGAGCCACGCCATGAAGATGGCTCCGCCCTCCTCTCTCTGCACAACCAGCGATGATAGTTCATCCCATGGGAGGTGTCCGCTCTCGACCTCCTTCAAAAACCAAGCGGCAAGAGCGTCCGACATAAGAAGCATCCGATCCCCTGGCTCCCAAGCCCCCCGGGCAGAAGATACCGTCTTGGAGAGCAGTGTATTGCCGGTTGGATTGCTCGAAATAAGGGCGGGGTGATTCGTGAACTCAGACGATTCCTGGATCGGAAAGCATCTGACGAGCCGGTCGCCCCTTACGTGGAAGAAACAGCAGTCTCCGACGGCAATTGCCGACCATTCGCCTGAAGCAGAATGTTCACGTTCCGACAACTCGAGGCCGCAGAACGCCGCGAATGCTCCAGCTGCCAGGCCCGGCTCCTCGAACCATTGAATGGGCCGGTTCTTTGCGTGGCGTTCCCGCAAGTAGCCCTGACGCCAGGTTTTCCATGCCGGGTAAGCAACCGCCAGGAGTTCCTCGACGGCAAGTGAAACGCCAGTCTGCTCACAAAATGCGCGGACGAGAAGTTGGGCCCACTGCCGGCTTAGTAGAGCCTCGGTTGCGCCATCGGCGATGGCAATGCGAAGCCGTTCGCCGGACAGCAGGCCCCCCTCGGCTGGGCACCATGCGTCGTCAGAGTCTTCGCATGAACACCCCGCCTTGGGTACCCCACAAACCGCCGACATTGCATCCATGGCGGCCAGACGCCCCTATCGCAGGCTCGGCCTCGTCCCTATGTCGAGGAAGTCAACGAGAACGACGCCATCTCCGTTAAACACGAAGCCTCGTGCCTGCTCTGTCACATTGTAGCCTCGTTCCGAGGCCGCGATCCTGGTCTGTTGAGGCAAGGGGCTGGACATGTCGAACAACAAGCGTGCGAACTGGTCCGGGAGGCTCTGATCGGGATCTGGGAAAAGGGAGGTGGGTGCGGGCGTTGATGACAAGTGGAGATTGTAGAACAGAACACTACCATCATCCGTGGCAAGGGCCTTAAGCGCAGCAGCAGCCTGGCTGGGATCTCCGTCCGTAGATTCTCCGTCAGTGATATTGATGACGATTGGAGGATAGCTGGCCCTATGCGCGTTGACCCAAGGTTCAAGGATCGATGTGGTCCTCTGCAGTGCCGCACACATGGGAGTTCCACCGTCAGCGACCGGATCGAACCAGATTGGGATCTGGACTTTCTGCTCCACAAGACCGCCTGTACCATCTTCGACCTTCTTGGTCCTGGGATCTATGCGAGCCGGGTGAGTGGCGACCTCGCTAAGACGAACGAGGTCTCGGCCGGACAGGTCGCCGCAGAACGCCGGACCGACCTTCGAGCCGTATCCAATAACCCCCACCTCAAAGCGGTCTTTGATCCGCTCGGCTGCGGCACAGCGAAGGACCACCTCTCTCAGGAGCCGGTTGACTGCGTCAGCAACCGCCTTCGCCTTATTCTTGCCGTCAGATTCCGAGCCCCCGACGGGATCCTGCATAGAACCTGATTGATCGATCATGAAGAGGAAGCACGACGGCGTACGTTCGCTGATTTCTGCCTTATACATGACGACCTCCTGCCACCATTCCATGCGCGGTCGCGCAGATCGAAGATGTCGCTGTTTTGAGCACCGACTACAAATCCTTCAGCACAATCGCATGCAGAGGAAATGCCAGGATCTCCTCATGCTCGCGAACAGACTTGCCCCCTTTTGATGGATTTATCTAATCCGAATCTCTGACCGCTCTCTTGGACGTCCTCGGCGTGGATATGTTATCATTTTGCCATGATCACCCACGCCAAGTCCAGGGCGACAGTGCGAAACACAATCAAATGTTGATGTCTGATTTCCAGAGGACGAATTCCGTTCTCTAACAGAGCTCATCCAAATCAGAAGGTGAACCAACTACGGTGTAGATCGGCCAAGAGCAGCAATCCGCGTGCATGGATATGCTCCGAGTCACCAGAGCCTGACAGGTGATACGACAAATTTGCGAACTCTGGAGCTGATGCTCCACAACGCTGGTGCTCTGGCGAGTCCGAACAACAGTATCAGATCGCCATTACGCAGTGCTCACGGGGGTCACTCATCATGGACAACGCCATCTTTTCCGTAGAAGCTCTCTGCAAGAAATTCTCCGCACATGCAATTCCGTGGTTGACGAGACTTCTCCCAAGAAATGGAATTGGGAAGAACGGTGACTACCTGCTCGACGTCCCCACTCTGCATATTCCCGCGGGCGTCGTTGTCCTTCTCGGGCCATCAGGAGCGGGCAAGTCAACCTTACTGAGCATACTCGCCGGTCTCGACACCGACTACAAAGGCACGATTTGGCACAGATCCGGCGTGGATAAGAAGAAATTGAGCCGTGACGTCGCAGGAGCTGATTCGATCCGTCGAAAACACTTCAGCTTCGTTTTCCAGACCAGCAACCTATTGAGTAACCTATTGGTGAGAGACAACGTCATGCTTTCCAGCCTCATTTCCGGCCGATCGGATTCCGACTGTATCGGCCTGCTGACCAAGGTCTTCAAGGACACATCAGTGGCCAAAGAGCTTCTTCTGCGCTACCCCAGCCAGTTGAGCGGCGGCCAGCGTCAGCGTGTCGCCCTTTGTCGGGCATTGAACAAAGCAACCAACGGACACAATGTCAATGTCTTGTTCGCGGACGAGCCGACAGCGAACCTCGACCGTGCCGCAGCCAAACACTGTTTCGACCTGCTCACGGACTGGGCAAGAGAAAAGGCAGACCAGCGACTTCTCCTTCTCGCCACGCACGACCTTAGCTTGGTGGATCATGCCGACCGCGTTATCGTGATCGATAAGAAGGGGAAGGATGTGTGCGGCATAACGTTTGACGGAGTCAAGGAAAAATGTCCACAGTATCGGGAGCGTATCAAGGAAGCAGAGTTTGTGTTACGATCCTGCAAGGAAAGTAAAAAGAAGAATCAAAATCACCAAGGTTTCTGCACTGTTTTCTCTTGAAGATTCTGCATCGAAGCTGTCCTCGCATTCGTCCACTTTACCTTCCAGCAATCCGGGGCGAGCACACCGCCCCTTGTATAGGTCTCCAGGGTGGGGTTTATGACCGCAGGCGACACTTACAACTGGCCGGCGAAGTTTCTCTTTCGGTATTGCGTGAGGGACACTCTACGCCTTCGGGAGCTTCCGGATTTTTTGATCCGCCTCTTCATTATCGCATCCTTGTTCACATTTCTTCTGGCAGCTGCCGTATTGTATGCGTGTTTTCCCCGTCTGGCCGCTAAGATCATCGAGAACAACAGACTGCTTCGCCTCGTGGAGCTCGAGTCGACTGGGAGTTTTCCCATTTCGCCTGAGAAGCAGAAGCATCTCGCGTCTTTGACCGAAACCAGAGGAAGAATCGAAGCGACCGCAGAAATGGCGACAGCGAGCCGCCCCTTGGTAGCGGGAGTCTCTCCGACGCTCTGGTCTTCCCTCCTCTTCTACAGGAGTGACGGAAAGCTCAGTACGCGCTGGAAAGAGGCCAGGATCGTATACCCCGGCCGTCATCCCGAGCTCCCGCGTGGAGACCAGATCTTCGGATTCTGGGGAATTCGGCCCTTTAAGCCACTTCGGGCAGACCAGGTTCCTCGGATTCTCGTAACATCAAAACTACTCGAGGAGCTCGGCTTCAACGCCACAGAGTTCGGTTCATGGATCGAGAGGGGCGATTCTCGGGGTTGTCTCCACGCCCAGCAGGGGGACGACAGGGTTGCCGTCCTTCCAGTGGACCGCATCGACAGCTTCCCTGACCAGGCCGTCCAGATCCTCATCCCCGCCAGATTGGCCCAAATGATTGAGGTGCAAGACCCCCGAATCGTTGTCAAAAAGTACGTGAAGTACGAGCTCGCCCCTGCCAGGGACAACGTCAAGGAGCAGCTCCAGAAAATTGCGGACAAGGTCAACAAGGACCGTAAGGATAAAGAAAGAATCAAGCTAGAACTGGCCCCTTCGATCATGAGCGTACATCCGTCGGCCATCCGCTGCGAGTGCATAAACGGGCTCGAAAGAAGCGTCTGGCAGGCTGTCAGGAAGCAGATCGAGGAAGTGCTGGGGTGTCCCATGGAGACAGAGTGCGCCTACAAAGAGGCGGTCTCTGGACCTCTTGTAGATGAGAGGTGGATCGCACCCCTTGGGGCGCACATGGCAACACTGTTCGTGACGGATTACACCGACATCCCGGACATTCTTTCCTATATCGACCGGCATCCTGAGTTGAAGGTGCGTGTCCTCAACGCCACGAACCTGGAATTCGTCAGAACCATCTTATTGTCAATCTCGTTCGGAAAGGAGATCCTGCTCACAGTCTCTGCCATCTTTCTTCTCAGTTGTCTCATGGGGATCGCCTACTCATTCATTGCCTTGGTCCAGAAAAAGATCGGTGAGCTTGGTATCCTCCGTGCCTTTGGCTCAACACGGGCTTTTGTCCTCTCGCGTTTCTGCGTGGAGATCTTGGGCGTTTGCGTGACAGGAGCGCTTTTCGCCTGGTGCGCCCTGGAGTGGTGGATTCTTCCGAGAATCAACGGACACCTTCATGCACTGTCTTCTGTGTTCCGGGATGAAGGCCTGATGCTCCGGTGTGGATCGGAATCGCTCTACGTTGCCGTTGGAACCTGGGTGTTGGTGACTCTAGTGGTGGTCTTGGTGATCTGGACTCGTATCGGTCAATGCCCTTCAAAGCTTCTGAGTATGAATGAGTAGGGGCGGTGGGATGGTGACGTTCCGAATGGGGAAAATGGTCTTGGTGGTTCCCTTTGTCCTGTTTGTCGCCGGTTGCGGGGACTTCCCAGAACTTCGCATGATCAGCATTCCTCGTCTCGAGGGATTTCGGTCAGGGAGCCGTAACTACCCCCCCACCGAGAATGTCACGATCGAGGCATTCAAGATCTCTCCCTGCGAGACCACGCAGGGGACCTTCGAGACGGTCATGGGGCTCAATCCGTCAGTGGGCCATCACGATCGTAATCTGCCGGTCCAAAACGTGACCTGGTTGGATTCTGTCAGATTTTGTAACGCCCTGAGTAAGCTCAAAAATTACGAGCCTTGCTACAGAGAGGTCAACCGAGAAGACTTTCTGTGCGACTCTGAGAAAAACGGATTCCGGTTACCCACGTCCTGTGAATGGGAATACGCCTGCCGCGGCAACGAGGACAAACCGTATTTTTGGGGCGAGAACCGGAATCAGGACTACTGCGTGCCACCCTTGTCGCCCTCTGACCTCGCAAAAATAGACAACAAGTTGAGCCATAGCTATGCCAAGCCGGTGATGTCCAGACGCAGCAACGAGTTCGGCCTGTACGACATGGCCGGCAATGTCGCGGAATGGTGTCAAAACTCGGTTCGAGACATCACTGACGTTCGAGTTATCCGAGGAGGAAGCTGGGAAAACGGCGATTGGGAAGCGTTTCAATCGAAGTGGCGGTCTTCGATGCAAAAGTCGGAAGCGGTTCCGACCGTTGGATTTCGAATAGTGAGGCGGGAGAGGTAAGACAAATGCGCGATCGGACCGAGTTTTTCAAATCTCTCCGCAGAGCCATCAGCCGCAATACCGGACTGTGCTTCGAAATGAACCGTGTGGTGCAAGGTGACCACAATGGAGCGCCGAATCCATCCGCAGAGACAATGGTTCAAGTCCTTCATGGCGTCGTGACCGAATGGATGGCCTCACACGAGATCAGCAGGGCGAGAGGCATGGAATCGCCGTCGTCGATAACCAAAGGCATCTGTAAGTATTTCTGCACCCTGGAGCTTGAGGCCAGGCTGATGGAACTGCTGGAGCAGCTCTCTGACCCAAGAGTCGAAAAGAGTTACTTCGAGCGGGTGGTCGCCCAAGTTCGAGCGGGCATTGAGTGCGGGCGTGTCTCTGGTACAGGCGACCACTCCGCTTCGGTCCCGGACGAAGAAGTCCGCGGCCCTAGTTCGCGGACGATACGCGGTGCGAGAGCTGAGCCCAAGTCCGGAGTCGAGAGCTCTACGAATGATGAACCCGCCGGAAGGACTCCCCCTTCCAGATCGACGGTGGGGGGCGACGACCGTATTCCGCCCGTATCCAGCCCGAATTGCGAGCCCGAGACAATCGCCTGGCCGGCGGGCGAGGAGTGCGGAGTGGCCGCGCCCCCCAGTGATCAAGCGATGAGGCATCAGCCTCAATATCAAACGCCCTCACGTCCCGTGGCCGATCCAGATGACGTCAGGCACGGAAGAGGAATAGAAGGCCCGCCCGGACATCCGAAAAAATCCTTTCGCGATTGCGAAGAGAATCAATATGGTAGGTCGCGCCCTGCGTTGAAGCACCCTCGCGACGACGAGATCCGCGAGTCCCCGAAGGAGAGACACACAGCCCGGCGTTCTTCGCAACAGGCCGCGGCAGCGGAGGATTATGGGATTGGGACAGGTTCCAAGGTCCCCCTGAGCACGCCACGAGCACCCGATGCTTACGGCGCCCCAGCTTCATCGACGCGCGGCTCTCCTGGTCCGGTACGCGATAGTGAGCCGTCTCTGACGATCAGTCTTGTCAACTATTCCTTGTTCGTCTGCTTTGCTTTGTTCGTCGGATTGATAGGGGCCGTCTGGATAGGGATTCTTCCAGTTCCACGTGTCTTCTACAGCCCCCCTGAGGTCAGCGAGTCAACCAAGGTCGATCTTTGCTTCTCCGTGGGCGACTTCGATCGGATATTCGACGACTGGGAATCGGTCAGCTATGCAATTCAAACCAGAGACGGCGCCACGATACCTCGGGCCTCGCGCAGTAAGGGGACGATCACCTTGCCTGGCGATCCTCAAATTGACTACCAGCTCGCCTGCGAGACTCAAGGTCAAGAACTGTTGTTCCGGTTCGAACGGGAGATCGAAAACGGAAGCCTCGACAACAGCGTCGTCCGATACGCCAGTAAGACCAGACCGACTTGGAGTCTTGTCAAGGCCCGTCTGGAGCTACTTGTCGAGCGAGTTTGGAACGACCAGGGGAATGGCACGGAACCTTGTGGGGTAGAAAAGGACGATCGCCTCGAAATTGTCGACTCCCGCGGGAATAGACTGGCCACGTTGCGCTTCCTGGAGTCAAGAAGGTCAGTCCTTCTCCCTGTCTCGGAGGACGAGACCTTCAAGTATCACCTGACCAGCCCAAGCAGTGGCGTAACCAACGAGTCCCTGGAGTATGACAGACGCAGGCAAATACTGACTCGCAAGGCCGTCCGGTCGGATATCCGATCCATACGTCTCGTTGACGAGTTGACAGGAATCGATCTGACAGACGGAAGAGTTGTGGTTGGCAAGAACCTGATCACCAACGAAAAACTGACCGTAGGGTATCTCCCCAAGAGTTGGCCGGACGATCCCGGCTACTATTCGGTGCCCATGCGATCGAACTCCAATGACAAGAAGCTCCTCATGCGGCGGATGGCCATCGAGTGCAAGACTCAATTCATCGATGAACTGACGAAGAGGCCGGTGGAGGGTGTGGACGTGAAAGTGACCGGCGGCGCCGTATATGACGGCCAAAGACTGATGTTCTTTCCGCCTCAGCTCTACCCAAGCCTGAACAACGCCTGCCTTCTTGTTCAGGCGGAAGACTATGAGCCGATCAAGGTCCCGCTCGAATCACTGGCCAGACAGAATGGCAACAAAGCTGGTATTCGCTTCGTCCTCAAACGACGGAACAATAGAATCGTGATCATTTGGCCCGCTACTATTGGTATGGGGCGGGCGATGGGAAAGCACAAGTTCAGTGTTCCAAAGGCGTTTCTCGAGAGACTCAAATCGGCTCTTGTATCCACGTGTAAGCCTCTGGGATATGCCGAAGTGGAGTTGTTTGTACTGAAGGATCGTGGCCTGGAGTCGTACAACCAAGATACCCCCCCCACCTACCAGGCCGCTGACCGCCCTGAGGCTCTCTTGGTCCGTTCTCCGTGTGGAGGAGTTCCCGCGGTCTTCGATGACCCCAAACTAAAAGGCAGGATTGGAAAGCACACGGTGATTATCGTCATCCTCGGTGATTTTTCAGTTCCTCCGGTCGAGCGAGAAGGCGAAAGGGAAAACAAAGGGATGGGCCTTCACAGGCATCTGGTAAAACTGTGGCCAGCTGAGACGCGGGAACACGATCCCTACGTCCTGAAGTACTGTCAGGAGAACTCCGATAAGGTAACAAGCTTATCCGTCGACGACATGGCGCGGATGGTCGAAGACGCGAGACAGGTTGCCGCGGACGTCGGGAGTCAAATCACGCTTCGTCTTGAGAAGAAATGACCCTCGTGGATCTGAGACAAGGAGGTCTAATGTCAACTCGTTGCATATGTGCGAACGGGTTCATGATGGTCCTATGGATGTTGCTGGTCCCAGGACCGACCATTGGCCAGGTCAACTATGGCCCAGTGGAGCCCCCGCCCGGCAGTCCTGATAAGGTTGAGCAGAAGGATGGCGCCCCGTTCTGCTGGCTCGGTACGATGGAGGAGATTCCCGTCTATGCCGACCCGTCGTGCAAGAAGGAGCTGAAGCGGGTAGGGTATCTGGAGGAATTCTACTCGCTGTGGCGGAATGACGACGTAGTCCTTTTGGTCAGGGGAAAGACGGGGACGCCTTCGGAGAGCGGAGAGATTGTGGTCTCTGAGGTTTTGGGCTATGCAAGACAGTCCGACCTCTTAGTGTCGCGGAACAACATCTACCAGTGCCTTCGATCGGAGAACCGGATCTCCAGGAAAGCATTGGTGGTGCATCGATGGGCCAAGGACGATGCGGCATCCAGCAAGCCGGGTCTTGACAAGGCCGAGCTTCGATATGCACCGGATATCAAGGCGACCGTGAAGCAGGAAGTGAACCTTTACGACATCCTCTATGTCTTTGCGTTCAGCATCAAGGAGAAGGACAGAGAGACGGATCCAGGCGGTTTTTGCTTTGTCGCCGTTCGTCCCAACGTGGAGGTGAGACTTCCCGACCAGCACAAAATTTCGTTCATGGGCTGGCTCCCGAATAGCCGGGTCTTCTTCTGGAACCACAGACAGGCCGTGGAATACAACAAGAGCCAAGAGGCGTCCAGATGGCGGCGGGACAACAGGAAGCCAATCCAGTTCTTCAATGAAGCAGGGGATCTCAAGGCTGGAAAGCCAACCCTAGAAGAAGACCTGTCCCAGCCTCCCTGGCCATACTACTTGCAGAGGTATCCTATTATTTCGAGCACTCCCGAAAATATCGGGGGAGTTGAGTGCTACAAGATCGGTGTTATCGGTGATTCCTACTCGATGAGGGGAGATTTGGTCAGCTCAGCCGCCCAGGAGGCTGCCATCCGGCAGAAACTCGAAGAGCTGGACGCCAGCCTGGCCAGCCTGGATGTGCTGTTCGTGATTGATGCTACCGGCAGCATGTCTAAGTACTATCGGTCTATTCGGGAATCTGTGGCGCGGATACGGGAAGGGCTCGAGAAGGAGCGTGAGAAGCCGGTCCGTTACGCGGTACTCTATTACCGCGACTACATAGAAGCCAAAGAACGAGACAGCTGGGACCACCACTTTGTTGATTTTGAGGGCAGTGCCGAGTTTGCATCGAAGTTCCCACATAAGACCAGCGACGGAGGGGAGGACAACCCTCCTCCTTTTTTCGGCATATGCACCGGTCTAGAAATGGCGAGCTTCACCCCGAAGTCAGAGCCTGCGGTCATCTTGATTGGAGACATGGGCAACGAACAGCCAGACGCCCGGGGTTTCACTATTAAGAAGGTTGTCGAGTCTCTTACGAACAAAAGGTGCACCTTCCACGCCATCCAAGCTTCTCCAAAGGATCATGATTCGAAGCATCGTCAATTTGACGAACAGGTCAAAGAGATCTGCAGGCGCCTCAAAATGCCCGATGAAAGAGTGTTCAGTGCCGATGGCTCGGATGTTTCCACGGCGGTCATAGAACATGTCAACAAAAACAACCGGCTGGCATCTCTGCTGCGGAAGGCCTTTGTGATCTTGCGGGAAGGAAAGGGAACCGTCGACGAGGCCATCGAAAAGACGCTGAATGAGGCTGGCATCAGGATCAAGGATGATGCAGGTAAAAGCAGCTCGCCTGCCAAGTTTGGAGAGTACGGCACCTGGATGCGGCAGGAGCTCTTCCGTCGTCTGGGTGATGAAGGGATTGACACCAGGCTGTTCGCCGAGAAGCGGGTTCAGCATTTTGGGATAGCCATGGCGCCTGTAAAGATCCCCGGTGCCCCCGATCCCTCTTTTGTCACAAGAATACTGCTTCTACGAGCGGATTTTCAGCAGATCAACAGTATTGTCGGTGTGGTGCTCAAGAGAGGGTTGAATCCGAGCAACTGCAGTGAGGTCTGGCGCCAGGCAGTCAATCAGCTGAGCGGGGATATTGACCAGGAGTTCACCTTTGACGAGGCCCGCCCGTTGAGCGAGTACATGATGATGGCTCTCGGTATCCCCGTAAAAAGTGAGCTACTCAAGAAGTCAGTGGTCGAGCTCAAAAGAATGAAGCCCGACGAGGTGTCGAAGCTCAGGACCACGCTCGAGAAGCTCCAATATCAGCAGAACAACTACAACGCCGGAATGAGCCCGGATGGCAAGAGCTCCGAGCGTCACTGGTTTCTGTTGCACGGATTGGAGTATGGCTGGATTCCCCTTGAGCTGATGCCCTGAGTTACCCAACTTCCCGGGGTTCTTCGTTGGTGTGATCTGTGCTGGCCTTTTGGCCTCGGCCTGCCCAGGTTCGGCCGGATGTGCACTCCCGTCCACGGCAAGGACCTCGAAAAGCGCCATAATGAAAGGATAATGAAAAACTGGGTCGATAGTCATCTTTTCTTACAATAGTGTCTTGCCTGTGTACAACGGTGAAGGAACAGCTTCTTCGTATGGCCCTGAAGCTTCACGATGGGCGAAAAAAGTTTTCAAATAGAGTGGCGGCCACATCGGTCGCGCGCTACACTCAGTTTTGTTCGGTCTTGTGACAGACTGTCGCCGTTTTCCGAAACCGCTTCGTCGCGTCAAACAAGGAGGGGTCGAGCGTGACATCCCACGAGGCAGCACATCTACATGGTCCGCCAGAAATTCGCGGCAAGACTTGCGTTGCGGAAATCCATGTCCTTCAACTCCTCATCATCACGCTCTCACTTCTCGTGACAGGCCCCGCTCAGAGTCAGACAACACCCACGACGTCGACCACATCGTCAGTTCTGACGACAAGTCCAGACCTACCGCCCGGAGTAACCCTCGTCAGCCTGGCCACCCAATACAAGGGCAGCTGTACATTTGTTGGGTCTCGGGTCGTCAAGTCCTCCATTGTCCCATCTGGCCTCACCCCGCTGACGACTCTGATGCCAACACTTCTGAGTGCGGACTTGAACTCGACAGAAGTCGTGTCCACAAGCTCTTCCGTTCGGCAGTCCTTGACCGGCACATCGAGCTTCGCCCAGGCGGCGGAGGCGAATCTCCGCTGCGTTCTCCGTCAATGCAAAGATAGAGCTGATGTCGTCGAGGCCGTATTGAAAGCTAACACTCGCGAAGGCTGCTATCGGAACTCAGAGATCATCAAGGCCGCTGAAGGCCATTGCGATGCCGACCGCGTTGCCAAGTGGAAGGTCCAATACCCCGACAAGTGATCTCTCCCGTCAGATGGACCTTTGGGTTTAGCGCGTCGAGTTCGCGTCGTCCCCTTTAGGAGGTCTCGCCTCATGTCGCAGCGCCCGCACATCGTTACTCGCTCGATCTTCCGCACGCCGCACCGGATCACTCTCTTGCTCGGGCTGAGCTTGATCACGATTGGCCTCATCGCCTGCATTACCGACATCGACGAGGTCACCGTCACCGGTTTGTTCAGCGATCCAGCGGGGACCCAGATGGTTCCGGCAGGCGACGCGCACGGAACGGTCTACATCGGTGCCAACGTGGCCTTCAGGTATAACCCAAACTATTGCGAAGAGAACCCACCACACCCGGAAGAACGCATCGCCTTGACCTATACGCTCGTCGATTTGAAGACGGGAGCTCAGGGGCCTCTAAACAGCGTATTTGACACGACGGTGTATGCGGATGGCGACTATGACATCGTTGCGCATGCGTACGCTTGGGGCGGTTGCGATCTTGCGTCACCCAAAGACTCGGCTCCGTTTCGGATCCATATTCGCAATGTGCCCAAGTATGTTTACCTGGTATGCTGGTCTTCCCCAATATCGCCTTCGGACGCCAATTCTTCCAGCGTTCTCAACAGCCAGCTAGACTGGACCGGGCAGGAAGTCGGGAAGGAGTTGGCTGATCGGTATGCCCTTCCTCGCCAGTGCTCCCTCCAGGAGCAGCCAAAGGAAGACATCGTCGAATGTGCGCTCGTGGGCGATCCTCTTCATCTGTACTCCGGCAAACTGATCGAAAATCGCACGGAGTTGTCTTGGTCGGCTCCCGGTGGCGGTATGGTCTTTGCACGGACGTACATCAGTGGTGGGGCGAGTCGAGGGCAGTTTGGAGTCGGCTGGTCGCATTCGTATGAGCGAAGAATCCAGGACCGGGGAACCGGTGGCGTGGCCGAAATCGATGGACGCGGCCAGGAACTGGTCTTTTCGCTCGATTCCTCCGGCAACTATGCATCGCCCCGGCCCGGCGCTGTCTCTCTGAGTCGAGAGGACGACGGAAGTTGGGTGGTCGCGTACAAGGCAGGGGTGACGTATCGATACCAGAGCGACGGGAAACTCGTCTCGTTGTCTGATCGCAACGGTAATACATACAGGCTGGAATACTCGCTGGCTGGCGATCTGTCCCGCATTGTGGATCCTACCGGTGCCGCTCTCCAGATCGAAATAGTCGATGGGTTGATCCGAAGCGCGACAGCCAAGAATGGAGATCGTTGTCTTTTTGCCTACAGTTCTGACGGTCGTCTGCTCGCTGCGACCGATCCACGAGGCAATCTCACTTCGTACAGATACGATTCGACGTCCGGGAACCTTGTTGGAATCGGTCATCCGACGGGCGACTCTGAAGAGTTCACGTATCGCCCGGAGGATCAGAAGATCGTCCAAGTCCGGTCGGTCAGTTCTCTCGGTCGAGAGACCGTGAGCCAAGTCGAATATGTTTCGGACACGGTGCGCCGGTACACAGATCCCTTGGGGGCTGTGACCGTATATGAGTATGACAGCAAGGGGCTGTTGATCAAGAGGACCGACCCGGACGGCGGCGTCTACACGATGATCCGCGATGATACGGGGAGAATCCTATCTCGCGCTGATCCGGCGGGCAATGTTGAATCGTGGACCTACGGAGCAGACGGGAACGTTCTCTCGTACCAGTCGCCGATGAATGAGGTCACCACGGTGGAAAGGGATCCGACAACCGGTTATCCCACGACGCTCATTCAGCCGGATGGTACCCGGATACAACGCCAATTTGACGCGGCGGGCAATCTTCTGAGCGTCAAGGACGCGCTGGACCGGGAAGCCCGTTATGTGCGGAACGCCCGTGGCCAAGTGATCATCATTGTAGACGCGCTGGGGCGGACGACCCAGAACCAATACGATGATGCAAACGGCCAGTTGGTCGCCGTGGTCGATTCATTGGGGCAGGTCACGAAGTATGAGCGGGATTCCTTAGGCCGAGTGGCCAAGGAAACAACCCCTTCTGGCCGTACGGCGCATGTTGAGTACTGTTACTGCGGCCAGCCATCGGTCATCACCGATGCGGCCGGCCAGATGACCCGATACGACTTCGATTCGCTCGGAAGGCGGATCGCGGCCACCCTGCCGAATGGAGCACGAACCGAGTACACGTACGAGCGGATCAATGGCCATGACGTGGTCATAGCGATGAAAGACGCGTCGGGCAACAGCGTGAGTATCTCCTATGATAACGCGGGAAGAATGGCTTCCCAGGTAGACTCGTTGGGACGGACGATTGTCTACGCTCGAGACCTCATGGGTCGGGTAACGCGCGTGAGCTATCCCGGTGGGAACTACACCCTGATGCGCTATAATGCGGCCGGTCGGGTCAGTGAGTCAGAAACGGCCCGTGGTGCGGTAACCAAATTCTTCTACGACGCGGACGGGCGGCTGATCCGTACAGAATCCCCGGACGGATCGGCGATGGCCCAGGCGTACGATGCCAGAGGCCGGGTCATCACTCGGACGCGGGCAGACGGAGGAGTCGAGCAGTTGGTCTACGATGCGGCGGGTCAGCTCGTCGCGGCCATCGACCCGATGGGATCCATCAGTCGGATGGAGTACACGTTGGCTGGGGCGGTCTCCCGGGTCTTGGACACGAGGGATAAGGCCACTCAGTTCCGATACGACGCCCTCGACCGGTTGATCGAAACCACAGACCCGCTCGGCTACACGACAGGCCAAGCCTACACGCAAGATAGCGAGACGGAATCCACGAAGAACGCCAACGGGGCAACGACAGGGTTCCGGTACGACCCGCTGGGGAGGCTCGTAGAGGTCACCGACCCCCTTGGAAACAAGCTCAGTCGGACCTACGACCCCGTCGGGAACGTCCTTTCGGTCGCGGACGAAAACCAGCATCGGTGGACTTTTTCGTACAACCTTCTCTCGAGAAAGCTGACGGAGACCGATCCCAACAACAGGACCACGAACTACCAATATAACGTGGCTGGCGAGCTGAATCTGGTGGTGTTCGCGGATGGATCGAAATGGCGGTATGCCCGGGATGCCGCCGGTCGCGTGACGGAGCGACGTCTGGAGAAACCGGACGGAACCATCGAAGACACCGAGACGTTCGGGTATGACCTCGTGGGAAACCGCATTCTGTCGGAAAACGCGAGTGTCAAGACCACGAGCGCGTTCGACCTGATGGATCGAGAGACGCGCCGGACCGTCGACTACAAGGCCTCCGGTTCAAGACGCGTGCTGACGTTCCTCTACGATGCGATGGGTCGTCGCCAGATGATGGTGGACTCGCACGGTCGCGCCACGGGGTACATGTATGACACTCTGTCGCGGCCGTTGACGATCACGGTGGCGGAGCCACAGCAAGGGGCCTGTGGGCTCGAGACGCCTTTTAGGACGCGGACGTACACGTTTACGTGGGACAAGGCCTCGAATCTGATCCAGGTGGACTACCCGAACGGCACGCGGACGCGTCGGATGTTCGACGCGGCCAATCGTCTCACTGCAATGGTTCATGAACGCGTGGAGGGGGCCAGGGTCATGGCCCTGCAGAAGTACACGTACATGCGCGACCCCGTGGGGAACATCACGCAGACCGAGAGCGAGAGAGGGGAGACGACCCGGTATCAGTATGACGCGAAGGGTCAACTCATCCGTGCGCTCCTTCCGAAATCAATGATTACCCGGCTGAAGGGGCAGAAGCACACTTCGGGGATCCGAAAAGACCCGTATGATCGCGAGCCTCCGGACGAGGAGGCCGAGGAGCGGCTGCTACACGCTGAGGATGTGACGTACACGTACGACCCCGCGGGAAACCGGATCGAGGAGAAGATCGGCCGGAGGGTGATCCCGGCGACGTACTCGCCAGCGAACGAGATGTTGACGCGAGGGCGGATCACGTATCGGTACGATCATCTCGGGAACCAGGTCGAGAAAGAGGGACCTGGGAACTGGCATCAGGTGTACGGGTACAGCGTGGCCGGACGTCTGGTGAGCTTCTCGAAGGGGCACGATCACGAACGGTTGGATATTCACCGGGATCGGGATAAGGGTTGCGGACACGAGCGGTGGCTGAAGGAGGTGGAGAGGTATCTCTACAATCCCGACAATGAGCGTGTGGGGATCGAGGACAAGGCGTCCGGAATGCGTACGCAGTTCGTATGGGACGGAGGCCGGCCGGTCGAGGAGTGGCAGGAGGTTGGTCGCGGGGCGAACAAGACGGACGTGGGGATTCTCTACGCGCGGGATCTGGGGGGCCAGCTCCTGGATCAGGTCCGGTACACGCAGAATCGTCGGGAGATGCTGGCTGATCTGGACGGTTGCGGAGCGGACGATCGGGAGGACGAGGATGAGGATCCCGGGCCTCGGGCACCGAAGCTGCGGCATGTGAGGTTCGTGTATCCGGATCACTTGGGCTCGACGAGCCTGATCACGAACGCGCAAGGCCATCGGCTGGACCGGTTACAGTATGGACCATGGGGCGAAGCGCTGGGAGGGAACCACTGGCGGACGCGGTTTACGTACACCGGGCACCAACGAGAGGCGCGGACGGGGAACTACTACAGCGTGTATCGGTATCTGGATCCGCGGGCGGGGCGGTGGACCCAAAGGGATCCGCTGGGCGATGTCGATGCTGCGAATCTCTTCGTCTATGCCGAGAATGATCCCGTTTCCCGATTGGACCCTCTGGGTCTGTGGGTGACGATGACATTCAAGAGGGCGCAGCATCTGCTAATAGTAAGGGATGAAGATCCAGGAGGCGAGACGATAGAGACCGTAGCGCACTCTGGGCTTGGGAAGTTCATGGACAAGCCAGGTGCCGAGTGGAAGTACGAGGAAGGACCAATTCCCGGAGGAGTCTATCTCATCGGAAATCGCTATACATCTACGGTCGACGTTCCGGGGGATAAGGATTGGTACAGACTCTACGGTCGTGACGGCAAGGGCGGCATTTCGTACGACTCGATACCAGTGGTTGGCCCAGGTGGCAAGGTATACTACCGCGGCCTATTCGACTTCCACACAGGAGATATCAGCGAAGGCTGCCTCTCGGTTCCATCCGATGTGAAGTCAGGTCCCAGATATCCAACGAGCAAAGTGTACAACGATATCAAGAGGCTGATAAACCACACTAGTCCGTACAAATATCAAGGGCGGACATACAGAGGAGTACTGATCGTACAATGAGGCTACCATCAGTCCTCGCGTGGCTCATCTTCGTCTGTCTTGCACGTCCACCAGATGCCGTTTGCGAGAGCGCGAAACGCCAAGAAGTTCAAGAGGTCGTGAGGATCGTGGGCGAGCTCAACAGTCTTGCCATGAGTCAGGCCACGACGTCCGAGGATTCCATTCGCGCTGCCGTTGTCAGGACCATTGCCTCAACAAAAAATCCTCTCGTTTTGGCCAGGCTGGCAGTCGTCACCTGCGCATTGGCGTACCCGCAGAACGTGAATGACATGGATTTCGATCTGTGGTTCGATGCCGGATACGATGAGTGCATGCACCGACTAGCCGAGATGCCCGGGCTCGGTGTCGCCGATGCGATGGCAGGCGTCGCGCGGTTCATCCAGTTGGATGGAGGAATGGCGACTCGCTTTCACTATGCGGTGACCTACCAGAAAGAGCTCACAGCGAGGATCCGCAAGAGGCGCACTGTTGGCCCCAGCGAGACTCGCAGCCCGACTCATCCTACTAAGTCCCGCGGCTACTGACGCGGCCACGTGAGAGGTGACTCGATGGGCGCATGATGCCGTTGGATTCCTTCACGTGCCTCTTCGCTCTCAGTGAAGCGCGCCGGTCCGAAGAGCGTGAAGCCGAGCGGAGCTGGGCCAGCCAGTTGACCGCTCCCCACTGCGCGATGGGGGCCAACGGCTCGATCTGACGGCGTTGCCCTGAGTGGGCAAGCACACTCCATCTGGTGAGCCGAGAGGCCAAACCGCCCGCTGCAGCTGAGCTCCCGCCGTTGGACTCGTCGGAACGAAAGGCGGTCCACCTCGAGCCAAGGCGAGGCAGGCCAGTGCCAACCCTGCCCATCGGGAGACTCCAATGCCGAGCCGACGCTCATCCCCCCGGGGGCCCCAGCCGTTCTCGTCTTCCTCCGCCAGTCCCCGCTCCCGCACGTCGCGCAAAGGGTCCACGGCGAGGCGCCGCGGCCCCTTTGACCACGAGTGCGGTCCCCTCAGGCGGTGAGGGTGCTCCTTCTTGGCGGAGCCGATCAGCGCCTTCGGGGACGCTTGCTGGCTCAGTGCGGCCAGCGACTCGGCTTATCGGAACGGGGTCATTTCAGGCTCGACGATGGGGAAAACGTGCTCGCGACTTGATCGTGTCCAAAACTGTTACGCTTGGTTGATAACCCCGGATTGAAGTTGGGGGGCGCCCCAAACCCCCATGGACGAGAGGGGTGCTTCCGCCCCCTCTCGCGCTCTCCCCCGGGGGCGGCGGCTCTCTCAATTCTACGACTCGATGGGGGGCCATCAACCCTGGGTCCGCCCCCTTCACACTTCGGAACTCGATTCTTTGAAACGGGGCGGACCCACTTTTTCGCGACCCACTCCGGTCGTCCCGTCTCGCCCTTGAGAACCTTCCCAAGCCGTTTGACCCAACCGATCTCTGCACGCTCGCCGTGACTCTTCTCCCTTTCCGTCACGCACAAGGGCGGGACGGGACGACCTCCGTTCGGGCCGCAAAAAAGCTTCGGGGTGGACGGCCCTCCCATCGAGTCGTTCGCGGCTTCTTCTGTGCCGCCGCCCCACCGGCCGGCAACCGAACTCTCATATCCTCACATCGAGGGTGTTCCCAAAGGAGGCTCCTTCTATGAACCGCACGCTTCCCACGTTCTACTCCGAACCTCAGATGCTGTCCCTCGCTCGTTGCCCTGACCCTTCGACCCTCAAGGGCCAGCGTGACCGCGCCATCCTCGCCGTGTTGCTCTCGTCCGGTCTTCGGGCCAGCGAACTCTGTCAACTCCAGTGCCGCGACATCCGATCCTCGCTCGTCTTCGTCCGACGCGGCAAGTTCGGCGCCCAACGGTTCGTCCCGCTGAGCCGCCGTGCCTGGCTCACGGTGTCGGCCTACCTGTCCCGTCATCCAGCCCAGCCGACCGACCCGCTGTTCCGCACGCTCACGGGCCAGCCGTTGACCCGACGGTTGCTCCACAAGATCGTCACCGGGTACGCAAGACGGCTCGGACTCAAGGGGGGTGTCCATGCCTGTCGGCACTCGTTCGCGACGCGAGCCTTGAACAAGGGGATGAACCTCCAGTCGGTCCGCGCCATGCTGGGCCACGTCCGAATCGTCACGACCGCCATTTATCTCGGAGTGGCCACCAAGGCGCTCGTGGCCGAATACCGCCGTTGCCTCGAGACCCCCGAAGGGGGGCGTGCGCGATGACGACCAAGACCAGGCCGATGACCATTGCCGTGACCGGTCCTCGAGCCCTCGATCGATACGTCCTGCCTGACCTCGTGATCCGCAAAGCCATCGAGACGGTCGTCGCTCACTACCCCGGCGCTCTCTGGCTGGCTGGTGGCGCGGTCGGAACCGACCGGGCCGCCGTCGACAGACTCCTGCGTCTTGGTCAGCGCGTCCAGCTCGTCCTGCCGTGCCCCGTGGACGGGATGACGCTGCGCTGGTCAGAGGCGGAACGCCAAGCGCTCCTCAACCAGATCGGGTGCGTCGAATCGGTCGAGATCGTCAACAAGAGCTACAGCCGCACCGGCTACGGCCAACGGAACCGGCGGATGGTGAACAGAGCCCAGCTTCTGGTGGCGATCTGGGATTCGTTGCTGGGGTCAGACACGTCGATGACGGTGTTCGAGGCGGTCAGTCGAGGTCTGCCGATCTGGTGGTTTCCGGTGCGGAGTGGATGATCCCCGTGAGGACGAGCGCCGATATCGCGGCGCTCGTCTGGGGACGTTCCGCCGGTGGGGAGGCGACAGGAACTTTTTCTCTTTAACCGCCGCCGAGCGCCCTCGACGGGCTGATCCAGAGGCGATCACCGGTGACGAGCACGACCGGGAGGGGGGCTCGATCGTAACGCCGACACCAGGGCCGGCAACACGGGGGCGACTAAAGAAAAAAATCGCGGGGCCGCCGCGGCTCATCGCGCCCTCTTCGCCGAGGCGCATGTCTGGCTGAGCCAGCAGCGACAGCAGGTTTTTGAGTTCAATGCCAAGTTAAGCTGCGAGCGCGAAGCGATCGTCAGCTTCAACGCTTAATTGAACTCAGAGTCTGTCTCAAAGATGACAGACCTGGTGGACTAACTAGGCCGCCTTGCGGTGTTGCTCTGCGGCGAGCAAACCCTCTATGACCTGTTTGAGTGCGGCTTTGGCGGTATAGTGCAGCTGGTCTGCCTTCAAAAACAGGTCCAGAAGTTCTCGATCTTGAAAACCGTCCTCTGGTTTTGATTGTCCGCTGAGGAGAAAGTCCACGCTGACACCAAAGACTAGGGACAGCTTTTGAAGGGTCATCAAGGGTGGGTGGTGCAGTTTTAGTTCGTAACTACGGATGACGGAACCATCCACGCTGACCTTTTTGCCCAGCTCGGCCTGAGTCCATCCGCGTTCTTGTCGGAGAGACTTAAGGCGGCTTGCAAAGTTGCGAGAAAACTCAAGCGACATCTTGTCTGATCGGCGGCGAGGCATCATAGCTAGCTTACTTGACATCCCGAAACGAATCCCCTACAATAGTTGCAAATGACCTATTGGAGGTTTTTATTATACCTCTTGACGGTCTGACGAACAACAAAAGGCCCCACCGGGTTCATCTTGGCGGATCGACCGGTGAGGCCCCAACGCCGCGGGTCGACTCCTCCTCTCTCTTCTTCTATTGAAGAAAAGTGAGGTGATCGGCCTTTGGCTTCGAACAGGGTACCACGCAAACCAGCTCCCGATCAACGATCCAGACCCCATCAACGGAAGGAGACCTCCCGATGAAAGTCCTCACCAACGACGTCTTCTGCGGCGCCTACCTCCTCACACAGGGCGCCCACCTCATCGACCTCCTCGTCGACCGCACCCCCTCCCGCGCCTGCGGAACCTTCGTCTTCGAGGGCGACAACCTCCTCGACCACCAGGAGGCGTACTCCCGCGGCGAGGCCACAGCACCGGTCAAGCACATCCGCGACGGAGTCTCCCACCTCCGCACCTGCCTCGCTCGCGCCCTCCGAGAACCCTCGCCCCGTTCCGGCTCTCACCGGCGCATCGCCAACCTCTC
>Ga0074195_1001113_pt1 | contig 41029 bp, 34 predicted proteins | sample EPASupsiteHSE623_FD_64525 | JGI IMG/M metagenome (GOLD analysis project Ga0074195, IMG submission 64525) | Bioremediated contaminated groundwater from EPA Superfund site, New Mexico - Sample HSE6-23 | ecosystem: Environmental > Aquatic > Deep subsurface > Groundwater > Contaminated ...
CCGGGCACCCCCCTCTACAGCCATCCCAGTGGGGGAGCACTCAAGTGCTCCCCCCTACCTGCGCCCGCTTCGCTGCAAACCAAAATCCTGTCTTTTTGCCTCATAACCTTATTCGGGGACAAGTCTAATGAAACCCAAAACGATAAGTTTTATCCGCGGCGATTCCTTTTTCGCCGCGCCCGGGCTGGGGCGCAAAGCCAGAAAGGAGTTTTACAGCGCGCTCTCGCATATTTTCAGGGGGCCGCTTGTCGGCGCCGCCGGCTACTCCGACTACCTGTGCAAAGGCTATGCGGGACCATTGAGCAGGGAGCAGCTCAAGCAGTTATCGCGCGTGCGCGACTCGATATTGCGCCTTAACAGCGTGACGGACGCGTTTCTGGATATCATCGCCTTCGATTTGCGGCTTATCCGCCCCCAGGGCGGCCCCTGCGATATCCGCGCCGTGCTGGAAGGCATGGCAGCCGATTTCCGGCAATCGCGCTCCCCGGGACGGGGCGCCGTTTCGTTTTCCGGCCCGGACCGCCCTCTGCCGGTGCGCATGGACCCGCATTGGGCTCAGACATTGCTTTCGGAACTCGTCTCGAACGCGCTGCTATTGTCGGACGGAGACGGAGTCAGCCTTTCGCTTTACGGGAGACGCGGGCGCGTTCATGCGGAGATAAAATGTCCGCGCTCGCGCCTGCCGCCGAAAGGAAAGCTGCGCCTTTTCCTGCCATTTTTCCGCCTGCCGGAAAACCTTTACCCGCAGGGCGGGCGGCGCGGCGGGCTTGCAATGATACTCGTGCGGCGCATAGTGGCGCTGCACGGCGGCACAATAAAGGCGCGGCGTTTGGGCAGGACAGGTTTCACGGTCAAAGCCAGCCTGCCGGCCTGCGCCGCGCGCGGAGCCGCAAAACTTGTCCCCTGATAATTTTATGCGCAAAATCATTTTTTTAAGGCACGGACATTCCCCCTCCGCCGCGGAAGCCGGAGTGGGACGCGACGAATTGCGGCCTCTGTCGGAGCGGGGCAAAGCCGCCGCTGCCACCGCCGCGAAAAAGCTGGCAGGGAAAGGTTACAAACCCGGCCTGATTCTATGCAGCCCGCTCGTGCGCGCCAAAGCTACGGCGGAGATAGCCGCCGCAGCGCTGGGCGCGCCGGTGGAGGAGGTTCGGGAACTCGACGGCGGGCACCCCTGCGAGGATTTGTGGTCTGCCGTGCGCGCCGGACTGGAGCGGACGGACACCGTGATGGCGGTGGGCCATCAGCCTTCCCTGGGCATAGTGGCGGGAGGGCTGCTCGGCCTCTCCCATTTCCCTTTCCAGCCGGCGGGGTTTGCCGTGCTGGCGTTCGGCGGCTGCGTTCCCGATGGAATACGCCCGGGCTGCGCAAAGGATGAATATCTGCTGTTCGACCCGGAACTCTGAAGTCATGCGCACACTTATGAATTTCATCAAATCCCTTTCGCCCAAGACGCTGCCTCTTGGCAGGCATGAAAAAAAGATTACCCGCCCGCACGGCGTGGCGGAAGAGGGGCTTTTGGAGGAGATTTTCCGCCGCCTCAAACCGGAAGCGGCATACTGCGTGGAGTTCGGCGCGGGCGACGGCGCGAATTTCTCTTTCGCCAGAAATCTTGTGGAACGCCACGGCTGGAGCGCGCTGCTGATAGAGGCGGACGACAGGCTTTATGCGGCGCTGAGCGGGTTCCACCGCGGCAACCCGAAAGTCAAAACGGTGCAATCGCTGATAACCGCCGAAAACATCGAGGATATTTTCTCGCGGGCGGACGTTCCCGCCGCCCCCGGTTTCATGCTGATAGACATAGACGGCAACGACTATCATGTCTGGAAGGCGATAACACGGTATAAACCCGAAATCGTGATGATAGAATACAACCCCAGCTACGGCGCGGAGGCGGAATTCGTCGTGGAGTATAAGCCGGACTTCGTCTGGAACGGAGACGATTATTACGGCGCGTCCTTTGCCGCGCTTGTACGGCTGGGCCGGGAAAAAGGCTACGCTCTCATACACTGTTCCAGCGACGGCGACAATCTGGTCTTCGTGAAAAACGAAAACGCGCGGCTGTTCACCCTGCCGGAAAAAGCCGCGGATTTCTACCAACTCGCGCAATACGGGCGCAACGGGCGGCTGCCCAACGGAAAAGGCCATCCCGTTTGCGCGCGGAACACGACGCCGGCCTACAGGCTGTTTTGCAAAATCAGATACCGCCTGCTTTCGCCGGCAAGGAAACTGGCGAAGCTGTTATACGGCAAAGACCGCGAGTGAAGCCGGTTCATTCTTAAGGAGCGCGCATGGAAATCTTCAAGGCTGTGGTGCTGGGCGTCGTGCAGGGACTGGGTGAATTTCTGCCCATATCCAGTTCGGCGCATCTGGCGCTGGCACCAAAGCTCTTCGGCTGGCAATACCAGGGCCTGGACTATGACGTGATGCTCCATCTGGGAACGCTGCTGGCGCTGCTGCTGTGGTTCAGGCAGGACTGGGCGCAACTGCTGCGCGCGGGATTTTCCGCACCCCGCTCGGAAAAGGGCCGCACGCTCTGGTTCATCGCCGCCGCCACGGTGCCGGCGGGAGCGGCGGGGCTTTTGCTTGAAAAGAAAGCGGAGCTGGCGTTCCGCTCGCCCGCGCTGATAGCGCTTATGCTGATGCTGTTTGCCGCAGTCCTTTATTTCGCCGACTCGCGGGCGGAGTCCGAGAGTCGGGCTGAAATGAGCCTTAAAAATCTGCTGCTTATCGGACTGGCGCAGACGCTGGCGCTGGCGCCCGGAGTGTCGCGCTCGGGGATAACGCTGACGGCGGCGCTGCTGCTGGGATTTGCCAGGCCGCAGGCGGCTCGGATTTCGTTTCTGCTTTCCGCGCCGGTCATCGGCGGCGCGGCGCTCATGCAGCTGCGGCACCTCCACGCGGCGGATATCACGGCTCCCTTTGCGGCGGGATTCATCGCGGCCTTTTTAAGCGGGCTGCTGGCTATCAGATTTTTTATGGGATTTGTCAGAACGCACAGCCTGAGGGGCTTCGTCTACTACAGGCTGGCTTTGGGCGCGCTCATATTGGCCTGCTCATTTTGGCCCTGAACTTCGCCCGGAACGGCCGCCGGAAATTTCATATAGACGCGCGCGCCGCCCAGCACGCGGTTGGAAAGCTTGAACTCGCCGCCGTGCTTTTCCACTATTTCCTTGCACACCACCAGTCCCAGCCCGGTTCCGCCCGTCTCGCTCCTTGAGGTGGCAAACGGCCTGGGCCCGTCGCGCAGCATCTCTTTGGCAAATCCGGGGCCGTTATCTTCGATGGTGACTTCCACGGCTTTTCTGTCCGAAGGCACGGTAAGCAGCACCCGGACCTCGCCGCCGTCCTTGAGTTCGTGCTTGGCGTTCATCATCAGATTCAGAAACAGCCGCTCCAGATGCACCTGGCTGCCGCGTATGCGGGGGATATTCTCCCTGAAAATATGGCTCAGCGTCACGTTATCGGCGGCCAGCACCGGCGCGGCGATGGCCATGGCGGATTCAAGCGGGTCGCGCATGCTTATTTCTTCGTGATTGTATTCCTGGCCCTTGGCTACCTGCATGGCGCCCTTGAGAATATTGCGGCACAGCAGCGCCGCGTCCAGTATGCGCTGCACGTCCGTTTTGGAGGGATTTTCATCCTCCATGAGTATTCTCGCGCTGCCGATGATGACGGTCACCGGCGTGCCCAGGTCATGCACAACCCCGGCTGTTTTTTTGCCCATCTCCACCATATCCGCATTTTCCACGACGGAGAGGTTGTGTTTGGCCACGTCAAAGGACATCTTGTCGAGCTTTTCACGCTCGTTTTCCAGTTCCTCCTCCACTTTCTCGCGCTCGGAGGCGAGGCTTTTCATCAGCATGGCACCCAGGAAAATGACCGCTGATTTGCCGGCCAACTCAAAACCGATATCGAAATCCCAGTCTGTGAACGGATTGCCGTAGAAAACCGCGTTGCCGACAAGCGCCAGAAACAGCGTCAGCGCGAGCTGTCGGGTATCAAGGAGTATGGCCGCAGTGAAAATAGGCAGCAGATACAAAACCCACAGGTAAGAGTGCAGTCCGCCGGAATAATAGAGCAGCCCCGTTATGTTCACGCAGTTCCACACCACCATCAGGTCCACCATCCAACTGTAGACGTTGTATTTCGTCAGGACGTGGTTGGTGGCGGCGTTCGACAGAAGAAACGCCAGGAACACGTAGATAATCTGAGGATATTCCAGATACTGGTTGCCGCGCGAAAATAACGCCACGCACAGCAAAAAGACCACGAATATCGCCTGGTGGACGCGGGTGAAAACCCGCTTTTTCCGGTTGGAGGTTTTCCCTAGAAAGCGCAGGAGAGCGGCGATGTGTTTTCTATAGAACAGTGGCAGCATGGATACTCTTTTTATACTAATTCGGCTATGGGTTGGGCAAGTCTCCGCCGCGTTTTCCGGGGCAATGCTCCGCCAGGCCGCATTCCCCGCAGAATTCATGCCGGGGAGCGAAATCACCGGAAACTATTTTTTCCCCCGCCGCCGAAAACTGCTCCAGCACGCGCTCCTCGCCGGAGGGGTCGCAGGCCAGGCTGACGCGCTTTGAGTGCGCCAGGAACCACCAGGTTATCCGGGCAGGCTCTATGCCGAACGCATGTCTGACGCCCGCGCAGTAGATGCCCAACTGCAAGCTGGCGGACAGTTCCGCCGGGCCACGCAGCTCGGGGCCTGTTTTATAATCTATTATTTCATACTCGCCCGACGGGTGGCGGTCTATGCGGTCTATGGTGCCCTTCATTTTCCACTTTTTGTGCGGGAACTCGAACTCTTTCTCCACGCCGTATATCAGGCTCTTGCGGTCACGCTCCAGCAGCCAGAAATCTTCCAACAGGCGCTTGCCGGCGAGGTAATGCTCCATCTGCTCCTGCGAGCTGCCATAGCCGGCGCCAAGCCAGTTCTCGTCGTAACAGGCCAGCAAATCGTCAAACAGCGTGCCGGCGGCGTGATAAGCGGCGAGCGCTTTGTGCAGCGATATCCCCCGCGAGGCCAGCGGCGTCAGCGGCACGCGTTTCCTGTCAACGTAAATGTGTTTGTAGAGGAGCGGGCAGTTGAGATAGGTGTTAATTTTAGAGTAATTCAACTCGTACGGGTCGAATATCATTTTTTATTCCCGCGCCGGTTGTGGCTGCGCAATTGCCGCGCGGCGCCGCCGTAACGCTCCCGCCCCGGAGGATAATGCGCGGCGGCATCGGAAGGCCCCGCGACCGCGGGCGGCGGCACGGGCGACGCGCCCGGCGCACGTTTGACAAAAGTAACCAGCGAGTCGCCGTATTTTTCGGCGCGGTACGCCTCGTAACCGGACGGAAGGGCGAATTTTTCGGTGATATGGTGCTGCGCCACTATGCGCCCGTCCGGCGCGAGCAGCCCGCCGGACGCGATGAACTCCAGCACAGGGCCCGTGAGGGCGAGCATACGGTTTTTGGCGTCGCGGTACGGCGTGCCAAGAAAAATCATGTCATAGCCGGCGCCGTCCGCTCCGGCGTAATGCCTGAGCCAGGCGAGTCCGGCCATCACGTCCGCGCGCAGCACTTTCGCGCGGGCGGCGAAGCCGAGATGTTCCAGATTGCGGGTTATGGCTTTAAGGCAGGCCTGGTCCCTTTCCACGAAAACCGCCAGTTCCGCCCCGCGCGAGAGCGCCTCCAACCCCACCGCGCCGGTGCCGGCGAAAAGGTCCAGAAAGCGCGCGGCGGGCAGGCGGGGCTTCATGATATCGAACAGGGATTGTTTTATGCGGTCTGAAATGGGTTTGACCGGCAAATGCTGCTTGACGGAGATTAGTTTCCTGCCCTTCGCGGAACCCGCTATTATTCTCATGCTGTTTTCGCCACCCTGCGTATTATTATAGAATATTCGCCTGAATGGCTGACACAAAGACGGATATAATCATCGTTGACGACGATGAGATTTCGGGGCGGCTGCTTAAAGACCTGCTGCGCCAGGCGGGCTACAGCACTTACCGGCTGCGCCGCCCTCTGGACCTGCTGCTGGCCGTCAGGCGGCGCAAACCCCGGCTTGTGATTATGGACATAGTGTTGCGGGGCGTGGACGGCTTCAAGCTGCTTAAAACCCTGCGGGACAACCGCGAAACCGCCAAAACCCGCGTCATCGTGATAAGCGAGAAATCCTTTGATTTTGAAAAACAGCAGGCGTTCAAATACGGCGCGGAAGCTTTCATCTCCAAGCCCTTCAACGTCGAGACTCTTGCCGGGCAGATAACCCATATTCTCGACGGCAATAAATTCAACCTGGCCGCGCTTGGCGGCGGCATGGAGGAGGAAGAAATGTCCGAAACCGAATGCGAGCCATCCGACCTCAAAGACAACCAGGTGCGCACCCGCGTCTGGGGCTGCCGGGGGCTGGCGGACTCGCTGGCCAACTCGGAATCCGCCTGGGGCAGGCAGACCTCCTGCGTCTCGGTGGAAACTAAAGACCGGCTTATAATACTCGACGGCGGCACCGGCATCGTCCCCCTCGGCAAGCGAATAACGGAGCGCGGCGGCCCGAAAGATATCTGGATATTTCTCACCCATTTTCACATAGACCATATAATGGGCCTGCCCAATTTTCCGTGCCTGGAAAGCTCGGCGTTCACGCTGCGCATAGCGGGCGCGGGCGAGACGGAAAAGCGCTTCAAGGACGCGGTGCGCGACATATTCTACGCCTCGCCCTACTGGCATAACCGCCATCCCAGGGCAAAGCTGCTGATGTACGAAATAGCGGAGGACTCCTACGACCTCGCTCCTGATTTCCGCCTGAGCGCCATGCACGCCAACCATCCGTCGCCGACGCTGTGCTACCGGCTGGAAATCGCAGGCAAAAAAATAGTTTACGCGCCCGACTCGGGGCTGGTGGGCGACCCTTACTCAATGCAGGCCTACGACGAAAAGCTGGGCGCTTTTTCCCGCAACGCCGACCTGCTCATCCACGACTCCTGCTTTACGGACGAGGAGTGGCGGCAGCGGCCCGGCGAGGGACACTCGTCGCCCTCCACGGCGATGGAATTCGCCGCCCTTCAGGCCGAGGCTAAAAATCTGCTGCTGTTCCATTACAACGGCGCCTACAGCGACGAAACGATAAACCAAATGAAGACGAAAGCGGAAGAACTGGCGAAGGAAAACAGATGGTCCACCGTCTGCCACGCCGCTAAAGAGGGTTTCTCGCTGACGCTTGACTGACAGTTTGACTGCAAAACACAGCGCGCGCCATAATCAAAATGGCGCGCGCTGAATAATTTTATTCGGGGGGCTAACCGTGCGCCTGCGGGACGGCGGCTTTGTCCACAATAACGCCGAAACGCTCCTCGTATTTTCGGATGTTGTCGGAAAGCGCCAGCAGAAACCGCTTGGTGTGGGCCGGACTCGAGATTATGCGCGAGCGCAGCCTCGCTTTCGGCTTGCCCGGCTGCACGAACAGAAAATCCATTATGAACTCCGTCTCGTTGTGGGCCACGCCGGCGAGATTGACGTACACGCCCTGCGCGGTCTGCTCGTCCATATCTATTTCAAGCTGAAGCTGCTGCGACTGCTGCTGCGATTTCATATCCGCCATACGCCCTCCTGAAAACTGAAAATCCGGTCTTTTCCGCCGGCTAACCTGAAAGTTTCCGGCTAAAGTATATTACTTTTCCCCGCCGCGCCGCCACACGGATGCGTCCCGTCGGAGAATTGTCTGGCGCGGAAATTTGTGATAGAATACTTATAGTCGCGCGGGTGGCGGAACTGGTATACGCGTACGTTTGAGGGGCGTATGTCGAAAGACGTGTGGGTTCAAATCCCACCCCGCGCATTCACTTTCCAAACAGGAAACCTCCGTCGGGAAACCGGCGGGGGTTTTCTTTTGCGCCGAGCGGGCACGGACCGACTGTTCTCCGCGCAACGCACCGCCGGAACCCGTCAAAATTTGAAATGCAGCCCTGCGTTCACGCCGTGTTTTGTCAGTGTGGTGTTGAAATCGCCGGAATAGTCGAACGTGAAGATGGTGCGGTTGTCCCAGTTTGCGGAGACGCCCAGGGCCGCCAGCAAACCGTTACGCCCGAAGTCGCCAGCCGAAACGGAGAATTCGCCGCCGCCCGCCGCAAACCGGGCGTCTATCAGGCTCTGCGTTTTGAATTCGTGCCGCCAGCTTGCGCTTATATAGGACGCAAGCGTGTACGCGCCCATGCCGCGCTGCGCGGAAAAGCGCGCGCCTAAATTGGAGCGCATCGATTCGGCGGTTTGGGAGCCCACGTTCAGATTCAGCGAATCCGCGCCGGTTTCGGCGAACGGATTTATCTCGAATTTGTCGTAATTCAACTCGGCAAGCGGCGAAAGCCGTCCGCCTGCCCACTTGAAATCGCAGCTTGCGCCAGTGTATAAATTGATTTCGCTGCCGCGCGGCTTTGCCGTAGCCGTTCTGGAAATATTCCCAAACGCGACGCCCCGGCTGGTGGAGTAATAATCTTCGGCCCTCCCGGCGTAAGCAGTGATATGGAAGTTATCGGCATAGCCGGCGGCGTAAGCGCCGTAACGCGCGCTGTCATCGGTTACTTTCCCGGTTTGCAGCGAAAAGTCGGACGCTTGCCCATGCAGGTATCCCAGCAGCACGCCGACGGCTGCATGGCCGCCAAGCTGGTAATCCGCTCCGGCGAGCAGCCCGCCGTCATACAGCGTATAGCCGGAGATTTCGCTGGAATCATTTATCCTGGCCGTCGCGCCGACACCGGCGGCGAAAAAACCCAGCGGCGAGCCGCTTTGCGTTTCACGTTTTTCCGGCGGCGCGCTTTTGGCGGCGGTAGCCGACGGTGTATAGCGCATGGATTGCTCGTTCATGTCCATAGCGGCCAATCCGGTATGGCCTGCTCCATCGGACAGCACCATTGCGCGTCTGCTCAAAACAGCGGATTGCATACCCGACGCCGCAACACCCATCTGCCGCATGGAACCGAAGGAAGACGGACCTATCTGGTCAAACGCCGCCTGCAACTGCGCGGCATCGAGTGTGTACATGTTGCCAAGCACGGTGGACATATCGCCCGTAGGTGCAACGCGGAACGGTTCCAGTCCGGCCCCCACTGCGCGCTGGTTACCGGTAGCGGCGATGTCATAAAACGGAACAAGGCTGACTGTAAGCAGCAGACTGGTTGCGCTGTAAGTCGGCGTGAATAAAAGCGCGGCGGGAGAAACTATGCTGGAAAAAGTCCCGCTAACCGTGCCCGCCGCAAGCGGCGTGAAGGTTTGCCCCGCCGTAAACACCTGCGGAGCGAAGTTGACAGATAATGTGCCGTCAAGCGCCGCGTTGCCGGCAACGGTCAGGTTTGTTACGCCCGGCTGAAGCTGCATTTTCAAAGTGCCGCTGCTGGCGAAGGCGCCAAGGGTTTGGGTGAATCCGCCCATGTCGAAAGCGCCGCCGCTTGATACGCCAAGCGTGCCGGCTGCCGGCAGCGCGTTATTGGCGCCAAGCGCGAGAGTGCCGGAGTTTATTGTCGTTCCGCCGGAATAAGTGCTGGCTCCGCTAAGGGTGAGCGTGCCGTCGCCTTTCTTGGTCAGCGAACCCGTACCGTCTATAATGCCGGAGAGGGAGAGGTTGTATGAATTGGTGTCGAACGTTCCGCCGAGGGAATCCAGCGTCACAGGCCGCGCGGAACTGAAGCTTGCCGCGTTTTGCAATATGCCGCCGTCGAAGGTTATGGTACTGACTGAGTTGCCCAGCGCGGCATCGCTGTTGACGTTGAGCGTGCCGTCATATATGAATGTGCCGCCGCCGTAAGTATTCTCGCCGGTCAGCGTAAGTTTTCCGCCGCCGGTTTTGGTCAGTGAGCCGGAGCCGCCCAGAATCGCCGCTATCGTCCACGTGGAGGATATGTTATCGTTTCTGAACGTCACCGCGCCGCCCAAAGGCATGGCATAGGAGCCGGAAATGCTTACCGGGGACGTGGAATTGGTAACATCCAGCGTGGTGTTCGTATTAACGCTGTCGTAATTGCTCTCGAGGATTATGCTCTCGCCGCCGCTGGGTTGCCATTGTATGGTATTCACACCTCCGGCGGCGTTGGAATCAATGATGGCCTGCCTCAGGCTTCCCGCGCCCGTATCGCCGGAGTTGGAAACGGCAGCCGTGCCCGCCGGACATTGCTGCGCAACAAAAACCAGAAGACATACTGCTGGAAAGATTCTTTTCACCATCTCCATATAACACGCTCCTGTAAAGTATTCGGCTGAAATTCTATCATTAACACAGGCAAGAAACCCTCGCGCGGGTTTTTATCATTACCTGAAAATCCCACGCCGAGTGGCGATTCGCCGCCGTCATGCTTCAGTTGGGCTGCGCGTTTCGTCCGGCAACGGCAACATGCAGCCAAACCGAAAGCGGGCTGTTTTCTTCAGCCTTGTCCCGAGACTCAGAAAAACCGCCGAAGCCGCTGCCGGACGGCGGTCCGCCCGCGCCGCCGGGCCTGCCGCCCATCGCGCCGCCCATTGGGCCTCTTTTCCCGTCCGAACGTCCGCCTCCGAAAGGCTTTCCGCTTCCGTTGCCTCCGCCACGGGCGCCGCCGCGCGCGGCGGGAAGAGCGTCCGCTTCAAATCCCAGCGACAGTTCGCCGGGCAACTGCGCGCCCAAGAGGCCAAGCGGAATGCGCGCTTCCAAAACGCCCCTGTTACGCACATTGCCTATGCCGACCTCGAGCCGCCGCTCCGCCGGAAGCACTGAATTGTCTTCTTCCGAAAATCCCATGAGCTTTATTGAGCCGGTTGAGACGCGTACGCCATCGCGCCTGCCACCGCCTTGTTTTTCGCTGAAATCTCCGCGCCAACCGTCAGGCGCGGTCTCCGCGGATTCGCGCGGCTGTCCGCCAGCACCGGAAGGAGGCATCATTTCGGAATTGTCAGGCCGCGGCGCATTCCTCCGGCCTTTGCTCGCGGATTCAGGCGAGACAAGCCTGAACCCCGTGTTTTTATTTTTTTGCCCGGCGGGGTCTATCCAGACGGTGAAATTCTGCTCGAACGCGGAGGCGAGCAGCGTTTTAGAGGATTCCGTCTTTGGCGAGACATATATATACAGATTCCTGTCGTCGTTGGCAACGGCGAACTCGAATCCGCTTTCTTCGGCATTGTTGTCCGGCATCCAGTCACGCGCCATGCCGTCTATAGCAATCGGACGCGCGGGCCAGCGACTGTAGATTTTTAGCCCTGCGCAGCCGCTCAAAAGCGCCGCCGCGGCCGCTATCGAAAACCCTATTTTCCGGCTTTTATTCATCGGCTTTTATCCTTGTCCAGCGGTTTAGAATCTCCGCATTCCGCCGCAAGCATCACCCCGTCGTTCGCCGCAGGAGCTTATCGCTTGCACCACACGGTTACAACGAACCACCAGCGTTAATTATTGCAACATGGGCAAAAACTGTCGAGCAGGCGTGGACGGAAGAACGCTCAGGATTTGTTAGAATATAAACAGGAAGATGACCACTATCGCATACCTTCTCGTCGCGCTGGCTCTTATACTCCTAAACGGGTTTTTTGTGCTGGCCGAATTCGCGCTTGTAAAAGTCCGCGTGACGCGCCTGGACGAACTCATAGCGCAGGGCAACCTGAAAGCGCGCGCCGCCAAAAAGGTCGTGGAACGGCTCGATTCCTATCTCGCCACCATACAGATAGGCGTAACCATGGCCAGTCTCGGCCTCGGCTGGGTGGCGGAGCCCTCCATAGGCCGTATCATAAGCGGCATTCTGCCGCAACTGGCGCCGTGGCTTTCCGCGACTGTCTCGACCACTATCGCATTCACGCTGACATTTTTCATAATAACCACGCTGGTGATAACGCTTGGCGAGCTGGCTCCGAAATTCGCCGCCCTTAAAAATCCCGACGCCGCCGCGCTGCTCGTGAGTAAACCGCTCACTGTTTTCTACCGCATGACCTATTACCCCATGATGGCGCTGACTGCGGCGACGCGTGCCGTCCTCGCTCTGGCTGGGCTTAATCCCGAAGCCCACGAGACGGCGCATTCCGAGGAAGAGTTGAAACTGCTGCTGGCCCAGTCGCAGGAGGAGGGCAGGCTTTCGCTCGGCAGGCTTTTGATGTTTGAAAATCTGTTTGACTTCGAGCATTCCGTGGTAAAAGAGGTTCTCACTCCGCGGGATTTCGCGGCCTGCCTTTACGAAAACGCTCCGTGGGCTGAAAATCGGGAAACCATAAGCAAACGCAAGTTTTCACGCTACCCGCTGTGCAAATCCTCGCTTGACGACTGCGCCTCTTATGTTCTGGTCAAGGATTTGAATGAACAGTTGCTGCGCGGCGCGCCGGGCGAGCCGGACCTTAAGGCTAAAGCGCGTCCGGTATTGTTTTTCACCGAGCATACGCCTCTTTCCGCCGCGTTGCTGGAGATGCAGGACAAGCGCGTGCACATGGCTCTTGTCAAAGGGCCGGGCGGCAGGATAAGCGGGCTTGCGACGATGGAGGATGTTATGGAAGAGATTGTGGGCGAAATCCGCGATGAAAACGAAACCGCTCCCTCCATACTGCTGAGCAGCCGCCTCGTGCCGGAAGCCTTTATAATGGACATGCAGCCCACGGACCGGTTCGAAGCCCTGCACCGCATGGTAGGACAGTTGCAGCTCGTCAAACCTCAATTCGACAGGGCGGAGGCGTGGCTTAACGTTGAAAAAAGGGAAAAACTGCTGACCTGCGCGCTGGGCCACGGCGCGGCGTTTCCGCACGCCCGGCTGGCGTCGCTGGCGCAGCCGATGGTGTCTTTCGCGCGCTGCGCGGCGGGACTCAGCTTTCCGGCGATAGACAAGGAACCTGTCCAGATAGTTTTCCTTATCCTCACCCCCCTCACGGACCCTACCCAGCAGTTGCGCATACTCTCCGAACTGGCAAAACTGGTTTCCAACCCCACGCTGAAAAACAAATTCCTGAAAGCGCGCACCCCAGCCGACGTTATGGAAGTCGTGCGCGTTTTCGAGAGGCGTGTCCCGCTGCAATAGGGATTATGAAAATATGACGACAGCCGCCAAAATATCCTACGCCATAATGGGGGCGATACTGCTGGCCCTCATCATATTCAATCTCGGCCACGTCCTTCTGGCCGCGTTGTTCGCGTTTATGTTCATGGAAACGGCCTACAGGCTGCTGCGTCCGCGGCTGCCGGAAACCGCCGCGCGCTGGACTGCGGCGACAACGGTCATCATCGCCATTGTCGTTGTGCTCGCGGTATTCCTTCATTTTGTAAAACAGACCCTGCTGACCCTGCCGGCCATCGTGGAAAACGCCCTGCCTCAAATAATGCTTTTGGCGCAAAAATACGGATTGGACCTCCCGTTCGCCAATTTCGCAGACCTGCGCGAACTGATAAACGGCAAGCTTGTAGTCCACGCGTTCACCATCACGAAAGCGAGTACATTCCTCACGAGGGAAGTATTTCATATGGTCATAGCCATTGTCGCGGCGGTGTTCTTTTTCCTCGGAGGCAAGACCCCGGAATACAAAGTCAACCTGTTCGACGCGATACGCAAGGAGACCAACGCGCGCATCAAACGCTTCATGCGCAGCTTCGAGAAAGTCCTCGGCGCGCAGATTATAATCTCCGCGATCAACACCGCGCTGACGGCGCTGTTTCTCTACGCCGTGGCGATGCCGCACATCCCGTTTCTCACCACCATGACATTTATAATCGGCATACTGCCCATCGTCGGCAACATCATCACCAACACGGTCATCGTGATAACCGCGCTGGGCATATCGCTAAACGAAGCTCTCCTGGCGCTGGCGTTCCTCATCTTCATCCATAAAATGGAGTATTTCCTCAACAGCCGGATAATGGGCTCGAACATAAACACACCCATGTGGCAAATGCTCATGGCCATACTCATAGGAAACATCGTCATGGGCATATCCGGCATAGTGCTGGCGCCGGCGATACTCCATTACATAAAAAGCGAGCTGCAAGCCATACCCTGGACGCTATCCCCTCCCAAACCGGCGCAGTGATTTCCCACCATAGAAAAACCGGAGAGGCGTGGAAGCCTCTCCGGTTTTTTCCTTGAAACCCTTGCTACCTCGCCTTCGCGGGCGCGGGCTGCGCCGGCTGGGCAGACTGCGGAGGCGTCATTCGGTACTTGTTCACGACCGAGCTCATGGACAAGCGCGCCGTAAAGAATGTCAGCGACACGGAGGTGAGGGCCACTGTTATCGCGGCGCCGATGGTGAACTTCTTTATAAAGTCCATGCTCGACGAGGCCGAGAATATCGCGTCCGAACCCGAGCCGCCGAACATCCCCATCGAGGAATTCTTGCCGCTTTGCAGCAGCACCGCGATGATGAGCAGGAAACAGGCCGTGAAATGCACTATCAGTATCAGCGTATCCACTATAAACTCTCCTTTAATGCTTCTGCGCCGGCAGGCTCGCGCTTTTGGACAGCGCCGCCAGTCCCGGAAGCGTTTTGCCTTCCAGAAACTCCATGCTCGCGCCGCCGCCGGTGGAGCAGTGGGTGAGTTCGGAGGCTTTCACTCCCGCCTTTTTGAGGACGGACAGGCTGTCTCCGCCGCCCACTATCGTAGTCGCACCGGTTTTCGTGGCTTCCGCCAGAGCCTTGGCGATGGAGACGCTGCCGTTGGCGAAAGCGTCCATCTCGAATATTCCCAGCGGGCCGTTCCAGAATATGGTTCTGGCTTTTTTAATCCGCTCGATGAACAGCACCGTCGTGCGGGGACCGATGTCCACGCCGGCCCAGCCGTCGGGAATGGCCATGGCCTGCGTAATCTGCGACGGAGCGTCCGGCTTCACTTCCTGCACTATCACATGGTCCGCCGGCAGCAGGCATTCGACATGCTTGGAGTAGGATTTGGCGATGATGTCCTTGGCTTCGCCCACCTTGTCGGGCTCCACCAGCGATTTGCCGATGGCGACGCTCTGCGCCTGGAGGAAGGTGTACGCCATTCCGCCGCCGATGATGAGCATGTCAACCACGCCCAGCAGGTTGTTGAGCACCATTATCTTGTCGGAAACCTTCGCGCCGCCGATAATCGCCAGGAAGGGACGCTGCGGGTTGCGTATCGCGCGGTCGAGATATTCCAATTCCTTCTGCACGAGGAAGCCCGCCGCGCCGGGAAGGAATTCCGCTATCGCCGCGGTGGAGGCGTGGGCGCGGTGCACGGTGCCGAAAGCGTCCTGCACGAAGAACTCGCCGTAGGAGGCAAGCTGCTTGGCGAAGGCCTTGTCGTTTTTCTCCTCCTCCGGGTGGAAGCGGAGGTTTTCGAGCAGGACCAGCTCGCTTTTTTGAGCGGCGTTGACGACGTTCATCGCTTCGGGGCCGATGCAGTCCTTTGCGAAGTGGACTTTCGCGCCCATGAGTTTTTCAATCACGGGCACCGTCGGCGCAAGGCTGAATTCCGGCGCGACCTTCCCCTTCGGGCGGCCCAGGTGGGACAGAAGCACCACACGGCAGCCGTTTTCAAGCAGATACTTCACCGTCGGAACGGTGGCGGCGATGCGCTTGTCGTTTTCCACCTTGCCGTCTTTTATGGGCACGTTGTAGTCAACGCGCACGACGACGTTTTTGCCTTTTATGTCCGCGTCCTGCAAACGCGCAATCTTGAGAATCTCGTTAGCCATGCATCCTCCGGGAATTATCTCTTCGCACCGACCGGCACTTCCGCCGCCGCGGCGACCAGATCCTTCAGCGCGGTTCCGCGTTCCTTGAGCGAGTACAGCACGCGCACCGACGGCTTGTTGAGCTTGAGCAGCCGCGCCAGGTCTATCGGCGTGCCGACCAGCACGATGTCGCAGGGAATGGCGTTTATGGTTTCCTGCAGCTCTTTCATCTGCTGCTCGCCGTAGCCCATCGCGGGCAGAATCAGCTTGAGATGGTTGTACTTTTCGTAAACGCCTTTTATGGAGCCCACCGCGTACGGGCGCGGGTCCACTATTTCCTTCGCGCCGGCGTTTTTGGCGGCGATATAGCCCGCGCCGTAGCCCATTTCTCCGTGGGTAAGCGTAGGGCCGTCTTCGACGACCAGCACGCGCTTGCCCTGCAAATCAACCGGCTTGTCGAATGCGACAGGAGACTCCGCCTGAATGATTTTGCATTTCGGGTTCAGGCGGCGCACGGTCTCCTCAACCTGTTTGACATCCTGGGGCCTGGCCGAGTCCACCTTGTTGAGGACGACGGCGTCGGCCATTATGATGTTGGCCATTCCGGGATGGTAAAGCTCCTCGTGTCCGGGACGCAGCGGGTCCGCCACTACGATGTGAAGGTCGGGCTTATAAAAGGGAAGGTCGTTATTGCCGCCGTCCCAAAGGATTACGTCCGCCTCTTTTTCGGCTTCTTTCAAAATCACGCCGTAATCCACGCCCGCGTAAACGATGTGGCCTTCCTTTATATGCGGCTCGTATTCCTCCATCTCCTCGATGGTGCAATCATGCTTTTTGAGGTCTTCTATGGAAGCGAAGCGCTGGCAAATCTGCTTTTCAAGGTCGCCGTACGGCATCGGGTGGCGTATCGCCACTACTTTTTTGCCGAGAGCCTTGAGCGTGGAAGCGATATAGCGCGTGGTCTGGCTCTTGCCGCAGCCGGTGCGCACGGCGCAGACGGCTATCACGGGCTTGGAGGACTTTATCATTGTGGGCTCCGCGCCGAGCAGGCGGAAATTCGCGCCGCAGGCCACGACGAGCGAGCCTTTTTTCATCACATCCACAAAGTTGACGTCGCTGTAGGCGAAATCCACGTCCTGGGCTCCGGTTTCCTTTATAAGGTCTCGGAGCTGCTCTTCGGGATATATCGGAATGCCCTTCGGGTAGAGTTTTCCGGCCAGACTGGCCGGATACTTTCTGCCCGCGATGTTGGGAATCTGGAAGGCCGTGAAAGCCACCACTTCGTACGCCGGATTGTCGCGGTAATAGACGTTGAAATTATGGAAATCGCGTCCCGCCGCGCCCATGATGATTACTTTTCTAGCTGTTTTGCCAGGCATGTTAATAACCTCTCGTTATGCGCACCTGGGCTTACTCAAACACCTGATCCATCACGGGCCCTGTCCCGCGCCCGCCGCACTTCTTCACGGAATTTGCAGGTAAGTCCTTGCCCGGCGGAAGGTTTTCCTCCCGCCGGGGAGTATCCAGAATTACAGGCCTTTCTTCACCATGAAGTTGATGAGGTCAACTATGCGGCTGGAATAGCCCCATTCGTTGTCGTACCAGGAAAGCACTTTCAGGAAATTGCCGCCGATGACTTTGGTGCTCTTGCCGTCCACCACGGAGCTGAGCGCGCAGTGGTTGAAGTCTATGGAGACAAGCGGCTCGTCGGTGTAGCCCAGTATTCCCTTGAGCGGCCCCTCGGCTGCGGCCTTGAGCGCGGCGTTCACTTCCTCCGCGGTCGCCGGTTTTGCGAGCATTACCGTCAGGTCCACGGCGGAGACGTTGGGGGTCGGCACGCGTATGGCGAAACCGTCGAGCTTGCCCTTGAGCTCCGGCATCACAAGGCCGATGGCCTTGGCGGCGCCGGTGGAGGTCGGTATCATCGAAAGCGCGGCCGCGCGGGCGCGGCGCAGGTCGGAATGCGCCATGTCGTGTATGCGCTGGTCGTTGGTGTAGGCGTGCACGGTGGTCATGAGGCCTTTTTCGATGCCCCATTTCTCGTGGATGACTTTCGCGAACGGCGCGAGGCAGTTGGTGGTGCAGGAGGCGTTTGAAACCACGTGGTGGTTTTTGGGGTCGTACTTGCCGTCGTTGACGCCCATCACTATCGTGATATCCTCGCCTTCGGCGGGGGACGAGATGATGACTTTTTTCGCGCCGCCTTTGGTGATATGGTTTTCCGCGCCCTTGACTTCCTTGCCTTTCTTGTTGACGCCGTCTTTCTTAATGGTGAAAAGTCCGGTGGACTCCACCACTATCTGGACGCCCAAATCTTTCCAGGGCAGTTCGGCGGGGTCTTTTTTCTTGAGCACCTTTATGGTCTTGCCGTCCACGGAGATGTCCTCTCCGGCGGCTTTCACATCGGCGCACAACTGCCCGTGGACGGAATCGTATTTAAGCAGATGCGCGTTCGTTTTCGCGTCGGTGAGGTCGTTCACCGCCACGAGCTCTATCGCGTTATCCTTGCGCTCCAAAATAGCGCGGGCCACAAGCCTGCCGATGCGGCCAAAACCGTTAATCGCAACTTTAACTGCCATGATTGCCTCCGTGAGTATTGGTGTTCGAATTTACGGCGGACCGGCGACTGTCCGGTCGCGCGACCTTCATCCGAATAATAGCAAAATTGACGGCTTGCTTAAAATGACCTGTCCCGCCGTCTTCGGAAATATTTCGCGGCGAAAGCGGCGCTTGCGGCATAACACGGAAGTTTCGAGAGAACTCAGAATTCGAAATCCATTATGGACTTGAGCTTGGTCTGCACCGGGTTGGCCATTATCGCCTGAACTTTTGACAGGAAATCCTTCGGCGCGGAATACTTCGAGAGGAACGGGCGCTTGCCGCGAAGCTTTTCCTGCGCCTCGGTTATGGAATTGGTGGCGAAAATTATGGGGATTTTGGCGGTCATTAAATTTGCCGCAAGCTTCGCCGCGGTCTCGGGACCGTTCAAACCCGGCATCATCACATCCAGAATGATGAGGTCCGGCTTGACTCCGGAAACAACTTCGAGGCATTGCTCGCCGCTGGCGGCGGTGGAGACCTCATAACCCGCCGAACTCAGAATCTCCTTGAATAACCCCAATATCGCGACATCGTCATCCACCAGCAATATTTTTTTAGCCGCCCTGGGCGCGTCCGGCATATTTTCCCTCCCAAAAAGAGATGGTTTATTATAGCAAAACCTTACCCTTCCCCGGCGTTTCTTGCTAGAATGCATTTTATGACATCCACACCACGAACCATTCCGCTTGCTATGCTCTTCTTATTTCCCGCGGCGGCTGCCGCAACCGGCTATGTGCAGGTCTACGCGCACCGCGGCGCGCGCGCCTTCTCGCCGGAAAACACACTTGCGGCCTATAAAACCGGACTGCGCATCGGCGCGGACTGGGTGGACATGGATATCGTGCTCACCAAAGACAACGAGGTCCTGGTTTCGCACGACTTGGTAGTCAACCCGGATATCGCGCGCGACCCGCGGGGCAATTTCCTTTTCAAAAGCAGGGAAGCCCTCAAAGCGTCCCCGCCGGAAGAAAAAGCCGCCTACGACGCTAAGTATACCGCTAAGAACCTGACGCTTGCGGAACTGCAAAAGTTCGACGTTGGCCGCCTCAACCCTGACAGCGCCTATTCCCGTTTTTTCCCCGACCAACTGCCCGCGGACGGAGCGCGTATGCCGACTCTGCTGGAAGTGGCGCGCTATGTCAACAAAGCCACGAACGGCAAAGCCGGGTTCCAGATTGAAATGAAAACGGACCCGTCCCACCCGGAATACAGCCCGGACCCGAAGGCTTTCGCCGAAGCGCTCTATAAAGCCCTTAAAGCGGCGGACATAATAGACCGCGCGGAAATACAAGCCTTTGATTTCCGCTGCCTGTTTGAATTGCAAAAGCTCGACAAGCGCGTGAAAACCGCCTACCTGACTTCGCGCGAAAACGAAAATGGCGCCGCCGACAGTTTTTTTCGGGATGACGCGGCCGCCGCCAGCGTCTGGACCGGCGGCAAACTGGTCAGGGATTACGGCGGCTCAATCCCCAAAATGGTGAAAGCGCTCGGCGGTTACGCCTGGGAACCTGAAGATGCAGAGCTCACAAAAGAAACCCTCGACGAAGCGCATCAACTCGGCCTGAAAGTAGTGGTTTGGAGTTGGCCCGAACTGCTGGGGACCGCCTTCGACGCGAAACTGGTCGAAAAACTCATAGACTGGGGCGTGGACGGCATAATCACCGACGACCCCGGACGCCTTGCCTCCATGCTCGCCGCGCGCGGCAAACACATGCCGCCGCGTTACGAAAACGCGGACTGACGGGCCTTGCAAGCGCGCGCCCGTTTTGACACAATACAAATACGGAAACGACACAGGAGAAACGTAAAAAATGAATAACTTCGCAGTCGCAGCAATCGCAATGCTTTTCTGCGCCGGCATCGCGTCGGCGCAGAACTCGACGGAAACAAAAACCGCGGCAAGCCAGGCTAAATCCGCCGCATCGGAAGCGAAGAACGCCGCAACTCAAGGCAACACTGCGGCGGCAGAATCAAAAACCGCCGATAATCAGGGCAAATCCGCCCCGGCTGAGGCTGCCGTCTCCGGTCTCAAAGTCGAAAAAATGGTCGCCGCCGCCGGCGTTACGGACAAAGAGCCTGCGGGCGAGAATACCGCGTTTGCCGCCGGCACCACCGAAGTCTACTGCTGGATGAAAGTTTCCGGCGCGACCGAAGAAACCGTAACCCACATCTGGTACTCCGGCGGGACGAAAGTGGCCTCTATCCCGCTGAAGATAGCACACAACCCCATGCGCACCTGGAGCAGCAAGATAATCTGGGCCGGCAACTGGAAGGTGGAAGCCGTTGACTCCAAAGGCAGCGTGCTTTCAACCGTAGAATTCACCGTAGCCAAGTAACCCGTTAAAAAGCAAAGCCGGACCCGGCCAAACCGGGTCCGGTTCTGTTTTCACTGAAATTCACGGCTTGCAACAGATTTTGCAGTGCGGATTCTTACGCAGATTTACCACCTTGCCCTCATAAGTCAGAGCGTCGAAAAGCCAAAGCCTGCCTGCCAGTGTTTCCTTCATTCCCGCAACCAGCTTGATTGCCTCGGCGGCGCAGGCCGCGCCAATCATCCCCGCAAGGGGACCAAGCACGCCGCATTGCTCGCACGCACCCGCCCGTTCGTCGCCGGTTTCGGGATAGAGGCATTCGTAGCACGCGCCATGCGCAGGGTCGAACACCGCGAGTTGGCCTTCATAGCGGTAAACCGCGCCGTAAACGTATTTCAGGCCTAGCGCGGCGCAACCCGCGTTGACGGCGCGCCGCGCCGGAAAATTATCCGTGCAATCAAGCGCGAGCGTGTGCCCCGCCAAAAGCGTTCGCGTGTTTTCCGCCGAAAGTTCGCTGTCCAGCGCGTTGATTTTGACCGAGGGGTTGAGCGCGCGCAGCCGTTTCGCCGCCGCCTCCGCCTTCGGGCGCCCGCAATCCGCCGTATCGAAAATAATCTGCCGGTGAAGATTGCTTTCCTCCACGCGCCCGTTGTCAATCACGGTGATTTCGCCGGCTCCCGCCGCCGCGAGATAGAGCAGCGCGGGCGCGCCAATCCCCCCCGCGCCGACTACGGCGATTTTCGCGTCCCGCAGCCGCCGCTGGCCCTGCGCCCCGATTCCAGGCAACGCAACCTGTCTCAAATACCGCACGGTTTCGTAGTTCGCATCCGCCATTTTACCGCCTACAAATATGGATTTGCTATACTATACAATACTATGAAAGGCTCAGAAATCAGAAACAGTTTCCTCCGGTTTTTCGGGAAGAATAACCATAAAATCGTGCCGTCAAGTTCGCTTATTCCGCAAGACCCGTCTCTATTGTTCACTTCGGCGGGGATGGTGCAGTTCAAGCCCTATTTTTTGGGGCTGCGCACCGATATGCGCCGCGCGGCGAGCTGCCAGAAGTGCTTTCGCACCGGCGACATAGACCGCGTCGGCTCGACGGTACGCCACCTCACTTTTTTTGAGATGCTGGGCAACTTCTCCTTCGGCGATTACTTCAAGGAGGAATCCCTCGCCTGGGGCTGGGAATTCATCACAAAGGAATTGAGCCTGCCCGCCGACAAAATTTATGTGACGATATATAAAGGCGGCATCGCGCCGCGCGACACCGAGGCGTATGAAATCTGGCGCAAGCTCCTCCCCGCCAACCTGCGCGACAGCCATATAAAGGAACTCGGCGACAAGGACAATTTCTGGACCATGGGCCCCACCGGCCCGTGCGGCCCCTCGTCGGAGATTTATTACGATTTCGGCCCGGACGACGCGCAGCAAAGCCGCTACGGCAGGCACGAATGCGCCGGCGTAGGCTGCGATTGCGACCGCTACATGGAGTTTTGGAACCACGTCTTCACGCAATTCGACAGAAAGGAAGACGGCTCGCTGGCAATCCTGCCCAAGAAAAACATAGACACCGGCCTCGGGCTGGAACGCCTAGCCACGATATTGCAGGGTAAAAAATCGCCGTTCGCTACGGATCTTTTTGCTCCTATTATTGATGAAGTGTTGAATCTAAGGCCACCCCCCCCCAACCAACCAACTAATATTGATACTGTGACACGGTTGAAACTGCATCCCACCAAGCACACCCCCGTGCCAAACCATCTCAACATTATTACCGACCACGCGCGCGCGTGCGCGTTCTTGATTTTGGAAGGAATTACCCCCTCTAACGAAGGGCGCGGTTATGTACTGCGGCGTGTAATACGCCGCGCAATGGTGGCGGCCAGTACGCTTTGCAACAAAACTGAACCGTTCATATATAAACTGGCACCTGCCACCGTGGGAATTTTCAAAGACCATTATCCTGAGCTTTCCATCAACCAGGAACATATTGCCAAAACCATAGAAGAGGAAGAAAAGCGATTCCTTGTCACACTCGAATCCGGCAATAAATTTTTGGATGCTTTATTCCTTAAGTGCCACACCACAAAGACACAAAAGCTCTCGGGCAAAGATGTCTTTCACCTTTACGAAACCTATGGGTTTCCGATTGAGTTGACCAGAGAAATTGCCGCTGCCGACGGAATAGCACTGGATGAACAGGGTATCGAAGAAGCCAAAAACAAGGCGCAGGAACTTGCCAAATCGAAATGGAAAGGCTCCGGCGCGAAAGACACTTTCGCTTTCCAGAAAGCCGAGGAAAAAATTCCCGCGGGAAAATTTGTCGGCTATAACGCGCTTTCAACCGACGCCGTGATAAGCGGACTGCTTGACGCGCATGGCAATATCGTCGAAAAACTTGAATCCGGCGCAAGCGGCTATGTCGCGTTGTCCGCAACCCCGTTTTACGCCGAATCCGGCGGGCAGGTGGGCGATACCGGCGTTTTGACCGATTTGCACAGTTGCCCGATTGCGAAAGTGGAAGACACGCAGCGTCCCGTCTCAAAACTTGTGCTGCACCGCGTCAAAACTTTCCAGCGGCTTTATAAAGGCATGGAGGTGCGCGCCTCGGTTTCGCGCTCCGCGCGCCATGCCACCGCCTGCAACCATACCGCCGTGCATCTGGTAAACGCCGCATTGCGCGAGGTGCTGGGCGACGGAGTGCGTCAGGCCGGTTCGTATGTTTCCTCCGAACGGTTCCGTTTCGACTACACAACCGCCGTCCCGCCGACACGCGAGGATATAGAGAAGGTGGAGCTTGTGGCCAACGCCGCCGTGCTGAGCGGCATGAGCGTCCGCATGGAAGAGCGCCCGCTTAAAGACGCCGAGGCGCTCGGCGCGCTGACGCTGCTGGGCGAAAAATACGCCGACCCCGCGCGTTTCGTGCTGATAAACGAAAACGGTTTCATTTGCGCCGGGGACCGCTACAGCCTCGAACTTTGCGGCGGCACTCACGTCGAATCCACCGCCGAGCTTGTCACCGTCAGGATACTAAAGGATTCCTCGCTTTCCGCCGGGGTGCGCAGAATAGAAGGGGTGGCGGGCCCCGCCGCGATAAAGTATCTTCGCCAAATCGCCGCGGCCACGGAAACCCTCGCCGAAAAACTGCTTGTCGGCATAGAGGATGTGCCCGCCCGCGTCGAGCAGCTGCTGCAGCGCGAAAAATCGCTCCGTCAGGAAATAGGCGATTTGAAACAGAAACTTTTAAGCGGCGGCGGCGCGGCTTCGGCTGAAATTGCCGACGTAAACGGCCTGAAGCTGCTTATTTCGCTCAACGAAAACGCGGACGTGGGAATGCTGCGCGGCCTGTCCGACAAATTGCGCGCCTCAAACCCCGGCGGCGCGGTAATCGCCGCTGCCAGGCGCGAGGACAAAATCTCGTTCGTAGTCTCCGTCGCCGAAGGCGCGCAGGCCGACGCCTGCGCCATAGCGCACGCGCTGGCCGCCAGAATCGGCGGCAAGGGCGGCGGCAGAAAGGACTTCGCGCAAGGCGGCGGCGACGCCGCGCACTGGCCGGACTTCAAGCGGTCAGCCGTAGAAGCCGCAAAATCCGCCGCGCCCGCGAAATAGCGGCGGAACGCAAGTAGTGCTATAATCTAAAAAAGCCGCCTGCCCCGGCGGCGGACGAATTTGCGCCCGTAGTGAAACGGATATCACGGAAGCCTCCGAAGCTTCAAGTACAGGTTCGATTCCTGTCGGGCGCGCCAAATAAAAAACCGCCAGATGGCGGTTTTTTATTGCGCCCGAAGCAGGCCACCTGCGTGGCCGTCACGAATAAATCGCAGAGCGATTTTTCGCGACCCCAACTCGGCAATTTTTCGTTGTGAAAATTGCCTCCGTTCTTGCGGACCGCACGCAAAGCATACCAATGCTTTGCTCTAAAGGCGGTCCTCACGGCAGGAATCGAAAGGCGCAGCGATGTCCCGCCAGCAGGCGGGACCGCGAGCCGGGGCCGCGAGTCCGAGTTTGCGGCGGCAAACTTGGAACTTGTGGCCGATTCCGCCCTGTCGGGCGCGCCAAATAAAAAACCGCCAAACGGCGGTTTTTTATTTGCGTCATGGCGATTGAGCCAGATATATCTCCGCTGCCTATTTCACCGCTTCACCATGCTTATCGCCCCCGTCGGACACTCAGCAACGCAAATCCCGCAGCCAAAGCAGTTCTTTATGTCTATCTTCAAAATCCCGTCCTCAATCTTTCTCGCGCCGAAATAACAGACCGGCACGCAAGCGCCGCAATTCGCGCAGTTTGCCGCATCTGTAACTTCCATAAACTTTCCCGCGACATCGGCTTTCGCCTTTATAACGCCGCAGCAGCAGGGACAGCAAAAGCAAATGGCGGTGACCTCGCTATTGTCGTTGTAATAAGGCCGCGGAACAAGTTTTTCGGTTTTGGCGAAATGCAAAAGCTTTTCGACTTCCTCCCTCGTTGCCGGGAGGCGGTTGCTCCCCGACGCGGAGGATACCGCCGGCGGCGTAAACCCCAGGCACACATGCAATCCTTTTTTGCAAACGCTTCCCCGTTCTTCCCTGCAACTGCAATTGCCGTGCCAGAATGCGCTTTTCGCGGAAATTATTTCCCGCGCCTCTGCCAGCGTGGACACAATATCGCCTTTGAGCATTTCCCGGCCTTCGCTGTTTCCCATCAGCCCGCCACCCCGTTTTTCGGGCAAATCCGCTCCGCCGGACACTCTGAACACAGCGGCCTCGGCGCCTTGCAAATTTTTCTGCCGTGCAAAACAAGCGCGTGAGCAAACCATATCCAGTCTTTTTTGTCCAGAATCGCCATGAGGTCGCGCTCTATTTTCACGGGGTCGGTATTTTTTGTCAGCCCCAGCCGGAACGCCACGCGCTTTACATGCGTGTCCACCACCACGCCTTCGGCGATGCCGAAAGCGCTGCCCAGCACGACGTTTGCCGTCTTGCGCGCCACGCCGCGCAAAGTGAGCAGTTTTTCCATGGAATCCGGCACGCGCCCGCCGAAATCGGCGGCGATGGCTTTTGACGCCTCTATTATCGAAAGCGCCTTGTTATGATAAAAGCCGGTGGAACGAATCATTTTCTCCACATCTTCCTGTCTGGCGGCGGCGAACTGTTTCGGACCGGGATATTTTTTGAAAAGGGCGGGCGTTACCAGATTCACGCGCTTGTCGGTGCACTGGGCGGAGAGAATGGTCGCCACCAGCAGTTGAAACGGGTTTTTGTGGATTAACGCGGTGGTCGCGTTTGGATATTCCTTTCGGAGCATTTTTATAAGCGAGGGCAAATTCGTCATCTCATCGCCTCCAGCAGCGAGTCCAGCGCCAGTTTTTTGCGGTCCATGCCGCGCGGCTCATCCTCATGCCCTGCGCAGACGGCGCGCGCCACTACTATCTGATATTTCGCCGAGACAGCCTTCACTTTGCGGTTTTTGGCCTTTTCCGCGCGATAACCGGAGAGGTATGATTCGGGAACCGCCGTCAGTATTTCCGCCGCCGGGACGCAGTCCGGCGGAGTGGAACGCTTCGCGCTGATTTCCGAAGCGAGCCATTTGTTCAGCTTTGTCCGCGCCTTGGGATTTTCCCACAGCCAGTGTTTCGCGAGCGAAGTTTTGCGGAAGTACTGCCAATTTTTATCGAAATCCCTGCCTCCGCGCACGTCGGCGCGCAGCAGCGACGCGCGCAGCGAATCGCCGTAAACCGCGCGGACGGCGTAAAGCCGCGAGGCCGCCTCGCCGCGATAGGGCGAAACAGAAGACAGCAGTTTTTGCGGGGAAAAAATATAAGTGATATGCTCATTGCCGCGCGCGAAATAGGTTTTAAGCATATCATCCGCGTCGGCGCCTTTGAACTCCTGATAATTTTCCCTGAATACGACGAAGCGGCTGGAATAAAGACACACCGCGCCGCCGGAATCCATTCCCAGCGCGGTCCAGCGCGGCCCCTTGTTGGGAGAAATGACGGTCTTGCGCGGCGCGTCCGGCGGGATTGCGGACAAGTCGCACAGATTCGCGGCAGGCTTGCCGGTATCCGCCGCCGAAGCCGCGCACGCCGCCAGCAGCAGGGGAATCATCAAAAGCCTCATCGGCGTTATTATACAAATTGCGCCATATTGCGCGCGGGCGGGCGTTTCACTAGAATATAGAGGACCCGATTATGATAGACAGCTATTATTTCATCATCAACCCCAATTCCGGCAGCCGCCGCGATGCGTTCGATATCGCCGAGGCGCTCAAGTCCGCGTTTGCCGCAAAAGCGCGGCTGCATGTGGCTTTCACGAGCCATCAGGGGCACGCGCTGGAACTCGCGCGCGGGGCGATTGCGGAAGGGTACAAAGCCATCGTCTTAGCCGGAGGGGACGGCACTGTCAACGAGGTGCTGCCCGCCGTCTGCGGCACAGATATCATGCTGGGGCTTATTCCCAAAGGCTCCGGCAACGGGCTGGCGCGCGAGTTCGCTATCCCTCTCAACCCGCGCGCGGCGGTGGAGGCTTTCGCCTCATACCGTCCGCGCCGCATAGATGCGGGGCGCGTCAACGGCGAGTATTTCATCAACGTGGCCGGCCTCGGCGTAGACGCGATGATAGGCCGCGCCTTCAACGTTTTCGGCAAGAAAGGCCCGCGCGGACGCGCGCCGTATTATTATTTCGGCCTGAAAGAAGGCTTCGCCTACAAGCCGTTCGACGCCGAACTGGATTGCGACGGCAGGGCATTGCGCGCGCGTCCGCTGTGCCTCGCTTTCGCCAACGGCAGGCAGTTCGGCGGCGGCGCGATAATCGCGCCGCGTGCCCGCCCCGACGACGGACTATTGCATGTCGTGCTGATTGAATACCAGCCGTGGTACAGATTGCTGCGGAATCTGCCCGCCCTTTTCGCCGGCACCATAGACAAGGTGCCTTTTGTCACCACCATGACCGGCAGGCGGGCTTCGGTACGCGTGAAGGGCGAGATTGTCTACCAACTCGACGGCGAGGCCCGCACCGCGCAAGGCGCGCTTTCAGCCGAAATAGTTCCCGGCGCGATTTCCTTTCTGGTCCCTCAATAGACTTGCTCCCGAATAAGGTTTATGAGGCAAAAAGACAGGATTTTGGCTTGCAGCGAAGCGGGGTTCGGCGCGCACACTCCGGCGGGGTGTGAAAGCCGAAGCCCGCGAAGCTGCAAGACAAAAGCCGTGATTTTTGCCCAAAAAATTATTCGGGAGCAAGTCTAATAGACAATTCTTGTCCAGTCCGCGGGGTTTACCGGCACGCCGTGGATGAACATGCTCCAGTGGACATGGGGGCCGGTGGATATGCCGGTGCTGCCCACTTTCCCGACGGCGTCGCCCTTTTTGACGCTCAGGCCTTCACGGGTTGCAAGCGCGCTCATGTGGTAGCAGGCGGAAAACACGCCCTGCCCGTGATTTATTATAACGGCGTTGCCCTGAAGCGGAAAATAGCCGGCAACCGCCACGACGCCGTCATTGACGGCGGCTACGACGGTGCCGGAGCTGGCCGCGATATCCATCCCCAGATGATAGGAAAGCGTTTTATTCCGGCGCACACGGCGCTGGCCGAACGGCGCGCTGATTCTGCCGGAAACGGGCATGATAAAAAGCCCGCGCCACTGCTGTTCCTGGTCGCGTTTTGAAAGCGCGCGGGAAATAAGTTTTCTGGCGTCGGGCACGGCGGGGTCGCGGTAGAGCTTCGTTTTCCGGCGCGAGATTTTAAGCTTGATAACATCGAAATCCGGCTCGCCGACGCGCACCGGCCCCGAATAAAGAACCTTATCGCCGAACAGGCTTTTGTAATGCACCGTTACCGTGCCGGAGGACCAGGGCTGCGCATCCACCTCCACGGGAACAAGCGCCCTGTAAACTTTCCCGGCGGGAAACAGGCGGTATCTGCGCCCGTTGAAATAGCAGCGCGCCTTCGCGGCGACACGGCCATCCACGACAACTTTTATCACGCCGCCCGGCAGCGCCGCCTGTCCGCAGACGACGATGGAGGCGGGCTCCAGCAACGCAAGCAACGGTGATGCCGCCGCAATCGCCAGCGCGACGATGTACGCCGCCAGCCTTACCTCGAATTTGAAATGCCTGCGTGAGTTTGGCATATTTTCCCGACGGACTTTCTAAAATTCTCGCTTTTTTTGCATGATTTGAAAAGAACGCAGGTTAATTGCCATAATTAACCTGAAAGTTTCAGTTGCTTGCGGAATTCGACATAAAATGGCTTCATGGCTCCGACTCAAAAAAACTGCTCACAGGCAACAAGCCTGCTCGCATTTTTTTGAGCCGAATCCATTTCGCTCTTTTACGTCCCGGTTCTCGCAAGCAGCTGAAACTTTCAGGTTAACAAAATTACCGACAAGGCGGTATTATGAACATTGAACGCAAGCTTGCGCGACTTATTTTCCCGGGGTTCCGCTTCGGCGAGACAGACCCCGAAGACGCGCGTCGTCTCGTGGACATGGGGATAGGCGGCTTCTGCCTCTATCAGGGCAAGGTTGAGGCCATTTGCGATTTCACCGCCGAATTGCAGGCGCGCGCCGCAGAGCCGCTGCTCTTCTGCGCCGATTATGAAGACGGACCGGGCCGCTGGGCGCTGGGAGCCAGCGAACTGCCCAGCAACATGGCGATAGGAGCCGCCGGTTCGGAGGAGTTCTCCCGCCGCAAGGCGGAAATCACCGCGCGGGAGGCCCGCGCCCTCGGCGTGGACTGGGTCTTCGCGCCCGTGGCTGATTTGGCGACGCGAAAAGAAAACCCCATAGTGAACGTCCGCGCGTTCGGCGACGAGCCGCGGGACGCAGCCCGTCTTGCCGGAGCCTACATGGCGGGACTGGCCTCCGGCGGGACGCTCAACTCCATAAAGCATTTCCCCGGACACGGCGAGACCGAAAAGGACTCCCATCTGGCGCTGCCGTCCTTAAAACGCAGTCCGACGCAGCTTGAGGAATGCGAACTCAAACCCTTCGCGGCGAACCTGTCCGCCGCCGACTCCGTGATGATAGGCCACCTGCTGCTGGACGCCATTGACCCGGAGTTCCCGGCCTCTTTCTCCAGAAAAATCATCGGCGGATTACTGCGCGGGAAAATGGGCTACAAAGGCTGCGTTGTGACGGACGCGCTTTCCATGAAGGCCATAAACGACGAGGACGCCGCCGGAGTGAGCGCGCTGCGCGCCGGAGCCGACGTGCTGCTGGTGCCCGACGACCCGTTCAAGCTGCATCGCGCGCTTTTGGAGGCTTTCCGCAAAGGCTCCATCAGCGAAAAGGACGCGGATGTCGCATTGGGCAGGATACAGGCCATGCTCGCCAGAATATCCGGCGCGGGACCGAGACCGGGCCGCGAAGTCATAGGAAGCGCGGGGCACCGCGCGTTCAATGCCGAAATCGCGTCCGACTGCCTGGCGTGGATTAAAAAGAGCGCGCAGACGGCGCTGCGCAAAGGCGAAACCGTCGCCTATCTCGAACCCGGCAACCCGGACCCCGCGCAATGGAAAGGCAAGGCGTTCGTGGAGGAATTGCGGCGTCAGGGCGTGGAAGTCAAACCGGCGCGCGCTGTTTCCGGCGGCAGACTGCTTACGGTATCGTTTAGCAGGCCGCAGGCGTTTTCCGGGCACATAAACCTAAGCCCTGAAAACCGCGCCGAAATAGAAAAACGGCTGGGCGCGGACGGACGCATGACCATGGTTTCCTTCGGCAGTCCGTTCGTGTTTGAAAGCTTCGCCGGCAGGCTCGACGCCGCGCTGTGCGCTTTTTGCGCGATAGAGGAATTCCAAACCGCCGCCGCGCGGATTCTCGCCGGAGCGGCGCAGGCGCGGGGAAAGGTTCCGGTCAAACTCAAGGGCAGTAATTGGTCTTGTTCAGCAGCGGTTTGAACAAGCGCGAATAGTTGAGCGTCACGCCTATCAGGATGTTGGTGGCGGGAAAGCTGGTGAACTTGCCTTCCACGCGGTAGAAGCTCAGGTACGGCCCGATGGTCATGGTGGGACCCAATGCGGCGTTGAGTTTCAGGTCCAGCTTCAGTTCCGTGAGCAAGTCGGTGGGCCCGTCTGACTCGGTGCGCGCGAAATTCCTGAAATAGCCGCTGCCTGCCAGTACGGTGTGTCCTTTCCACAAATCCAGCTTGAATGCCGCGCCGGTTTCCCAGGCATAATGGGTTTTGTAATTATCCGTGTATGTATAATCCCTTTCCGTAACGCCCGCCAGATAGAATTCCTTTAGCACGCTTCCCTCGAAAAGCTTTATGCCGCCTTTGCCGCGCACTATTTTACGCTTGGGCGAGGCGGGCTGCGGCGTGAACTCGGTGTCGTAGGCCACGTTGGCGAACGGGCCCAGCACCATCGGGCCGAAAGGCCGCGTGAAATGATAGCCGCCGTAGAGATATTCATTCTCGAACAGTATGGTGTCCACGGTTTCGTTTATAATCGAATCCTGGTTAAGCGGCTGTAACGTTACCCTGCCGTAGTCGAGCGCCAGACCGTTGGTGAGAATCATCTTGCCGTGATAAAGTTCAGAATAAAACTTCAGCGAGCCCTGTGTCAGCACCTGGCTTTGCGAGGCCAGTTGCGCGTTTGAAAAACCTGAGTAGAACTGCGCGTTTTCCACCTGAGTGTCGGCGAACTGCAAGGAAATGTCCCGCAGGTTGAGCCGCCAGACCGTCTTCACCGGCGGCTTGTTCTCGATGGCGGCGCGCAGTTTGCTTTTATATTCCTTTTGCGCGCGCTCCTCCGCGAAACTGTATAAGCCGGCGTAATCGCCGGCGCGCACCAAAGCCAGCGCATTCGCATCTGCTGCGGCAGGCGGGTTTCCCCGCGCAATCCCCGCAGCCTCGCGAACAACGTCGCTATAAGTTTTGTCGGCTTGCGCGCCGGCTTCATCGCGCAGGCGGGACAGTCTTGACGAAACCGCGTCGAAAAGCGAGTACCCCGCCGGTTCCAAACCCTCGATATTTTTGATTTCAGGTATCATGGCGGCGTCGCCGAGCAGGCCTTCCGGCAAAGCAACTTTGTAGCGTTCCGAGCTGTTTATCGCGATGCCGTTGATAAACCCGTCGGCTGAAATGCCCGACGCGGCTAACCGGTACTCGGAATCGTAGGAAACAGTGCCGGAGGAAAAATCCACCTTGTGCATGAGCGATTTTATATCGCGCCCGTACATCCTGCCGATGACGATTTTTTGGTCCGGCGAGAGCCAATCCTTGAGCACGGACGCTGCAACCGCGCCGGAAATTTGAACATGCGGACGGCGTATGCGCAAGAACGAAACCTCGGCGGACGCGTTCCCGCGTATAATGCCTGCCGCGAGGCTGTAAATGTCAAACTCGCCATAACCGCTTTTTGAATAATTTTCAGGCCACAAGTCCCGCGCGGAGGGGAGCAGATACTCCTTGCCGGAAAATAATAACGCGGACAAAAGTTTCTGGTTCCATTCTTCATACGGGTTTTCGCGGGTAGGCGTTTGCGCAAGCACGCTTGCGTCCTCTTTCACAGAAAGCGGCGCGGCGACACCGCCCTTGCGTTCGTAGGTTACCTCAATGAGACCGGGGGCGGAAACGCTGCGCCGTTCGGCGATGTAAAACGGTCTCTCGCGGCGCTCGCCCAGCCAGTCGGCAAATGAAACAAAAACCGCGCGGCGTGCCCGGCTATGCCCGTCTTTCGCCGGAATGACTATGTCTATCCCCGCAACTTTCTCGGTAACGCGGACGGAATCCTCCGGCTCCAGGCTGGAGACGAAAATCACGAAATCAACATGCTCGACACGGCGCAGGGCGGCTACAGCCTCAGCGGCGGCGGCGACATAATCCTGCGCGGCGCATATCCCTGAATTGCTGGTGGAGCCCGAAAGAAGCGTTGACGGCAGCAACGAGAAAAATCCCAGCTTAGCGCCGCCGCGCGTTACCACGGCGTATTTTTTGAACGGAACATCCTCCGTGATTGCGGCATAAAGATTGGCGGCGATAAATTGCGGCATATCCGCCTGCGCCGTAGCAGAACGGAGCAATCTGGAAAGGACGGGAATGTCTTCGGGCATAAACGCCACGATGTCCGGTTTTGCATAGGCGTAATAGTCCGCCAGCGCCGAAGTGGACGCCAAAACATCTTCGTATCGCCCCGTATAGCCGGTGCTGAGTCTCACCGTGCCGGAGGAGGGCCCCGCTGCGTCAAGCGCTGCGTTCCAGTTGCCGAGCCCGCCGTAAACCTTACCGAAAACCGTAAGCGCGGCGCGCCTGCCTTTAAGGGACAGGTGGATTTTATGGGCTACTGACAAGTGCCAGGGAGTGTCGGGGTCATAACCGTCTCCCGTGATAATTTCCGCGGCACCGCTTCCCGGCAAATCAATCATGCCCAGACGCACCGTCTCCGACGAAACAGGGATGTAATGGTCGGACACGGACGAATAGTATCCCGGTATTGCGTGCAAAACAGAGTCGTCCCGTGAAAACCCGACGGACCCGGGCGCTTCGATTATGGCGGCTGTGGAGTAAAATATGGCATTATGCGCCGCTTCGCGCAGGACACGCAGCGGCAAGTTTGCAGGCACGTTGATAACATAACCGCCCGGCTTGACGTAGGCGGGCACGATTTCCCTGTTGTCCACTCTTATCGTGCCGGAGGATTTTTCAATAGAACCTTCGGTCAGCAAATCGGTGTTGATACTGGAATCGTCGCCGTACCAGACGATTTTGAAGGAGTCCGCCGCGAAAACAGGCGGCGCGGCGAACGCCGCCAGCAGCGCCGCCATGTGGAATAATTTAACCGCAAGCCGCTTCATAAAATTGTTTTAGCAAACGCAAGCCGCCGGAGTCTACCAACCGTTTCCCAGGCGCTCTATCAGCAGTTCGGACAGGCCGCGGCGGCGCATTAGCTCCTGGGTTTTCTGGACTTTGTACTCAAGCCGGAAAATCTCGAAGGTGCGGGCCTCCGTGTCGAAAATGCCGCAGGAGGCGCGGTTGTTGCGGTCGCGCGGCTGGCCCACCGAGCCGGGGTTGAAGATATAGCGGGCGCGCGGCTCCAGCAGGATTTTTTCGCCGTGGCGCAGCGCGGTAACTTCGGGAAACTTCTCCCCTGCGCGGCTCATCGCAAGCGGTACGTGGCTGTGTCCCACGAAACAGACCTGCGTTTTCCAGAAATCCGCGTTTTCGAGGAACTGCTCGCCGGTAAGCAGGTATTCCTCCGCCGGATTCCTGGGCGAGCCGTGCACCAGCGTGATATCGCCGAAATCAAGCGAAAGGGGCATCGTCTCCAGCAGGCTGCGCGCCTTCGGGGAAAGGGTTTTTATGGTGAAGGCTATCGCCTCCGCGGCGCAGGAATTGAACCACGCCACCGGCAGCCGGTCAAGCACGGACATGTCGTGGTTGCCGATGACGCACCTGAAATTGGGGAGCGCAAAGCACAATTCCACGCATTCGTTGGGCTGCGGACCGTAGCCCACCAGGTCGCCGCAGCAAAGATAGCCTTCGGGACGGAAAGAGTGCAGATGCTTCAAAACGGTGCGCAGGGCGTCGTAATTGGCGTGGACGTCGGAGAAGACGCCGTATATCATACCGCGGCGGCGGCTTCGGCGTGGTGCGGCGCGGCGGCGGTACGCTGCAGCGACACAGACATCACTTTCGAGACGCCGTGCTGCTCCATGGTGACGCCGTAAAGCACGCCGGCGGCCTCCATGGTGCGTTTGTTGTGGGTGATGATGATGAACTGCGTCTTCTGCGCGAACTCGCGGATGAGTCCGACGAACCTTTCGACGTTGGCCTCGTCGAGCGGGGCGTCCGCCTCGTCCATAATGCAAAACGGCGACGGGTTGACGCAGAAAAAGCTGAACAGCAGCGCCAGCGCGGTGAGCGCCTTCTCTCCGCCGGAGAGCGCGGAGATGCTTTGCAGCTTTTTGCCGGGCGGCTGGGCCATGATTTCCACGCCGGTTTCCAGCAGATTTTCCGGCTGGGTCAGCAGCAGGTCCGCCTCGCCGCCGGTGAACAGCGTCTGGTAGATGCGGCGGAAATGGTCGCGCACCTGGTCGTAGGTGTGGCGGAAATTCTCGCGCGTGGTGGCGTTGATGCGGGAGATGGCGGCCTTAAGGTCGTTTTTGGCCTGCTCCAGGTCATTTATCTGAGCGCGCAGGAACTGGTCGCGGGCGGAAAGCGCGTCGTACTCCTCCGGCGCGGTCATGTTGACGGGGCCCATGTTGTCCAGGCGGCGGCGCAGCATCTTGACGCGCTCGGCGTCCACTTCCATGCCGGAATACTTCATGCGCGCCTCTTCGACGGTGGTCTGCCAGTTTTCCTGGAGGTCTTTTATTACCGCCTCACGGCGGGCGGTGTGCGAATTTATTTTCGCGTCCAAATCATGCGCCGCCAGTTGCAGCGCGGAAATCTCTTTTTTGAGCGCGTCTGCGTCTTTGTTTTTGGCGTCGAACTCGGCGCGCATGGCGGTCAACTCCTCGCGCAGCGCGGACTCGCCCTTTTCCAGTTCCGCCAGCTCGCCGCGCTGGGTGGAAAGCTTCGCCTGGAAAGACAGCTTGTCCTGCGCACAGACGGCTATTTTCTCAAGCGCCTGCGCGCGCTGCCCGGCGCGCCGCTCGAACCCCTGCAATATTTCGCCGAGCGCGGTGCTTACGCCGCGCATGTCGGCTTCCAGCGCGTTGCGCTGACCGCGCAAATCGTTGAGGCTGCGGCCCGTCTCGTCCCGGCGGGATTTGAGCACGGCGGATTCTTCCTGCAATCCCTGGCGGCGGGTTTTGAGCGCCTCTATCTCGGAGCGCAGCTTGTCCTGCGCGGACTTGAAATTATCCATTTCCGCGGCGAGGCGGACAAGTTCGGTCTGCCGGCCTTCGCGGTTGGCCATGAAGCGCGCCTTGTCCTGCTCGATAAGCGAAAGCTCCTCGCGCAGGTTCTTGATATCGGCCTCTTTCGAGGAAACCGCCGCGGCGAGGCCGCTTTCCTTTGAAATCTCCCCGCCCAGCCCCGCGCGGGCGGAGGCCAGTTGGCCTTCCATATCCTTTATCTCGCCGGCAAGACGCGCGGTTTCGACGGAAAGCTCGGTCTCGCGCGCCTGCGCGGCGTCGAGGCCAAGCCGCACCTCTTCCTGGCGGCCTTTGTATTCCTGCGGAGACTGCACTGAATCTGCGCCGCCCACAATCCAGAACTGCCCCTCCACCGAGGAACCCTCGGCGCGGCAGCGGTTCAAAAGGTATGAGACGAGGTTTTCCAGCTCCGGCGCGCACTGTATGCGGGAGCGCAGGCTGTCCGCCGCGGCAGGCTCGGCGGCGGGGACGGCACTTAAAACGATGAAGCGGACGCGCGCGTTGGGCTGGGTTTTGACGTGCGCGATAGCGCGGCGCGCGGAATCGAAATCAGCGCAGAGGACGGCGTCCAGAAACTCGCCCATCGCTTCTTCGACGAGCAGCCGGTCCGCGGGAGCGATTTGCAATTGCTGGCGCAGCGTGCCTTTCGCGCCTTCAAGGCCGACGGCTGCCTGCGCGCCAATCCAGTAAGGGTCCTTGCCCGCCTGCACAGTGAGCATTTCCAGCGTGGCGTTGAGCGCGGCTTTGCTGCTGCGTGCGACGGAGAGCTGCTCCGCCGTTTCGTTCTGGCGCGAGAAAAGCGCGGCGCGCCCGTTTTCAAGCTCCTCGATGGCGGAGCGGGACTGCGCCACCAGGACCTTTTGCGCTTCAAATTCGGCGCGCAGCTTTTCCAGCTCGAACCCGCCGCCGTTGGCCTGCTCGGAAGACTTCTGGAAGTCCTTTTCCAGATTGACCAAATCCTCGGTGTCATGGCTGATGGCCGACTGGGCGAGCGAAATTTTGGTGGAGCATTCCATCTGCGACTGCGAGGCGCGCATCAAATCCGAATTGCCCCGGTCCAGCGCGGTCATGGCGGAGTTGATATCCGCGTCAATGGCGGAAAGCTGGGCGTTAAGCCTGTCATACTCCGCCTGAAGCGGGGCGGCGATGTCCGTCACCACGGCTATCTGCGATTTTATTTTTTCCAGCGCGGGCTCCATCTCGGCCTTGCGGACGTTGGCGACGGAATCCTCGTGGTCGAACTCCCCCGTCTGGCGGGTGAGCAGCTCGGTCATCGAATCGCAGTTGTTCAATCCGCCCTCCAGGCGGCCTATCTCGTAGCGGATTGACGCTATCTTCTCGCTGAAGCCGGCGGCTTCGTTCTGCTTGTGGGTCAGATTCAGGTTGAGGGCGGCAAGCTCGCCTTCCAGCACGGAGTTGCGGGAGTTCTTGCCGGCAAGCTGCTCGTTGAGCGGGCTGAGCTCGGCTGCGGCGGCGTTGGCGGCGGCCTCGCTGGCCTGTATCTCGAAAAGAGAGAGGGCTATTTCGGACTCGCGCAATTCCTCGCGGTTTTTCTGGTAAAGACGGGCTTTTCTGGCCTCGGAGTCGAGCTTTTTAATCTGCTCCTCAATAAGCACCACGGAGTCCATCAGGCGCGCCAAATCCTGGTCCACTTTTTCCAGCTTGCGCTGCGCCTCGTCCCGCTTCGACTTGTATTTGGAAACGCCGGCGGCTTCTTCAAACAGTTCGCGCCGCATTTCGGGCGTGGCGGACAGCGCGAACTCCACGCCGCCCTGGTCTATTATGGCGTAGCCCTCGCCGCCGATGCCGGTGTCTAGAAAAAGGTCGCGGATGTCGCGCAGGCGGCACTGCACTTTATTCAGAAAATATTCCGACTCGCCGGAGCGGAATATGCGGCGCGTCACGGTGACTTCGGGGAAATCGAGGCGCAGGCGGCGCGACTCGTTGTCGAAAATCATGTTCACTTCGGCGATGCCTACGGGAGCGCGCTTGGCGGTGCCGTTGAAGATGATGTCCACCATTGAGGAGGAGCGCAGCGATTTCCACGACATTTCGCCTATGCACCAGCGGATGGAGTCCACCACGTTGGATTTGCCGCAGCCGTTGGGGCCGATGACGGAGGTGATGCCCGGCTTGAAGTCGAGCCGCACCTTGTCCGCGAAAGATTTGAAACCGGCTATTTCAAGCGCCTTGAGGTACATTGTGGTGTTCTCCGGAAAGGGTGCATATGCTGGCAATAGCTATGAAACTCTATAGTACCATTTGCCGCAAGGCCAGTCAAAAAAAAATGTTAAAACGCGAGGTTGTAGGCTATGCCGAAGCTGTGTCGGGGCGCGTGTTTTATCGTTCCTGCGCTCAATCCAAAAACGTCCGCAACTGGTGCGGGCGTTTTTTGACGCGCCGCTGGTTCGGTACTCGCAGGCATGTATTTGGGACGCGGGTTAACCCGGAAATCGCAGTTGGATTGCGGAATTCGGCGGCGGCTGCCGGGACATTTCTTTGCAGAAATTTCTCGCGAATAGCTACAGCTATTCGCTCCAAATTTTGCGTCGAACTGTCCTCGGCATCCACCGTCTCGGTTCTCGCAACCAACTGCGATTTCCGTGTTAATAACAACGCAGCAGCCGCCGACAGGGACAAAAAACGGGCAGACCTCATGCCAGTGAGTATAGTCAATCGCGCCGCGTCAAGCAATCACCAGCGGTTTTATGACAGCGGAACGCGGATATCGAGTGGACTGATTATAGCTAAAAACATGTAACAAATCCGCAACAACTATTGACTTGGGCCGGTTGAATATGCAATAATATGGTATCCTATGATACAGACACAGACGCGGAGACTCAGCTCGTTTTTGAAGACAGCGCTGGCATTGTGCGCCGCCCTTCCGCTTGTACTAAGCGGCTGCGTGGTGTTCAAAAATCAGCCTAAATCAGGCGACTCTGCTTTTAAGCAGGTGCTGCCGGCGCGTTTGCCGGACTTTTCGGATTCCCAAGACCGCACAGGGCTCATAGAATCCGCGGAAAACAGCCTCTCCTATCTCTCCCAGGCAAAAGAAACCTTATATACGGTGGGCGACGTAAAAGTAACGCCCGCGCTGCTGGCGGCCTCGCTGAAAGAATTCATTAAAATCGCGAAGGAAGCCAAAACGCAGGGCGAATTCGCCGCCGGAATAGCCGAAAAATTCGACGTTTACCGCTCGCTGGGCTCGGACGGCAACGGCAAGGTGGTTTTCACCTCCTATTACGAGCCGGTGTTCAAAGCCAGCAAAGTCAAAACTTCCGAATACAAATATCCGCTCTACCGCAGGCCGACGGACCTTATAGACGTGGATTTGGAGGACTTCAACCCGGAAAAATACAAAGGCGAGCAGCTTTCCGGCAAGGTGGAGGACTCAAAACTGGTGCCGTACTTCCCCCGCTCCAAAATAGACCTCGAAAAACTGCTCGAAGGCAAAGGCCTTGAACTGGCCTGGCTGCGGGACCGCTTCGACGTCATGGACCTGCATATCGAAGGCTCCGCCCGGCTTGAATTCACCGACGGCACCACCATGCGCGCCAGCTACGCGGGCACCAACAGCCTGCAATTTCGCGGGCCGTTCACCACTCTGATAAACTCCGGCGTCATATCAAAAGACGAAGCCACCGCCGAGCGCATCCGCAAATACGTGATCGACCATCCCGAAATCGAGGACTGGGTTCTTTCCACCAACCCGCGCTATACGTTCTTCAAACTGGACAGGATAACCGACCCGCGCATAGGCCCCATAGGCACATACGGCGGACCGCTGGTGGGCGGACGCTCGCTGGCGGTGGACCCGAAACACGTCCCCCTCGGCGCGATAGCGTTCGTTGACGTGCCGCTGCCGCGCCTGGACAGCGCCGGCAAGCTGCTGGCAATAGCCGGCACCGGACGCTTCGCCATCTGCCAGGACACCGGCGGCGCGATAAAAGGCCCTGGCCGCGTGGATTACTACGCGGGAACGGGCGACCACGCCGGAAACTTCGCCGGACGGGTAAAAAATTCCGGCAGCCTGTACCTGCTGCTGCTCAAACTCCCCGAATATTAATAAACGCTATCATGAAATTTCGCATTCCGCCGCCGACATCGCTGCTGGCGGCTGTTTTTTTGCTTTCGGCCTGCGCGTCGCAGCCCCGCGTCAAAACCGGACTCGAAGCGTTGGCGGAGGACGGATTCGCGCCGCTTGAGGGCATGAATGTCGGCCTGATAACCAACCATACCGGGCTGGATTCCAAAGGCAACAGCACGGCGGACATCCTGTCCGCCTCCAAAAAATTCAAGCTGGCGGCGATGTTCTGCCCGGAACACGGGCTCGCGGGCGTTGTCACCGGCGGCGAAAAAGTGGGCAACGCCTGTTACGGCGCTGATAAAATCCCCGTCTACAGCCTTTACGGCGCGACGCTGCGCCCCACTTATGACATGCTCAAAAATCTGGATATCATGGTTTTCGACATTCAGGATATAGGCGCGCGGTTCTATACCTACCTGGCCACCATGGCGCAGGCAATGGAAGCCGCGGACAAATACGCCATCCCGTTTTTCGTGCTGGACCGCCCCAACCCTATAACCGGCACTGTCATGGAAGGCCCCGTACTCGATAAGGTGTCGCCCGGGCTTACCGCCTACCTTCCCGTGCCGGTGCGCCACGGCATGACGGCGGGCGAGATTGCGCTTATGTACGCGGACGCGAAAAAGCTGCGGCTCGCCCCCGAAGTAATCAAAATGAAAGGCTGGAAGCGCGAAATGTGGTACGACGAAACCGGTCTGCCGTGGGTGAATCCCTCCCCCAATATCCGAGACATTGACGCCGAAATACTGTACCCCGGCCTCGGCTGCTTTGAATCCACGAATATATCGGTGGGGCGCGGCACCGCGTCGCCGTTTCACTGGATAGGCGCGCCGTGGCTGGACGCAAAAACTGTAATCGGAAAACTGGAAAAGTCCGGCATGAAAGGCGTGAAATTAGTCTACGAGGAGCGCACGCCGGCGGACGATATTTACGCCGGAACGCCCTGCAAAGGCATACGTTTCGAGATAACGAACCGCGAAAAACTGCGCCCGCTGGAAATTTACGCGCGCGTGCTCTGCATACTGCGCGACATGAAGGCCGGGCAACTCAAAGTGGATTGGGACTCCGCCCGCCGCATGACCGGCACGGCGGATTTCCAGAAACTCTATGCCGCCGGCGCTCCCCCCGAAAAAATCCTCGAATCCTGGCAAAAAAGCCTGGAAAAATTCGCCGAATCCCGCAAAAAGTATCTGTTATATTGACAACACACCACGTCACAACGATTTAGTATTGTGTCCCCATTTCCCCCATGTCCCCATTTCCCCCATTTCCCGTGTGTCCCCATTTCCCACCATTTCCTGCAGTTCGCGTGGTAAAGTGATGGGAATAGGCTAACGTTTTGCCAGTCTGTTGCAAAAACCGGCTATGAATTGGCTTACAAATGCTTGGTCTCTCGCAGATAGTTTTGCAAGCAGACGGCCCAATGTTTCGGCTTGCAGGGACTCTTTTGGATGGCCGGAAGTTTTGAAAATACTTGAAATATCGGTGTCAAGGAATTTCGGGGAAGCATTTTCTAATTGAATAATGAGCCTGAAATCTCTCGTCGTGGTTCCGTCGGGATATTTTTTGCCATGCCTCCCGTTTTGATTGATTTTACTGTGTCTATCCCTGCCGATTCGCGCAGAATT